>Ga0105049_10003058_pt1 | contig 19822 bp, 19 predicted proteins | sample MAT06_FD_78087 | JGI IMG/M metagenome (GOLD analysis project Ga0105049, IMG submission 78087) | Freshwater microbial communities from Lake Fryxell liftoff mats and glacier meltwater in Antarctica - MAT-06 | ecosystem: Environmental > Aquatic > Freshwater > Ice > Liftoff microbial mat | place...
GAAGGAACTTGGCACGTCGGTAATAGTTACGCGGGGACTTGACCGCAGTCTTTTCGTATATTCAAAGGGGCAGTGGAAAAAAGAAACAGAGAAATTAGCACAGCACTCAACGGCCGGCGCAGCCGGCCGTGCCCTCTCACGCCTCATGCTAGCTGGCGCCTATGAAGCAGATGTCGATTCAGCTGGCCGCATGCTTATTCCTGATTACCTAAAAAACTTTGCCGGACTTCAGATAAAGTCAGTACTCGCGGGCGTCAACGAGCGAGTTGAGCTTTGGGACGAGAAGGCATGGGACACGTACACAAAAGCGATGGAGCGCGATGCAGACAAACTTGCTGAGTCACTTGCTCACCTATAACGTTATGGAAACCAAACACGAAAGCGTTTTACTTAATGAAGCAATCGAAGGGCTCGATATTAAAAAAACCGATATCGTCGTAGATGCGACGATCGGTGGGGCAGGACATTTTTCAAAAATGCTTTCTGCACTTGGTCCAGAAGGCACGCTTATTGGTATTGACGCAGATGATGAGGCGGTTGAACGCGCGCAGAAGGTTGCAAGTAGCGTCCAAGAAGGGCCCACCGTTTACCTTGTAACAAATAATTTTCGTAATCTTGGAGCTGTCCTAGACGAGCTTGAAATACCTAGTATTTCAAAAGTCCTATTTGATCTTGGCTGGAGTAGCTTTCATCTAACACGAGGAAGAGGATTTTCATTTAAGGCAGAAGAGCCACTCCTTATGACCTACGGAGAACCTGAAGTTGGTAAAACTGCAGCCGATCTAATAAACTCTGCAACTGAAGAAGAGTTGTCAGAAATTATATTCACCTATGGAGAAGAGCGATTCGCGCGCGCAATAGCAAAAGGAATTGTAAACTCACGAAAAGAAAAAAAAATTCTCACAACGGGTAATTTAGTAGAGGTAATCACCGCTGCCGTTCCAGGCTGGTACACGCACCGTCGCCTTCACCCAGCGACAAAAACATTTCAGGCGCTTCGCATTGCGGTAAATGATGAGCTTGGTGCTCTCAGAGAAGGACTCACTGTTGCCATGGAACGAATTATTCCGGGCGGACGTATTGCAGTAATCACTTTTCATAGCATTGAAGACAGAATTGTGAAGCAGTTGTTTCGAGATGCCGTGTACACCAAGGGCGGAACCTTGGTCAACCGTAAACCAATAATTCCCTCAGATTTTGAGGCAAGAGCAAACCCACGCGCAAGGAGTGGAAAACTCAGAATTTTTGAGCGGTGCGAGCACTTTGAAAAAGTCCCGGAGAGAATACTTCCATTTGCCTATCATACCTATGTCTAACAGCTTTAACCAAACGCTCAAATATACATTTGCATTGCTGCTCGTAGCGTACCTAGGTCTTATTGGGAGCACAGCCGTCTTTGCAACGATACAAACAAATCTTGAACGCTCTATTCACGAAACTAAGATTGCAATAGGTGAAATAGAGCGAGAGTACTACGACCAGGTATCTCGCTTAAATTCCTTGGACCCACTTACATACGGATTTGTGAAGCCGACTGACGTTCGGTACGTTGCCAAGAAAGATCTACCCGACATTTCATTTATGGGTAGATAAGTATGCGTCGTGCTTTTAGAATACGCCTTAGGATATTAGGAGCCATTGTAGTTTCCTTGGCAGCTTTTCTTGTATTGCGTCTTTACTATGTACAGGTACTTGAAGGGGATGAATATGCAATCAAGGCAGAGAGACAATTCTTACATTCGAGTGAGGTACTTTTTAATAGAGGGTCAATCTACTTTACTCGTAAAGACGGCACGCTTCTTTCTGCTGCGACACTTGCCACTGGTTTTACCATCGCAATTAATCCAACGAATCTAAAGAATCCTGAAGAGGCATACTCTCTCATAGCTCAAAACATTGAAGGAATTAATAAGGAAGCATTTTTAGTCTCGGCAAGTAAGAAAGGAGACCCGTATGAGGTCGTTGCAAAAAAGGTGAGTGACGATGTTGGTCGTGCAATCTATGAAAAAAAGGTTCCTGGAATTATTGTGGAACGCCAGCGATGGCGATTGTATCCGGCAAGAGACGAGGCGGCACAAAGCATTGGTTTTATCGCATATGCTGACGACAATAACTTAGCAGGGCGAACGGGTCTAGAGCGCTACTACAACGACAGCTTAGAACGAAGTGGGGAAGGGTTATTTGGAAATTTCTTCTCAAGACTTTTCGTCGACCTAGACAGTATCGTCGTTGACGCCAGAAGTGCGAGACAGGGGGACGTCATCACGTCAATAGAACCCATAGTACAAGAAAAACTTTCTCAAGTCTTAAAGCAAATATCAAACCAGTACGGAAGCAGGGAAACGGGCGGAATTATTATGGATCCAAAAACGGGAGAAATTATAGCGCTTGATACATTTCCAACATTCGACTTAAACTCATTTCAATCTGAAGACTCAGAATATTTCGGAAATCCATTGGTAGAAAGTCGGTACGAGTTTGGCTCCATTATAAAAGCCCTGACTATGGCAGGGGGTATTGATTCGGGCGCAGTAACGCCCACTACAACTTACTTGGATACTGGCTGTACAACTATTAACAAAAAGAAGTTTTGCAACTACGACCTCAAAGCAAGAGGAGTAACACCCATGCAGGAGGTGCTTTCACAATCACTTAACATGGGAGCTTCCTATATTGCGCTTGCAACGGGACACGATAAGTTTCGAGACTATTTTACAAAGATTGGGTTTGGAGAGGAGACCGGTGTTGATCTGCCGAGCGAAATTAGAGGAGATATAAAAAATCTCGACAGTCCACGCGATATTGAGTACAGCACTGCGTCGTATGGGCAGGGAATTGCAACAACCCCGATTGCGACTATTCGTGCACTTGGTGCTCTTGCAAATCACGGCTCAATCGTAACTCCACACATAGCCACTGCAATAAAACTGCCTTCGGGAATTACGAGAGATTTAACATGGGGCAAGCCTGAGCACGTTTATAAACCCGAATCTGCTGCAGCTGTTTCAAAAATGCTTGTTGAGGTAGTAGATACAAAACTAGGTGGAGGAAAAGTAAAAATTCCAGAAATGTCAGTCGCTGCAAAAACTGGAACAGCACAAGTAGCAGGAACAGCAGGAGAGTACTCAGAGAACAGGTACTTCCATTCGTTTTTTGGATATTTCCCAGCGTATGACGCTAAATATATTATCTTGCTATACACGCTTGAGCCAAAAAATGTGCAGTATGCTTCAGAAACACTCACGAACCCTTTTATGGAGCTGACTCATTATCTGATAAACTACTATGATGTTCCTCCAGACAGAGCCACATTATGAAGCGTCTCACTAGAAAAATTTTCGCAGAAATACTAGCAATGTTTGCGCGTGCGGTCGTAGCAAAGTATAAGCCCCAGGTGGTAATGATTACGGGAAGTGTAGGAAAAACTTCAACAAAAGATGCAGTCGCTTCTGTCGTGTCTGAAAACTTTTTCGTACGAGCCAGCGAAAAAAGTTACAACAGTGAATTCGGTGTTCCCCTTACCGTACTTGGCTCAAAAAATCCATGGAATAGTCCACTGGCTTGGTTGCGCGTATTCAAAGAAGCGTTTGCATTACTGATTCTCTCAAATCATTACCCGAAAGTACTCGTGCTTGAGGTGGGTGCTGATAGGCCAGGAGATTTGGCGAGGATTTTACGGATTGCAACGCCGGACGTTGTTGTTGTAACTCGGTTGCCAGCGCTACCTGTACACGTAGAAGCATACACAACACCAAGTGCGGTGCGAGAGGAAGAGTTTGCTCCAGCCTACGCACTTAGTCCTGGAGCCCCTCTCATTGTAAACGCGGACGACGAATACGGGCTTGCACTTTCAAAACCTCTGCTAGCGAGCGTATCTACGTACGGTCTGAGCGATAAGGCAGACGCGAGAATTATTACACCTACAACACGTTTCGTTCGTAAAATGCCAGTGGGTATGGAGTCAACCTTAGGATTTGAGGGGGGTACATTCGACCTATCGGTAATAGGCGCACTCGGACTCCCTCAACTATATGCAGGAGCTGCAGCCTTCCTTGTAGGTACGGCTCTCGGGATGAAAGGAAAGGATATTTTAAAGGGGCTTAGAGATTTTGTTCCACCTCCCGGGCGTGGGCGAATACTTCGCGGAAAGAATGATGCTGTAATTATTGATGATTCATATAACGCGTCCCCTGCCTCAGTAGAGCAAGGGCTCTCTACGCTCGCTCTTGCCGGGAGCCACCTGGAATCCGTGCGACGTATAGCCGTACTCGGAGACATGCTTGAGCTGGGACGATATTCAAAGGACGAACACGTTAAAATTGGTACTATTGTATCAACGTATGCCGATGTTTTAGTAACGGTCGGCATGCGCTCACAGCTCATTGCAAAAACTGCACAGGAGGGTGGTATGAGTGAAACAAATATATTTCAGTACAAAACTGCTGAAGCAGCTAGAAATTTCCTTAAAGATTTTATACAAAAAAATGATATTGTCCTTATTAAAGGTTCGCAGTCAGTAAGGACAGAAAAAATCGTCGAAGGGATTTTATTTGATCCTCTCGATAGTGATTTGTTGGTACGACAAGACACAGAGTGGAGAAAGCGATAGTGAGAGAGCTCGCCTGACTTCATTTTTTTAAGCATGATACACTTCGCAGATGCAAAACGAACCAATTATTCAGCTACAAAACGTAAGTAAATCCTTCAAAACGTCTACCGGTGAAGTATCAATTCTGAAGGACGTAAGTGTAGTAATTATGCCAGGGGAGACCGTTGCCATTATTGGCCCTTCGGGATCCGGAAAGTCTACACTACTCTCGCTCATTGGGCTTCTTGATAGCGCGTCAGATGGTGAGGTTATCATTTCTGGCCGTTACGTAAGTCAAATGACGGAAAATGAAAAATCTCGTCTTCGCAATGAAAAAATTGGTTTTATTTTCCAGTCTTTCGAACTAATCTCACCATTTACTGTCTCAGAAAATGTAGCTAGTCCGATTGAAATTGCGGGCAAGGTCGTTGAGAAGCCTGCTATAGATTTGTTACTTCGGGAAGTTGGATTATCCGAACGAGCACATGCAACACCGCACACGCTTTCGGGTGGCGAAAAGCAGCGAGTAGCTATTGCCAGAGCATTAGTCCATATGCCAGTAGTAATTCTTGCAGACGAACCGACGGGTAGTCTTGACCGCACTACTGGCGAGAAAGTCCTAAAACTTTTACTTGACTCGGTTTCTGAACGCCACACCACACTTATTATCATCACGCATGATGAAGGTATTGCTGGGAGGATGAATAGAGTATTTGAAATTAATAACGGAATGCTACATGAGCGAAAGTAAACTTATTTTTACTTACAGCGTTCGCTTAGTCGTCAGAGAGTGGCGACGTTTTGTCTTACCATGTATTTCTCTCGCAATAACGGCAATGGTGTTGACAGTCGTCTTACTGCTTTCGAGTGCGAGTTCATTTTACTTACAAAAGCAAGCCAAGGAAATACTTGGCGGAGATATCGTAGTTGAAAGTACAGCACCGGTAGAAATTGAAACGCTGTGGGAGGGCGCAGGCATATACCCGGAGTCACAATCAAACCAACTATCCTTTAATGGAACGCTAGGGGCTGGTGGAGAAACAGCGCCTTTCTCAATAAAAGTTGTAGACAGCGCGTATCCGCTCTACGGAGAAGTAATCCTAACAGGAGGAGAGTTCGCTTCAATTGAAGACAGTGTAATATTTCTAGACGTAGCAGGAGCAGAACGACTTAAGGTTTCAATTGGCGACAGTATTTCTTTTGGTGAGAAAGAATTCAGTCTCGGTGGGATTATATCTTCTGAGCCAACCTCGCTCTTGGCGGGATTTCGGTTTCTTCCTCAGGCGTTAATAAGTGAAGCTGGATTTGCGAGCACCGATGTTCCACCTTCCTTGCTTCGTGCAGAATATGTATACGCAGTTAAAGTTCCAGACCTCAGTTCACAAAGCATTAAGAAATTACAAGAGGCAGAAACCTTTTCAAATGGTTTTATTGATATAGATATTGCGGGAGAAAATAGAACAGGACTTGAAAGGAGTATACAGATTATAGCTGATTTTTTGATTGTAGCGGTTTTGATTACCTGTGTTTTGGCAGCGGTTAATGTGTATGCAAGCACACTGTATTTAGTGACCGTAGAGCGCAAAAGTCTTGCAGTCCTACTTGCTCTAGGTCTCACCAGAAACCGTTTAATGGCAGTGCTTGGTGCTGCTTTGGGATACGTGGTGATTATTGCTAGCGCAATCGGTGTACTTGCTGGTGTATTAATATTTTACTTTTTAAATACACTGCTTACTAATGTATATTCGATAACGCTACCGACTCCAAACATCCCTGCCTACGCACTCATCTGTGCTTCAATTATTGCCACCATTGCAATTTCTTCGTTTGTGCCAGCTGTACGCAGAACACTATCTCTTAGTCCGAGAGAAACATTAATTGGAGTTTCAAACGACGCTGGTGAGAGTTTTGGGATTCGGTCACTCTTTCTCATAACAGGATCAGCACTCATTCCACTAGCCGCTATCGCTGCGTTTCTTCTCGACAGTTTCGCTTATGGAATTTTGCTAGTTAGTGCAATAACGACAATCTACATTAGCACCGCACTCCTTTTTACGGGTGGTCTTTATTTTCTGTATCGCAAGCGTTCTCGATTTTCTTTCTTCTTTCGAAGCATAATTTCTCAAAAAAAAGCTGACGGCTTATTCGGTGTTGTGTCTTTTACTTCGCTCTTAGTAGCACTTACAGCACTTTCGACGCTAACGCTTTTGCAGAGTTCACTTAATCGCTATCTCACGGGCGATCTGGCTCAGACGGTGCCAACTACGTACATTCTAGATGTACAACCATCCCAGCAAGAAAAAGTAGCCAGCGCCTTTCCTGAAGTTGAATTGTTCTCAAGCATCCCTGCGAGAATTATTGCAATTGATGATACTCGTATTCAAGATGAATTACAAAGGCCTGAGAGTAAAATTGATAGGGAACTCGGACGAGAGTTTAATCTCACTGCGCGCGATACGCTACTTTCAAGTGAAAATATCTCGCAGGGAGTCTGGAGTAATGGGGTTTCCGGAGAAATCTCAGTTGACGAAGATTTTGCAAAACGCTCAAATATCAGGCTCGGTTCAACACTCATTTTTATTATTCAAGGATTTGAAGTCTCGGGCATCGTCACAAGTTTACGAACAACCGATTCTCGTTCAGGACTTCCTTTCTTCTATTTTGTTTTATCCCCAGAAGATGTTAAAGAATTTCCGGGTGTATATTTTGGGTACTCATACTATGACGAAAATAAGCAGAAAGAACTTAGTCGCTTCCTTGCAGTCAATGCTCCGAATGTCTCGGTACTGGAAACGCAAACAATAGGTGCGCTGGTTTTGAAAATTGTTTCAATTCTTGCAGTCTTTGTGCTGATAGTAACTTTGCCACCATTACTTATTGCCACATTACTCATTGCAACACTTGTTGTTTCCTCCTACAGCGCACGCAAGCGTGAAGGTGCGCGCTTGCGGGCTGTGGGAGCAACGAAGAGATTTGTGTTAGTGCAATATATTGTCGAAACAATTTCGCTGACGTTGCTAGCCTCGATATTTGCATATATGCTAAGCGTACTAGCGACATTTTTGATAAGTCAGTATTACTTTCAACTAGACACCGCTACCATGTTTGATCTTGAGCTTATTTCAAGTCTCGGACTTATCATACTTCTCGTAGCCCTCATTGGTTTGTATTTATTTAAAACTGATACGATGCCCCTTCGAGAATTACTTTCCTATGGAGAAAATTAGCAAAGTTTTTATATTGCTCGGATTCTTCGTTTCAATAACGATTGCTGGATACTTTTTAATAAGAAATGAAACAGGTCAAGAATCTACCACTCCGTCTAAAAGAGAAGTTGCTGTCGAGAGTAAATATAAGATTATTGCATTTGGCGACAGCTTAACAGCTGGTTATGGATTGCCTAGCGCCGAGAGTTATCCCAACCAACTTGAAGTTGCACTTTTTAGAGACGGGTACGATGTGCAGGTGATAAACTCGGGAGTAAGTGGAGAAACGACGCGTGGAAATCTGGAACGCGCATCTTTCATACGTTCACAAAATCCGGACATAGTCTTACTTGGAATTGGTGGAAACGACGCACTCCGGGCGCTTTCACTTTCTGATACGATAAAAAATATAGTAGAAACGATAGACATTCTTCAAAGTGGTGAATCTCCGCCTGTTGTCATATTACTTGGAATGCAAGCACCATTAAACTCAGGAAGTGTATACAAACGCGATTTTGATGCGATGTATAAAAATATTTCTGCCTCAAAAAAAGTAGAACTCGTACCGTTTATTACTCCGGAAGTATTTTTACGTCCCGAATATAAGCTCCCAGACGGTATTCATCTAAATCGGAACGGATACAAAAAGATAATCGAACTATATATTTTAAATTCTGTAAAAGATGCTCTGGAAGCGATAACGGTTTGATTTTTAGTAAGCTCACAATCTAGCTGGCCCAGCTCGCGGTTTTACTTGCTAGCAAAACATCGCTCCGCTTTTCGATTCCCCGTCGCGAGACATTCTCAGGTCTCGCTTGAGGTCATGTACGCAAAAACGCCTTTCGGCGCCTTGCGTGCATGACCTCACGGGGAATCGAACCCCGATTTGATCCGTGAGAGGGATCTGTCCTAACCGTTAGACGATGAGGCCGTCTGTATATACCCATGTTTTATAGCAGATATTTTGTCTTTTTGCTACTTAAACTAAGCAAGAGACCCTCTTGTATACTATATAGTATGAAGAAGGTTAAAAAATACTGGCTCGTGAAATCGGAGCCAGTAAGCTACAACATCGACAGCTTAAAAAAAGATATGCAAACTGCATGGACGGGTGTACGAAATTTTTTGGCAAGAAACTATATGCGCCAAATGCAAGTAGGGGATTCGGTCCTTTTCTACCACTCAAGCTGTAAAGATATTGGAGTGTATGGAGTAGCAAAGGTACTATCTCTGCCGTATGCAGACCCCACTCAATTTGATGCGAATGGGGATTACTTTGAGCCCCGTGCAACAGAAGAAAAACCAGTATGGGACTTAGTAGATATCGCTTTTGTTCAGAAGTGTAAAAACCCGGTCTTATTACCTGCAATTCGCTCTAATGTGAAATTAAAGTCCATGATGATACTTGAACCTAGAAATAGACTTTCCGTAACCCCTGTAACGAGAGTGGAATTCGAGGAAATATTGAATATGGCAAAGGAGAAATAGGAAACTGTCCTAAACACATCATGGTAAAGTACCCATATGCATGTAGACGGAAATTTGCCAGAGGTACCTGACAATGGTTTTTACTACCATTACAAGCACGACCCCGCTGTGTCTGTTGATAATTTTGCGTACGAGGTTCTTGGAGTTGCTCATCACACAGAGGACGACGTGCGCGAAGAAGATATGTACATTGTTATATACCGCCCGCTTTACAGAGAGGCTTTTGTATACAGAAATGGAAAAATGTTTGACGCAAGACCACTTTCGATGTTTATGGAAAGTGTTACCAAGGACGGTATAGAAAAAAAGAGATTTACTAAAATTAAAGACGCGGAGATTATAGAAAAGCTAGAAATAAAGAAAGTGGAGATGTATTTGAACAAAGATTTGTAAAACAGAAGACCGCCGAGGTTAAGTCTCGGCGAAACTTAGGCGTAGCGTTTTGACCAAAAAGGAATGCCAAGAAATTTTTTGAACGTGCCAATTTTTGTGCGTTTTATAGATAGTGCAAGCCCCTCTGTCCCAAGTTCTTTTCCAATACGCCCTGCTAAGGTTCGCATGTAGGTTCCTGTACCACAGACAACGTGCATGCGAACTACGACAAATGTCCTTTGGGGTATGGACTCAAGTAGTAGTTTCCAGCCAGAGCGAATGACGTCTTGCCTGAAGTCTGCCCCGAGCGCTTTCCCCGGATCGTCGCTTCTTGGCACATGCATAAGTCCGTCCACAATTCTTTTTTCAAGTTCTAAATTGGTAAGAGTGTTGAATGTAATACCTGAAATTCTATAAATAGTTTCTTCGTGCTCGGGAATTACAATAGTGTCTAATTTTTTTTCAAGAGCGTATAGAAAAAGAGGTTTTCCGGCAACTGTTTTTGAGGAGTAGATAGGGTAGGGAACAGAGTGCGTGCCAATAGTTTTTTTAATCGCCCCAAGTATACGAGCGTTATATAAAGGCGTAAAAGTGCCTTTATAATCAGGAAGCCCAAGCGTGTCGCCCGTATCCGTGCCAAGGTCAAGAAGCACTTCAATTTCGTATTCCTTGTCAAATTTTGTGTACTCCTTTTGTTTTTTACACTCAGAACCTAAAAGTACTAAAAGTGCGCCCTCTGCCATAGGGTCAAGGCGTCCTGCGTAGGAGGCTGGCACGTCCTTATATTTAGGGTGTTCCTGTTTCCATATCTCGATACAAGTAAGTGGAGTCTCTCCTCGTATTTTTTCTAGAACTACGTATTTTGGAATGTTAGGCATGAATACATTTATAATACACAAAAAACGGACCGAGAGGTCCGCTTTCGAAGGTTTGGCGACTTATACATTAATCACCAGTTGCGCTTGGGAAACGAATAACGCCGTAATTTGCCGCATCCCAGTCCTTTTGCGCTTCTTCTTCAGAGCGAAGCCTTGCTTCTAAAAGCCTCTGCTGATGTGCGTCTTTTCTCATTGCCTTTCTTGCGTTAGCAACACCAGCCCCCTTTTTCCCAAAAGCTCTAAGTTTCGGGGTGTTACCATCAACAATCGCTTGCTCTACGTGGTCAGGACGTCTGCGTTTTGGTTTTCCTTCCAGGCTCATATTAAATTCCCTTTATTGGACACTTTTATAGTATATCAAAAATCATACTTTTCTATAGGTTTAGGAAAGTAGAGAGTCTATGACTTCTTTAACTAGCGCGCCGTCGGCGCGCCCTTTCAGCTCTTGCATAACAGCTCCTGTAAATTTCCCCGCATCTGCTTTACTACTTACTCCCATAGATGCCATTTTCTCTTTAACTACCACCTCAATTTCCTCTTTAGACATCTGCGCAGGAAGGTAGGTCTCAATTATGGCAAGCTCTAGTTTTTCAGGCTCTGCAAGTTCTGGACGATTGCCTTTTATATATTGTTCAATCGAGTCTTTTCTTTGATTGCTTGCTCGCTTTATAACGACAAGAGATTCCTCGTCAGTGAGTAGCTCATCTGGCTTTCGCTTTTTTGCAACAACTTCAGAAGTCATTGCCGTTACGAGCGAGCGTAATGTTGAAAGTAAAACTGCGTCGCGTGCTTTCATGGCAGTAGGTATCCCTGCTTTTATTGATGCGTGAATAGACATAGAGGTGGTTAGTAGTTGGTAGTTACCATGGTGATTACAAGCAAAGAATATCATATCTCTTAGGGTATAATCCATAGATATGACACCTTTTTATGTAGGAATTATTGTACTCGCGCTTATTTTTGTGCAGGGAATAGGGCTGTGGCTCATGGCTAGGCGACAGGAGAAAGCATCGCAGGTGCCTTCTGATACAAGTGGACTCCTTTTACTTCAAGGGCAAATAGAGAAGCTCGAGCGCGCGCTTGACGCGCGCCTGCATGAATCGTCAAAACAAATGCATGAGGAAATACGATCTCAACACACCGAGTCATCGCGTCTCATTAAAGAAATTACACAAGAAATTACGTCGGTAAAAGAAATTGGAAGAGAGACAGGAAAGTTTGCAGAACAACTGCAGTCGCTTCAAGACATATTAAAAAATCCAAAACAGCGTGGAATTCTTGGCGAGTATTACCTTGAAACCGTTTTAAAAAACGTGATGAGCCCCGGACAATACCAAATGCAGTACGCTTTCAAAAATGGAGAAATTGTTGACGCTGCGGTTTTCATTAACGACATGATCGTGCCAATTGACTCAAAATTCTCTTTAGAGAACTACAACCGCTTTGTAAGCGCTAAACTTGGAAGTCTTGAGCGAGATGCCGCTGAAAAAGCTTTTGTGAGTGACTTAAAAAACCGTATTCAAGAAACTGCAAAATATATCCGTCCAGAAGAAAACACCATGGACTTTGCTTTCATGTTTATTCCGTCTGAGGGTATTTACTATGACCTACTCGTTAATTCTGTTGGAGTCGGAAATAGCGTAGACGGAGAGGAGAATTTAATCCAAAGAGCCGCTTCAAAGTATAAGGTAATTATCGTATCTCCAACGTCCTTTTTGGCATACCTACAGACGGTGCTCCAGGGCCTTAGAGCGCTCAAAATTGAGCAGAGCGCCAAAGAAATTGAGAAAAGGGTAGGTGAGCTCGGCAAACATATTGGAAGCTTTCAGGACTACTACAAGAAAATTGGGAACGCGCTTGGAACTACGGTTAGTCAGTACAATTTGGGCTTTAAAGAGCTTGGAAAGGTGGAAAAGGACGTATACCGCATAACAGAGGAAAAAATAGGTATTGAGCAAGTTCTCCTTGATAAGCCTGGAATCCGCGAAAATGAGGTGGCAGACTAACGCTTGCATAATACGGCAAAAGGGTTAGTATATGACTTATATATGGAATACGCCGTTATAAAGACAGGCGGTAAGCAGTACGTCGTTAAAACTGGCGACGTGATTACCGTTGAAAAAATGCCACAAGAGCACGCAAAAGGTGACACAATTACCTTTATAGAAGTGCTATTGACGGATGACGGAAAGAAAACACTCGTTGGAACTCCTATGCTTTCTGGAAAGACCGTTACAGGAACTGTTGAATCTGTGGGGAGAGCACCGAAAGTTGACGTCGTAAAGTACAAAGCCAAGAGTAATTACTTTAAGAGAAGGGGGCACAGACAGCCTTTTGTGAAAGTAAAGATTGGTGCAATAGCCTAGGGCTTGTTCAAAAAATTATTCGATACTACGTTTTTCGCTCCGAGATTCACTCGAAGCACATATTTGTACTGCAGGTTACGCTTATCACTTCTGCTTTGTCTCTAAAAATTTTAAGTACCTCAAAAATCTTGCGCCCTCGTCGCGGAATTTTTTGTTCGCCACATTTCAAATGATAGACTAAGAAGAAGAAACACATGCAACAAACACCTCTTTCTGATTCTGTACTGCTTAATGTCTGCATCATTCCTCCTGCCTCGGTCGGAACCATGTGTATTGAGCTAAGCAAATCTCTTGATTCAAAAAACACGCTATTCGTACTTGATGGGGTGAATAGATTTCCCCACATGACCCTTTTCATGGCGCGGTTTCCGAAGAGCGCCATACCTGAAGTTATTGCCCACGTTCAAGAAATAGCAGAGAGCACAAAGGAGTTCGTTTGCAAACACGCAGGGTATTTCATGACTGATGGACAGCATGCAGAAGTTTCCTATGTAAAGTCAAAAGAACTCCTGGACTTACACGAAAAGGTAATTGAGATGCTTAAGCGATACAGGTATTCTGCAGGGAATCCTGTTGCGGAAAAATATTTCGATCCCTACACGAGCAAGCAGAAAGTGAACGCACAGGAAACCGGGTATGATCTTGCACATAGTCTATATAGGCCACACATAACCCTTACGCGCTACAAAACTAACGAAGATAGACAGCCATTCCTGCCAGATGCAAAAAATTTATCCTTTGTAGCAAATACTATAGCGGTGTACAAGGCGGACGACAATGGTGCGGTTTTTGAGGAGCTTGGAACGTACAGGGTAGTAGATAGAATAGCTACCTTAGGTTTAGATTTTAAGGCCCTGCAGAATACCTATTTTGCTGCGCGACATGGAGAAAGCGTTGCCAATAGAGAAAAAATAATTGTAAGTAATCCTAAAGAGGGAACCACAGGGTATCCTCTAACGGAAGAGGGAAGAGAGCAAGTGCGAGAATCGTTTGAAAAAGCAATTGCAAATAACACCTTTTCGAAGCCTGTCATTATTTTTACTTCAGACTTTTTACGCGCACGAGAAACTGCAGACATCGCAAGTGAGCTAGTTCCTACAGAGATCATGATTAGTACAGAAGATCTACGCGAACGTTTTTTTGGATTATTTGAAAAATCTCCCGATATAAATTATCAAAAGGTTTGGGATAATGACAATAATGCTGAGATAGAAAACAGCGATTCTAGTGAGACTGCGGAAAACGTGCGCAAAAGAGCTCTCAGGATAGTACAGCAGGCTGAGAGACACTATGAGAATAAAGATATTCTCATAGTGTCGCATGGAGATACGCTTCGCATTCTAGAAACCGCGTTTAGGAACATGAAAGCAAATGATCATATGCGCCTCACACCCTTCACCAATGCTGAAATTCGCACGTTGAACTGAAGGCGTTAGTTTTTAAGTTTCTTTTCTGTTTTGAAGTGCTGCTCCGAGCGTCTGTGCGTCGGCGTATTCAAGTTCTGAACCTGTAGCAAGGCCACGCCCGAGAATGGTGAGCTTCACATGTGCCTTCAGAGGTTGTAACAGTGCGCGAATGTGCTCGGAAGTGTGCTCGCCTTCACTGGTTGCTGATAGCGCTAGCACGATTTCCTCCAACCCATTTTTTATTTTTCGCTCCACCCTTTCAATAAGGTCACGTTCACGAATAATACCTTTACCCGAAAGCGTAAGAGAGCCCCCAAGCACAAAATAACGACCACGATAGCTACTTGCACGCTCAACAGCCAAAAGATCCTGGTCTTTTTCAACGAGCATGAGCATACTGTCGTCGCGAGATGTATCTTGGCAGTAATTACAGAGGGGGGCTGTGCCACTCCAAAACCTGAGGCAGTCTCCACATTGCCTCACCTCCTCTCCAACACGCTCTATCAGATCTGCGAGTTTTGTGCGATCAAAGGGAGAGGCAGAAAGCAAATAGTATACAAAACGTTTAGCTTGGCGAGTCCCAATTCCTGGGAAGCGTTCAAAGGCGCGTGCTAGTTCATCTACTCGGTCTGTCATATGTGCATAGTACTCTTAGCGCGCACTTTTTAGAACTCACCTGCTAGTGCGCCGTAGCCGGATTTATCCACTGGCATAAAACTAGTCCTCTTTTCATCAAAGAAGAGCTCAACTTTACCAGTTGGTCCGTTACGATGCTTTTCAACTAGAATTTCCGCAATACCCTTCCTGTCACTGTCAGGGTTACCCTTATCTTCTCTGTGAATAAAGATTACTACGTCTGCATCTTGCTCAATGCTTCCGCTATCACGAAGATCAGACAGTCTTGGTTTTCCTCCGCGTTGCTCAACGGCGCGCGAGAGCTGAGAAAGCGCTAGTACGGGCACCTCAAGCTCCCGCGCAAGAGACTTAAGCGAGCGAGAAATTTCAGTTACTTGTTGCACCATATTATCGGAAGACTTAGAGTTAGTTGGCGTCATAAGCTGTAGGTAGTCAACGACAATGAGACCAATTCCACGCTCTCGCTTCAAGCGACGAGCAACTGCACGCATTGCGAGAATATTACTTCCTGGTTTATCGTCAATGTAGATGGGTGCTTTTGAAAGCGTCTCAAGTGCGTCGCGAATATGCCCAAAGTCTTCCTCGGCGTGGATTCCACCAGTACGAAGTTTCCAAGAGTTAACTCGAGACTCTGCAGAGAGCATACGATCAACAAGTTGCTCAGAACTCATTTCAAGCGAGAAAATTCCGACAGGCACATTGTGTCGAACTGCTGCATTTCTTGCAATATCCATAGCAAGTGATGTTTTACCGACAGAAGGACGAGCCGCCAAAATAATCAGATCTGATTTATGGAGTCCCGAAAGCAAATTATCCAGATCTGGGAATCCAGTTGGGACACCTCGTATTGTTCCGTCGTTTTTAGACATTGCCTCAATACGATCCCACGCATCATCCATTTTATCGGCAATGGACACGAATTTATGCGAAGCAGAGGCATTTCCAATCGCGTATATTGCCTTCTCTGCCTTATCTAAAACAAGTGCTGTGTCATGACCTTCCTCGTACGCAAGCTCGGTAATTTCGTGCGAGGCATCGATCAAAGAACGCATTAGATGTTTTCTGGAAACAAGCTCTGCATAGTGATGAAAGTTGCTAGGGCTTGGTGCACTGTTTACCAGTTCTGCAATAAATGCTCGACCGCCAACGCGTTCAAGGGTGCCCCGTCCTTGTAAATGCTCGGAAAGAGAGAGTAGATCAATGGGCTCACTTCTATCAGTAAGATCGCGCATTGATTCAAAAATAAGTCGATGCTTTTCAACGTAAAAAGAATCAGGCTTAATTAGGTCGGAAACATCATGAATAGCATCTGGTTTTAGAAGCAGAGCACCGAGGAGTCCTCGTTCTGACTCAAGACTTTGTGGAGGTATGCGTACAGAATTTTTGGCCATTAGGACCAATTGTATCACTGTTAGCTTTTTCTAAGTACCGGTCCGTTAGAGCCGTCTTCCACAGCATATCCCCAGCTTTGTATGTGGATACGTAATTCATCAGCTGACACATAATTACCGGATTTCCTTGCTTCTTCTCGCTCTGCAACCAACCCATGTACTTTTTCCGGAATTGCGCTTGAATCGAGGTCCTTGTTCTCTTGTGGAGGATTACTCAGAAGGAGTCCCAGCACTTCTTCTGCCGCCAGAATTACACCCCACTGAATTTTTGCTGATATATCTTCGTCTTTGAGCGTTTCCCACAAAAGGGCAAGAGCTTTTGGAGTGCCTAAATCGTCTCGAAGGCAAGTTATGAGTTCGTCGCGGATAGTTGAAGAAACAGCGATACCTTTAGACTCTTCCTTGCACTCTCGACAGAGTTTCCACAGACGTTCAAGTCCTTCACTAGAAGCAGAAAGCGTCTCCCAAGAAAAGGAAAGGGGAGAACGGTAACTGGCTTGAAGAAATAAGTATCGAAGAGCTCGGGGGTGATAGCCACGCTCTAAAACTTCATGAAGGTAGACAACATTCCCGACAGATTTTGAAGCCTTTTCATTATTCATGAGGAGAAAGGCTCCATGAATCCAAAAGCCTGAAAAAGGCCTTCCGGAAACTGCCTCACTTTGTGCAATTTCGTTATTGTGATGAATAGGAATTAAATCCATCCCTCCAGTATGAATATCAATAGAAGTCCCTAACAGTGCCTTACTCATGGCAGAACACTCAATGTGCCACCCAGGAAAACCGAGACCCCAAGGAGAGCGCCACTCCTGCTCGCGATTTTTACCTGGCTCCGAAAACTTCCACAGAGCAAAATCAGCAGCATTAATTTTCTCTTGGTTATCCTTAATTCGTGCATGAATCGCTACGCGCATTCTGTCCTGTAGAGTGTAATTCGTCCCGTCTTTAATATCCTTAACACTTAAACCTCCAAGAATTCCATAATTAGAAAAAGTAGTTGTGTCAAAATAAATTCCATCTCTCGTTCTATACGTGTGTCCTTTTTTTTGAAGCAACTCAATCATGGCAATTTGTTCTTTGATGTAATGAGTCGCGCGAGGGAAAAGAATATCCTCAGTAAGAAGACCGACTGATTTCATATCTTCAATTGCCATTGTTGCATATCGCTCTGCAATTTCCTGAGCGCGCTTACCCTCCTTTATTGCACCCACGGTCATTTTGTCTTCGCCAGTATCAGCATCACTTACCAAATGTCCAACATCCGTAATGTTAATAACTCTGCGAACGTGGTACCCAGCGGAAGAAAGAGTTCTTGCTACAAGGTCTGCCATTACGTAGGTACGCAAGTTTCCAATGTGAGCTTCGCTGTACACCGTTGGTCCGCATGAGTAAAGGGTAACTATTCCCGGCACGCTGGAAAAAAATCTATCTTTTGAGCGTGTGAGCGTATTGCTAAAGAAAACAGGAACATCGCTTTTCGGAAGTTCTGAGGGTTTTTTGAATGGCCACATGCTCTCTAGCATAGCAAAGTTGTGGAGTGTTTGCAGTAGAGAGTCTACGAATTGTCAAAAGACCTTTGCCGAGAGACTCTGATGTTATGTTTGAAACTTTCTAGCAAAAATTCTTTTCTAAAGCCAATTTTTATAACGAAAGTACAGAATAAAACTAGCCACCGAGGTTAGCATTATTCCTATAATAATGAAGAAGGCGTATGGGGAATCAACAAACGGAAGATTTGTCGTGTTCATACCAAAAAGTCCTGCGATAACCGTGAGTGGGAAAGCAGCAAAGGTCATAATGGTAAGGCGCTTAATAATTTCATTTTGTGAAGCAGAGAGAAGTGACTCGTTGGTATTCCGGAGCTCTCCTGCTATAGCTCGATAGGAAGATACAAGGGATGAGGAGTGAGCGTGCTCTGCCTTAATATGATCGGCGCGAACTAAGAAAGACTTTCCAAAGAAAACTGGTTTAGAAAGAAGTTGAAGAAACTCTTTGAGGGGTGCCTCATGCTTTCTAAGTGCAGTGTCAAAGCGAAGAAGTATTCTCCCAATGAGAGAAATGCTCAAAACCGTCTCACGCTCTTTTCCAGAAAAAATATCTTCTTCAACCTTATCCATCGTCTTTCTTGTTTGTTCTGCCTGCTGTCCAATTTCTCCGTAAAGATGGCGCAAAATGCGTTCAAGAAGCTTGTCGGCACTTTTACTTCCAGTAGGAAGTCCAAGTAATTCCTCGGCTTCAATAACGCGGTGAAGGTTGTATATTGAATCTATAACCTCGTATCGTGTAGTAACAAGAAAGCGCTTTCCGACGATAAAATCAATCTCCTGATTGGTTGCACTTCCGCGTGCATCGGTTGTTGGAAAGTGGAGAACAAGATAAACGTAGTTCGGTGCAGAAAATACAAGAGGGTAAGGAGTAGGGGACACGATTTCCTCTTCAACGCGTGCTGTAATGTCAAATTCACGCATGACACCCTTTAGCTCTGCACGTGTCGGAGACTCCATATCGATCCACATAACTCCATTTCGTTCGTGTCGTGTAAGCATTATGATTTAGTATAGCGTGAAGGTAGTCTTACGTATGCGCAATACACAGATTGCAAAACATTCTTCCATGATACACTTCATAATATGAACGAGGAGAAAGATAATTCTTTAGAGGGTGAGGGCAATTTTTTTAAAGAGGAACCTGCAACCGACACGCAAAAAAACTATAAGCGAACAGTGAGGCTTACCGTTTTGTGCACACTCATTTTAGTGTTTGGTTTTCTTGGAGGGATGCAAGTTGGAGCAGCTACGGGAACAAGTGCTGTCTCACGCATTCCACTCATAGGAGATGGTCTTAACGCAACACCCGATGGAGGAGTTAGTTTTGATGGATTTTGGAAAGTGTACAACGTGCTAAACGAACGCTTTGTAGAAACACAAGGTTCTTCATCTACCCCAACACTGCTTGAAAAGCAGTGGGGAGCAATTGTTGGACTCACGGCTTCATACGGAGATCCGTACACCGTTTTTTTTCCACCAGAGGACGCGAAACTCTTTCAAGAAGACATCAAAGGTAACTTCAGCGGTATCGGTGTTGAAATAGGACTTACTAAAGAGGGAATACTAACCGTCATAGCCCCCTTAAAGGGAACGCCAGGAGAAGCGGCAGGAATGCTTGCAGGCGATCTTATTCTATCTATCGACGGATCTTCTACAAAAGGGCTTTCAACAGACGAAGCAGTCAAGCTCATTCGCGGAGAGAAGGGAACTACTGTCACCTTTAACCTCTACAGAGAAGGAAAAAATATCGAAATCTCTGTAGTTCGTGACACTATTGAAGTACCAACTATAAAAAACGGATTCAATAGCGATAATGGGGTGTACACCATAGAGCTGTACCAATTCACCTCAAAATCATCGAGTCTTTTTGAAAGCGCTCTTAAAGATTTTCGAGCGAGTAGTGCCAAGAAGCTCATAATTGATTTACGCGGTAATCCGGGAGGA
>Ga0105049_10003059_pt1 | contig 19813 bp, 20 predicted proteins | sample MAT06_FD_78087 | JGI IMG/M metagenome (GOLD analysis project Ga0105049, IMG submission 78087) | Freshwater microbial communities from Lake Fryxell liftoff mats and glacier meltwater in Antarctica - MAT-06 | ecosystem: Environmental > Aquatic > Freshwater > Ice > Liftoff microbial mat | place...
CATCTGAGTCTGTAGCCATCTGGGTCAAGTACCCCAAATCCTAAAAGTCGAACGGCTTCTTAACATCAAAAGAACATCTTAAAGCTGAATTCTCTTGCAAATTTAGCTAAATTTAGTCAAAAACTAGAAGAGCATATCCCCATTTTGCAAGATAGTCCCTACCCCCAATTCCTTCTCTCAAAAAAAGGCAAAGGGAAGCCGCATTTAAATTCCCTTTTTCCATCTGGGAGAGGACCGTAGGGTGAGGACTAAAATAGTGGGGTGCCTCTAAACTAAACAGCCTTAAACCCAAATCATGCAAAAGCTAAAAAATGTTTTGAACGTGATGATTACCTTCATCCTTCTAGCCTTTATTTTGAATAGTTTGTATCGACTAGCGATGGTTTTTCTGCAATCCTATGTATGGACGTAAGACATAGCAGTTATAGGGTATGAGAACATGAAATTTTATCAACCCTGATATATCTATGGGCTGTATCTCTGGTGAAAACGGTGGGTTTCGCCCTTATCCCAAACTCCTCTTCTAGAATGAAAGAGGGCTTTGAGGCTCTTCTAACCTGTTGTGTCAGAGTGATAAAAAGTTCAGGTTCTAAGGGGTAGGTTCTAAGATAGATTCGGTTGATGTGCCGCATTGCAACTGATTTGATTTCAAGAGACTCTAACGATTACGGTATCCTCTATTATTTGGAGACTTAGATATGGCTGATCCCTTAACCTCGGTTGTGAGCGATCGCATTTGCAAGCACATGAATGATGACCATGCTGAAGCGGTTTTGCTCTATGCCAAAGCCTATGGAGCCGCAACGGATGCGATCGCCGCCCAAATGGTGAGCATTGACACCGAAGGCATGATTCTGCAAGTGCAAGGTACCCCAGAACCGCAAGTCCGCATCTCCTTCGATCATCCCTTGCAAGATTCTGAAGATGCCCACCAAACCTTGATTGCGATGGTGAAACAGGCTCGTACGGCGGCGAACCCTCCGACGGCGTAACCCTCGTCTTTGCGTCTGAGGCTCCTTCGACGCACCCTGATCTGACGCACCCTGATCTGACGCACCCTGATCTGACGCACCCTGATCTAAAGATTCCAGAGTTAGCTGGGTGGTTTGTGGGTGTTTCCATCTACTCAAAGCGCCGAAATGATCTAAAAAATGGCGGTGTTTCTAGAAAAAGCCTAGAAACACCGCCATTTTGGCGATCGCCCTCCCCATTATTCCCCTTGATCCCCAGCCACCCTCCGTAAAATTCATGAACCCGGTGAAAGGCTGACTGCGTCCGGTGTCTGGCCAAAGAGATATCTAGGAATTCATCACAGCTTGATGTTTTGCGAAGGAAAAGGGGCGATCGCCCACCCAACTCTTTTTTCTCTCCCTCGGCTACGAAAATCCACGGGCTGGGGCTTGAACCCTAGCGCCCATCCGGAGTTTCTGGCCTTCCTTCACAAAGAATCTCAGCGTTGCCCTTGCCTCAATGAAGTCTGGGGCGCAGCTATTCTCTACCACTGCCGTAGCGGATACCGTAGGAATGTAGCAAACACCACTCCCTACTTCCTACTTTTATGAAACTTTCCACCAAAGCACTGCTCACCCTGCCTGTCTCTGTGGCGATCGCTGCGCTTAGCGCTCTGCCCTCCTGGGCTGTCGGCCTAACCTACGCTACTAAGGTAGAGTCCTACACCCCCGGTGGCGGTCTGCCTGCCAGTAACGATTTTTACCGCAAAGATACAGACAACGCCCTCGGCGCACCGCAGTTTAACTACGACAGCAACCAAGACTTTCTTAGCTTAGGGATTGGTGGAGAGGCTATCTTCAGCTTTGGCAACGCCTTTCACTCCAGTGTGACCCTGTGGGAAACCACCTGGGGGCGCAAAAGCCGCCAAGCTGACTACGATGAGCGGGTAGAAGTCTTGGTTGGCAATGCACTCAAAGGCGACTGGCTCAGCATCGGGGTGATCCAAAACATCGCAGATAATGCCTATCGTTCCGAAGCCGGTGCTACCCTTGCGATCAAAAATTCCAACACCTACAGCTTCTTGCGCCTAGTAGACCGTTCTCCTGGTGGTCGCGGACGCGACGGCTTTGATGTAAATGCGATCGCCGTACAACCCGCCGCAACTCAACCCGTTCCCGAACCTGCTACCATGTCGGGCTTGATTGTAGCCGCAGGGGGTATGGTGCTGGCTCGCCGTCGCCAACGCCAAAAGCAAGCGTAGATTCTCTCTAAACTTTTAGGCTTTTAGGTAATTCCGAACGGATCGGTTTTGCCTAAGCTGCCATCATCAAAGGCTCCCCAATTTGGGGAGCCTTTGGCGTAAGGAGATCTTTTTTAGCCTGATCTTTTTAGTAACGTCGGCTTGAGAAAAGCTGGCTTTACGAAAACCAACGGCGTTGCATTCTGATCGGCAGGGGTACTCTGGACCTTGCGTAGCAATCGCGTATACGCTCTAAGATTCTTACACGCTCTAAGACATTAAGGACGTTCTAAAGCTCTGGGGATCTTGAGAATTGTAGGTGGCTGCCCTCGGATGATTTTTGTATGATGGATTTATCAAATCAAGAAATCCCAATGCATAAGACTTCTACTATCTCATCAACTTCTGTTGAAATGGGATTCAAAGCCCTCTCCGATCCATTGCGGATCCAGGTGCTAGAGCTATTGCGTGACCAAGAGCTGTGTGTGTGTGATTTGTGCGATCGCCTCAACGTACAGCAATCCAAACTCTCTTTCCATCTCAAAACCTTGAAAGATTCAGGATTACTGCGTTTTAGACAGCAAGGGAAGTGGATTTATTACAGCCTCAATCTGCCCCAATTTGCCCTACTAGAGCAGTACCTATCCGACTTCCGACGGCTTAGCCCAATGCAGCCATCGCGGGTCTGTTCCGATGCCGAATCCATTGACCAATCAATCGGGTAAGTTTGATGTCTTAGGTTTTGGATGTGTTCTACATGACTTGACAAATCAACTAATTTTGATTTGACTGGTTGATATGGCCGCTTCACAACCTAAGGAATTTTGTAGCCATGTCAAGGTTGACTCCATCACGGGCGATCGCCCTCAGCTTCGTCTTTGCCGTCGCGGGCTGCACGTCCCCGCTTCCATCTCCGCCACCCGATTCCCTGGCCACCAGCAGCATTGATGGATCAAGCACCGCTTACCCAATCTCCGATGAGGTTGCCAAGGAATATTCCTTGTTGCTCAAGGAAAAAGCGGCTTTTTAGGAGCCGTTTGGAGAATTCAAGACTGGGAGAAGACTCTTGCCCCTCCCATTGGCTAGATGATTGGCACGTTAAAAATTAGGAACGCTCTCATGGCAAACGTTGCAATTAATGGGTTTGGCAGAATTGGGCGACTCGTTCTCCGCGCGGCCTGGGGCTGGCCTGACCTCAACTTCGTCCACATCAACGAAGTGAAAGGAGGCCCTGTCGCCGCCGCCCATTTACTCAAATTTGACTCGGTGCATGGCCGTTGGCAACCTGAGGTTGTGGCCGCAGAAACGCAAATTTTGATCGACGAAACCCCACTGCACTTTAGTGAATATGCCGCCCCCGGTGATGTGCCCTGGGATGACTTGGGCGTAGATATTGTGCTGGAATGCTCTGGCAAATTCCGAACCCCAGAATCCCTAGAACCCTACTTCAAACGGGGGGTGCAGAAGGTGATTGTGGCGGCTCCCGTCAAACAAGAGGCGCTCAATATCGTCTATGGCATCAATGATCATCTCTACAACCCCGATGAGCATCATTTGCTAACGGCGGCTTCTTGTACCACCAACTGTTTGGCTCCCGTTGTCAAAGTGATCCACGAAGGGTTGGGCATCCGCCATGGCGTGATCACCACCATCCACGACAACACCAACACCCAAACCATTGTGGATGCGCCCCACAAAGATTTGCGACGGGCGCGCGCCACCAGCCTTTCGCTGATCCCGACGACGACTGGGTCGGCCACCGCCATCAGCCTGATTTACCCCGAGCTAAAGGGCAAACTCAACGGCCTAGCGGTCAGAGTTCCATTACTCAATGCTTCGCTGACCGATTGCGTGTTTGAAGTGGCACAACCCACCACCGTGGAAGCCGTCAACCACCTACTCAAAACAGCGGCAGAAGGGGAACTGGAGGGAATTTTAGGCTACGAAGAACGGCCTCTGGTTTCCATTGATTACAAAGACGATCCCCGTTCTGGCATTATTGATGCCCTCTCCACCATGGTTGTGGATGAAACCCAAGTAAAAATTCTCGCCTGGTATGACAACGAGTGGGGCTACTCCAATCGCATGGCTGAGCTAGCCCGGAAAGTCGCCACCCTGCTGCCCTAACGGGGTTGATTAGCCTCTCAGGATTGCTGTCTCCACTGCGGCAACCCTACCGAACTTTGCAGGATTCTGAACGTTGCAGAGTTCTGAGGTAAAAATGACCCTGCTGATCCCCGACTCTGGGGATCTATCCAGCGTTGATAGTGAATGCTCCAATCTTTGAACGCTCTCAGCAATTGACACCCAACGCTTTCTATCAAGGGATTAGAGGAAATTTTTTCCAATTTTCTCAGTTCATTTTCTATCCCTACGGCTGTCTCCACAGCTAGGGTCAAAACTCAAGCATTCAAGATTCAAGCATTCCAGATCCAAGCATTCCAGATCCAATCATTCAAGATCCAAGCATTCAAGACTCAAACGATCAGCACCCAATCCTGAGATTTCCATGGCTTCTTCTTCTACCCTCGATTCCATTGGGGTTCGCAATTACGCCCTTGTCACCGCCGCCTATTGGGGGTTTACGATCACCGATGGGGCGCTGCGAATGCTGGTGCTGCTTTACTTCCATGCCTTGGGCTACACGCCATTGGAAGTGGCCATGTTGTTTTTGTTCTATGAAATTTTTGGCATTGTCACCAATTTGTTTGGCGGTTGGATTGGGTCTCAGTTTGGAGTCAAGCTCACCTTGTATGGCGGCATTGCGCTGCAAGTGGCAGCATTGCTGATGATGACCCCCGTCGATGAATCGTGGGCGATCGCCATTGCCGTGCCCTACGTCATGGTGGCCCAAGCCTTCTCTGGGGTCGCCAAAGATCTCACCAAAATGAGTTCCAAAAGCGCCATCCGCCTTGTGATCCCCCAAGAGGCGCAATCCTCTCTATTTAAATGGGTGGCCATTCTCACCGGCTCAAAGAATGCCCTCAAAGGAGTGGGGTTCTTTTTGGGAAGTGTTTTACTGGGGGCGTTTGGCTATCGCACCGCGCTGCTGTCTATGGCTGGAGCCTTGGTCGTGGTGTTGCTGTCGAGTCGGTGGTTGCCCTCCGGCATGGGCAAGATCAAAACCAAGGTGAAATTTAGCCAGTTGTTTTCCAAGAGTCGGGAAATCAACATTTTGTCTGGGGCGCGGTTTTTCCTGTTTGGGGCGCGGGATGTTTGGTTTGTGGTGGGGCTGCCCGTTTTCCTTTACAGCGTTTTGAATTGGACGTTTCAACAGGTGGGTGGCTTCCTAGCAACCTGGGTGATTGGCTATGGCATTGTGCAATTTTTAGCGCCCACCTTGCTGCAACGCCTAGGGTCTGGGCAAGCGCCCCAAGCCAGCACCATCCGCTTTTGGACGGGGCTTTTGACGACGATTCCAGGGGCGATCGCCCTTGCCCTCCAACTGGGTCGCCCCGCTGGCCAAACCATCATCATCGGCTTGGCAATTTTTGGCATCGTCTTTGCTTTTAACTCAGCGGTGCATTCTTACCTAGTGTTGGCCTACACCGCAGATGATCAAATCGCCCTCAATGTTGGCTTCTACTACATGGCTAATTCTGGCGGGCGCTTAGCAGGCACGGTGCTGTCAGGGTTGATTTTCCAACTCTATGGATTAGTAGGTTGTCTGTGGGTATCGGCCATTTTTGTATTGCTCGCCGAATTGATTACCCTCAAACTGCCCAATCCTTCCGCGAAACGGGCGATCGCCTGGAAATCTGAAGGTGGCGACTAAACCCATCAATCACCATAGCCTCCACCATAGTCTTTGAATCTATCTCCAACCTCGCCCTTGCTAAAAGAGATCTGTTGCTCTGCCTTTAAGAACGAGCTGATTGTCAACAACCCACTGCACATTTTGTTGATAGCGGTGCCGCTGTTTATTCAGACTAATTTCATCTTTTTGATCACCTACGTAGCCGCTCAAAAAATGGGATGGGTCTACGAAGATGCGGTTCCGGCGGCGTTGATTGGAGCCAGCAACCACTTTGAAATGGCGATCGCCACTGCCATCACCCTCTTTGGCCTAAACTCCGGAGCCACCCTAGCCACCATCGTTGGGGTGTTGATCGAAGTTCTGGTCATGTTGATGCGGGTGGAGGTATGCAAACGCACCGCTGGTTGGTTTCCCCGCGAACCCAAAAAAGCCACACTCCCTGATCCCCGCTGTCTACCCCCCTTCCCATAAAAAGGATCAGCCTGCTCAATCCGTTTTCTTGCTCATTCCTTTGGCCAGAAGCAGACGAGGTTCATCATCTTTCCCTTTTCAGCCTTTCCCTTTTCAGCCTTTCCCTTTCTAGAGTTTCCCTTTCTAGAGTTGCTCTTTCTAGAGTTGAAGAACACGTCATACTAGAATGAATGAACCAAGACTCGGTTTATTCAACCTTTTGTAATGTCTGAAACCTGCTGAAACCTGCTGAAACCTGCTGAAACCTGCTGAAACCTCAGGTATCCGTCGATGCTTAATGTGTCCGGTTCTCACGGTTCGATGATGGCTGAGATCACGACCTCGGCATCTCGGCGTTTTTTTCGAGACACCGTTTCTGCGAGACACAGAATATATGGGGTTCAGAATGCTTTCAACGATGCTTGGTCATTCCATGAACCAGTTCAAGCGGCCCGTTCGATACCGTTAGATGGATCAACGCCAGCCAGCATAAGCCTTGCAAATAGTGGCAACAGTGACAACCGATTATGACCTTAGACGCAGTATCAAACACAGCCCCATCCCCTGCCGCCACATCCGTGAAGTTTCAGGATGAATTTGAGGTGTTAGTGGTGGGGGCTGGCCATGCAGGGTGCGAGGCGGCTTTGGCTGCGGCACGGCTGGGCTGTCGCACGTTGCTGCTCACACTCAACCTCGACAAAATTGCGTGGCAGCCCTGCAACCCAGCGGTGGGTGGCCCAGCAAAGTCGCAGTTGACCCACGAAATTGATGCGTTGGGCGGCGAAATTGGCAAAATGGCCGATCGCACATACCTCCAAAAGCGCGTGTTAAATGTCTCCCGTGGCCCAGCCGTGTGGGCTTTGCGAGCGCAAACCGACAAGCGCGAATATGCCGCCATCATGAAAACCATCGTCGAAAATCAGGAAAACCTGGTGGTGCGTGAGGGCATGGTTACCGATCTGTTGCTGGGTCATAACGCGGAAGTCATCGGGGTAGAAACCTACTTTGGCGTAGCCTTTGCCTGCAAAGCCGTGGTGTTGACCACCGGGACGTTTTTGGGTGGGCGCATTTGGGTGGGCAATAAGTCGATGGCGGCGGGGCGCGCCGGAGAGTTTGCCGCCGAAGGGTTAACCCATACCCTCAACCGCCTAGGCTTTGAAACGGGGCGGCTGAAGACTGGAACCCCGGCGCGGGTGGATCGGCGCTCGGTCGATTATAGCCAAATGGAAGTGCAGCCCGGCGACGCGGATGTGCGCTGGTTTAGCTTTGACCCTGAGCTATGGGTGGAGCGAGAGCAAATGCCCTGCCACCTCACCCGCACGACGGCAGAAACCCATCGCTTGATTCGAGAAAACCTGCATCTTTCTCCGGTATATGGGGGCTGGGTCGATGCTAAGGGGCCGCGCTATTGCCCCAGCATCGAAGATAAAATTGTGCGCTTTGCCGATAAAGAATCCCATCAAATTTTCATTGAGCCAGAAGGGCGAGATATCCCAGAACTCTACATCCAGGGCTTTTCGACTGGGTTACCCGAAACCTTGCAGGTAGAAATGCTGCGATCGCTCCCTGGCCTCGAACGCTGCACGATGCTGCGCCCTGCCTATGCCGTGGAGTACGACTATCTTCCGGCGACCCAATGCTTCCCAACCTTGATGACCAAAAAGGTGGAAGGTTTATTTTGTGCGGGACAAATTAATGGCACGACTGGGTATGAAGAGGCGGCTGGCCAAGGGTTAGTGGCGGGGATCAATGCGGCTCGCCGGGTACGCGGGCAGGAGATGATCATTTTTCCTCGCGAACACAGTTATCTCGGTACGCTGATTGATGATCTCTGCACCAAGGATCTGCGAGAGCCTTATCGGATGCTGACGTCGCGGTCAGAATATCGCCTGATTTTACGCTCTGATAATGCCGATGAGCGGCTGACGCCCCTAGGCCGGGAGATTGGGCTGATTGGCGATCGCCATTGGGCCTTATTTGTCAGCAAGCAGGGGGCGATCGCCACCGAAAAAGAACGCCTCCATGGCACCCGCATCAAGCAGCATGACCCCCTCGGGCAGCGGATCATGGCCGACACGGAGCAGAAAATTAAAGGCTCAGTCACCCTAGCCGAACTGCTGCGCCGTCCGGGTTTCCATTATGCCAACCTAGCTCAGTATGGGCTAAGCGCCGACACCCTCCCACGAGAGGTTTGCGAGAGCGTAGAAATCGAACTCAAGTATGCCGGGTATCTGCAACGGCAACAAAGTCAAATCGACCAGGTGAGCCGCCAAGCCAACCGACCCTTGCCCGCTGATATGGATTACCACGCCATCATCACCCTTTCAAAGGAATCGCGCGAAAAATTGGCCAGTGTGCGCCCCCTCACCATCGGCCAAGCGGCTCGGATTGGCGGCGTTAACCCTGCTGATATCAACGCTCTGCTGCTGCATTTAGAGATCCAGTCGCGCCAAGCCAAGGCAGAAAAGATCCCCAGCGGCAGTTCAGTCTAGGCTGAGGGCTGGTATTTGGGGCGGGTGTTTGGGGCTGGTATTTGGGACGGGGGAGAAGAAGGAGGGGCGATCGCCCCTCCCCCCATCATCTATCCCCTTGAACCTAGAGGATGCCCGCACCCACCCGACTCATGACCTCAGCGTCTTGCCCATAGACGCTTGGCGATAGACTAAATGAAACAGCTTTCATAGAATCCATCCAGAATTCACCCATGGCAACTATCAACAATAATTACCTCAAACTCAAGGCGGGTTATCTGTTTCCTGAGATCGCTCGGCGGGTCAATGCGTTTGCAGAGGCCAACCCGACTGCGCCAGTCATCAAGCTAGGGATTGGCGATGTCACAGAGCCGCTGCCCGAAGCCTGTCGGCAAGCCATGATTCAGGCGGTAGAAGACATGGGCGATCGCACCCGCTTTAAAGGCTATGGCCCCGAACAGGGCTATGGCTGGTTGCGCGAGAACATTGCTATCCATGATTTTCAAGCCCGTGGCTGTGATATTGATGCGTCTGAAATTTTTATTTCTGATGGCTCTAAGTGCGACTGCGGCAACATTCTCGATATCTTTGGCGATACCAACACCATTGCAGTCACTGATCCCGTTTATCCGGTGTACGTAGATACCAACGTCATGGCGGGGCATACCGGTGATGCCAACGACCAAGGCGAGTATGACGGGCTAGTTTACCTCCCCATTTCTGCCGCAAATCAGTTCACTGCCGAGATTCCCTCTCAGCCTGTGGATCTAATTTATTTGTGCTTTCCAAACAACCCGACGGGCGCTGTCGCGAGCCGCGACCACCTAAAAGCCTGGGTAGACTATGCCCGCGCCCACGGTTCCATCATTTTCTTTGATGCGGCCTACGAAGCGTTTATCACAGATCCAGCGATCCCCCATTCTATCTACGAAATTGAGGGCGCACGCGACTGCGCCATTGAGTTTCGTTCCTTTTCCAAAAATGCTGGGTTTACTGGCACCCGGTGTGCCCTGACGGTGGTGCCCAAATCCCTAAAGGCGAAGGCGGCAGACGGCTCAGAGGTGCAGGTGTGGGCGCTATGGAACCGACGCCAAGCCACGAAGTTCAACGGTGTATCTTACATCGTGCAGCGGGGGGCAGATGCGGTGTACTCCGAGGCGGGCAAGGCGCAAGTGAAGGATTTGATCGCGTTCTACATGGAAAATGCTCACATCATCCGCGAACAACTGACGGCAGCTGGTTTCACGGTCTATGGCGGTGTCAATGCCCCTTACATTTGGCTAAAAACACCCCACGACCTCAGCAGTTGGGATTTCTTTGATAAATTGCTACAGACTTGCAACGTGGTGGGCACCCCTGGCTCTGGCTTTGGAGCCGCCGGGGAAGGCTACTTCCGGATCTCGGCCTTCAACAGCCGCGCCAATGTGGAAGAAGCCATGCGCCGCATTACCGAAAAATTCACGGTGTAGCAATCAGCAACTTGCAGATTGTCCATAGCCGCCGCCATAACAGCGGGAATCCATGGGTCGCAAAACCCCAAAGATGGATTCCCGCCTGCGCGGGAATGACAGATACATTTCCGATGGCTCATGGCTACGGCTATACCTTGCCTGAACAACCTTAGTTATTAGACGCAGAGCTTGATTCTGTATCTAAGTACATTTGATAGAGATTTTGAATCAGGGTGTCGAGGTTATCATCGGGGCAGCACTCGATCAGGGCATCGAAAATATCGACTAGGCGAGCGGCGGTGTCACCGAGGGTAGGGCTTAGACCCCAGACATCTTGCACCCAGTCTTGGGGGCGATCGCCCTCAAACGCCATCCGTTCGAGTAATTGCTTAGCTTCTAGTTTCGACAGCGCCATAACGTTCTTCTATTACTCCTATTTATTTAACCTATATGTAAGACAGATCTCTACATTAGATCGCTTCGTCGGGTTTCTCTCAGGCGGATTTCTCAGACGAATTTCTCCAACGAATTTCTCAGACGGATTTCTCAGGTCATTCTGCAATCCTACAGCCTTGCCTATAACCGTTGGGGCAATATTGGGGCATCGGTGGAGCGGTAAGCTTCAGATTTTAGCCCTCGTTCCATTAACGCTTCAACCGCCTGCCGGGGTGTAATTTGCCGATTTAGGAGCAAATAGACCTGGTGGGCGATAGGCATAGAAATATGCTCACGATTGGCGATATCAAACAAGACATTAGCCGTATTGACTCCTTCGGCGGTTTCGCCAATGCTAGCGAGGGCATTGGGGAGGGTCTGGCCTTGGGCAAGGCGATAGCCCACTTGGTAGTTGCGGCTGAGGGAGCTGTTGCAGGTGGCTAGCATATCTCCGAGGCCAGACAAGCCAAAAAAAGTGTCAGTTTGCCCGCCGAGATGAGTGCCAATGCGAATCAACTCAGCGAGGGCGCGGGTGATCAAGGCTGACTTGGCATTGGTGCCGAGTTCTAGCCCATCGCAAACCCCAACGGCGATCGCAATAACGTTTTTCAACGTTCCGCCTAATTCGGTGCCGAGGGGGTCATCATTGGTGTAGACCCGAAAGCGATCGGAGGCAAAGATCTGTTGTACGACTTGGGCGGCTTGGGCATCGTGGCTTGAAACGACGGTGGCGGCTGGCAACCCGATGCGAATTTCTTTCGCTAGATTTGGCCCCGAAAAGACCACAATAGAAGTGTTAGGTAAGTATTGGCACCACAGTTGGGAGGCCGTGTAGGTAGTGGCGGCATCTAGCCCTTTAGTAGCCGTAACTAAGATCCTATCGGCGGGGAGACCGAGGCTCCGAATCTGCGCCGCAACATCGGGTACGCCCTGAATGGAGACCGCTGAAATGGCGATCGCCGCTGATTCTAAGACCTCCGCGAGGGGGCGATCGCTGCGCCGCGACCAAAATGTAACGTGATGCCCGTTGCGAACCGCCAACTCCCCCAAAACGGTGCCCCAAGCTCCGGCTCCTAAAATAGCCAGATTCATCGGTGTGACAGTAGTAACAGTGAACAAGGGGTATCGGTGATAAGAAAGGATTTACAGGGAAACAGCAAAAGCAATCGACGGTTGAGCCGATGCCTAGATCCTCGACAGGTGGAGTTAGCGTGTTGGGCTGTGACGACCCAAGCAGTTGCGCAAAACCTTAGCCCTCAGTTAATCAGCGGGAGGAATAGGGTAAGGTCAACAGGTGCGGGCAGCATTTCGCCCCGAAAGTCGAGCAGTTGTACGATTAGCAGATAGCCAAAGCCCAGCAGGAGCGAGAAAAACCCGGTGAGGATAGCGATCCATTTGGAACGATCCATAGTAGTTTCCAATGTGTGATCTTGTTCTTGTGATCTTGTTCTTGTGATCTTGTTCTAGAGTGACATAAAACTTGGCAAGATCGAGAATAAGTACCGTAACCGTTGCTACCATCGTTTGCATCATGGCTCTGGCTAGCCCCTGCGATCGCCCTCATCCCCTCTCATACCAGCTCTCCACGCCATTTTTTAGATTTGTTTGTTTATTCTTTTTAGGTTGCTTGGGTTATGGATATAAGCACACAACAATCCGTCGAATTAGCCCCGCGCGATCGCCCCATCGTGATCCACACCCAAGATCTCCGGAAGGTTTATCGCCGTGGCTTTTGGCTGAATCAAACCGTACAAACCCTCAATCGTTGCACCCTCGATATTTACGAAGGCGAAACCTTTGGGTTGCTTGGGCAAAATGGAGCCGGAAAAACCACCTTGCTTAAAATCTTGCTGGGGATTGTGCGCCCCACCGGAGGCCAGGCTAGTTTGCTGGGCAAACCCTTGGGCGATCGCAGCGTCAAGCACCGCGTCGGATATCTCCCCGAAAATCCCTATTTTTACGACTACTTAACGGGATGGGAACTGTTGGAATATGCCGCCGGGCTATTCCAAATTCCTCGGTCTGTCCAGCGTACCCGCATTCCTGAACTGCTAGATCTGGTGGGCTTGGCGCGCTCGGCGGCTCAAAAAAAGCAACTCCGGCAATACTCTAAAGGGATGCTACAGCGGGTAGGGGTCGCGCAAGCGCTGATCAATGACCCTGAGGTAGTGTTTTTGGATGAACCTATGTCAGGGCTAGATCCGCTGGGGCGGTTCCAAATTCGTCAAATTATCGAATCGCTGAAAACCCAGGGCAAAACTATTTTCTTCAATAGCCATGTGCTGTCAGATGTGGAGTTAATCTGCGATCGCATCGGCATTTTGGCTCAAGGCGAATTGATTAGCCTGGGTAACCTCCAAGACCTTTTGGGTACCACCGATCTTTACCGAGCGCGCGTGCGGGATGCCAACCCAGAAGTTCTACGGCAATGGATGCCCGATCTCGAATTTCGTGATGGCGTCTGGCAAGGGCACCTCAAAGGGCAACCGCAAGACTTTTTTGCCAGCCTAAGACTGATGAACGCCACGCTCTTATCCCTCACCCTAGCTCGCCCCAGCTTAGAAGAGTATTTCTTACAACAACTTCAACAGCGGGGGATCTCCCAGAGCCAGTAAGGAAACTGGAACATCCTCAAAAACCAAATTGGGCGGGGCTTCTAATCTTGAAGAAGATAGCGTTTTACCTAATCTTGATGTTGGCTACTGGTACATCCAGCACGGGGTACATCCAACACGGGGTACATCCAACACTAATTTGTCTAAGTTGCCCTAGACGGTTTATCTAGGGCGGGTCAAAGACACTCTTTTCAAAAACTTCAAAAAAACTTGGATATTTTCCGAAAAAGCATCCAAGTCCTTTGAAGTTAGTCACGGGATAGGTGTTTTCAAAAGTCAGACTTGGGTGCAATCTGTGTTCCACAACCTCATTATTGTTTACATGCTGTTGTCAGACGCAAACCCAAGTCTTGCTCAAAATCACACTTAACTTTCGGTTGTCCGTTACAGGGGCAACCTCGATGGTAGTTTTGCCTATTGCACCGTTTCTAGAACCTCGACACGCACGCGAGCCACTCCGGCATTGACCATATCAATCGCACTGGCGGCAGCGCGGGAGAGGTCAATAATGCGGCCTCCAGAGAAAGGCCCCCGGTCGTTGATTCGCACAATAACCGAACGTCCGTTGTTGAGGTTGGTGACCCGCACCTGGGTACCAAAGGGTAAAGAGCGGTGAGCTGCCGTTAGGGCATTTTGGTTGAATACCTCGCCGCTGGCACTCCGGTTTCCATGGAAGCCGGGGCCATACCAAGAAGCCGATCCATCGTAGCTCGCTACAGCTACCTGGCGCGGAGCGGCGGGTGGTGGTGCCACTTCTTCAACGATCCGTTCTGGCTGTTGCTCGATGGGTAAGATCGGGGCTGTAATTGGAAATTGAGGGGCGATCGCCCCTTGGCCGTTCCCAGATCCAACAGCAACCACCGCTTGGGCAGAGTCAACTTGAGTAAATACGACCTGAGCGAGTTCAACGGATCCTGAATTAGCCAAGCTTGATCGGGGTGAAATCAGATCCGTGATGCGGGTCGTTTGGCCGTTGCTAGAAGCCGGAGCTAGTGTGGCAACAGAATTGCTAAGTTCTGTGGTCGAAGATAGCTCCTGAGACGCTGCGTCATGCATAACCGTATCTTTTGCCAAAGATACTTGGGAGGACGCAATGTCTGATAGAGCCTCGGTCTCATCTCCAGGATGAATAGCTTCCGCTGAAGCTGTACCCAAAGTAACCATCCAAAGTGCAGTGGCAAAAGCGCCACTCCAAAGATTTAGTTTCATAAACTCCAGTGTGAAGAATAGCTAAGAGCCGAGACCAGAATGCTCATAACCTCAGGATGACCAGACCTGTCATAGCCAAGGGGATTGCTATGGAGCAACCACATGAAGCTTTCGTTGAGGTTGCCTCCCAGTGGAACACAAGCCTTATGCAGACAGTGATCCCCAGAATTGACCTAACTCGTACCCGTTACGCATTCACGTATGGGTTGTGGAACCGCACAACACTAGCATGTTTTTTTGGCGCTGGGGATCAGGGTATACGGAGACCCTCCGATAACTTTACGTAACCTTTACAATTCAAAAAAAGACTCTACGCTCCTCCTAGAGGGCTGTAGAGTCTGTTTTTTGGCACAAATTAGCTTCACATAAAATTCATCTAAACTTAAGATTCTGCTTAGAATGTAATTCCTCTTTTCTGCTAGCGAATTAATCTTTTGGCAAAAATAAGGGAATTCGGTTTGTAATTTCAAAATCCTAGGATTTTGGAACCCTTGGGGATTATCTTGCGATTATTTGGAGGGCTAATCAGAGTGTTTTTCGTCTAGGGTTTCAGGGCTGGCTGGATCTGGATAGAAAATTTGGGTGATACGTTTGGATAAGACGCCTGTGAATAAGGCGCAACAAACGTTTGCAGGTGCTCTAACCCAGGGCTAGAGTAGGCGAAGTTGAGCGGCAGCGACATCTTCCTCGGGCGGTAGTGGCGCTGTCGGTGGGGTATTCCAGTTGGGTTGAATGTCGGCTTCGAGGAGGGTGGCGGCTACGGTGAGCATATCGCCACTCAGACTGGTTAACTGGGGCTGCGTGTCGAGGTATGTCTTGAGGGCATCTAGTGGGTCTAGGCGGTTGCTGCTGCCTAATTCTGGCAGTCGGGGGCGGGCTAGTTGGCTGGTTAGTTCTGGATAAATACCGTAGGTATGGGCGGGGCTGAGGGCTTCCTGCAATTCACCCAAGTCGAGTTGGTCGAGTTGGGTAGATTGCAACTGATAAATCAGTCGCACAACGGCATTTTCGATGGGCGCTTGCTGGATGGCTTGGAGCAGACGGGCTTGGGGGTCTTCAACCTCAGAGAGGCATACTCGGATGGTGTGGAAAGGGCGGGAGGGGAGGGGGCAAAATTCCACCTCTGCATGGCCTTTTTCGACATCAACGCGCATAAACCCCTTCGTTTCGGTTTCTTCGCTGAAATCTACCCGCTCAATGCTGCCGGGATAGACCACTGGGGGATCGTCACAGAGGATTTGATAGCGATGAACATGGCCGAGGGCAACATAGTCAAAACAAGGGCGCGCCAGCAAGGCCATGGGTACGGTAAAGCTTTTTCCGGCGGCTAAGAAGCGTTCGGCACCGAAGCTGGCGGTGTCGGTCATGAGGTGGCCGAGCAAAATCGTAGGTCGGGTCGGGTCGAGCTGGCGAATTTCGCCTTCTAGGGCAATGCGAAGGCGCTCGATGAGTAAGCTATTGATTTCGGCTAAGGAGAGGGCTTCGGTCTCAGTCCGGGTGAGCAGGGTTGAGCGGGTGATCCAGGGTAATGTGATCACTTGGATGCCGCCATGGGCTGTTTCGATGCGGTGGGTGGTGAGGCGATCGCCCACCACAATGCCGGGTACGCCCAAGGTTCGGTAGATGCTCAGGCTTGCCCCGCCTTGGCCTTGGGCATATTGGTCGTGATTGCCAACGAGCAAAACGGCAGGGATTTGGGCATCGGCTAAGCGGCAAAACTGGGTGGCAAAGGCTTCTTGCACAAGGGGCGGTGGGGTCGCGTCGGGGAATGCATCGCCCCCAAACAGCACGAGATCAACGGGTTCGGCGATCGCCCGATCCATACATAATTGCAGCGATCGCACAAAATCCTCAAAGCGCGTATTTAACCCTGTCTCAGGGTTAATCCGCCCATGGGAGAAGCCACTACCTAGATGGATATCGGATAAATGAAGAAGTTTAATCATGGCCGTTTGATCGTGTTTGATCGTGTCAGTCTACTAACGCCAGCTATCCCGTTTGCCATTACGTTTTGCTATTACGTTTTGTCGTTACGTCTTATCATTTTGCCATGGCATACGTTGTCATTGTCTAGGCTTGTCAATCATCGAGCCTACTTAGCTAATGGGAACAATCTTTAGACGTACTTTAGGCGTACTTTAGGCATAAATGCTTCCGTATAGGCGTTATCAGCCAGGTTCAAAAAATAGAGAATCTTTAGTTTGAAATACTTATTTTTTGACCACAACCACAACCTTTTATATTCTAAAATCACGGATAATAACGCTAATATTCATTAGCTCTCTCGGTATATCCATATTTTATATAGCAATTCTATTTCAGTTGCGAGAGAAAAGGAACTTAAGCCCCTTGATCCAAACATATCTGTCTTTTATGACTGTCTTTTATGACTGTCTTTTATGAATGATTTAGAGTGGCTATATGTTTATATTCAGATACAGAATTCTGTATGTGAATCATCAATCTATGACTAATTTTATACAGTGTATCTGCCGAATGGACTTAGAGTTTGTGGTTTGAGTGAGGTTTAGCGAGAGTCTTAACAGGAACCTATTGCTTATTAGGTAGCTTGTCAGAATGGGCGATCGCCCATTCTCACATAACCCCATCCTAGCCTCAGATTGCTGATTATCTGCTACCTAATATTGGGCTATTTCCTATTAGGAAAATAATCGCCCAGCATAGAAGTATGGCTGAAAGCCTAAAATGGTAACTGTTCTTGTGGATTCTGGCGGGTTGAAAGAAACGGTATTAGTCGATGATGAGGGCTACTAAGGGTAGACCCTTAGCAGCAAGGCTGAGATAGATTAAGCTCCTGAAAAATTACATCCTGCGTAAATTTATCCGTGGATGTCTGGATTAGGAAGTGGCCGTGGCTTGATATCCCAAGGCTACAGATTCAAGGCTACAGATTATGGATGGGGTGCATCCCACCTTTGCAAATTTGCCCCCCTCAGCCCCCAACCCCTTCTCCCTGAGGGAGAAGGGGAGCCGGATTTCAAAGTCCCTCTCCCTCAGGGAGAGGGATTTAGGGTGAGGGTCACACAACTGGGATGCACCCTTATGGATGTCTAATCAGTGCGATCGCGCCGCTTACGATATTGAAAGGTTTTAGGGTCAAAATCAGCCAGGGCTGGATATGGAATTGGTGAGATCGTATCGAGGGTCAGCAGTCGTTGATGATAATCATCAAGGTAGCTAGCGCGATCTTCATCACTCATGCGGCTGACGCCATAGGCGATAAAGGACGGCAACACATCAAACCCAACGAAGCGCAAAATGCCGTGGTTGATGGGATATAGAATTTGCTGGAGATCGCCATTTAGCCCGGTGGGGCTGTAAATGCTAGCACCGCCGCCCGTGGTCAACGAAAGCATGGCGCGTTTTCCGGCGAAGGTGCCTTGGTCATACCAATGCCCACCCCCATAGACCTTGCCCATGACCAACACCCGATCGACCCAGCCCTTGAGGATGGCGGGCATCGAAAACCACCACAGCGGGAATTGAAAAATCAGGACATCGCACCAAAATAGCTTGTCGAGTTCGGCCTGAATGTCTGTAGCAAAGCCGTTGGTTTCAGAGGCATAACTCTCTTCGGTCTGTTGTTTGAGGTAGGTTGGGTTCTTTTCGCTGGTGAAGTTACGACGATCAGAAACCGGGTCAAATTGCATGGCATACAGATCCGACACTTGCACCTGACGCCCCTCTTTTGTTAAAACCCGTTGAGCCATCTGGGTTAGCGCACCATTAAAGCTATGGGGTTCATGGTGGGCATGGACAATAAAGATATTCATAGAATTCTCCCTGGCTAATCTCCCCGATGGTGGACGCGCGATCCCTCAACAGTCTCTCAACGCCGCAGATCTTCGCTGATTGCTGCGACGGCTTGCTCACCCGAATGTGGGTGAGCGGCAGATAATCGGAGGTGTAAATGCTCTCAACAAGAACGTTCTCAACCCGAGAACTGGTTCAACAAGAATTCTTTTAGTAAGACCTCTCTCAATAATAAAAACTCTCTCAATAATAAAAACTCTCTCAATAATAAAAACTCTCTTAATAATAAAAACTCTCTTAACAATAAGAACTCTCTCAACAATAGAGGCAGTCTTGAAATCTGGTGTTTCTCTGATGGCAGTTTTTAAGAATTTTCTTGGCTGGGAACCCACGGCATAGGCCAACGTCTATGGTTGAAGGAGAGTCTGTTTGTACTAAACTAACCCTGTACTCCACCCTTACCATGAAATCTCTACTGTTTTTGCTGCTGCTGCCCTTGACTGTAGCGCTGCCAGGGCGGGCGATCGCCCAGCCTTCCATCATTGACCCAGTTACACCAGAGGCGGCGGCCAAGGGCGTAGATCTACAACGTCTGGCGATCGCCCCCCCTAGCTCAGAGGCGATCGCCCCGATGCCCAAACCCTCGGTTGCCCCTGAAGCCGCACTAGATTCTCAGGAGGCTAGCCCTAGCCTTTTGAAAGATGAGTGGGATGACTGGGATGAGCCATTTGATGACGACTGGGTTGAGCAACGGGATCACGATCGGGGCAACTCTCGGAGTCGCGATCGCGATCAACGGCAGTATGACGATAGTAACTTTAATGGGATTGATGATCGGCGCGATCGCAATGATCGCAATGATCGCAATGATCATGATTATCGCCAAGATACACGTAACCCCCAGCGAGATGTTTGGACTGACCGTCGAGATGACGATTGGGATCGAGATCATCGTCGAGATGATGATTGGAATCGGCAGCGCGGTGATGACCAGGGCGATCGCCGCATCTATCGCCTCAACACCTCTGATACCCTTTTCCAGTTCCTGTTTCGACTGTTCAACTAGCAATTATCTGAAAAGACAAAGTGGCCGTTTGGAATATACCAGACGGCCACTTTTAGTGACTTTTCTTTTAGAGATATAGCTGTAGCCATAATCCATAGGGCGCTTCTCTGTCATTCCCGCGCAGGCGGGAATCCACCACTAGGGTAGTAGGCCCTCCATAGATTCCGTGAAAACGGAAATGAGTTTGGCACGTCCTAAGATTGGTGACTATGGCCATAATTGCTGGGGCGTAGCCGCTTATGGACAATCAGCTCCATCGCGCTGCCGGAGGGTGCCCAGTAGATTCTCGACAATCAGGCAGCGCCGAGCCGTTCCTACGACAACGGTAATTTGGGTGGGGGTCGCCGTCGTTCCCGCCAAAACGCCTTGTTCGGTGTAGCGCAGCGTTAGGGGG
>Ga0105049_10003064_pt1 | contig 19793 bp, 13 predicted proteins | sample MAT06_FD_78087 | JGI IMG/M metagenome (GOLD analysis project Ga0105049, IMG submission 78087) | Freshwater microbial communities from Lake Fryxell liftoff mats and glacier meltwater in Antarctica - MAT-06 | ecosystem: Environmental > Aquatic > Freshwater > Ice > Liftoff microbial mat | place...
ACTGCAGTGAACAGAACAGATGTAGCCAATTTGAAATCATTTGACAGTATCCTTGTACCCACTTCCTTAACCGGTGATATTGGATATTACCTTCATTTTCCCATGCAGGTGCCTGCTTTAAATGAAGTGGACAAAATCATTTTATTTAATTACGCCACCCAAACATTTGCGGCCTATGCTTTTGGTGAATTAACCTACAGTGGTCCTACCAACATGGGTAGAAAAGCAGACCCCACTCCTGTTGGATTGTACTTCTGTAACTGGAAGGCAGAAGAAACCATCAGTACCTTCAACGATGAGTGGGAACTGAAATGGAATTTCAATATTGAAAACAAAGTGGGTACTGGTTTTCATCAATACGCCTTACCAGGTTATCCGGCTTCGCATAGTTGCTTGCGACTGCGGGAAGCCGATGCAAAACTGTTGTACAACTGGGCCGAACAGTGGAAATTAAGTGACAAAGAAGCACTGCTTTCTAAAGGCACCCCCGTTGTGGTGTTTGGTACGTATCCGTTTGATGGCCCCAAACCATGGATGGCACTAAGAACCAATCCGTCAGCATTGAATATTACGGCAGCCAGTTTAGAACAAACCTTATTGCCTTATATGTCCGGTATCAAAGAGTCAGTAAGAGTGCAAAATATTGAAAGGTTAGATACTGCAGAATTGTGAAATACGATGTTTCTGACATCAAGGTGCTGGGTAAAATTTTCTTCTTCCGAACTGAACAACAGGGAATATCATTGTGAAATTCTATATTCAGTCAGGTTCTTCTTATAACTGCCGAGGCCAAAATTTGCAAATTGCAAAAATAAATTGTTCTTCGAAATAAACTTTACGGAATGCAATCCAAAATGCTATATTTGCAACAATATTGCAATTATTTTGATATTAACAAAGAGATATAAAATTTTTATTGGTGCTTTTTTGATGGCATTGTATTTCTTTATAGCTACCCCTGTAGGATTGTGGCATCAACACGGACATCCTCCAGCCTTTTTAATTTCCCATTCAACCGAAAACGATGTAGTCTCAACATCGCTTGAAACAGTAACTCAGGGAAATTGTGAGATTTGCTCCCACCATTTTTCTGTTTATATAGAAGACATAGAAATCCTCCCTACTACTGCTACGTTCCTTTTTTCATCAAAAGTAAAATATAGCACTCCCTCCATACTACGCAACACTATTTTCTCTCTAACGAGTAGGGGCCCTCCCACTAAAGCCTGATTTTTTCTATCTCACCGATAGTGTCAGAAATGGATGATGCGTTTATAATTCATCTTATACACATTAAATCATAAACTTATGCCTGTATTACAAGCAATACAGCTTGGTAAGCAGTACAATAGTACTGCTGCATTAAGCAATCTCAATTTATCAATTGAAAAAGGGGAAATATTTTGCCTGCTAGGCCAGAACGGCGCTGGTAAAACCACTACCATTAATTTATTCCTCGGCTTTACAAATGCCACTTCCGGCGAAGCTAAAATAAACGAAGTTACAGTTAAGCCCAACGATGCGGCCACAAAAAAGTTTGTGGCCTACATACCAGAAGTGGTGCAGCTTTACGGAAATTTAGATGGCGTTGAAAATTTAGATTTTTTTAGCCGGCTGGCTGGATTTAAGTATAGTAAAGAATTGCTTATAGACTTTTTATCGAAAGCCGGTTTGCAAAGCGAAGCACACCAAAAAAGATTATCAAATTACAGTAAGGGGATGCGCCAAAAAGTAGGCATTGCCATTGCCCTTGCCAAAAATGCGGATGTTATTTTAATGGATGAACCCACTAGCGGCCTTGACCCAAAAGCTACGGAAGAGTTTACGAAAATATGCAAAGAGCTGGCTGCCGGTGGTAAAACCATCTTTATGGCTACGCATGATATTTTTAATGCGGTAAATGTGGGAACAAAGATTGGAATTATGAAACAAGGTGAGCTTATACATACTATTGAAACAAGTGATATTACTGCCAGTGAATTACAGCAATTGTACTTGGAAACTATTTAAAGATTTTTGATATGAAATCAATCTACTTTCAAACTATTACCAATGCCCTGAGGCAAAAATATCTTCAGGTGCTGTCTGCAGTTTTATTACTGCTGTTTGCCCTCGTGGCATTTAACAATGTTGTGGCATATAAAGCCAGGATGCAAAGCTTTGAAAAAGCCAAACAAGTAGTTAGAACTGCCTGGTTAAACCAGGGGCCTCAAAACCCGCATAGCAGTGCGCACTATGGGCACTATATTTTTCAGCCCGTTGACGCTATGCAGTTTTTAGATAATGGCATCCGACCTTTTGCGGGCTCTATTTTACGTTTGGAAGGACACGCTCAAAATGAAGCCGCTTTTAGCCCTGCACAGGACAAAACAGAGTTGAGTCGTTTTGGTGATATGAGTTTTGCTTGGATGCTGCAAGTACTGATGCCTCTATTTATTATTTTATTGTGTTTTAATGCAGTGAGTGCAGACAGAGAAAACCAAAATTTAAGTTTATTGTCTGCACAAGGCATGTACAATAGCCATTATTTGTGGGGTAAAATCTTAGCTTTTTACTCCGTTGTTCTAAGTCTTTTAGTTATTGGCTTGATGATGCAGCTAATTGCGTATCAAATTTTTGCCAGTGCAGCAGGCACCTTATTTATTGATAAAATAGTTGTTTGGTTTGCAGTATATGCTTGCTTTTTATTTGTATTAACTGGGGTAAGCGTATTGGTCAGTGCCTGGTTCAAAAAAAGCAATAGTTCAATGCTGATTCAGTTGGCAGGTTGGGTAATATTAATGATAGTATTGCCAAAAATAACTGCAAGTGCTGGTGCAGGTTTATATCCAATTGAACACAAAGCTGAATTTAATAAAGCAGTTAGAGAAGATAGAGAAAAGGGTATAGATGGTCATAACCCAGAGGATGAACGCGCTAAAAAGTTCATGGATTCTGTGATTGCTCATTATGAAATTGATACCAACAAGGTAAAGGATGTGAATGCAGCCCTGCCAGTGAATGTAGATGGATTGGTAATGCAAGCAGACGAAGAATATGCCAATATGGTATATGATAAACATTTTAAACGCATTAGAAAAATTATTATACAGCAAAATAATATCAGTAGATATGCCTCCTTTGTGAACCCATATTTTGCTATTCGCAATGCATCTATGGGAATTACTCAAAGCGATTTTAACAGCCATTTGAATTTGCTGAATGAAGCAGAACTATACCGCCGGTACCTCATTAAAACGCTCAATGATAAAATGGCTTATGGAGGAAGTAAAACCGGCGATTGGGGTTGGAAAGTGGATGCCAGTTACTGGAATACCATCAAAGATTTTACCTATCCTAATTTAAGCCTTTTGCAAAGTATAAAAGTAAATGTTGTGGAAATAGCAGCACTCTTTTTTTGGTTGTTTTTGTTGGTACTAGCTGTTTTTATTACTTCAAAAAAATTAACGATTGTATAATATGCTTCAAACAATTTTAAAATTCGAATACAAACAATTACTACGCAATAGGGGTTCCATAGTTGCACTAATTATTTTTTGCCTTATCGGCTTGTTTTGTATAATGCAAGGGAAAGCTGTTTATCATTTTCAGCAGACTACAATAGACAGTGCATTGGCTAAAAAAGAACGAAACTTCGCTTTTGTACAAAATATTTTTGATACACTAACCTACAAAACGCTCGAAAGAAATAGTATTGAAGAACCATTTGTACTAGAATGGCGGTTACAGGATGTTGTAGCAAAAGAAAGTTCGCCGCTGAGTATTTTAAGTATTGGGCAAAGTGATATTTACACCCCTTTGCTGAGTGGACACTTCAACAATGAAATATTTAAAAATAACTTTACTGAATTCAAAAATCCTGAGCAATTACTAGCAGGTAATTTAGATACTGCCTATTTTGTTTTGTTTCTTTTTCCTTTATTGCTACTTGCGCTTTCTTACAATTCGCAGTCTGCAGAAAAAGAAGCAGGTATCTCCCCTTTGCTAACTGTACAGGCTACATCAGTTACCTTATTTCAATTATATAAGTTGTTGTTTCGATGGCTGGTTGCATTGGTACCGGTATTGCTGACGGCAACGGTGTCTTTTTTTATTTTAAACAGTCTCCCAGGTTTTTCTTTGCTGGCATTTATACAATGGTGGGGTATTGCTTTTCTCTATGCAATTTTCTGGTTTGTAGTGGTTCTATTGGTACAAAAATTTCATTTCAATTCATTGGTTAATGCTATAACGTTGGCAGGCATTTGGGTAATGCTATTAATTGCCATACCCGGATTTTTAAATACCTGGTTCAACTATCAATATCCCGCAACTAACAAAACAGAAATAGCTGAGTACCGTGATTATGATTACAAAGCATGGGACCAGCCATCAGCATTTCATAAAAACTATTTGTTTACTGTTTATCCGTCAATGCAAAAAGATTCCCTGAAATTAGATTCCAATAACATTCGAAGCTTTGGTTATGCAATGCAGGTAATGGAAAAAGAAAAAGCTTTGCATGAGGGTATTACAAACAAGGCCAGTGCACAAGCAAGGGCAGAGGAAAATAGTTTTTGGTTAAACCCAATCGGCGGGGTAATGCGCTCCTTCGCTACATTAAGCAATGCGAGTTTAAAACAGCAGCATCAGTTTGAAAAAGCCGTACTACAATATAGAGAACAAAAGTTAGCGTATATTTTTAAGAATGTGCTCTTACAGCCTCATTTTACGAAAGAACATTTAAAAGGGATGCCGGAAGTACAAGCTTCCAAACAAGCCCATAGTAAGCTAAAGTTTTTGTTGCCAATAGTACTGCTAACAATACTTTTACTGATTATTTCATTAAGAAAGGAGCAAAAGAGTTATGTTCTTTTTACTATTTAAATGCTTTGAAAAAAATTAATAGAACGAATTTTAAAATCATGATTACTAAAATAATATTACAAAAAAAGGTAGCTGTCTTTAAAATAACTGCTACTATAATAACCTGTGTTACTATTTGTTATTTACAAAGCTGTAACAAACATCACAAAGCAATTTCAAATTCTTACAAAAAAATGAATCCAGTCGAAAAACAACTTGCTAGCGGTTTGTTGTTAAAGGCGCTGGACCATGAAGCCCTTTACACACTCATGGATACACTCAAGCCCATGAGTAGCGTACAATATTATAGAATGCCTTTGTATAGTATAAACGAACAACAAAAAGATTCTGCGCAACAGGCTGTTGAAATCATACAAAAAGTAATAAATAAACTTAGCGTGGGCGATTTTCAATTTGTACTAAATCCTTTTGAAAAGCCAGACAGTATTTATCGTAACATGGAAGTGTATGTGTTTCGTAAAAGCAGCTTAAAAAAGGTACTTAGAAAATATGCCGATTTTTATTACAAATGGGGGTTGAGTCCTAATGCCAATGCGGCCACCGTTTTAGCCATCACCGAATATGAAAAAAAATATGACCGCTGGCGTAGTTATGGTTACCTTTTTGGCTATCCTGATTATGCAGTTGATTTTTTTGTATCGGCTGGCATGCAACAAGACAGCACGAAAGAATTTGTAAAAAGAGATTTTTTTCAGATACCTGTTTACACAAATAGTGCTGGCCATTTTACTTATGCTATGCCCAAAGGTTTTGTGCCTTCACAAACAGACTCGAGTATTTACAATAAAGCAATGGTTACACTTCTTAAATACAAACGCATTCGTGAAAAATTTGCTTCCAAAGAAAAATTAAACACAGTTAAAATCCTAAAAAAAATTAAATAGAGCACCCTCCTTCAAGTGTAAGTGAACTCTTAACTATCAATAACGAGCCTTTAATAGGGGGTATTTGCATGAAGACGATCGCATGATTTAGAATTTTAGACATGTGTAAAAAACTTATTATTTGCTTAAGGTTCCCCTACTTACTTTAATTTAAAAATATAAAAAAAGCTAACCATGTTAACAAAAAAATTACCTGTTACCGTATTGAGTGGTTTCCTGGGTGCTGGAAAAACAACGCTTTTAAACCATGTGCTACACAATAAAGAAGGTTTAAAAGTGGCCGTTATCGTAAATGATATGAGCGAAGTAAATGTTGATGCTCAATTGGTGAAAAATGAAAACACACTTAACAGAACAGAAGAAAAATTAGTCGAAATGAGTAATGGGTGCATTTGTTGTACGCTCAGAGAAGATCTTTTGATTGAGGTGGAGAAGCTAGCCAATGAAAATCGTTTTGATTATCTCCTGATAGAAAGTACCGGCATTAGCGAACCCTTGCCAGTGGCACAAACTTTTTCCTACCAAGATGAAGAAAAAGGGATTGATTTAAGCAAGATAAGCCAGTTAGATACGATGGTAACAGTTGTAGACTGTTTCAACTTTATAAAAGACTATTCATCCCTTGAAACGTTGCAACAATCAGGCGCCAGCGACATGGAAGGCGATTCTAGGACAATCGTAAACTTACTGACGGAGCAGATAGAATTTGCCAACGTCATCATCCTCAATAAAACTGATTTGGTGAGTAATCATGATGTCGATATGCTGAAATCATTGATAAGAAAACTAAACAGTGATGCTGAAATTATTAACAGCATCTACGGCAAAGTGCCACTAAACAACATTTTAAACACAGGGTTATTCGATTTTGATAAAACTAGCCAAAGTGCAGGATGGATAAAGGAATTAACCCAGGAACATATTCCAGAAACCGAAGAGTATGGGATTTCTTCTTTTGTTTTCCGCGATAAACGACCTTTTCACCCACAGCGTTTCTGGGATTATCTCAATCAGGGGTGGCATGCTAATATCATTCGGAGTAAAGGACTTTTTTGGATTGCCAGTAGAAAAGCGGACGCGCTCAACTGGAGTCAAGCTGGTGGAAGTTTAAAAGCAGACCGCGCAGGCGTATGGTGGTGCAGCATGTCTTATGCCGAAAGAATCCGGTACAGCGGTTTTGTTGAGAATCAGAAAGACATAGAAAGTAAGTGGGATCTGCGGTTCGGCGACCGTCTGAATGAATTGGTGATTATTGGGCAAGCGATAGATAAATCACAAATCATCAAGGAAATGGAAACTTGCTTATGCACCGATAAGGAAATTCGTGATATGGAAGTTGGACTGAGATTCAAGGATTCCTTTCCAGTATTTGATTAGAGGATAGACCATTCGCCTCTGTATTAAAAAAATAGTGAGTCAACTTCGTCGTAAATAACCACTTTGCGTCGAAGCTATTTTTTCTTAATTGAGCACTACCATCATCCTGCGCCATATTTCATTGTCGAAACTCGATAATGCCTGCGACACCGGTGCATTGGATGCAGCACCGTGCCTGATTACGACCAGATCACGACTTTTCACTACATATATTTTTTTGTCTGCAAAACCCAATGCTGCCTTCAAATCCGAAGGTGCGTTTGGCACCAGAGCACCCGGAAATGATTGGCCAAAACTGCCTGGTAATATAAATGATGATTGGCCATTTAGCCACCATAAATATCCATAAGCTGGATTTAAATTTTGTGAGGAAGACATCATCTCCGTAAAATAACTGCTACTATTCATCAAAGTATTGCCATTCCATTTTCCGTCAGACAGCATCAACAATCCAAATCGGGCCATGTCTCTGCCGGAGCATGACATAGACGGCCCGCCACCGGGCTCCAGATCCCAAAACGCATTTTGCATCCCAATTTTATTCCACAGTTGTTCACGGGTATATTGGTCATTTGTTTGCCCGTATGCAGCGGCCAATATTGCATAAATTTTATGATATGCCGGGGTGTTGTAATACCATTTTGTTTCAGGATTTGATTCATACAACAAGGCATCTGTTAACCCACTCGCCATCGTAATTAAGTGTTTCACTGTAATTTGGTTCTCGCGAAACAATGGCGCCAACGACCATCCCGTTCCAAGATAAGTGCTCACTTTTTCGTTGATATTGAGTTTGCCTTGTTCTTGCGCCAATCCAATCAAAAAAGCGCCAATACTTTTTGTAGAAGAAAAAATTCTTTGTGAAGAAGTCGCCGTAAAACCATTCCAATAATTTTCAGAAACTATGCGCCCTTTGTATAAAATCATGAACGCCGTAGAGTTGTTAATTCTTACATATTCCAACAACTCGTTCAGTTTGGTAATATTCCATCCCAAAGCGCCGGGGGAAACTGTTTCCCATATGCTTCCGGTTAAAGGGGGATAGTAATAGGTACCAGGTGTAACAGGAGGGACTGATGTTGGATTATCTTTTTTACAAGCGGTGAGTAGCAAACTTGCAAATAAGAACATGCCTGCAATGATACGGATATTCATACAATTAAATTTATTCTTAGACATCAGTTTCAGTAATAGTTTAATCCGGTTTAAATTATATTCTTCACATAGTTTGTTACAGAATTTACGGAGGGAAAAATCGATTTTTCATCAAAACCGCTAAAAGAAGATAATTGTTGGTTAAACCCTTTTATATTCTATTTTTAGTTTACTAAACGAAGCCATATGAAATATAGTATTCAACTATGGGTAACATTACTTTTTGTAGCTGCATTTTCTTGCAAATCGGGTACATCTTCAACGCCAGAGCCGCCTGTAGTAGTTCCCTTCCAATTTGCCAAAGGTGCTGATGTAAGTTGGATCACCCAGATGGAAGCAACTGGAAGAAAGTTTTACAATGCCGCTGGTGTGGAAACAGAAGCCATTGCACTAATGAAATCTTTTGGGATGAACACAATTCGAATCAGGGTATGGGTGAACCCAGCAGACGGCTACAACAATAAAGCAGATGTGCTGGCCAAAGCCATTCGAGCCAACAATCTGGGCATGCGGATCATGATCGATTTTCATTACAGCGATACTTGGGCAGATCCTGGAAGTCAAACCAAACCAGTAGCATGGGCCAGTCAATCCATTGCTGCATTAAAAACTTCTTTAGCGGATCATACCCGTTCTGTGCTAGCTGAACTTAAAGCAAATGGCGTCACGCCAGAGTGGGTGCAGGTAGGGAATGAAACCAATGATGGCATGTTATGGCCCGATGGCCGGGCTACGGTAAGCATGTCGAATTTTGCCCGGTTAATCAATGCCGGCTATGATGCAGTGAAAGCAACGTTTCCCAATGCCAAAGTAATTGTTCATATTTCTAGCGGAAACGACAATGGATTGTTTCGCTGGATTTTTGAAGGATTGCGAAACAACAACGCTAAATACGATGTGATTGGCATGTCGTTGTATCCAGAACCCAATAATTGGACCACCCAAAATTTTTTGTGTCTAGCAAATATGAATGATATGGTGACTACTTTCAACAAAGAAGTGATGATTGTAGAAGTGGGTATGAGTTGGGATAGCCCGAACGAATGCAAAGCTTTTTTATCTGACCTGATTGCCAAAACTAAATCTGTGGCCAATAACAAAGGGCTGGGCGTGTTATATTGGGAACCTCAATCTTACAATAACTGGCAAGGTTACACGAAAGGTGCTTTCGACAATAGTGGAAAACCAACCGTTGCTATGACGGCCTTTGCCAATTAGTATTTATAAAAAAATAAAGAAATTATATGTTTGTAAGAATTGTTTCCTCCTTGCTGCTGATGGCATTTGTTAGCGCTGCATTTACACAATCGCCTAGAAAAAAAACAAATATCGACAAAGGCTGGAAGTTTGCTTTAGGGCATGCAGCCAATGCGGAGAAAGATTTTAATTACAGCATCTCTACTATCTTTTCAAAATCGGGTGCAGCACCGGGTACCGCTATTCAACCGGCATTCAACGACAGCGCATGGCGAGGGGTAGACCTACCACACGATTGGGCGGTAGAACTCCCTTTCGTAAACGTAGATAATTTTGATGTACAATCGCATGGTTACAAACCCGTGGGTGGATTGTTTCCGGCCACTAGCATTGGCTGGTACCGCAAATCATTTCTTGTACCCGCTGCCGATAGTGGCAAAAGATTTGAATTACAGTTTGATGGTGTTTACAGAGATGCCAATATTTGGGTTAACGGATTTTATCTTGGCAACAACAAAAGTGGCTATGTAGCGGTGAGTTATGACATCACCGATGTGATCAATTTTGAAAAACCCAATGTGGTCGTTGTACGGGCCGATGCTACCCAATACGAAGGTTGGTTTTATGAGGGTGCTGGTATTTACCGCCACGTTTGGTTAAACGAATTCGACCATGCACATATCAAAACGCACGGCATATTTGCTTATTCAGTTATTAATGGCAATGGCGCCAACGTGTTTGTGGAATCGGATATCAGCAACGAAACTGCTATGGCGGCTGAATACACTGTTCGCAGCGTACTCAGCACTAGAGATGGTAAAAGAGTAGCCGTTTCCAAAGAACAAAAAATAAACATCGGTGCTGGTTTGTCTCAACAAATAAAACAAACATTACAAATCAATCATCCCATCTTATGGGATCTGGAGAATCCGTATTTATATAGGGTAGGCGTAGAGTTGATGCGCAATGGAAAAATGATAGACGCTCAACAAATCAAGTTTGGTATCCGCAGCATTGTCATTCAGCCCAACGGTCTTTTTTTGAATGGTAAACAAGTCAAAATTTTAGGCACCAACAACCACCAAGATCATGCAGGATTGGGATCGGCACTGCCCGATTATCTTCAATATTATAGAATTGGGTTACTGAAAAATATGGGCAGCAATGCTTACAGAACCAGCCACAATGCCCCTACGCCAGAATTGCTCGACGCTTGTGATAGCCTCGGAATGCTGGTGATGAGCGAACAAAGATTACTCAACAGTGGTGCTGAATCCATGGATCAATTTGAGCGATTGGTGGTTCGTGATCGGAGTCGTGCTTCTATTTTTATGTGGAGTATCGGTAATGAAGAGGGCTGGATTCACACCAACAGTTATGGTAAACGCATTGCCCAAACTTTTATCAACAAACTCAAATTATTGGATCCTACCAGAACCTGTACCTACGCTGCAGATGTGGCCAATGTGTTCAATGGAGTTAATGAAGTAATTCCGGTGCGCAGTTTTAATTACAGGCAGTTTGCAGTAGAAGATTACCACAAAGACCATCCCAATCAACCCATCATTGGAACGGAAATGGGCAGTACGGTTACCACACGTGGCGAAGTGCGTACCGACAGTATAAGAGGTTATTTACCCGATCAGGATATCACAGCACCCTGGTGGGCGAGCACGGCAGAAACCTGGTGGAAACTTGCAGCACCGAACGATTTTTGGTTGGGCGGTTTTATCTGGACGGGCTTCGATTACAGAGGTGAACCCACTCCATTTAAATGGCCCAATATCAACTCCCATTTTGGTGTGATGGATGTGTGTGGCTTCCCAAAAAATATTTATTATTATTACAAAAGTTGGTGGACAGACAAAGATGTACTGCACATTTCTCCGCACTGGAATCATGAAATAGTATGGGGTAAACCCGTACCAGTGATTGAAGTGTGGGTGAACAGCAATGCAGACAATGTAGAGTTATTTTTGAATGGCAAATCGCAGGGCAAAAAAGAGATGCCCCGCAACGGTCACCTGAAATGGCCGGTATCGTATGAGCCCGGAAAATTAGAAGCAGTGGCTTTTAAAAAAGGAAAAAAACTCACCGCAAAAGTTGAAACCACTGGTACGCCCACTGAAGTAGTGATGACGCCGTACAAAACTACGATGATGGCCGATGGAACAGATGTAACCATAGTGAACATCAGTGTGGTTGACAGAGAAGGAAGAGAGGTGCCTGATGCCAACAACATGATTCGTTTTGAATGGGAGGGCGACGCAAAAATTATTGGGGTTGGCAATGGCGATCCCAGTAGCCATGAACCTGATAAATGTGCAGATGGCGCCTGGCAACGTAGTTTGTTCAATGGTAAATGCCAGGTGATCATCCAATCTGGAACTGCGCCCGGCATCATTCATGTTGATGCCAAAGCCGCGGGGTTGTACAAGGGTAGCACCGATATTATTACCGTGTCTCCAGCCTCTGCTGCCACTATTACCGTCGATCCAACCTATCAGTTAAGCGGAGAAGCAGCGAAGCCTAGAAAGGTAGACCAGATGCTGGGTGCAGATATTTCTTTTTTACCTGAACTCGAAGCCAGGGGTATTCAATTTTCTGACAAAGGCATACAAAAAGATGCCATCCAAATTCTGCAATCACATGGGTTTAATTATGTGCGCCTGCGACTGTTTCACAACCCATCCCTTGACAGTGGTTACTCGCCTGGTAAAGGGTTTTGTGATCTTAGCAACACACTGGCCATGGCCAAAAGAGTGAAAGCTGCCGGAATGAAATTGCTGCTCGATTTTCATTACAGCGACTATTGGGCAGACCCAGGAAAGCAATACAAACCAGCTGCCTGGAAGGGATTGAATTTTACAGATCTGAAAAAAGCAGTGTACGATTACACTAAAGATGTGATGATGGCTTTAAAAGCACAGGGTACTTTACCAGACATGGTTCAAGTGGGCAATGAAATTAATCATGGTATTGTTTGGCCAGAAGGGAATGTAGCGAACATAGAGGGTACTGCTCAATTGATCAATGCAGGTACAGCCGCGGTAAAAGCAGTGCACCCAACGGTGCAATTGATGCTACATGTGGCACTGGGTGGGCAAAACCATGAGTCGGTATTTTTCATCGACAACATGGTGGCAAGAGGCGTACCCTTTGATGTGATTGGGCAATCGTATTATCCCAAATGGCATGGCACGTTGAGTGATTTAGAAAACAATTTGAACGACCTGAGCCACCGATATAGCAAAGACATCATCGTAGTAGAGTATTCTGCATTAAAAAAGGAGGTCAATAAAATTGCTTTCGAAACTGCAGGTAGGAGAGGAAAAGGCACTTGCATCTGGGAGCCGTTGAGTACCTGGGAAGCGATCTTTGACAGTGATGGAAAATCCAATAGCCATCTGGCCGAGTACGATGAGCTGAGTCAAAAATTTCTGGTGAAATAAAAAACAAATTGCTTTTTCCTTTCATCTGAAAATAAAAAACATTTTTGTTGAAACTTTCCACCAGAAATGTGGAAAATCTTTCATAGCATGAATGTTTGTTTCGGCATTATGACCTAACTTGAACATTCACCAAAAAAAAGGAGGTATTCATGCAATCTACAGATCAATCATGGACGCCTTCGGTTATTTTCGCATAACCGGGCTTTCTCCAAAAAATAATCTGGGCTCCAATGAGCCAAAGCCATCAGTAGTACTGGTGGCTTTTTTAGATATGTGAAATGGGAAGCGTTAATATTTTTTTTTGTCTTCGTGTTTTAGGTTTTATATTGTGTTATTATTATCAGAAAACCTCTCTTTTTATGGATTACCAAATTATCATATCATTACTAACATTGATTGCACTAGAAGTGGTTCTAGGAATCGATAATGTGATATTCATTTCTATACTTGCGGCCAGACTTCCGGAAGAACAACAAAAAAAAGCAAGGCGTTTGGGGCTGTTGTTGGCAGCAGGGCTCCGTTTAGGTTTGTTGTTGGTGATATCGTGGATTTTAAAACTGGACCAAGACTTGTTTACTTTATTTGGGAAAGGTTTCTCGGGAAAAGAGCTGATTTTAATCTCTGGCGGATTGTTTTTACTGTACAAAAGCACCAAAGAAATTTATCACAAAATGGAAGGGGAAGAGGGCGATAAATCCAATAATTTAAAAGTAAATACCTTTTCAGCGGTGATGGTACAGATACTTATCATGGATCTAGTTTTTTCGGTAGATTCAATCATCACCGCCGTTGGAATGGTAAAAGAAGTATGGGTGATGTATGTTGCAGTAATTATAACCGTGGCCATCATGCTGGTGGCAGCAGAACCCATTAGTAATTTTGTGAACAAGCATCCTTCCTTTAAAATGTTGGCACTTTCCTTTTTATTGTTGATTGGATTCTCTTTACTGGTAGAAGGTTGGGGGGCAGAAATCCCAAAGGGTTATATCTACTTCTCTATGGCATTTTCTTTATTGGTAGATGTATTGCAAATGAGGATGAACCGAGGCAAAAAAGCCAAGCCAGTTGAAATTCGGGAGCACTACAGCAGCGAAGAAGAAAATAGTTCAACAAAGATTAAATAAGCAGTACCATATATTGAACGGGATGGGATATCTGGATGAGTAATTTTTTTTGATCCATCACATTTATTTCAATAACATATTTCACTTATTGATGGAATACAAGGCCCTGAACTTTTTTTAAAGTTATTAAGTTGGTGGGGAAACATTAGGGAAATAAAAACAATCACTATACGTTATACCCATAGGTTCAGTTTTTTAATTGGGTGAATTTTTTATAATGAATAGATAATCAATCTTTTAATAAAATTTTAGCTTGCTTTTTTCGGATGTAAAGGTTAGCTTTGCGGCAAATCAGCAAAATAGATTATTTTAAATTGTTTGTAGGACAAGACTCAAAGACAGGACCGAAACAACAGCACTATCAAAGAAAAACGGAAGCGTAAAACACACAAGACAGAGTCGTACATACGTGTAAAACCGACAATTTGCGTATGAAAAACTTAATGTTCATGATGGCTGCCGCCATTTTTAGTTCGGCAATTTCACTAAATGCCAAGGGGCAAACTTCACTAAAATTTATTGACGGTATCGAGCTAAAGCCTGCAGTTTCAGAATTTAGTACCGCGCTGCCAAAACCTGAAGTCAGCATCATTAAACCCACCACCACCCCAGTTAAAAAAACGACAGTGGCGGGTACTTTGGCTACAGAAGCATGTGGCAAAATTCAATTCAAGTATGCTCAGTTGCTTGATATCGAAATAGAATCAATCGTAAATTTTACCTTGTTTCAGTTTGTAGAAGAATGGTGGAGCACTAGTTATAGGTATGGAGGCACCGGCAAAAACGGCATCGATTGCAGCGCCCTCACAGGATTATTGTTTTCTACCGTTTACGGAGTAAGCCTTCCTCGAACCGCCAGGGAACAATATTCAAAAAGTAAAAAAATAAAAAGACAAAATCTCACCGAAGGAGATCTGGTATTTTTTAATACCCGTGGCGGTGTGAGCCACGTAGGAGTGTATTTAACCAATGATTATTTTGTACACGCCAGCACCAGTAACGGCGTTACCATCAGTAGTTTAAACGATGCTTATTACAGCAAAAGATATATTGGCGGTGGTAGACAAGTCAGTGAAACAGAAAACAATTAATTTTTGGCAAAAGCGACGATCTTAATACATAAAAAAAGGCTGTTTTCGCAGCCTATTTTTATGTCTCAAATTATTTTTGTTGAATGTAAAAGTTACGATCTACTTTGAAGGGTAGATTCTGCGCCCACTTTATTTTTTTCCATTCATTAGTCGGATGAATCCATTTCGTTTTTTTTCCATCGCCGGTGGAGATGATTTTTACGGGCATGTCAAAACCTTCCACAATGTTGCTCCAACGGTAACGCATGTGTTTCCCTTCCCGTGCTGTTTCTAACAAAGGCACTTTTATAGTGCGCAGGTATTGGTCAAATATTTTTGAAAAATCTTTTCCCGCAGCATTGCTCATGTAGTTCTCTACCTCAGCAGTGGTTACGGTTTTGTGATAAAAAGTTTTATTTAAACCACGTAATATATTCCTAAATTTTTGGTCGTTGTTTACGATTTGTCTGATGGTATGCAACATGTTTCCTCCCTTATTATACATATCGCCACTGCCTTCTTTGTTTACACCATAGATGCCAATAACAGGCATGTCGTTGATGATACCTTCACGTAACCCAATCACATAATCATTACCCGCTTCTGTACCATAAAAATAGTCTGTAAATAAGGATTCGCTGTAATTGGTAAATCCTTCGTGTACCCACATATCTGCAATGTCTTTGGTTGTGATATTATTGCCAAACCATTCGTGTCCGCTTTCATGAACAATAATGAAATCAAATTTTTTGCCCCAACCAGTTCCGCTGAGGTCGTTGCCCATGTAACCCATTTGATAATTGTTGCCATAAGCTACGGCGCTCTGGTGCTCCATACCCAAATGGGGTGCTTCTACCAGTTTGTAGCCATCTTCATAAAAGGGGTAGGGACCAAACCAATGCTCCAGCGCCTTCATAGTTCTGGTGGCGTCCAGAAAATGTGTTTTTGCTTTTTCAAGATTGTAATCCAATACCCAGTAATCCATATCCAGCAAACCTTTTTCACCGGGGTATTTTTCATCAAAATGACTGTACTTTCCAATGTAAGGAATGATGTTATAGTTGTTGATCGGATTGGTGACCTGCCAACTATACTGGCTTAGTCCATTCCCCATCTTTTTCTGATCGATCATTTTTCCGTTACCTATGGCCATCAAACTATCGGGAACGATCATACGAAGTATGGCACCGCTGTCGGGTTCATCGCTTTGGTGATCTTTATTGGGGTACCAAACGCTGGCGCCCAGGCCCTGGCAAGCAACAGTCATCCAAGGATTTCCTTTTTTATCTTTTTTCCAGATCCATCCGCCATCCCAAGGTGGGCGTCTGGCTTCTACTGGCTTGCCATGAAAATACATCGTCAAGCTGGCTGGGCCTGGTTTTATCTTGTACTTCGCTTCAGGGTCGCGGTAGGTAACCCAATACACATTGCCCTCTCTGGCGAACGATAAATATTGATCGTTACTTACAATGCTGTCAATTTGCATTGGTTCCTGCAAATCTATCTGCATCATTTTTGCACCTTCGTCGTAAAAGCGCATAACATTTTTCCCCTTGATGGTTTTGCTTGCATAATCAGGTTGCACCGTGATGTCATAATGCAACACGTTCCATCCAATTCGGCCATAACCAATACTGCCCCTTAGCGTATCTTGCCTTGTCATGACTGTTTTTTGATTCAATAGTTGTGCGTTGGTTGACAAAGCAGTACTGAAATATAAAATGGCGAAGGCGGTTTTAGTAAAACTCTTCATACAAGGTTTATTTGATAACTCTAAAAATACGCATTTAAATACATCCAACTAGAACCTTATAGATTGATGGCGATTAGTATTCGTTTATCTAATATATTTCACCTTTAATTTATTCGAGCTTCCAATAGTAGCGCCGATTGATGCCTTGTTTCCAGTGTATCGGCTGTATATTTGAATGATCTGTTTAATTCATACAGAAATCTGCCTCGCATTGTATAAATTGAGCCTACAAATAAAATCAATCGCTATTGATCCGGTTTACACCATGTATGTTTTGTTTCATCGCCGTTATTTGCACGTTTTCCTGCAATAAGAAACAGGCTTCCGATAAAACCATTTTTCGTTACAATGAATCCAGTGGCATAGCTTCACTAGATCCGGCTTTTGCCAAAAACCAATCCATCATGTGGCCCGTTCACCAACTCTACAATACATTGGTAGAAGTGGATGACAGCTTGCGTATTCAGCCATCTCTCGCCAAAAGATGGGAATTTAGTGCGGATAAAAAAACTATTTTATTTTTTCTACGTACAGATGTCTTTTTTCATGATGACCCTGTTTTTAAAAACAGCACAGGCCGCAGGTTAACAGCTTATGATGTTGCTTATAGTTTTCGAAGGATCGTAGATCCCGAAACAGCCAGCCCGGGCGCATGGATATTCAACAACAGGGTGGATACAGCTCAGCCTTTTGCAGCACTGAATGATACCGTTTTTCAATTAAAATTACTGGCGCCTTTCCAACCCATTTTGGGTATTCTCAGCATGCAATATTGCAGCATTGTACCAAAAGAAGCCGTGCAGCAGTACGGCAACGAATTTCGCCGCCATCCCGTTGGCAGCGGACCTTTCCAATTTGTAGCGTGGGTGGAAGGGCAGGCCCTGGTGTTGAAAAAAAATGAACACTATTTCGAAAAAGACAGTAGCGGTTATGCGTTACCGTATGTTGATGGTATTAAAGTCAATTTTTTCGACAGCAAAGCGACCGAGTTTCTGGAATTCCGCCAGGGCAGATTGGATTTTATCAACGACATCGACGCATCTTTTAAAGATGAAATATTAACCAAAACCGGTCAGCTCAAAAAAGAATGGAAGGGTATCATTCAGCTTAATACAAGTCCATACCTCAATATTGAATACTTCGGTATATTGGTAGATACCAACAATGTTTTATTAAATAATTCTCCGCTTAAAATAAAGCAGGTGCGCCAGGCAATCAATTATGGCATCAACCGTAAAAAAATGATCTTGTACCTGCGCAATTCTATTGGAACTGCTGCAGAAAGTGGTTTTGTTCCGCAAGGATTGCCCAGCTTCGACGCGGCTGAAGTAAAAGGGTACCATTACGACCCCGTAAAAGCCCGTGCATTGCTGGCCGAAGCAGGTTTCGGCAATGAACAAAGCATACCTGCCATCAAACTCTTAACCATTCCTATATATACCAACCTTGCCAGTTATGTGGCCAATGAATTGAAGCAGATCGGGGTTAATGTGCAGGTAGAATCTATTCAAAAGAGTTTGCTGCTAGAACAAACCAGTAAAAGTCAGGCAGTTTTTTTTCGCGGAAGTTGGATCGCGGATTATCCCGACGCTGAAAATTACCTGAGTGTTTTTTACAGCAAAAATCCAGCGCCTCCCAATTATACCCGCTATAAAAACAATGCCTTCGATGCTTTGTATGAAGAAGCTTTGCAAGAAGAAAATGATTCTTTGCGGTATATACTGTACCGGAAAATGGATCAGCAAATAATGTTGGATGCACCCATTGTTCCGCTTTGGTACGATAGGGCGTTACACCTCGTGCAGCCCACTATAACTGGGTTTAAACCGAACGGGCTTAACATGCTTGAATTAAGAAGGGTACGTAAGCAATAAAAAAATTGGATGGTGGTACCTTTTAGAAGACACTCCCATCCAACTACAATTGTTATTGCCAGATATGATTTTATTAATCTTTTTTTAATTTGTCTTTGAACACTTTTCTAAACTTTTCAACTTTGGGTTTAATCACAAACTGGCAGTAAGGCTGGTTGCCGTTTTGATTGTAGTAGTTCTGGTGATAATTCTCTGCTTTGTAAAAAACACTCATGGGTTCTAACGTGGTAACAATAGGGTTACTGAAAGCACCACTCTTGTCAAGCTCTGATTTGTACTTCTCCGCTGTCTCTTTTTGTTGTTGATTGCGATAGAAGATCACACTTCTGTATTGTGGACCCACATCGTTGCCCTGTCTGTTGAGCGTTGTAGGATCGTGTGTTTGCCAGAAAATCTCCAGCAGTTCGTCGTAAGATACTTTTGTGGTATCGTAAATAATGTTAAGGCACTCGGCATGGCCTGTAGCACCTGTTCCAATTTGCTCGTAAGTAGGGTTGGCCACATTGCCACCGCTGTAACCACTTACAACACTGATCACACCGTCCACATCTTGGAAAATGGCTTCGGTACACCAGAAACATCCGGTTCCAAAAGTTACCGTATCAGTATTGGTGAGATTGTCTAAAACAATGGGGTTATTGTTGGGTTCGCTCATGTTAATAGTGTTCGTTTTTTTATTGGCACAACTTGTTAGGCTTATTAAAGCAGACACGAAGAGTAAAAATGTTTTTTGCATCATAAATGGTTTCTTACAAATACGTAATATTTGTTAAACAGATTTTAGAAAGGATTGTTTTAGGAAATTGATAACATCTTCAATTAAAATCGCTTACCTGTTTTTTCAGACGGCTCATTGGCATAAAACTTACAAACAAACCTGATTGATACCTGACCTCTTAAAACCTGTCCCCCAATGAAAAGGTTCCTCAGAAATTCTGGCTGAGTAGAGTAGAAGTGTCATTCTTTGTAGCGAGTTAAGAAATCCATCTATACGAGAAGTTATCTGAATCCTCCTCCGGCTTTTTTAGGGGCTGGGGTTGG
>Ga0105049_10003066_pt1 | contig 19779 bp, 16 predicted proteins | sample MAT06_FD_78087 | JGI IMG/M metagenome (GOLD analysis project Ga0105049, IMG submission 78087) | Freshwater microbial communities from Lake Fryxell liftoff mats and glacier meltwater in Antarctica - MAT-06 | ecosystem: Environmental > Aquatic > Freshwater > Ice > Liftoff microbial mat | place...
GCAACCGCTTGCCATCGGCCTGATGACGCTCGATGTTCGAGCCTTGGTAGACGACTGTCTCATCCCACATGAGACCGAGCCACTCAAGCCCTTCGAAGATCGCGCGGGTACTGTCGTCGGTGCTGCGGGCGCGGTCGGTGTCCTCGATGCGGAGGAGGAAATCACCGTCATACTTCCGCGCATACAGCCAATTGAAAAGTGCGGTTCGGGCACCACCCACGTGCAGAAATCCCGTGGGGGAGGGAGCGAAGCGCACGCGGGGGCGCTTGGACACAGACGACATATGACGAAACCGGACCGGAAGGTCAGGGGGAACTGTCGGGACTGGGAACTGACGATTGGGTGCTACAAACGACAACGCGGGCCCGCCGGCAAGAGCAGCGGACCCGCGGAGCGGAGGAAGCGGGATTCGAACCCGCGATAAGGGTTGCCCCCTATGCCGGTTTAGCAAACCGGTGCCTTCAGCCTCTCGGCCATCCCTCCTCTGACTCGTCCACAGGTTCATGGCTCGGACAGACGTGCAATCTGACCGGGTGGCCCGCTCTGGTCAACTACTTCGAGGCACTCAACCACGCGCGTCTCGATACTCCTCCCGCGTGAGCCGCGCACTCCGTGGTTGCGCTTACCTGCATACGGATATCCACGGTGCGTGCGCTCAGCGTGTTTGCGGTTTCGCAAGCCAAGGCGCAAACCACGACCATGGATTTTTCCGGTCTGGGCTTGAACAACTACGGCGCGATCCCGGCGAATCCGTCACCCTCAACTATCTCGACATCGGCAGCTACCCGTCCGCCAATGGAATCGGTCCGTCGCGCCCGTACGACGTTCGCGTTTACGACACCAATTGGAACTCGGTCTTCTCGACAACTGGAAGCCTCACGTCGACACAGCGCATCAACTTCGCGACGACCAGCACGACCGGACTCTACCTGCAGTGGGGGCCGTCGCAAGCACCACGCGTAGCCCACCCACTCCGCGGGCCTCTGCTGGAAATTGAAACGTCCGGCCACACTGGTCGGGCGTTTCCCGTTGGTGTCCGTTCCCATGTTCATGAAATCAGCGCTAATTGCCCACACGAAATCCCGAAGAGCCACAATATTCGATATCGGCGGCAGGTCCAGCGGCCAAAGGTCTTTTCAATGTGATACGACGAACCTGCAGCGGCTCTTGTCAACTTGAGGCGAGCCACACAACGTGGACGGGACACCACAGTCACGTGCGATCTGGATCGCGTGTGAACTTGATCGACTTATCGGCGTGGCTCGAATACTTCGCTGCCCGCCCGCGGATCATGAGCAACACCCGCTCAAGAAGTTGCCACTCGTCTGCCTTCGTGATCGAGAGGTTATGTCGAAATGGGTTGGTATCTGACAGTCATCGGCAAGTCGCTGGAATTCACGGGGCGCGCGAGTCGCGCGGAGTACTGGAATTTCTGGCTGGTGAGCAGCCTCATCGCATTCGCCTTTGCCGGCCTTCGCGATGGCGCGGCAATGCTTGGGCATGAGACGCTGCACCATTTCCTGCAGAGCATGGTTGGATTCTATAAGTGGGCGGTCTGGCTGCCGGGACTCTCGGCCGGCGCGCGCCGGATGCATGACACCGGGCGTAGCGGCTGGTGGCAGTTCATGCCGGTCGTCGGTCAGATCATGCTGTTCTTTGATGGCGAGCATCACGAGAACGCGTACGGCGCTGACCCGAACGAGGAACTCATCGAGAGCCGGCCGGCCATTCCCAAAATCCGCTGAGCGATTGGCGAAACAACAAAGCCCTCACTCCGCCGTCCGGCCCCACTGATTGAACCCGTCCATGTTGATATTCGCGAGCGTCTTCTCGAGCGGCACCAGCGGGTTTTCGGCATAGTACTCGTACGTCCAGTGGCCGTAGTACGTCATCGCGTTGCCCTTGAACATCGTCGCATCGAGCTTGGTCGCGTCTTTGGGATCGGCGACGGCGGGATCGTTGATGAGCATGACGATGAATCTGCCCTTTGCATCGACACCCTTGTAGTCATCACATCCGTACTCCGGCGCCACGACACCGGATCTGCCCGCGGCCGCCGCGCGCAGGCGTGCGGCGCGAAGGGGGGGAATTGAGGCATAGTGATCGGTAGAGAGGTTGCTAGTCCCGGAAAATCAGACCCGCGCTCTGCGTCCGGGACGGCTCAGCGAATCATGCGTGATCACCAACGTGTTCCGTGGGCGAACAGCGGTTCCGGCGAGCGTATGCCGAACCCGACCCCCCTGCTCTGACAGTCCGACTGAACTGCCTGACACCACATGGCTACGCGCCGAGCTGAAGGTGGGTCGCATTCGGGCCTTCGGTGAGCTCTCTCCTCAGTATCTGGGGATGTCGCCCGCCAATCCGCGTCTGGAACCGTACTGAGCGATGGCCAAGGAGTTCGATATTCCCGTCGGGCTGCATATGGGTCCTGGGCCGGCAGGCGCGGCTTATGAGTCCAATCCAGTTCCGTTCAAATCGCCGACCTTTCGGATGGCGTATGGCGACCCGATGTTGCTGGAGGAGGTCATAAGACGGATGCGCTGTCACCGGAGATAAAGGCGGATATCCTCTGCAACAACGCGATGCGGTTCTTGCGACTGCCGGCATCGGCATGCGTGCCGTGAGCGACGTGACCGTGGGTTGAGCTCGTTGCTTCGGGCGCCGCTGGCTGCGCCGTGTGCGCAGGTGAAGCACGTCCGTTGCATGCCGATGTCACCAAACGGGCCGGTATGGCATGGTAACTGCCTGAGTCGTGGGCGAGTTGCGAGTACTGAGTAGACAGACGGCGCTTCGCTGATGTTGCGCGCGCTGTGGTACCGCACTCACCCAACACAGCACCGGAGTGCTCATGCACCACTCTTGTTCGATCAATCGCAAATCGCGAAGCGCAGGCGCGCGTATCGCAGCCGGTATCGTTATGCTCGCCTCGATTCCGGCTCTCACCTCGGCGCAAGGCGTTCGATTCACGCTGTCGCCATCGGCAGAATACACGTGGTGGGATAAGTCGCTGGGCATTGCCAACGGCGAGCTGCTTGGTGGCCGCGTCGGTGCCGATTTCGGCTCGCTGCTTTCCGTGAGCGGATACTTTCACACGCGCGGGGGCTTGGGCGTTACACGCGACAGCCTGCCTCGTGCATCGTCAGGGCGGCTTCCCGCGCGCAGCACGTCAACTGACGCAGCGACCTATGGAATCAACCTCGCACTGAGACTGAGCCCGGGGCGCCTTGCGCCGTTTATCTCGGTCGGCGCTGGCGTCATGCGCTTCGATCCGGACAGTGCACCACGCATCGAGCAGATCAATTATCGATACGGCGCTGGTGTTCACTACGACGTGTCCCCGAACCTGCGCGCCATGGCGATGGTCGAAGACTCGCGCTTCCGGCTTGCCCCTGGCGTCTTGTTTCGTGGTACGCCGGCTCCAAGGACGCCCGCTGCCGACGCACAAACGACGCGCAGCAACTGGGTGGCGAGTGCCGGTCTTGGCATCGCGTTCGGCGGCTCACAGTTCGGCAACGATCCCGAGGCCGATCGCTGGTCGTTGGCGTCCATCCCGGTTGAAGCATTCGCCGGACGTCTCGAGTTCGATGATCCGACGATGGAAAAGCAGGCGCTGATTGGTGTGCGCACCGGCATCGACGTCGGCAACTATGTGGGCCTTCGTGGATTCTACTGGCAGGGACGCAGCAGCGACTTGCGCACGAAGCAGTCGATGAACGGCTACGGCGCGGAAGCGCAATTCAACTTCAATGCCTCGCGCGGTATCGCGCCGTTCCTCATTCTTGGCGGCGGACGCCTGGACTACGAGCCCGAGTATCGCGACTCGCTGGGGCGCGGTCGCAAAGACGAAACGGCACTCATCCTCGGCGGCGGCATCGGGATTCGCTTGTCGGATCAGTTCCGCATCAATGCGGCGGCGCGGAACTACGTGCGTGGCCCGCAGGAGTTGGACAGTGTTTCGACTCTCAAGCAGCTCACCAATAACTGGATGTACACCGTTGGCCTGAGCTACAGCATCAATCGCTCGCGTCGCGCCGCCGAACGTGCGCCGGACGAGAAGCGGGAGCGCGGTGAGTGGTCGTCGGAAAACCGCGAGCCGCGAATGACTGCAGCGCGCATGCCGGGCCACATGAAGTCCGATAGCATCGTCCGCGATTCTCTGCGCACGATGCAGCGCCTGTCAGACTCTGTCCGTGTTGCGACCAAGACTGCCGCCCGCATCACCGACAGCCTGCTCACGGCGGGCGTCACACGGGTGATGACTATCCAGGTGCCGACGTTGGGCGAGGTGTATATCCGTTACGGAGACAGCACCAGCAGTACGATGCGGGTCGTCGCTCCGCGCGGCGTGATGGACAGTGCAGCGACGGCGACATCCGGGCGTGCCGCGACCGATACCGCCGTGCGACAGATGCAGTCTCGTATCGACTCGCTGACCGCGCGACTGCGGGATGTCGAAGCGCGACGCACGCCGCCGGGACGCGTGGATACCATCGTGGTTCCGACCATTGTGCTCACACCGCGCACCGATGTGCCCACGACGATGCAGCCCGGTCTGGCGCCACGTGCGACCTACCAGCAGCCGAACGCCGATGGATCGACGCGACAGATCCGCAGCGTTTCGCCGTACATCGCTGGGTTTGGTCAGATGGTGCTTGGTGCACAAGTGGATGCCGGTCCGATCTTCGGCATCGAGGCGCTACGCTTCGTACCGGATTTCGCGATCGGGTTTGGCAACGATCCCTCGGTGTCGCTCGCCGCTGGGGCGCAATACGACTTTGCGCCGTTGCAAGTCAATCCAACCTCCGCATTCCGTCCGCATCTACGCGCCGGACTTGGCTTCCTCGCCGCGAGCGGGAATCGCGATTCCGAGTTCGGTGTGAACGTCGCCTACGGCCTGACGTATCTCGGTGGCGGCAGCGCAGCCAATCCGCGTCGGCCGCTGCCATTCGTCGAACATCAGGGGATCAATTTCTTCAGCACGAATCGCTTCCTGCTGGGACTGCGCTGGAGCGTGCGGTAGTGGGGAGGGGGCGGTTTCGTGACAACGCCTCGCGTCAGAGACTTGGCGCGGGGCGGAATTTCAATAGGGGTTCGCAGAGGTGAGCGGCGCCGCTACTCCTGCAGGGCGAAGCCAGCGATCACAAAGTCCTGATCGAATCCGAACACCTGTGGCAGCTGCTCGCGCGACATCAGCTCGCAGGTGACGGCGTCGCTCAGTGAGAAGCGTTGATCAGAAAATCGCAGAAGCCAGTTTGTGGTCGCCGCTTCCATCAGCGCATCGTCGACGGCGCGCCACTGATACGCGGAATCTCGGCGCACCGCATCGAGAACCCGATGCGCAACGCGCGGATTGCTCCAGCGCAGCAAATGCCCGTGGAGTTCAGCGAGCACGAGCACGGAACCGACCCAGTAGCCACCGTTGGCGAGATGCGCCCTCGCGGTGGCTACGGCCCGTGCATGGAACTGGTCTCGAGGCGACGCCAGCGCGAGCAGAGCGCCGGTGTCAATCGCTGCCGGTGGTGTTGACATCAGCATCGAGCCTCGGGTACAGGTACTCGTCGTGGCGCAGCGACAGGTCGTTGGGGATGTCGGCACCGTCGCCCAGCGCGCCAATCAGCGTGTGCAGCGAGCGGCCGGGCGCGCCGTCCACCTCAAGTTCCGCCGCAAGCCGACGGAGGCCGCGCCGCAGGAGCTCCGCGCGCGACAGCGAGGTGCGTTCTGCCAGTCGGTCGAGGAGCGCTTTGTCGGCGCTTTCGAGGTACACCTGGACTGGTTCTCTGACGGCGCGCGCAGGCTTGGGCATACATGTAAGATGGGGCGCATTGTACATGTAAGGCTACATGCAGACTGTGAAAATCCGCTGGGTCGCTCCGGTGATTACGGCGTCCAGCACGATGGGAGGTTCGTCCGCGAGTATGCGTCCGCGAGTGTGCGCCCGTGCCGTGCCTGGCCGGAATCGGTCAGATGGCAGGGTGAGTGTACGTTTCCGCCGCGATGAGCCAGACGGAACGCCTCTTCCCGGACCAAGTGGCCGGCGGCATCGACGCCCTGCTCGAGATGGATGCGCTGTCACCGGAGGTAAAGGCGGATATCCTCTGCAACAACGCGATGCGCTTTTTGCGACTGCCAGCATCGGTGTGCGTGCCGTGAGGGACGCCTACTCCACCTTCGTCATCGCGCCATCGCTATCCCGCTCGACCACAATCGTGAAGTCCTTGGCCAGCGCGACCACCGAGCCGACCGCGAGCCAGAAGGGGATCAGCACCACGCCTGCAACGCCTGCATTGAGCGGCATATCGAGGAGTGTGCGCCCTTGGGAGTTGCGAATGACAATCCGGCGCACGTTGCCCTCGCGCACGATCTCTTTCAGACGGTCCTTGAGCTTGCCGCCTGTGACCTTGATCTCTTCGACAACGGCCATCGTCGACTCTCCATGGAAATCGCGCAACGAAACACCCTCAAACACACGAACGGCGTAGGTGAGATTCGAACTCACGGAACCCTTTCGGGTTCGGCGGTTTTCAAGACCGCTGCCTTAAACCACTCGGCCACCACGCCCAGCTACTGCCTGTACGACGCCGACCACCCGATCGCCCGATTCGAGGACCGATTGGATTGCCCTTTCCGGCGCAGAAGGGAGCTTACAAATACGCGTCCGCAGAGGCAACCAGTTGCGCAGATTCGACGCTTAATGACGAGGAAACAGATGACGATCCGTGGACTGTGGTGTGTGCCCCTCCTTCTGCTTCCGTCCCAGAGTTCGGCGCAAAGCGGGGGACCAAGCCGCCAACATATCGACCGCGCCGCCGCCTTGGCTCGGCTCGACGAGGCGGTGCACTACTTCCACCCCGTCGTTGCCACGCGCGCTACCGCGTGGGACTCTGCCTTTGCCGACAACGTTCAGCGCATTCTCGATGCGCCGAACAGCGCAGCATACGGTCGGGCAGTCGCGCGATTGCTCGCGAGCGTGGATGATGCTGGTACGCGGGTGGTCAGCGGTGCGCAGACCGCGTGGACCGGCGATTGGCGACCGGATAGCGTGCTGCTCGTACACGCTACGGCAAGCGGGCGCAACGATGCGTCGCTCGCCCTCAAGCTCAAACGCGCGCGTGCCGTCGTCGTCGATCTGCGCGCCGGTGTAGACGCGCTACCAGACGCACTACTCGCACGCGAACTGCTCTCCGGCCCATCGGTTGCACCGGGCCAGCGCGCGCTCCAGTACTCGGGATTCCCGTCGTCCGGATTTCAGAAGTCTGGCGGGTACGCACTCACGTGGCGCACGATCGCTGGCGAGCGGTTTGAAGGCGCGTCGGCGCGCGACGTCCCGGTGTCATTTCTCGTTGACGATCAAAGCGTGCTTCCCCCCGTCGCCTCGGCAATCCGTGCGAGCGGTCGAGGGCGGTTGGTTGGCGTCGACGTCAAACGCGTGACGAGTGGGGGAGAGTCATACCGCGTGTCGATGGGCGAAGGCATCACGGCAATGGTGCGACTCGCGGTCCGGAGCGCCATGGCCACCGTCTCGAGCGATACGACGGTGAGCGATGCCGCCGTGGCCGCCGACGTTGCTGGTCGTTACGCGGCTCGCGGGCTCACGTTCGCGCAGGCGCTGACAGCAACCGTCGCAGAAGCGGTCGACGTGCCGAAGATGCCCCCTGCGCCGACTGACGATGCATGGACCGCCGCATATCCCGCGCGTGGTTATCGCGTCCTCGCAGCAAGTCGCGTCTGGAGCACCATCCATCTGTTCTATCCGTACAAGGCGTTGATGGGTGGCTCGTGGGACAACGCATTGCGGACGGCCATCCAGGATGTCGAACGTGCGGGCGATGCCATTGCGTACAACAAGGCAATCGCGACATTCGCGACGAACATCCACGACAGCCATGTGAACGTGATCGGCAGCGCGCTCTATCGCGAACTGTTTGGCGTCTATCCGGCGCCTGTGTCGACGCGACTGCTCGACAGCAAACTGGTCATCACCGCGATTCTCGATTCAACCGCCGCACGTGACGGGCTTGCCATCGGCGATGAAGTGTTGACCGTGAATGGCGAAACGATCGGCGCGCGCATCGCCATGCGCGCACAGTACGTGGTGGCGAGCACACCGCAGGCGCTCCGCGCGCGACTGGGGCCAGGCCTCCTCAACAGCAAAGTCGGGCAAACCCTTGTCACCCTGACGGTACGCGGCGCGACGGGTGAGGTCCGCACGCTCACCATGCACTATCCGATGGTACGCAACACCCAGTCCGCTCGGTATCAACGCGGGGGACATATCATGCGCGTTCTGCCGGGGAATGTCGGCTATGTCGATCTCGAGCGGCTGCCGAGAACGATGGTTGACGGCAGGTTTCGCGCCTTCGCCAATACGGCAGCGATTATTTTCGACATGCGCGGGTATCCTCAGGGCACCGCGTGGAACATTGCGCCAAGGTTGAACAAGAACACGGAGCCCACCGTCGCGGCGCGTTTTCGTCGCCCGGTCGTGATTTCACCGGATACATCCCGCATCGTCGATTTCGTGTTCGAGCAGCCCATTCCCCCTCGCGGCAACGTGCAACCGCATCGCGGCAAAACGGCGATGCTCATTGATGAACGCGCGATCAGTCAGTCCGAACACACAGGGCTCTTTTTCGAAGCGGCCAATGGGATGACGTTCATCGGCACTTCGACACAAGGTGCGAACGGCGACGTTACGAACGTCATGTTGCCGGGCAAACTCAACATGACCTTTTCCGGTCATGACGTGCGGCACGCCGACGGGCGACAGCTGCAACGCGTCGGGCTTACACCAAAGGTTGTGGTGTCACCGACGATTGAGGGAATTCGTGCAGGGCGCGACGAGGTGTTGGAGGCGGCGCTCAAGTTCCTCGGCGCTCCTGGTGAGGTGCCCGAGGACAACTACGTCGAGCCTGAGGCCCCACGTGCGCCTCCGACCGCGAGCACATTCGGGGCGATCAATCAGCCCATCCACGCTGACAATTACAGAGGCAAGCGGGTTCGCTTCTCTGCATATCTGAAGACGCGGGGCGTCGGCGTGTCATCGTCTGGCGGCGGGGCAGGCCTGTGGATGCGCGTGGATGGTGGCGGTGGCACCCTCGCGTTCGACAACATGGGCTCGCGCTCAGTAAGGGGAATAACCGATTGGCAGCAGTACACGGTCGTCCTCGATGTCGCGCCGGACGCCGCAGGGCTGGCGATCGGGATGCTCGTCACCGGTACCGGGGAAGCGTGGATCGATGACGCATCGATCGATGTGGTCGGTGTGGATGTGCCGCTCACATCGGAGTTCTCACCGAGCCGCGATGCAACGAACGTGGCGACGCAGACGGCGCAGCACGCGCCGCTTCCGCTCGCGTTCACAAACTTCGGATTCGAAGCGTTTCGTCGGTGAGGCGTGGTTGGCGACGGGAGGCGACCGGGGCAGTGGCAATGACCCCTCGCGCCCGCGAAGCGCGTGTGCATGATGATCGGCATCCGGTCGCCACCGCCACGACCCGCCGCACAAGGACGCGGCCGCCGACCGTCTCGTGCAACTCGACGTCCGATCGGATTGCCATTTCCGGCGCAGCAGGAAGCTTAAAAACACGCGTCCGCCGAGGCCACCAGCGGCGTGGATTCTTCGCCACCACATCAGGAGCGTGTGCATGACCGCATCCCCCGAGCGCCGTCGAACCCGCCCATCGGACCGATTCGCCGCCGATGAACATCAGTTGGACCTTATCAGCGCACTACGGTCGCTGCGCGCCGAGGCGAGTGCCGGCGCGAGTGGGCATCGTCAGGTGGCATTGATGCACGAAGGCCCAGTCCGTTTGGTGCTGTTCGCTTTCGATGCGACCGGTCGCATGCCCCAACACGCCGCGCCCGGCTGGGTGACCATTCACGTCCTGCGTGGCTCGCTGACGGTACAGACACCCGACGCGACACACGTTCTCGGAGCCGGTACACTGCTATCCCTCGCGCCAGGCGTCCGTCATGATGTCGAAGCGACGGAAGAGACGGACATGCTGCTCGGCATTTATCCCGACGGGCCGCGTTCGCCGGCCGTCTCGCCGGGGTGAGCCACGAACAGAATCACGAGTCGAATCAGACAATCATCGGAGATAAGCATCAACATGCGCATCGGTGTCAGTCGCAATAGCGGCATGAACGAAGAACGCCATTCGTCCGCCCAACTGAAACGTCAGCGTCGGACAATTGTCCTCTGCCTCGGGGTCGCGTGCGGCATTGCGAGCTCCAATTTGTCGAACGCGCACGCACAGTCCGCACCACGCATCACGCCTCAGGCTACCGGCACAACGGCATCGCTCTTTGGCGTCTTCCCGGTCGCTGACAAAGTGGTGTGGGCCAGCGGCAGCAAAGGCGTCGTCTTGCGCACGCTCGACGGCGGCACGACGTGGGAGCGCAAGGTCATGCCCAGCGGCGACTCTCTCCAGTTCCGCGACATTCATGCGCGGGGCGCGGATTCGGCATGGGCGCTCTCAATCGGGAACGGGGCTGCTTCCCGCATCTACTTCACCGGCGACGGCGGTGCGTCGTGGCGCGTGCAATTTCAGAACGCCGACACGGCGGCGTTCTACGACTGCATCACGATGCTCGATGCAAAAGTCGGCATTGTGTTTGGCGATGCGGCCCATGGACAGACCCAGATTCTGCGCACCACAAACGGCGGCGCGACGTGGGCGCTGCTCCCCGCGTCACAGGTACCGGTGCCACTCGACGGTGAGGGCGCCTACGCAGCCAGTGGACGGTGCGTCGTGAGCAGTGGCGACAAACATGTGTTTATCGCGACGGGGGGACCCGGCTCGCGGCTGTTCACGAGTGATGACGCCGGCGTGCATTGGACCGTGCGCGCCACGCCGTTTGTGCACACGAAATCGGCAGGCACCAGCGGCCTCGATTTCCGTGATACAAAAAACGGGATCGGTGTCGCTGGAGATATGACAAATCTCAAGGGCGATACATCGAGCGCCGTGGTCGCGGTCACAACCGATGGTGGCAAGACGTGGGAGCTGCGCACCCGTCCACCGCTGCCGGGCTCACTCACCGGCGCCGCGTGGATCACCGGAGCTGGCAAACAAACCGCAATCGCACTCGGCTTCGGTGGTGCGTTTTCCACGCGAGACGGTGGTCGCACATGGGCCGTGTTGAGCGACAAAGGACACACCGGCATTGGCAGCTTCGGTCGCACCGCGTGGCTTGGCGGTACGACCGGCACGATTCTACGCGTCGACTTCTAGGCTACGGATTTTTTTTCGTCTCCGCACCCGGCGCAGCACCTCCCGGCGGGCCGGGCGGAATAAGCAACTGCTGCGCTGCGGTGTCACCACCAAGGTTGGCCGGTGACTGCTGACGATCGAAGCCAAACACCTTCTCGCGCTTCATCGCCTTGGCGACTGCACGCGCGCTCTGGAAGACAGTCTCCGACTCCTTCATGCGACCGGTCTGCGCCAACGCTTCAGCGAGTGTGATGCCGCTGATCACGTACAGGTCGGGAATGCCAACCGATGCATCGTCCACCCAACCATCGCGCTTGGCGAGCGACTTATTCGCGGTGAAGACATCGTTCCACAACGCCTGCGAGCGATTCACGTCCACCAAGCCTTCGCCCTGAATCATCACCGTGTCGCGGCCTGGCATGAGCTGATGATCGGCGAGCTTCTTGGCCATCCCCTGCGTGAGGATGTACCGCTCGAGGCCAAGTTCGTACGGATAACCACCAGCGGTGCGACTGAAGTAGATGGGGCGTAACGGGAATGCGTCGCGAATCATGAAGTAGACGAGCTGGTCGGCGCGCATCAACTGCTCGAGACGCGGCGTGGCGGTGATGCCACCACTTTGGAACGCCATGTTCTTCGGAATCGCGACGGCGAGCGGAATCGCGTCCGCTTCATCGAAATTCATCTTGACCGGCGGCCCAGACGGCTTGGTCCACTGCTTGTCACGGTAGATCGCCGGGCCCTTCGCGGCGTCGTACTCGTAGACGGGACGACGGATCAGCTGACGGGTGTACCAGTCGGTGTTGAGCAACGACGTGTTGGCCACGACCACATCCTTGCGAATGCCTTCCACTTCCTGCGCATACCAGAGCGGGAAGGTGTCGTTGTCCCCCACGGTGATCAGAATACCGTACGGCTCAACGGAGTTGAGCAGATCGCGCGCAAAGTCGGTGGTGTCGGTCTGATTGGCGCGTGATGCCTGCGACCAGTTGCCGATGAGTGGCACGAACGCGATCGCCAGCAGCGGTGACGCCAAAAGGAAGCTGCGTTGACGCGGCTCGCTCACCACCTCACGACCAAGTTTCACATCGTCGGAGCCGAACAGACTCGCGACGGTCTCCCACAGGTACATGAGGCCGAGCGCCGCCCACACGCTGAGCGCCGAGAAGCTCCACAGGTAGAAGTAGTCTCGATCGCGCACTTCTCGCGCGACGGAATCGCCAAGCTCGAGGTCCTGTGAATGTCCGTACTTGAAATTCAGGTAGAAGATCAAGCCGAGCGTCATCGTCCCCACGAGTGGCCCGAAGAACCAGAAACTCCGTCGGTCCTTCTTGAAGTGCATCCACCCACCGATGCCGCATAGAATGAAGAAGAAGACGGCGAGCCCGTTCTGCAGTCCCGGACGCTCGTTGTACGCGTCACGCAGCCACTGCCACTTCCAGTATAGCCACCACATTCCCATCTGCGCGCCAAGCGGTGCCTGACGCTCCCCAAGTTGAGGCTTGCCGTACTGACCGCGATTGACGTTGTACATGAAACGTTCGTACGTGAGCGCGGTGAACGTGCAGCTCGCCTTGAGCTCCGTCACGCACGCGGTCGGCTCGCCTTCGTTGATCGCCGGGAAGTGCGCCGCGCGAATGGGCTGCGTGATAAACGGGGACGCGCCGAGGGCGAGCGCCAGCACGGCCATCGCACCGACCTTCACGCCTTGGTTCAGTGGGGAGGCGTTCCGGCGCCATGGACCAATTGCGAGCACCACGCCCGCCGCCGCCAACGCCACGATAAGCCCCACCCATTCGGCGCCCGCGGGGGCGGCGCCCACTGATACGTAATAGGCAACGAGCGTAATGAGCCCGGCCAACATCGCTCCCGCGCCAAACACGGGGCGGCGCACGATCACGGCAAATACCACCGCAGGTGCCGCGAGCATGCCGGCAATGTGATTGGCGTAGCCAAGTCCAAGCAGATACGCGACCAGCACCAGCAGCCGATCAGCACCCGCCTTCTCCGGGTCATCGCACCAACGCACGGTCATCCAGCAGATGACGGCAACGCCGAGCAGTGAGACGGTGTACACCTTTTCGTTGACGACCGACTGGTTCCAAACGGTGAATGCAGTGGCGCCGATGAGCACCGCGAGCGAGCCACCGACGATGCGCTGCCAACGACGCGGCATCCAGCCCACGAGCACGCGTTCGGTGACAAGGAACCAGAACGCTGCGGAGATCGCACTCGACAGGGCCGCGAGCACATTGATGCGCATCGCGACGCTTGGTGCGATCGGCAGAATCGAAAAGACACGCCCGATCAGAACGAAGAACGGATTGCCGGGCGGGTGCGGAATGCCGAGTACGTACGCGGCCGCAATGTACTCGCTCGTGTCCCACATGGACGTCGTCGGCGCGAGCGTGACGATGTACAAAATGAAGACGACCAGCCCCGCGATTGCGGCGGCAAAGTACGACGGTCGGTAATCGAGTTCGGACGTACCGGCTTTATAACCAGCGGACGACCCAACGGCGGCAGTCGCGGGAGCGGTGGCTGCGACGGTCATGAGGCGGACAGAAGGGTTCAACAACTTCAGGCCGGGAAGCGGCCGAAGTCTGCACAACTACCAAGCAACTACCAAAGTTGGCGGGGAGGCGGCACCCAGACAACTCAGGGAACCGCATTTCCGACACATCTTGAGAACCGCCGGGCCGGGTCAGCGCGCGATCAGCGCGCGATCAATGCCGGAAGAGGCGCTCGCCCGTGAAAATCATCGTGATCCCGTGCTCATTGGCCGCCGCAATCACTTCGGCGTCGCGGACCGAGCCACCGGGTTGGACGATCGCGGTCACCCCCGCAGCCGCCGCCTGGTCAATGCCGTCACGGAACGGGAAAAACGCATCAGAGCCAAGCGCGGCGCCAGCGGTGGCGTGACCAGCCGCCTGCGCCTTGTGCGCGGCCAAGAACGACGCGTCGACGCGCGACATCTGACCGGCGCCAATGCCAATGGTCGCGCCATCGCGCACGAGCACGATGGCGTTGGATTTCACACTGGCCACCGACTTCCACGCGAAGGCCAAGTCGCGCTGCTCGTCGCGCGTGGGCTGACGCTTGGTCACCGTCTCCCACTTGGCGGGGTTGCCCGCTTCGGGCGCACGGTCCTGCACCAATAGCCCGCCGCGGACCCGCTTGAAGTCCATCCCGCCCGCGGCCCAACGCGCTGTACCGGACAGCACGCGCAGGTTTTTCTTGCGGCCCAGAATCTCAACGGCTTCTTCGGCGAATGACGGCGCGACGATGCACTCGACAAAGAGACTCGAGATCGCTTCGGCGGCGACGGCATCGACGGGCACGGAGAAGGCAATCACCGAGCCGAATGCCGAGACCGGATCGCACGCCAGCGCCTTTTTGTAGGCGTCGAGCGCATCGGTGCCGGTGGCCACCCCGCAGGGCGTCGTGTGCTTGATGATGGCGCATGCGGGCTGATCGCCGAATGGCTCGATAGCGAGCATCGCCCCTTCGAGATCGAGGATGTTGTTGAACGAGAGCTCCTTGCCACCGAGCTGTTTGAGCGCGCCGAGTCCAGCGCCGGCTTTCTCCACGTAGAAGGCCGCGCGCTGCTGCGGATTTTCGCCGTAGCGCAGCGACTGCTGCTTCTCGAATGAAAGGGGATAGCGATCGGGGAACGGCTCCCCACGCTGCGAGGCGAACCACTGCGCAATTGCGGCGTCGTAACTCGCCGTGTGCGCGTACACTTTTTCGGCGAGCAGGCGGCGCAGCGTCGGGTTGTCGCCACCCGATGCGATGACATCGAGCACCGGGGTGTAATCGGACGGATCGACGAGCACCCACACCGACGGGAAGTTCTTCGCCGCCGAACGCAGCATCGACGGGCCACCAATATCGATGTTCTCGATGACCTCTTCCGGATGGACGCCGGGTTTGGCTGCGGTCTCGCGGAACGGATAGAGGTTCACGACGACCAGATCGATCGTGCCGATGTTGTGATCGGCGATGGCTTTCATGTGTTCCGGCAGATCGCGACGCGCGAGCAGACCACCGTGGACAACGGGATGCAATGTCTTCACGCGCCCGTCGAGCATTTCCGGAAAGCCGGTGATGTCGCTGATGTCTAGCACCCTGAGTCCACTGTCGCGCAGCGTGCGGGCAGTGCCGCCGGTGGACACGAGTTCGAAGCCGAGCTGCGCGAGACGCGTGGCGAACGGAACGAGGCCGCTCTTGTCAGAGACGGAAAGAAGGGCGCGTGGCATTGCTATCTGGTTGCGATGAGGTGGTGTTGAACTGGAGTCGAACTGACGATCTGATAGCGCGTTCAGCGGGGGAAAAGCCGAGCGACGTCGATGGCGATCGTTGACGGATCGGAGAGTGCAGGGGCGACAGGCCGTGGATCGTTGACCAATGCGAAGCGCAACTCGGGCGCATCGGGAGGCAGAGGCACATTGAGCGTGCCATGCGTCCGGCCATCGTCGCCAAGCACGATCGTGCCGGCGGCGACGCCTGCGACGCACAGCGGATAGAGCCGATGTTCCAAGCGCAGCACGCGCGCTGCGAGTGACGCACCCGTATCGCCTGGCAACACCGGCACCGGCCACTGTGCGATGATCACGCCGCGGTCGAACTCTTCATCGACAAAGTGCACGGTCACACCGCTGATCGCCGCCCCCGATGCAACGACGGCAGCATGCACATGCTCACCGTACATGCCAGCTCCACCAAACGCCGGGAGCAGCGCGGGGTGAACATTCAGCATGCGTCCGTGAAACGCGCGCACCACAGCCGCGGGCACAAGTTTGAGGTAGCCGGCGAGCACCAGCAGGTCGGCACCGGCAGCGTCGAGCGCGCCGAGCAATGCATCGCTGTCGGACGGATCGCCGACTGCGGCAGCGGTGATGCCAGCACTACGCGCGCGTTCCAGCGCGCCGGCGTCGGCGCGGTTGGATCCGACCCAGACGATCTCGCCCGCGTGCGCGCCCGCACCCGCGAAGTGATCGATCAGCGCCTGCAGGTTGGAGCCGCCGCCGGAGGCCAGCACGGCGATGCGTGAGCGGCCTGCACGTGACTGCCCCCCGTGCAGATCGCTCCGTTGCGAATTGTTCACGAGTGCAACTCCTCCCGCACTGACGCTGCCGCGATCTCGGCCAGCGCGAGGTCGACGGCCTCGGTGATCGACTGCGCGATACGAATGCGCGGCGATACCTCTTCACGCGCCCGCTCGATATCTGCGTCCTCGGTTTCGACGCCGGGAACGAGCACCCCAAAGCCGCCGGTCTTTTGTGCGGGCTCGACGTCGCGCCAACGATCACCGATGTACGCAGAGCGGGCGAGGTCGATGCCGAACGCTGCGCTGGCCTGATTGTACATGCCGAGCAGCGGCTTGCGACAATCGCAGGGGCCGGTGATCGCGGGCCAGTGCGGACAGTGGTACGTCGCGTCGACGCGCGCACCTTTCTGCCGCAGCAGCGCATCGGTCTGCGCGCGTACGGCTTCGTACTGCGCCGGCGTGATCAGGCCGCGAGCGATTCCCGATTGATTGGTCACCACGATCGTCAGCACACCGGCTGCGTTGGCGCGTGCCACCGACGACCCTGCTCCTCGCAACATTCGCACCAGCGATGGGTCGGCGAGATAGTGCGCGTCGGCAATCAGCGTTCCGTCGCGGTCAAGAAAGAGGGCAGGGCGCACGCGTGCTATGGCTGACCGGGAGGACGACGCGGTGGCACTGCGGGTGGCGTGCCGGCAGGTGGCGTGCCGGGTGGTGGTGTACCGGCCGGCGGCTTTCCGTCGGGCTTCGTCGCTGTCGAATCGCGCTTTTCGGCCTTCGGGGTGTTGAGCGTACGCGCCGGCGATCGCAACGTACCGGACAGGCTTTGAATCTTGTTGGCCTGTACGCGGAAGCTGCGCCCCGGTGGGAGTGGCTCCACGAGCGTGACGTAGATATCGGTGTACACCTGCGGGCGGTGCATCTTGGGCAGCGGCATCGTGTCGCGCGGCGGAAGCGGCCGATTGCCGCGCAACACTGCGAGACGGCGCGCCTCGCGGTCGGCACGCTCAGCCACGGCAATGCTGTCGAGTCGACGTTTGCGAGCCGCCGAGTCCGCACGCGCACGCGCCGCGACGCTCGTATCGACCTTCACGTTCTTCGCCGCCGAATCCTCTTTCGCTTTCCTCGCCAGCGAATCAAAGAGCAGGCGTATCTGCGCGGGTTGAATCTTGGCGATGGAGACGAAACTTGAATCGGACTGCTTGATGGACACGCTCGACAGGTCAAAAACCTGAGTGGGCGGATACGGCTTGTCGAAGGTGATCTTCACCACGCGTCCGCTGTCGAGCAATGTCATGTCCGAGATGCGCAGCCCGATGGTGTCGTGCGGAAAGATGTACAACTCCACGGCAGCGTCCGCCGTGAACGTGACGCCGAGTGTATCCCACGCCTCGGAAGGGTCAAGGTCGCGGTTGTTGTTGCGATCCGCGATGGCGCGAACGGTGTACTTGCCGGGCGGCATGTAGCGCAGGTCGTAGCGGCCTGCGGTGTCTGAGAGCACCTGGTACGTCGTGCTGTCGGCCGCGATCGCTTCAACCAACGCTTTGTTCGCGCCGCGTCCCAACGTCCAGTCGAACACGACACCGGTGATGTGCGTCTGTGGAATCGCGCCACCGGTGCTGAACACCACGCGGATGGTGCTGTCGATCACGTTCTGACGGAGATCGCTGATCCCCGGACTCACCGTGATGGAATAGACGGTGTTCGGCTTCCATCCCTTTTTCGGATGGATCGCGATCCGTGAACGCAACCAGTCCACATTCGGCTTTCCCGCTTTCGGACTGATGAAGACGAGTGTGCTCAGATCCTGCGAGCCACGCGGTGTTTCGCTGATGACTTCGCTGAACTGAATGACGACATCCTTGGGCTTCACGCCGACGGCGCCGTCGGCCGGCGTGATCTTCACGACCATTGGTGCATCGCGGTCCTCGGGGCCGCCTTCCGGCGCGGTCACGTTGGCGCACGCGGCGATCATCGACGCGACTACGGCGCCGCCGAACACGAAGAGACCCACCGCCAATCCCGTTCGCGATGATTTCTGTCGGGTCGCCATCGCACTCACGGGCCGAACGACCGAAGCTTGGCCGCGAGTTGATCGCGCTTCGCCTTCCATTCGACAAGCTTGGCGCGTTCGGCTTCGACGATTGCTGGTGGCGCCTTCGCGGTGAACTTTTCGTTCGACAGACGGCCATCAAGGGCCTCAATCTGTTTGTCGAGATTGTCCAGTTCGGCCGACACGCGCGCCGCTTCCTTCTCGAGGTCGATCATCCCCGCGAGTGGCACGACCAACTCGAGTCCGACCGCAACCACCACATGTGCTGCTGCGCCGCCTGGTGCCGTGCTGGCCATCGTGACGCGGGCGCGGGCCAGAGAGCCAATCGTGGAGAGCTGCGGCGCGAGCGATGCGGCCATTACGCCTTCGGCAACGAGAGTTGCGTCGACCCAGGCGCCTGGCTGCACGCCATTCTCATTGCGCACAGTGCGAATGGACTGCACCACGGTGCGTGCGGTCTCGAAAGCATCACCCAGCGACGTGCGGGCGCTGCGACGGGTTGGCCAGGCCGCCTGCGCGATGAACGCATTGGGGGGCGTGGTCGGCAACTGCTGCCACAGCTCTTCCGTGATGAACGGCACGATGGGTTGCAACAGTCGCAGTGCACCGTCGAATGCATGCGCCAGGACCGAGCGTGCGACTTCTCGGTCTTCGCCTTCCTGCATGAGCCGGGGCTTGATCGACTCGAGATACCAGTCGGCCAGCTCGTTCCAGACAAAGCGCCGCGCCGCTTCTGCGTACTCGGACAACCGCAGCCCGCGTCCACGTTCGGCGTCGGTCCATGTTTCACCGTTGGCCGGACGGGGGGGACCCAGTGCCGCGTCGCAATCCGCGATGGCCTGATCGAGGCGATCGAGGATCCAGGCGTCGGCTGCCGTAAGTGAATCTGGCGCGATGGAGTCGACCGACGCCACGTTCTCCGTGCCGACGCGCGACAGCAGAAAGCGTCCGATGTTCCAGAGCTTCGTGCAGAAGTTGCGTCCCGGCGCGAACGACTTGTCGAGATCGTTCGGGTCGAGCATGACATCGACGCCGAGTCCGAGTCCGGCAACCATCGTCCAGCGGAGTGAGTCGGCGCCATACAGTCGCACGACATCCAGCGGGTCGATGCCGTTGCCCAACGACTTGGACATTTTGCGATGCTGCATGTCGCGCACGGTGCCGTGGAGGTACACCGTATGAAACGGTGCCTTCCCCATGAACCAGCAGCCGGACATCACCATGCGCGACACCCAGAAGAACAGAATCTCCGGTGCGGTCACCAGCACATCGCCCGGATAGAACGCCTTGAGGTCGGCGCTCTCCAAGTTGGGCCAGCCCAGCGTTGACATCGGCCAGAGCCATGACGAGAACCAGGTGTCGAGCACGTCTTCATCCTGACGCACCGCGCCACCGCAGTTCGGGCACGCGGTGATGTCAGTGCGCGAAACGATTGGCGCGTAGTCGGGCGTGTTCGCGCA
>Ga0105049_10003069_pt1 | contig 19774 bp, 19 predicted proteins | sample MAT06_FD_78087 | JGI IMG/M metagenome (GOLD analysis project Ga0105049, IMG submission 78087) | Freshwater microbial communities from Lake Fryxell liftoff mats and glacier meltwater in Antarctica - MAT-06 | ecosystem: Environmental > Aquatic > Freshwater > Ice > Liftoff microbial mat | place...
CATCATTGCGCCGGAGGACATTATTCATGCCCGCAGCGTGGTGAACTCGATCTATGTGGACGACCGCGTCAAGGATTACATTGTCAATGTCGTCTGGGCCACCCGTGATCCCGGCGCTTACAAGCTTAAACTGGACGGACTTATCCGGTACGGGGCCTCGCCGCGTGCGACCATCTATCTTACCCTGGCCGCCAAAGCCGAGGCCTTCCTGGCCGGTCGCGGCTATGTCACCCCGCAGGATGTGAAGTCTGTCGGATTGGATGTTCTCCGTCACCGCATCGGGGTAACTTACGAAGCCGAGGCCGAATCCGTCACGGCCGAGGCCATTGTGGAGAAAATCTTCGCCGGGCTGGCCGTGCCCTAAAGGTAAGGAGACTTGTCACCAAGCCGCCGGTAACGGCGCGTTGGAACAAAGCGCCCTGCCACATAAAACCCATGAGAGACCCGAAGGAAATTCTCAAAAAAATCCGCCGCCTCGAACTGCGCACCCGCCGGTTGGTGAACTCCACCTTCGCCGGCCAGTATCACAGCGTCTTCAAGGGCCGGGGTATGAATTTCGAGGAAGTGCGGGAATACACCATCGGCGATGAGATCCGCAGCATTGACTGGAATGTAACCGCGCGGATGAACGCGCCGTTTGTCAAAAAGTATACCGAGGAGCGCGAACTCACGGTTATGCTGGTGGTGGATGTGAGCGCGTCGGGAAGTTTCGGCAGCGTGGATCTGAGCAAGCGCGAACTCGCCGCGGAAGTGGCCGCCATCCTCGCTTTTAGTGCCATCAAGAATAACGACAAGGTCGGCTTGCTGCTTTTTTCCGACGAGGTGGAACTCTTTATCGCGCCAAAAAAAGGCCGCATGCACACGCTCCGTCTGATTCGCGAAATGCTGTATTTTGAACCCAAGGGCAAGGGGACCAATCTTGCTGCGGCGCTGGAGTACCTGAACAAGGTGATCACGCGGCGCGCGGTGGTTTTTGTCGTTTCCGATTTCATGGCTGACGATTACACCAAGGCCCTCACAGTGGCTGGACGGCGGCATGATGTGGTGGCGATGCCGATTGTGGACCCGGGTGAGGAACACCTGCCCGATGTCGGATTGATCACCTTCGAGGATGCCGAAACCGGCGAGCAGATTGAAATCAACACCTCGAGCCGAAAGGTCCGCAACGCCTTTGCCGCCGCTGAGGATTCCCGCCGCAAGGCTCTCAACAAACTCTTTGGTTCGCGCGGCCTGGATGTCGTGCCGCTGGCCACGAACGAAGATTATCTGATTCCGTTGCGCGCCTTTTTTACCAGGCGGGAAAGGAGACAGGCCGCATGATGCCGACCCAGCCATCCGCCACGCCCGCGCTCATTCACGACATCGCCGGGCCGGTTGCATTTTTTCCCTATCCGGTCTGGGTTGTCATCCTCGCCGCCTTCGGGGTTCTGGCCGTGATCGGCCTGCTCGTCTGGCTCACCCGTCGCAAACGCGCGGCCCGTCCGCTCACTCCCAAACAGCGCGCGCTGGCTGCGATCGAGGAGCTCCGGCGTCAGGGTGGCGAGGCGGATCCCTATGCCTTTGGCGTGCGCGTGTCGGATGCGCTCAGAGCCTACATTCGCGACCAGCACGGCCTCGATGCCGTGACCCGTACGTCGGTGGAGTTTCTTGAGGCCCTGCGGAACAACCCGGCTTTTACCAATAACGAGAAGGGCGCGCTGTCGGAGTTTCTCGAATCGGTGGACCTGCTTAAATACGCCCGCCTTGCGGCCGGGGCGGACGAAATTAAGACCCTGCTCGATCTGGCCGAGCGTCTTGTGCACGGAGAAAAAGTGTCCCTGCCGGAGAAAGCCAAATGAACGACGGCTTTTTTGGCTTCAGTTTTGCCCAACCGTGGTGGCTCGCCTTGTTGCTGCTCTTGCCGATTCTGGCGGTACTCAAAGGCCGCTTCGGGGGAACGGCTGGTGTGACATTTTCGAGCACCGCGCCGCTGGTGGCCATGGGCCGGCGCAGGCGTTCACGGGCCGGCGCTTTGCTGGCATTGCTCGCCCACCTGGCCCTGGTCAGCCTCATTGTGGGTCTGGCCCGCCCGCAACTCGGACGCACCCTCACGCGCGTGCAGGCCAGCGGGGTGGACATCATGCTGGTGCTCGACGTTTCGCGTTCCATGCTGGCGGAGGATTTTGCCATCGGGAACCAGCGCGCCAACCGGCTGGAAGCGGTCAAGCAGGTGACCGAGCAATTCATTCGTCAGCGTCCCAACGACCGCATCGGCATCATCGCCTTCGCGGGTGGTCCCTATCTGGTCAGCCCGCTTACGCTTGATCACGACTGGCTCACGCAAAATCTTGACCGTCTGCGCATCGGCCTGGTCGAGGATGGCACGGCCATCGGTTCAGCCACCGCCGCAGCGGCAAACCGCCTCAAGGACATGGAGGCAAAAACCAAGCTGATCGTGCTCCTGAGCGACGGCGACAATAATGCCGGCCGGGTCACCCCGGTGACCGCAGCCGAGGCGGCCAAGGCACTTGGCATCCGCATTTACACAATTGGTGCCGGCACTCAGGGCGAGGCGGTGCCATTTCCTTTCCAGGATCCTTTTGGCCGTACGGTTTATCGGGATGTCAAAATGGAATTCAATGAGGATGCCCTTAAACAAATCGCCGACATTACGAACGGCCAGTATTTTCCCGCAGCGGACACGGCATCGCTCAAACGCACCTTCAGTGAGATTGATAAAATGGAAAAGACCAAGATCGAGGTCGAGAAGACGGCGGAGTACCGCGATCTTTTTTCCTGGTTTCTCATGGCGGGATTCGCGCTTCTTGGCGCGGAAGTCCTGCTCTCCCAAACTTTATGGAAACGTCTGCCCTGAGTTTTTCGCAGCCCGTGTGGTTCTTCGGCCTGGCCATCGTTCCGGTCGTCGCCGCGTTGTATTTCTGGTCGCAGAAACGCAGCGATGCGCTGATTGCCAAGGTCGTCGCGCCGCGCTTGCGGGCTCAGCTCGCCGGGGCGGTCAGCGTGGGACGCCGCGCTGTTAAATCCGTCCTGGTTCTGGCGGTTTTCGCCTTGATCGCGGTGGCTTTGGCGCGTCCCCAGATGGGTTTCAGTCAGCGCGAGGTGAAGCAACGCGGACGCGACGTCATCATCGCCGTGGACACCTCGCGCAGCATGCTGGCCACCGATGTCACCCCGACGCGTCTGGCCCGTGCCAAGCTGGTGGCCCAGGATTTGCTGCGCCTGGTGCGCGGGGATCGGGTGGGATTGGTGGCCTTTGCCGGATCGGCCTTTCTCCAGGCTCCGCTCACGCTGGACTATGGTGCCGTGATCACCGCGCTGGCGGAATTGGACACGACGGTCATTCCCAAGGGCGGCACGAATATTGCCGCAGCCATTCGGGCGGCGGAGGAGGCTTTTGGCAAAGGGGAAGGGCAGACCCGCGCGCTCATCATTCTGACCGATGGCGAGGAACTGGATGCTGATGGTATTGCGGCTGCCAAAAAAGCCGCCAGTCAGGGCGTGCGGATTTTTACCGTCGGCATTGGTTCCGGCGAGGGTTCATTGATTCCCCTGCAGAATGTGGGAGGGGGCACGGATTTTGTCCGCGATTCCGCCGGGAAGCCGGTGCAGAGCCGTCTGGATGAAACCCGCTTGAAGGAAATCGCCGGGGCGGGTGGAGGCTTTTATGAACCGCTCAACGCGGATGTGGCACGGTCCATTTTTGAAAAAGGCATCCTGCCGATGGAAACAGCGGAAAGGGGAAGCATGACCACGCGCCAGCCGATCGAGCAGTATCAATGGCCGTTGGGTGCAGCCATCGCCTTGCTTGCTCTGTGGTTGATGCTGGGAGATCGGAAGCGCGCCCCGAAAGTTGCCCGGCGTGCGGCGGCGATGGCTGCCTTACTGATGATTTCGGCTCCGGTTTCGCAGGGAGCCACTGGAATTGAAGAATACCAGGCTGGTGAGTATGACAAGGCCAGGACCAATTTTGAGAAACACCTGCAAACCTCGCCGGATTCCCGCAAGCTGCAGTTCAATGCCGGAACCGCCGCCTATCAATTGAAGGATTACGGCAAGGCGGTGGATTATTTTACCAATGCTTTGCTGGCGGAAGACCGGAAACTCCATGAGTCCGCATCCTATAATCTTGCCAATGCCCTTGTCCGCCGCGGGGAATCGGTCCAAGCCAAGGAGGAAAAAAAGGCGGACTGGAAGAATGCCATCCAGCATTACACCGAGGCTCTTACGATTGACGCCAAGAACAAGCCGGCTGAGGAGAACCGAGAGATCGTAAAGAAGATGCTCGAGGACCTGGAAAAAGAGGAAAAGCAGGAGCAGGATAAAAAGGACAAACAGGATCAGAAGCAGGACAAGCAAGAGGATCAAAAAGACCAAAAGGATCAGCAGGATCAGCAAAAAGATCAGCAGCAAAACGAGCAAAAGAAGGATCAATCCGACCAGTCCGGCCTCGATAAAAAAGATCAGGAAAAGCAACAGGGTGGGGATAAAGACGGGGAGAAAAAAGACCAGCCCAAGCCGGAGGAGAAAAAAGGCGACGAAAAAAAGGATGAGCCAAAGCCCGAATCCCAGGGTGGTGATGAGAAAAAAGATCAAAGCCCGCAGGACACGGCCCAGAACGATTCCCAACCGGGTGGGGACCAACAGCCGCAACCGACACCACAGCCCACCCCGGGCGAAAAGAAGCAGGGTGATTTGAAGCCTGGCCAGGGTGAACCGGCCAAGCCCGCTGAAGAGAAAAAAGGCGAACCCCAGGAAGTCGCGGCCGGCGAAAAAGAGGGTGAGATGAGTCCCGCGCAGGCGCGGAATCTGCTGAATTCCCTTCGCTCCGAGGAAGAGCGCGTGCAATTAATGCAAAGTCAGGAAACTCAGGATACTTTGAAGGATTGGTAATGAATCGGATGGATGCAAAATATTTCCCAGCGCAAGGCCGGACGGGTTTTTTCCTGCTCGCCGTTTTGAGTCTGTTCCTTTGCGTGAACGCGCGGGCCCAGCAGGTGCAGGCGGCCCTCTCGCAGGACTACACGGCGGTGGGTCAGCCCGTGCAACTGAACGTTTCCGTGGTGGGTGGACGTGGTGCCCAGGTTCCGCCGGAGTTGAAAATTGACGGTTTGGAAGCGCGGTTTGCGGGCAAGTCCGAGCAGATGCAAATGCAGATGGGGGGCGGCCGGTTCACCACGACCGTCACCGCCACTTATACCTACCTGGTCGTTCCGCTCCGGCAGGGCAATTTCACCATTCCCGCCATCGCCGTGACTCTGGATGGAAAGACCTACAAGACCAGTCCGCTCTCGCTGCGGGTCGGTGGCAGCAGTGGCGGAGTGCCGGTTTTGCCAGCCATTCCGATTCCGCAAAGGCAGCCCCAAAATGCCCTGCCTCCCGCCCCGGCCATCCAGACGGTTCCTCCCCCCCAAGCGCGCCAGGCCCCGCCGTCGGAAGACAAAATCGCCTTCGGGGATCTGATTGTCCCCAAACAAACGGCCTATGCCGGCGAAGTCATTCCCGTGGAAATCCGCTTTTATTTCGACTCCGGCTATCCGGTCCGGCTGCAGGACCGGCCGGGTTTCTCCGGTGATGGATTCACCGTCCTGCGGTTCTCGAAACCAGTCGAACGGCAGCAGGAAATCGAGGGGCGCATGTTTAACGTGGTTTCCTTTCAGACCGCCATCACTCCGGCCAAGTCCGGCGTGTTGGAAATCCCCGCCGCGACCATAGAAACCCAGATTCAAATGCCCTCCAACCCGTCGCGCCGGTCGGACGATTTTTTTGGCAACCTCTTTGGCAACATGGGTGAGAGCCGTCAGATCACGGTTTCGACCAAGACGGCCAAACTGGAAGTCAAGCCGCTGCCTGCCGACGGACGGCCCGAGGAATTCAGCGGAGCCATCGGCCAGTTTTCCCTGCAAGCCGCGGCTGCGCCGAAAAAGGCGGCGGCGGGCGATCCGATTTCCCTGCGGGTGACGGTTTCCGGCCGGGGAAATTTTGAGGGCATGAGCGCCCCTCATCTCATCGAGGCCGACGGCTGGCGGACGTATCCACCCAGTGAAAAATTTGAACCCAGTGCGAGCGACCCGATTGGATTCAGCGGGGAGAAAAAATATGATTACATGATTCTGGCCCGCGAGGATCAATCCCGGACACCGGTGGCGGAATTTTCCTTTTTCGATCCATCCATCGAAAAATATGTCACGTTGAAAAGCAACGTTGTAGCTGTCGAAGCCAAGGGCGGTGCGCCCGCCCCGGCCTTGGTGGCAGCCGCAGCCACGCCGACTCCCACCCCGCAGCCCGTGGCGGCCCCGGCCACGCCGGCGGAGAGTTTGCTGACCTCGAAATTCCAGCCCTCCACGTTCCAGCCCCTGGTCCGCAGCCGGGATTTTCTGGTGGCAAACGGGGCGCTCGCCTTGGTTTGGTGCCTGGCCTTGCTCGTCGGAGTGGTTCGAATCGCGGCGACCTCCTCCCGCGCCCGCGAATCGTCCGCGCGTCGCGAAATCCGCAAGGTGCTGCATAAGATGGAGGACCCGGCTTGTGAGCCCGAGCGCTTTTTTGATCTGGCGGTGCAGTTCATTCACGCCCGACTGGCCTCGAAAGGCACGGCTTCGGATACCCGCGCCCTGCTCGAAGCCTCCGCCCTGCCGGATGAGACAAAATCGGCCATCGGCACCTTGCTTGATCAACACGACGCCTTGAAATACTCGACCAGCGGCACGGGTTTGAATCCAGGTCCCGAAGAACGCCGGCAAATCATCAACCAATTAAAAACCTTCGATGAAAAATTGCATTAAACGGTCAGTCGTCGGGGTGCTTGCCCTCCTTTCGCTGGTGACGGTGCGGGCCAATCCGGCTGAAGACGGAGCCGCCGCTTTTGCGAAAGGCGACTATGCGGTGGCGGCCCGCGCCTATGAAACTGCGGTCGCGACAACCGGCCCCGACGCGGGACTTTATTTCAATCTTGCGCAAGCGCAGTTGAAAGACGGCCAGCGTCCGCAGGCGGCCCTGAATCTGCACCGGGCCATCATGCTTGATCCCCGGATGATCGACGCCCGCATGGCACTTTCCGATCTCGAACGATCGCAAGGCGTGCCGCGGGCGAAATCGGACTGGCGCACAACGGTGGCGGAAAAAGCGCCTTTGCAGATTCTGGTTGTGACCGGGTGCGCTCTCGCCTGGCTGGGGGCTTTCCTTCTCCTTTTTGCCATTTTCAAATCCGGCCGGAAGTTCCAGCCCTTCCTGGCGTCCGGCATTTTGCTTGTTGTCGGGGCGGCATTTTTTCTGGCGGGAACGCTTTCCGATCCGCGTATTCAGGAACGCCATGCCGCCGTGGTTCTGGCCGGCGAGGGCGTGAGCCTTCTGTCCGCACCTGCGGATCAATCCGCCACGGTGGCCCGTTTGCCGGGCGGAGCCTCGCTGCGCATTCTTCAGCGCAGCGGGGAGTGGACCTATTGCCAGGCGCCGGCCGGTGAAAAAGGTTGGGCACCATCCAAGGCCCTGGAGTTCGTCGTGCCATCGGCATGAAGTTCCTCTGCGCAGTCGTCATTTTTTTCACGACCGTTGCTTCCGTTTGTCAGGCTGGAGAAGCGTGGCGCAAAAAGCTCGATCCGGCTAATCCCGGTCCTTTCCCGCTGGTGAGACCTTTCGAGGGAGAATTCCGTTTTGGGTGGTCCGACATTGAGGCCGGGCGGGCCAAGGCGAAATTGACGGATGAAGGCGGTGCCGTCCGCATGCAGGTCGAGGGTGGAAGCACCGGCCTGGCGCGGAGTCTTTGGAAAATTGATGCCACCCACACCGCCACGATTTTGAAGGATGGTCTCCAGTCCCGCGCTTTCAATCAGGTCGAAAAATACGCCAAAAAAACCGTGACCACGCAGGCGGTTTTTCAGCCCGACGGCCTCTGGCGGCAGCGCGATGTAGTGCCGGATCCGAAGGGGCCCGCCAAATGGAAACGCATCAAAATCACGCCGATTCGCGATATCATTGCCGCCATGTTTTTTATTCGCAGCCACCCGCTGGCCAACAAAGACCGGGTGGGGGTGATTGCGTTTCCCGGCGATGCCTCCTATCTGGTCGAGGTTGAAGTCGCCGGACGAGAAACGATCAAGGCAGCGGGGAAAACCTGGCCAGCCATCAAGCTGACTTTTCAGATCAACAAAATCGTCAAGTTGGACAAAAAGGAAAATAAACTGGAGCCGCACAAAAAATTCCGCAACGGCACGATCTGGATTTCCGATGATGAGAACCGCATCCCGCTGCGGGCCGAGGTGAATATTTTCATCGGCTACGTTTTCGGCGAACTGGAGAAGGTGAGCTTTCCTTGAAAACGCCGTAGCCGCACGGGTTACAGATCGTCGTCCTGCGCGCCTTTTTTGTAAGTGAGGCCGCGAAGTTTGCCCTCGATGAAGGCGGCAATCTTTCCGTCCATCACGCCCGGGATGTCGCTGGTCTGCACGCCGGTGCGCAGATCCTTGACCATCTGGTAGGGCTGGAAAACGTAGGAACGGATCTGGTTGCCCCAGGCGATGTCGCCTTTCTCGCCATACTGGCGTTCGATCTCGGCGCGTTTTTTATCGGCTTCCAATTGATAAAGTTTGGCCTTGAGCATGCGCATGGCGAGTTCGCGATTGCGGCCCTGGCTGCGTTCGGCCTGGCAGGCCACGACGATGCCGGTGGGCATGTGGGTAATGCGCACGGCGGTTTCCACCTTGTTGACATTTTGTCCGCCCTTACCGCCGGAGCGGTAGGTGTCCGTCTTCAAATCGTCGTCCTTGATTTCGATCTGAACGTCCGCGATCTCGGGTACGGCATCCACGCTGGCAAAGGAGGTGTGCCGGCGCTTGTTGGAATCGAAGGGCGAGATGCGGACGAGGCGATGGACGCCGATCTCATTTTTCAAATAGCCATAGGGATGATCGCCGGTGACGCGAAGGGTGACGGATTTGACGCCGGCTTCGTCTCCGAGCTGGATGTCGACCGTTTCGGCCTTGAGACCACCGCGCTCCATCCAGCGGGTGTACATGCGCAGGAGCATGTCGGCCCAGTCGCAGGACTCGGTGCCGCCGGCGCCGGCGTGGATGGTCAGGAAAGTCGGATACTTGTCAAATTCGCCGGAGAGAAGCTGCTGGAATTCAAACTTCTCCAGATCGTGCAGGAGCGAATTGTATTCGGAACGAACTTCTGCAATGGCGGTGGGTTGGTTTTCCACCGGTTCGTCGGCGGTGAGTTCCTTGAGCATTTCCAGATCGGCCAGGCGGGATGCGAGGGACTGGAAGGGCTGGATTTTGGCCCGCAGTTCGGAGACCTGCTCAACGTCGCGTTGGGCGGCTTCCTTGTTGTTCCAGAAATCCGGATCGGACATGCGCGCTTCCACTTCGGAAAGGCGCGTTGCAAGGGTGGGGAGGTCAAAGAAACCCCCGCAGCCCGGCCAGACGCGCGGAAACTGCGGAGGTATCAATCGTATCAAGTTGTTCGAGCATAAAAATCAGGACTGCCCATACCACACGCGGGTGGCGAAGGCAAAGGCTCTATTTTTTGGCGGGGGAGGGCTGGGGTTTGAGTTGCGCCTTGGCGGAATCCAGGCGGTAAATGGTTTCGCCTTCCTTCATCAGGTCGAGTTTGTCGCGGGCGATGGTCTCGATGTAGCCCTTGTCGTTATCCAGCAGGTAAACCTCGCGGTCGCGTTGTTTGCGAAGGAGTTCCTGGGCGGCCAGTTCTTTTTTTTGTCCGTCGAGGTAGCTGCTCATTTCGTTCCGGCGCATGAGTTCGGGATAGAACCAGAGCACGATCCCGGCGACGCCCACCACGACGAGAAGAACGAAGAGGACGCGATTGATCGCGTTCCAGAAAGCGGGATCCTTCCGGCGGTGAACCTGCGACGATCTCATGGGAGCGGATGTTAACATGCGGGGCGGTCAGGGCACGGATTTTCTTGGGCCTGCGCCCCGCCAGCCCGCTCAGCGCATTTTGCCGCCGTAGATGGCGTTGTCGCCCAGCAGCTCCTCGATGCGGAGGAGCTGGTTGTATTTGGCGACGCGGTCGGTGCGGCAGAGTGAGCCGGTTTTGATCTGGCCGGCGTTGGTGGCGACGGCGATGTCGGAGATGGTGGTGTCCTCGGTTTCGCCGGAACGATGGCTGATGACGGCGGTGTATTTGTGCTCCTTGGCCAGTTCGATGGCATCGAGGGTCTCGGTGAGTGAGCCGATCTGGTTCACCTTCACAAGAATGGAATTGGCCACCCCCTGATCAATGCCTTTTTGCAGGAAAGAAACATTGGTGACGAACAGATCGTCGCCCACGAGCTGCACGTTGTCGCCGATGGCATCGGTGAGGAGTTTCCAGCCGGCCCAGTCGTTTTCCGAGCAGCCATCTTCGATGGAGATGATCGGATATTTGGCGGTGAGGTTTTGGTAATAAGCCACGATTTCGGCGGCGGTGTATTTCGTGCCGTCGCCTTTTTTGAAAACATAGAGTTTTTTGGATGCGTCGTAAAATTCGCTTGAGGCGCAATCGAGGGCGAGGAAGACCTGCTGGCCGAATTTGTAACCGGCGGCTTTCACGGCGGCGGCGATGGATTCGATAGCGTCTTCCACGGAGGAAAAGGCCGGGGCGAAGCCGCCTTCGTCGCCGATGGCGGTGGAGAGGCCGCGCTTTTTCAAGCCGTCCTTGAGCGCGTGGAAAATTTCCGTTCCGGCGCGGAGGGCTTCGGAGAAAGTGGGGAAATCCTTCGGCACGATCATGAACTCCTGGAAGTCAATCGGCGCGTCGCTATGGGCACCGCCATTGACGATGTTCATCATGGGCACGGGCAGCACTTTGGCGTTGGGTCCGCCGAGGTATTTGAAGAGGGGCTGATCAATCTGTTGGGCGGCTGCCTTGGCCGCAGCAAGGGAAACGGCCAGGATCGCGTTCGCGCCGACTTTCTTTTTTGTCGGGGTGCCGTCCACGGCCAGCATGGTTTTGTCGAGGGTGAGTTGGTCGAGGGCGTCGAGGCCGACGAGTTCGGGGGCGAGGAGTTTTTTGACGTTGGCGACGGCTTTGGTCACGCCTTTGCCGAGGTAGCTGGCCTTGCTGCCATCACGGAGTTCCACCGCTTCATGTTCGCCGGTGGACGCGCCGCTGGGCACGGCCGCGCGACCGATGGCTCCGCCGGCGAGTTCGACGTCGGCTTCAACAGTCGGGTTGCCCCGCGAGTCGAGGATTTGGCGGGCGGTGATGGATGTGATGATGGTGGATGGCATGGTGAGAATTGTTAGTCCGTGGAGAATCGCTGGCGCGGATAGTGAGGCAAGCAGATTTCTTGCCCGCCATCTTCCTGATGACAAAAAGTTTTCCGTTTGGCGTTTTCGGTGTTCAGTAAGGGGATCCACTCCATCATGAGCGAAGCCGCCCTTTCTTTTACTGCCGAAGCCATCCTGGACCGTCTGCGCGGGGAGGGTTTGCGCATCACGGCCAGCCGACGCGGGATTCTCGATGTGCTCTTCGAGGCCGGAAAACCGCTGACGCTGCAGGAGATCAAGGATCTGGCAACAGCACGGGGGGCGGGGCCGGACTACGCCACGGTTTTTCGGATGATGGCGCTCCTCGAACGCCTGCATGTCGTTCACAAGGTGAGCCTGCAGCGTTCCTGCAGTTATTTTGAGCTACACGATCCGAAGAAACATTATGATCACATTGTCTGCACGGATTGCGGCAAAGTGGTGGTGATTGATATTCCGTGTCCGCTGGGGGAGACCGAGCAGCATATTGCGGAGCATTACGGTTTTCGGAATCTCACGCACTCGTTGGAGTTTTTTGGAAAGTGTCCGGACTGCGCGGTCGCGGCCTGAGGGTGTTTTCCAAAAAAACCAGCAAGGCAGCGAGGGCCAGCACGATGTCGTAAGCGATGGTGAGTTTCATTTTGTAAGCGGAGGGAGTTTCCTCGCGTCCGAAGCAGGAGCAGGCGACGATGATGTTCTGGGAAAGAGCCCAGCCGATGACGGCGCAAAACATCAGGCAGAGCAGAATGATCAGGGCCGCGCCGATTTTTTTCGTCGGGGTGGCCAAGATGAGGAGGGCGGCGGTGATTTCCAGCCACGGGAGCAGGATCGCAAGGGGGGAGAGCATGGCCTGGGGGATCGGGGTGAAGGCCGCGAGAGTGACGGCGAATTGCGCGCTGGCGGAGGCCTTGACGATTCCGGCGTAGAGGAAGATGGCGGCGAGAATGAGGCGCAAGGCGAGAAAGAAGTGTTTCATGGGACCGAGCGAATCACGCGCCACGCCATTGCAACATTGTGAACGCGGAAAATCGATGCTCCCCGCAGCATGCCCGCAACAATGCAGGCGGCGGTGGCCGCATCGCGTTCGCATGGATCAGTGATGCCGAGCACCCGTCCGATCACGCTCTTGCGCGAGACGGGGAGCAGGATGGGAAGCTCGAAGGCGCGGAGGGCGGCGAGGTCGCGATAGATACGGAGGTTGTCTTCGACTTGCTTGGCAAAATCGATGCCGGGGTCGAGGATGAGGGATGCGCGGGGGAGGCCGGCGTTCTCCGCGAGGGCGATTTTTTCCGCGAAAAAATCGCACAGGGATTGCAGGATGTCGGGATAGGCGACGTGGGTGTGGGGCACTTTGGGTTCGCCCAGGGAATGCATGATGAGCAGGGCCGCGCCGGATTTTGCGCAAAGGCGGGCGTTGCGGTCGTCGGGCAGGGCGCTCATGTCGTTGAGAAGATGACCACCGGTTTCGAGGGCGGGACCGGCCACTTCGGGCCGCCAGGTGTTGATCGAGAGGAGGGGCGGAAAAACCTGCTCCTTGTCTCTCGGGCTGGCGGCGGCACAGGCGGCGGCGAAGCCCTCGATGAAGGGCAGGATGCGGCGGAGTTCCTCCGCAGGTGTGATGGCGTCGCGGTTGGTGCGGGCGCTTTCGCCGCCGACATCAATGAGATCGGCACCGAGGGCGATCAAGTCGCGGGCTCGGGCGAGGGCCCAATCGGTGTTGATGCGCCCATCACCGGAGAAGGAATCGTCATTAATATTGAGAATGCCCATAATGAGCGGGCGGCGGGGGAAGGCGATGCGGCGGTCGCGGGCGAGCAGTTCCATCTTGTTTCGGCGGACATTCTCTTTCAGGGTTGCGACAGGTGCAACCATCATGAGTTTTATCGAGTCGGTTTTTGCCAAGTTAAAGCGGCATCCCAAACGCATTGTCTTTCCCGACGGCGATGATCCCCGCGTTGTCCGGGCCTGCCAGGTTTTTTACGAAAAGGATGCCGGTGTGCCTGTGCTCATCGGCAAGCGTGAAGTCATTGAACGGGTGGCTTTGGCGGAAAAAGCGAGCCTCGACCATGTGGCGATCATCAATCCCGAGACGTCCTCCGATCTGCCGATGTTTTGCGAGCGGCTGGAAAAACTGGAGCGCTACAAAAAAATGGGTTTGAAGGATGCGCGGGCCATCATGACGAACCCGAATTATTTCGCCGCCATGATGCTGCAGCTCGGCCAGGTGGATGCGCTGGTGGGCGGGGTGAATAGTTTTTCCGGTTCGCTGCTGCGCCCGCTGATCCAGTTGGTCAAGCCGCTGCCGCATGCGCCGCTCATTTCGGGCTGTATGATCGCGCAGGTTCAGGACAAATCCCATGGCGATGACGGGGTGCTTTTTCTGGCAGACTGCGGAGTGGTGCCCGATCCCACGATGGAGCAACTTGCTTCCATCGCGGTTCAGACGGGGATGGTGGCGCGGCAGGTTTTTGGTGCAAAACCGCGGGTGGCCATGCTGAGTTTTTCCACCAAGGGCAGCGCGATAACGCCTTCAACCGAAAAAGTCGCGGGGGCGGTGGACCTCGTGCGCAAACTGGCCACGCAACTCGGCGCGGAGATCGCGGTGGATGGCGAGATGCAGGCGGATACCGCACTGGTGCCGGAATTGGCGGAGCGAAAAATGGGTCCGAGCCTGGTCGGTGGCAAAGCGAACGTGCTGATCTTTCCCGACCTCAACAGCGGCAATATCGCCATCAAGCTTTTGCAATATCTGGGCGGGGCGCGGGTTTACGGTCAGATCCTGCTCGGGCTGTCGCGCCCGGCGGCGGATCTTTCGCGCGGTGCCAGTGTCGAGGATATTGCGGCCGTGGCGGCGCTGGTGGGGCTTCAGGCCATTGAATATCGCAAGCTTTATCCTGGGGAAGCATCGCCCGCTTCCTAGGCAGATTGTGAACGCGACGACGCCCCGTCTTTTCATTGCGGCCACGGAGCAGAACGCGGGCAAGACCACCACTTCGCTCGGTCTTTACGCCGCGCTGCGCAAGGATTTTAAAAACATCGGTTTTATCAAGCCGGTGGGCCAGCGCTTCGTGGAAGTGGAGGGCAAGCAGATTGACGAGGACAGCGTGCTCATTCGCGACACCTTCGGTACGGAGGTGCCGATTGAGGACATGAGTCCGATTGCGGTCGAGCCGCAGTTCACCCGCCGGTACATCAACCATGCCAACCACGACACCCTCGTCCGCCGTATCCAGCATTCCTTTGACCGCGCGGCTTGGGAAAAAGATTTCACCATCATTGAGGGCACGGGTCACGCCGGGGTGGGAAGTGTTTTCGATCTCTCCAACGCCCGCGTGGCCAGCATCCTGAAAAGCAAGGTGCTGCTGATCACGCCCGCCGGCATCGGGCGTCCGATTGATGAGGCCGCGCTGAACAAGTCGCTTTTCGACAAGGAAAATGTCGAGGTAATCGGGGTGGTCATGAACAAAGTGCTGGCGGACCGGATGGACTCGATTGCGGACATTGCCCGCCGGGGATTTGAAAGGCTGGGACTTGAGTTGCTGGGCATGATTCCCCGCGAGCGCATGCTGGCCCAGCCGACGCTGGACCAGATTTGCAGCAACATTCGGGGAGAGTTTTTTCACGGCAAGAAGCGAAGCCGCAAGCGGATTGACAAGGCGATCATCGGGGCCGTGAGTTCGAAGAGCATCCTCAACGGGGTCGAAGAGGACAGCCTGCTCATCATCCCCGGGGATCGGGAGGACGCCATTCGCACAGTCATCGAGCGTTCGCAGGAAAAAGACAGCGGCCCGTTTTGCGGTCTGATTCTCTCGGACAACCTGCTGCCTCGCGAGGAACTGGCCGCCTTGATCCGGCAGTCCACGCTGCCCGTCATCATCTCCAAACTGGACAGCTACATCATTGCCAGCCGCATCCATTCCATGACAGTCAAGACCCTGCCGGGCGACACGGAAAAAATTGATCGTATTCAGAGTCTGGTCGACACCCATGTGAATATTCCGCGCATCCTTGAAAAAATCCGCTGAGCTGTTTTGATATTTATCAGATCCTCTCCTATGAAAAATGCCCTTCTCCCTCTCCTTGCGCTGATTTTCGCCGCTGCCACCGCCTCCGCCCAGGAACCCGCCGCCCGTGTGCAAACGCATTTTCAGAATTTGATGAATGCGGTGCAGACCGCAGATTATGCGGCGATGACGATTGATGGCGACCCTGCCTTCAAAGCCGGCCTCACCAAGGAAATGGTGGAGAAGGTTTCCGCCCAGCTCGCCCCACGGATGAAGCAAGGCTACACGGCGACATTCCTCACCGCCATGAGGCAGGTCAGTTACGAGGTCTTCATTTGGAAGCTGTCCTTCAAAGACGGCAAGGACGACATGCTGGCCAAGGTGGCGCTGAACAAAGACGGCCAGGTCGCCGGTTTTTGGATCAACTGATTTGCCAAGTGAGACAGAGGCCGGGCCTCGAAACATTGACACAGGCACGCGGGTTGCTTCTAATCCCGTTCTTATGAGATTCCCGCTGCCGTTGACGGTAAAAATTGCCAGCTACATCATTGGCAAAAAACTGCGTGGCGTTGAGAAATTCGCCACTGTTCTTCAGCTTGAACCTCTGCACACCTGCAACCTGACTTGCACAGGCTGCGGGCGCATTCGCGAATATTCCACCTCGCTCAAGGATGTTATGAGCCTGGAGGATTGCCTGGGTTCGGCCGAGGAATGCGGCGCCCCCATGATCTCCATCTGCGGCGGCGAGCCGCTTATTTATCCGCAGATCGAATCCCTGGTCGAGGGACTGCTCGGTCAGCGACGCATCGTTTATATCTGCACCAACGGCTTCTTCATGCGCAAAAAAATGCGGGACTTCCTCGCCCAGGAATTGGCCAGGGAAGGCGGCCGGCCCAAATGGGTCGAGGAAAAACTCCAGGTTCTGCTTTCCGAAGAGTTGATCAAGCCCGAGGAGGTCGAAAAAATCCGCGCGTCCGTCACCGATTTTCAGTCCAAGCCTGTCATTGCCCCGTCGCGTTACATGTATTGGAACGTTCATTTGGATGGCCTTGAACGCACGCACGATCTCATTGTCGAGCGCGAGGGCGTCTTCAAGGAATGCATCGCCGCCATGCGCATGGCCAAAATCCTCGGCTATCAGGTCGCGACCAACACGACCATCTACAAGGAAACCGAAATGGATGAGATCGAGAAAATGTTCGATTACCTCTCGTGGCTCGGCATTGACGGCCACACCATCTCGCCCGGCTACGATTACGATGCCGCCAAGGAGGATATGCGCAAACGCCTCAACCTCGAACCGGAAAATTTCTTTCTCACCCGTGAGATGACGAAGGCGAAGTTCAAAAATATCCGGGCCTGGGGCGAAAAATACACCCTTTTCGGCACGCCGATCTACCTCGACTTCCTCGCTGGCAAGCGCGACCTGACCTGCTCCGCCTGGGCCATCCCCACCCGCAACATCCGTGGTTGGAAAGCCCCCTGCTACCTCATGACGGACGGCCACTACACCAGCTACAACGAACTGCTGGAGACGACCGAATGGGAAAAATACGGCGTGGTCAACGGCGTGGCCCGTGACAAGCGCTGCGAAAATTGCATGGTCCATTGCGGCTACGAGCCCACCGCAAGCCTGAGCCCGTCAGCCGGAGACACCTGGCAAAACCTCGCGTTTAACTTCGGAGCCAAGCCCAAGCTCCGCATCGAGGGTGCAAATGTTCAAGCCTTCACCGGTGTCTCCTGCGGCAATGGCCACAAAACCGGCCGCCCCAAGGATAAACAACCTGCGGCGGCATGAGCCAGCCCGCAGCCAAGGTTCTCCCCTTCGAATCTGCGGAACTCTCCCCGCTCCCTGCTCCCCGCTCCCTGCTGGAAGCCATCGCCCGCGCGCAGGAAAATCTCCTCCGCCAGCAAAAGTCCGACGGCCATTGGGAAGGCGAACTCCTCGTTGATAGCACCCTCTGCTCCGACTACGTCCTCTACATGCACTGGCTCGGAAAAGTGGATGAGACGCTCCAGACCAAATGCATCGCCCACATCCGCCGCCGGCAACTCTCCGACGGTGGCTGGAATATTTTCATCGGCGGCCCCAGCGAGATCAACGCATCCGTCAAAGCCTACTTCGCCATGAAACTCTCCGGCGATTCGCCCAACGCCGACTGGATGCGCGAAGCCCGCGCGAACATCCTGCGCCTCGGCGGCATCCCGCAGATGAACACCTTCGCGAAACTCTACCTCGCCCTCATGGGTCAGTTCCCGTGGAAATACCTGCCCACCATTCCCTCCGAAATCTTCCTCTTTCCCAAATGGTTTTACTTCAACCTTTACCAGATGTCCTCGTGGAGCCGCACCATCATTGCACCACTCGCCATCCTCAACCACTATAAGCCCGTTCGCACGCTTCCGGCCGACAAGCAACTCCACGAACTCTTCCCCGCCGGATTGGAAAACACCGACCTCTCGCTCAAAAAAGACCCGCGCTATTGGGCCTGGAAAAACTTTTTCATCCGCTGCGACCAGATCCTGAAGTTTTACGACCGGCTCCCCATCCATCCGCTGCGCCAGCGGGCTCTCAAGGCCACGGAGCATTGGATGATCGAACGCATGGGCGAGGGGAGCGAGGGCCTCAGTGCCATTTTCCCTGCCATGCTCAATGGCATGATGGCTCTGCGCGTGCTGGGTTACGGCGAGGACCACCCGCTCGTGCGGAAGGCCGACAGGGATTTTGCCGGTCTCTTCGTGGACGAACCGGACGACTTTCGTATTCAGCCCTGTCTCTCGCCTGTCTGGGATACCGCCATTACTACGATTTCCCTCGCCGAGTCTGGCCTGCAAAATCATCCCGCTCTCGCGCGTGCCGCGACGTGGCTGGAAAAAAAAGAAATCCGGTTCGAGGCCGACTGGGCCGCGCATGTTTCCGGAGTCGAAGCCAGCGGCTGGGCCTTCGAGCACGAGAACAAATATTACCCTGACACCGACGACACCATGATGGTGCTCATGGCCCTGCGCCATGTGGAAGCGAAGGATGCCTACACGCGCAAAGTCCAGTTTGACCGCGCGCTGAAATGGCTCCTCGCCTTCCAGGACGATGATGGCGGCTGGGCCGCCTTCGACAAGGGCGTCACCGCGCCCTGGCTGGAACACGTCCCGTTCGCCGACCACAACGCCATCCTCGATCCCACCTGTTCCGATCTCACCGGCCGCGTCTTGGAACTCCTCGGCTACATCGGCTACGACCGCCAGAGTCAGGTCGTCCGCCGTGCCGTCGCCATGATCCGTCGCACGCAGGAATCTGACGGTTCATGGTATGGACGCTGGGGAGTCAATTACATCTACGGCACCTGGCAAATTCTGCGCGGATTGGCCGCCATCGGTGAAAACATGGATCAGGAATGGATCCGCCGCGGACGTGACTGGCTGGAGAGCTGCCAGAACGACGACGGCGGCTGGGGCGAAACCTGCGAATCCTACAATTTCTCCGCCCTCAAAGGCCGCGGCCCCAGCACCGCCAGCCAGACCGCCTGGGCCGTGATGGGGCTTTGCGCCTGCGGTGAGTCGAACCTGGACTCCATCCAGCGAGGCATCGAATATCTCATAGGCACCCAGGCCGATGATGGTTCATGGACCGAGGACTACACCACCGGCACCGGCTTTCCCTGCGTTTTTTATCTCAAGTACGACATGTACCGGCAGCACTTCCCGCTGCTGGCTTTAGCAACTTATCGGCAGATGATTTGAAGGAGCTGTGGGCCTAGGGTTTCAAGTAGGCTGGCTCACGCGGGGGATTGTCGCCCTGCTCGGGATTTTTGCTGCGCAGAAGGCTGCCATCACCACCCAGGCGAAAAACGAGGAAACTTCGGCGGGGAGGTTCTGCCGCGGTGCGGAGGAAAATCGTTTCCGGGGGATCGGATTCACTGACGTTGCCGAAAAGAAAACTCTCGAATCCCAAAGCCTCCGCATCCTCCGCGCTCAGGTAGCCTTTTTCCACGAGGAGAGACTTGAGTTGTTTGACGGTGGTGATGCCAGCATCGGCCGGATAACCCAGCGATTTATCTTCCAGCGTCTCGCCATCAAGGGCCATCGACGCAACGGCCAGATGGATCTGTCTGGCATTGCTGAGCTTCTGGGTGAGTTGGCCCCGCTCCAGAGCCCCGGTGAAGGCTGGCAGGGCCAGCGCCGCCAGGATGACCGTGGTGAAAAGGGAAAGATAGCCGAGTGTGAATCCGGCGATGGCCAGCCCCTGACCCTTAAGCTGTCCGCCCGACCGATTGATTTTCACATACGCCATGTGACCGCAAATCACAGCCAGGACACCCGTAAAAAGCCCGCAGCAGGTTACGCCAAGAATTCCCAACCCCAGGCTCGTAATCGAGAGGCTTGAGGTTTTGCTCTGCGGCATAGGTTCCGTCATGATTCTACTTTACCGCTTCGAACATTGTGGCACAAGATCGGGCTTGTTTGCGACTTGAGTTGGCTGGGAGACAGGCTAAATTGCTATCCGGTAGTGAGCTTAACCCCACAGAACAC
>Ga0105049_10003071_pt1 | contig 19766 bp, 15 predicted proteins | sample MAT06_FD_78087 | JGI IMG/M metagenome (GOLD analysis project Ga0105049, IMG submission 78087) | Freshwater microbial communities from Lake Fryxell liftoff mats and glacier meltwater in Antarctica - MAT-06 | ecosystem: Environmental > Aquatic > Freshwater > Ice > Liftoff microbial mat | place...
ATTCCTGATAGTCCGGAATGTGTCTGGTTTTCATTCGCCCAGGTTACGACTTGTTTTATTGAATCTACATGCGTTACATCTGCTCCTGCTGATCTCGCGGCCAGAGACGCACCGCCGGTATAAGCAAACAGGTTGAGAAACTTCGGCGTTTCTGTTTTCAGTTTCTTAATGGAAGACCCGATATAATCCCAGTTTACGGCCTGTTCCGGAAAAACGCCTACATGCTTGAACGACGTAAAGGCAAGCCGCAGTTTAATGTTGACATTTTCTTTATTATACTTGATTACCCAACGATCCTGAACAGGCTTTAATTTTTCCCATACACCTGCTGAGCTGCTTTTTGCAACAAAGCGGACGTGTGCCTTTTTGTTCCAGTCCGATTCATTTAATCCTTTATCCCACAGCGCCTGTGGCTCGGGGCGGATTGTAATGTATTCGCCGAAGCGTTCAAGCTTTTCGAAGTTGCCACTATCGATTAGCTCATAATCTTTAAATGAAGTAGGGTGGAGGAGAAGCACGGGCAAATGTAAAGAATTAATTTATGAGCCTTTTACCTGTTTCCAGACCAAACTATTTGTTTTAACGATTTCCTGAAAAGGCCAGCACATCCTGATGTTTAATGTATTTTTTTAGCAGGAAAGTCCTTACGAACAGAAAATAAATCGAATTCACAAAACCCTTGTTAAACCCGGAACAAAATCCATTCTCAACCCCGTCGTTTCAATAAGAAATACGAATTGAGCGTTCGGTGATTAATCAAAACTTTAAACTTCCTGGAATTAAAATGCCAATAATTCAAGATTTAAAATTCAACATTCAAAATGAATTCTCCCTATCCATATCCCGTTTCACATCTTTATCCTTCAGCGATTCACGTTTATCATACATCTTCTTTCCCTTTGCCAGTGCTATTTCCAGCTTTGCATATCCACTTTCGCTAAGAAACATTTTCAACGGAACGATCGTCAAACCTTTATCTTTAAGTTTTCCGATAAGCTTATTTAATTCGGTACGATTAATTAATAGTTTGCGATCACGTTTTGGTTCGTGATTATAGATATTTCCCTGCGCATATTCTTCAATGTACATATTTCTGACGACTAACTCGCCATTGACAATAACACAAAAGGCGTCGGTAATATTGGCTTTCCCGGCGCGTACAGATTTAATTTCAGTACCGGTCAACTGTATTCCGGCAGTTAATTCCATCAACAGAGAAAACTCAAATGTTGCTCTGCGATTTTTTATATTTAATTGCTGAATTCCTTTTACTGGTTGTGCCATTATGCTTTAACTAATATACTGGCAGCTACCTGTCGTGAGATCATTATTTCATTTCCACCTGCAATTTTAACACCGGTAGAGCCGTCAAATTCAAGCCTTCTTGTTACTGCTAATGAAGCTCCGGGAGTTAATCCGACCTCCTGTAAAAACTGCAAAAAATCCGGCAAATGATCCTTCACCCCAGCCACAATAGTTTCTGATCCGGGCGGAAGATCAGCAATTGAAATCTGGCTTTGTCGTTCTATTTTCCCTTTACTGTCTGGAATCGGATCACCATGCGGATCAAACCGCGGATAATTGAGGTACTTGTCCAGGTGACCGTACAATGTTTCAGAGTTAGTATGCTCCAGTTGTTCGGCGATATCGTGCACTAATTCCCAGCCCATTCCTAAACGATCCACAAGGAAAACCTCCCATAAGCGATGTTTTCTTACGATATCCAAAGCTCTTTTTTGTCCTTCCAAAGTGAGCTTAACACCTTGGTAACGCGTGTGATCAACCAGCTTTTTATCGCATAGCTTTTTGATCATGTCTGTAACTGAAGACGCCTTTGTCTGCAAAATCTCGGCAATGGCGTTGGTCGACACTGCACCATGAGAATCTCCAGCCAGCTTGTAGATTGTTTTAAGGTAATTTTCTTCGGTGAAGGAGGTGTTCATTCTGCCGCAAAGATAAGGGTTCAATTGACAATGGAGAATTGACAATTGAGATTGCAATTATTCAATTGATAATTTACGATGTGTCCATTGCATTGGTAGCCGTTGATGGTAATCGGTCACGTGGAGGTTGAAGTGGATTTTAAATGTACATATTAGTAGCTGTTCCAGTTTTATGAAGTTGCTGAAAGTTTTGAGTACTGCTCAACAAATAAGTTCCGTAAGGTTATTCTCCAATATCATCCTCCGCTATCCATTATCCATTAAATCACGTCTTCCGGAAGTTCGTTCTCAACTTCTTCTTCCACTGATTGATCGTTTCCCCGGGCTTCGGAGATACAGACAGAAATATACATCGGCCAGAACAGTAACCCTGAAATGAGCTCCACCTTGAACGGGTCGGGCATCCTGAATAACGTCCAAAGTAAGCTGAATGCTGCACTAACAACCCACGCGAGTTTGAAAATGTCGGGTAAACGTTGCCTGGTGTGGTTTGCAAAGAAGAGTAAATAGCCAAAAGTAATCATTGCAACTGATGCAATTTGGAGCTCAAATGCCCCGGGCCATTTCATGATCCGGAATAATATTGCGATAAATGATAATCCGACACCAACCAGCAATAACGGGGCTTTCCGGCTTTTAAGGGAACGGCTGTTATTAAAAAGGTAGAGAATGCAGAGGTATTCGGTGAACAGCATGATGTTAAGCCAATCGAATTTCCCTTTGAAGGAACTCCAGAAAAGCACACCGAGGAACACAAGGATCAGCCAGATTAGCGCAAAATACCTGTTAAGTGATTTCAATTTGTTTGATTGGTTGTTGTTCCGGCGATTCCGGCAGACCCGGAAAGATATCATTTATTAGAAAACGGTAGGGGAGAGCCGCATCATCGCCAGCATAATCCACCCCGATCCTTGGGCCAACATAGATTTCATTTTCCGGAATGTTAAATCCCATATCTTCAATCCAGATTATATTTCCGAGCAGATCGGTTCCAGACATGCTGCTTTTTAAACCTAGAGCAGCAGAGGAAGTGCCCGGACCGGAGCTAAATTTTTTTCCCAATTTCACTTTTCTTCGCTGCATCATAATCTCTATTCCTTCCGTTGGAAAAATTCCGCGAACCAGAATCGCATGGGGTGTTCCTTCAGGGCCGGTTACAACATTAAATAAATGATGAATTCCATAGCAAAGGTAAACGTATGCAACGCCGCCAGCAGCAAACATTACCTCGGTTCTGTTGGTGCGTCTTCCTCCAAAAGCATGACTGGCTTTATCAGTAACTCCTGCATACGCCTCAGTTTCGCTGATAATGCCAGCTGTGTATTGCCCGTCGATAAAAGTAAAAATCACTTTTCCCAAAAGCTCCCGTGCGAGCATCACTACGTCCTGTTGCTGATAAAATTCTTTCGTGAGTTTCACTTTGTTGCTTGCTTACTTTAACACGAAATGATTTAGAGAAGTTTCAACTTATGCAACGAATAACCGACATCGCATCATGAGCTAAAAAAATCTTTGCAACGCTACTTCTGCCACCCAATGCTTAAAAAGTGCGTCTATTATTACTCTACCACAATTTCTGGAAACGGCATTTTTCACTGAGTCACACCAGGCCTAACGTTCGTTCAGATTTTAAATGGGAACTAGTAATGAAACGAGATTGGTTCAAGCATCCATGTTGCATGATCGCAAAAAGAAACGGATTGCGCTCAACATTATTCCTTTGTAGTAAGCACCAGCTTTTTATTTCCATCTTCCAACAGTTCTTCTTCATCGATCATTGTTCTGATGACTGCCAGCACCTTGTCCGCCTGATGCGGAAGAACTTTTAAGAGCTGTTCCACCGTCAACTTTCCTTCTGAAAGAGCTAATCTCACCCTCATATAAATACGTCCTGTTTCAGCATCAAAAAAGCCATTTTTTTCTTGTTCGAGGCAAACGTCACATTGTCCGCAGCGCAAAGGATTTTTTTCACCGAAATAGCTAACCAGCTGCACACTTCTACACACTTCGCCGTTGCGGATGTACCGAAGAATACTCTTCTTTCTTTCGAGCGCCGAATTCTTACGCTCCTCGTAGCTTTTTAACGACAACGGCAGCCGTTCGGGATGCTGTCTCGCCATATTGAAATAAATCAGCGGCTCATCGCTTGCCGGATAATAGCTGATAATGTCCGCTTTATCTAACAACTTAAGTCCTTCACGTAGTTCCTTTTCCGATAAACCGGCACGGGTTGCGAGGTCTTGCTCCCGGATTTGGACAAAATCCTGGAAGGTGCCACCGTAGGATCTAAGGATCGCTTTTATCAATGGCTCCAGTTTTGGATTTTTTAGCTCAAACTCATACAGCTCTTGTTTATTGACTGGTATGAAAAGTCGGGAAGCCGAATACTGATTTTCCTGGAAGCTGATCAATCCATCCCTTTCGATAAACCGTATAGCATTCACACATTCAATCGGATGTATTTTGTAACGGCGTGAGAATTCAACAATATCAAATGGATAGCTTTGTCCTTCGCCCGAGCCAACCGGCAGCTGCAGGTAGTTGCCCAGCCAGTTGTAAACTGCTTTAACCGTATCAAATCCTGGAAACTGCTGGGCGAAGCGGATTTCTGCATCTTTTTCGTCACCATCATCCGTCAGTAGAATTGCCCATGCTTTCTGTTCGTCGCGACCCGCACGACCAGCTTCCTGGAAATAGGCTTCCGGCGTATCTGGAACTTCAAGATGAATTACGGTTCTAACATCTGGCTTATCGATTCCCATCCCGAAAGCGTTCGTGCACACTATCACCCGAACTTTTCCTTCTATCCAGTATTGTTGGCGGAGGCTCCTTGTTGCGCCATCCAAACCTGCGTGATAATAGGAAGCCGAAATACCACTCAACGTTAAATACTCTGCAACATCGCGGGTTCGCTTTCTGTTTCTAACATATACGACCGAGCTACCCGGCACTTTCTGCAGGATATTTAAAAGTTGCTCCTGTTTATCCTCGCCGTTTCGCACCACATATGCCAGATTGCCTCTTAAAAAACTTTTCTTAAAACGTTTGTTATTACGGAAATGAAGCCTTGATTCAATATCGTCACATACTTGCGGAGTTGCTGTTGCAGTCAATGCTATAATCGTAATTCCAGGCAACAACGGACGGATCAGTGCAATTTCCAGATAGGACGGGCGGAAATCATAACCCCATTGGGAAATACAATGCGCTTCGTCAACAGCTATCAATCCAATGTCCAGCTTCGGAAGCACATCTGTAAAGCTTTCGCTCTGCAGTCGTTCCGGCGATACATATAAGAATTGGTAATTTCCCTGCATGCATTTGTCGATCAGAAGATCTATTTCCACCTGTTTCATGGCAGAAGAGATCATCGCAGCAGTTACTCCGCGTTTCAGCAGGTTTTCCACCTGGTCTTTCATCAAGGCAATAAGCGGAGAAACAACGATACAAAGCTTTCCAATACAAAGCGCCGGCACCTGGAAACAAATAGATTTTCCTCCGCCGGTGGGCAGAAGCGCTAACGTATCATTGCCGTCCAGGACAGATTCAACTATTTCCTGCTGCAAGGAGCGGAACTTATCGAACCCCCAGTAACGCTTTAGGACTTCATGTGGTGATGGCATCGGAGCCAAAATTAGGGTTAATAATACTAGCAAGCCTATTGACTGGTGATCAGGAATTTATGCCTGTATAAATGATTAATCTAAAATGAATTACTTCACCGACGCTCCTTGATCGATTGCTTTTTTTGATTGATTTTTCAAGATTTCTTAACTTTTAGAATATTGGGAAAACGAAATTCCTTCTACAGAGAGGGCTAACTCATTAACGATATACTTATCAATGTCGTTTGGATAAGCGTGCTACTTTCGTGAAATAGGATTTACGATATGACACTTTCTCATTGCCAGGCTCTTACACACTATTTCTTATCTGTTTCCTCGGTTTTAATAAAAAAGCCCGGATTCTTTCATCACAAAATCCGCACGATCGTTTATCGAACCCATTGGAACGTTAATAAGCGTGTAACCTAATTCCTTATATACCGATTGTAATGCTTTATGAACGGCACATGCGGCGACAAAATCCTCTTTCCGTTCTTCATCCGAATGAAAAATTGATTCCCAGGGTGCGGTCAAAAACACCTTTTGCGAATACTTCATCAACTTACATAATTGCCATAGTTCGTGGGGAACGGGCTTTCGTTCCTTAACAAGAAAACCTGCGATATCAGGCAATCCGCGGTCATAAAAACAAAAGCCTGTTGCAGTTTGATATTGTGAAATCCGGCCATGTAAAACCTCTTCCGAAAAGCATTCAACATTTTGCCAGGGAGTGCAGTCTCCATTTACTGCCAGTTCACGGGTGATGATCTGTCGTGAAATTTCATGGAACACAAACAAACCGCGTTGCTCCAGCTCGGTAATGATGCTGGATTTGCCGAAACCTGGCCCTCCGGTGATGAGAATGCGTTCTGTCACAGGCTGCAAAATAAACGCTTATCAACTTCTTTTCACCAGAAAAATTTCGATAAGTGGCAGAATCTGTTTTTTATTTAAAAATCGCCTGCATCTATCTTAGTGAAAAGTTTGGATTTCACCTCTTAACCTGAACCCATGAAACTGCTATTTACGTCTCTGTTTTCGTTGCTTTTTGCTGCATCCTTCGGCCAGATCATAAAAGGCGTTTGTAAGGACGATAAAAGTGGAAAGGCAATTCCTTTCATCAATATTGTGAATGGGAAAAATTATACATATACAGACACCAAAGGAAACTTTGAAATCCCAGGAAAAGCAGGCGATAGTCTTGTTTTCAGCCACATAAGCTATCGCCGGTATACCATTAAAATAGAAGAGGGGAGAAGCGGGGAAGAGGTTTTACAAGTAAAGATGGAAAGCATTAACAAAGAACTTTCTCCTTTTGTGGTTAATGGAACACAGCGCCCCGACACGTTAGTAGCTTCGCCGTTGTGGATGATCCGCGATTTCTTTTTCTTTCACGACAGTCTGTTGCTGCTTACCTGGGAGAAAAATCCGAACAAGTGTTTTCTACGTTTAACTGATCTCAACGGGACCGAAAGTGCTTCACTTCCAATTAAAGATAAACCGCTTGGATTCTTTAAAGATGTTGCCGGAAATATTTACCTCGAATGCAAGGCGAACACCTACAGGATTGATCATTATAAAGGTGCATTATACCTACAGGATGTTGATGAAATGACTTATTACAATGCTGTTCGTCCAGGCGTTGGATTAAGTCCGAAAGCGCTGTTCAGTACCACCTGGACTGCACAAAAGCCCGAATTTGCCTACCTGAATATTAACCTTAAAAATCCTTCGGCAGACACGATGATACATATCTGTGATCAGCATTTATATGATCTTTATTACGCTGAATATAAGTTCCTTCCATTTCCCGTTAAATGCGAGATTAACCGACGATGCAGAAGAACCGGGGAAGATAAATATGAAGTGGCTGCGGCTGCAACGGGATTTACCAGTTCTATCTGGTGGCACAAGCTGTATGCGCCGTTATTAATGGAAGACACCTTCGCGCTGGTATTCGATCATTACAAAGATTCGTTGTTCCGGTTTAATGCGTCGGGCGAAATAGTGTCGACCGCGAATATGGATTTCCACAAGGATAAAGCTTACAGGAACAAGCTGATCCAGGATGTTACAGATCAGGACATTTATGCACTGAATTTCAAGAACGGATTTTCTTCTCTTGGCCTTGTAAACACTGATGATGCGAAAAGCGCTGAGCCATTTGTTCTTAGCTATCGGTATGCGGAGCAAATTCGGATTAACGGAAATCGCGTATTTTATTTGTATCGTCCTTTTGAATCTTCTCAGAATACTTTTTTGTATGCGGAATGGATAAAGGAAAATGATCTGGCCGAAAAAAAATAAAACCCTGCGCATTGCGTTTTAATCCCGTTCCTTTTTTCAACTACCATGATTTTCCAGATGAAGCGTTTTATTAAAAAGTACCTATCCCTGATTATCGTTTTTATTTTTCTCACGATTAGGATTGTGATGCTGGCGATTGATCAGCAACAATAATTCGGGGCAGCATCTGCGATTTTTGTTTTCAATCCATCCATGCGCAACTAACAAGTCAACTATTCATTCTCAACGGTAAACTATTTTAGCGCAAGCAACACGTTAAACTATCAGCGATCAATTAACGTAGGTAAAATCGTCAATCGATTTCGTATATTTTGGAATACTATTATTTCATGAGATCACTATTATTCCTCCTTTTTTTCATTTGCGTTTTAGAAGCTCAATCCCAAGCAATCAAACTCAACGGATCATACAGTGGCGCTGGAATTAACTCGTTTATTGGACAACGTTCCTGGTTTCTGAACGACTCTGATTTTACAATCAGGAATAGTTGGTCGGCTGGTGTAGATTTCAGGATTGCTAACTTCTCTGCCGGCCGGATTTATTTGGGTTTAGAATATCAATCCTTGCGACAACTCGAGTTTCACAGAAATTCAGATCCTCTGTATTCGTCCTCTGTAGTGATTTCAGGCCGCTATGGAATTGCCGGAATTCCACTTTCATTTTCAACCGGAAATGATAGCTCACGTTGGTCATATTCAATCAGAGTAACGCCTTCTGTTTCTGTTTATAATAACATAGTATGTGAAAGCTGTGGTGAAAAAACAGGGGCGGGTTTCTGGTCACAGCATTTGTATTTCGTTGTTCCTGTTCACATACAGGCGATGCGAAAAATGAATTTCGGATCGCATTATTCGATTGAAGCCGGTCCGTTTTTAAAATACCTGGCTTATAATAATTCGGTGTATTATCCTTTGCAGTCGTTGTTTGGTGGAATTCAAATCCAGGCAGGATGGAGAAGATGAAATTGATAATCTGTCTCATTTTAATTTGTGGACTGATGGCTTGCGAGAAACCTTCTGAAAATCTTAATGGATCAGGAAATTGTTGCTTACCGCCATACTATTTCGAAGGCGAGATCGGAGATACTGTATTATTTAATCCGGCAGTATTCAACCGTGAGCTAATTCCCGGCACTCCTCAATATGCCTATGCATTTCGTGAGAGGATATTTATGCCTTCAGCGTTCACTCCTGATTCAAATTTTCTGAACGATAATTTTACCGCATTTCTGGACGAGCCAATTTTTACTAATCAGCAGCAATCAAATGATTATGAAATGAGCCTGACAATTAGTTTGGGAAACTGGAGGGTTTTTCAAGGTTCGGATTCAGAAGACAACCTGATTTTCTGGGACGGAAGATGTCCCGACAAAACAATTCGTTCGGGAATCTACAAAGCCGAAGTAAACGTGACCAAAAATGGAGGCCAATTCAAGCATATTATCCATTATTTCCACTTGCTGCTACCGGATGAAAACGGCAATTCTGAGAAGAAATACGCTTGTCTCATTTTTCCCGATCAATACAAACAAAGGTACGGATTGATCTTTAAAACCTTTGAAACCTTCAAATAACAAGAAATCCCCAACTTTAAATTTTCAACCCTAAACTATCAATTAATTAAGCAGTTTCCATTTCATAATTCCCGTCCGGTGCAAAAAATACCGGAACGAAACTTTCAAAACACCTAATCCATAAATTGAGCTGCGACGGAAATTGATCGATGAAGCCTCCTCAAAATACTTTGTCGGGCACGTAACCTCAGCTATCTCATAGCCTTTGGCAAAAATCTGGGCGATCATCTCATTGTCGAAAATAAAATCATCTGAATTATGTGTAAAATCCAGACTACGAATTACTTCTCCCGAAAAAGCTCTGTAACCTGTGTGATATTCCGAAAGTTTCTGATTCATCAGCACATTCTGAGTAAAAGTCAACATCCGGTTAAAGATGTACTTATACATTGGCATCTTGCCTTTTAACGCGCCTTTGCCAAGAATCCGCGAACCAAAAACCACAGGATAAAGGTCGTTTGCAATTAACGCAACCATCGAATGAAGCAGCAATGGCGTGTATTGATAATCGGGGTGAAGCATCACCACTATATCAGCTTTCAGTTCAAGCGCCTTGGCATAACAGGTCTTCTGGTTTCCGCCGTATCCTTTGTTGATCTCATGACGGATAACATGGTTAATCCCGATCTTTTTCCCCAGATCAGAAGTATCGTCTTTACTATGATCGTCTACAAGAACAACCTCGTCAACAATGTCAAAAGGTATTTCCGAATAGGTTTTTTCCAGCGTAAGCGACGCATTGTAAGCAGGTAACACAACTACGACTTTACGTCCGTTAAACATCTTTAATAGTTAATGGTGAAGAATGAATAGTGAAGAATAAAAAGTTGGAATTTCGAGGGTGAGTGGGTTCACCATTAGTGTCAAGATTACAGCATATAATGTCTAGTTAAAATTAAATTTAGCCGCATTCTTGAATCCAATTCATCACTCAAAACTCATAACTCCCTATTCAACTGCATTCTTCACTTTTGGCGTGCAGCTCTGCTTTGTGAGCAAACGTATTACTTGCGCAAGACGGAATTTCAGATCGCGGCGTTCAACGATGAAATCCAGAAAGCCATGTTCCCTCACAAATTCAGAAGTCTGGAATCCTTCGGGAAGGTCTTTTCCAATCGTTTCCTTCACCACACGCGGTCCTGCAAAACCGATCAAAGCCCCAGGTTCAGCAATGTTCATATCGCCAAGCATCGCATAAGAAGCCGTAACACCGCCTGTTGTAGGATCGGTTAACAATGAAATAAATGGTATCGCAGCTTCAGATAACTGAGCCAGTTTAGCCGAAGTTTTTGCCATTTGCATCAACGAAAATGCGGCTTCCATCATTCGTGCGCCGCCCGATTTGCTGATGATGAGCAACGGAAGCTTGTATTTGATGCAGTAATCAATCGAACGGGCGATCTTTTCACCTACTACAGAACCCATCGAACCGCCAATAAATTCGAAGTTCATGCAGGCAACAACCATTTTTACTTCATCAATCTTTCCTGCTGCCGATGAAATTGCATCGGTATATCCTGATTTTGCTTTAGAAGCAACGATACGGTCCTTATATTTTTTGGTGTCCTCAAAGTTAAGCGGATCTTTAGAACTCATTTTTGCAAACAGCTCTTCGTATTTCTGATTATCAAAAAGGATCGCAAAATATTCACGTGAGCTTATTTTCTCATGGTATCCGCAGTTGGCGCAAACCCAAAGACTATCCTCGTGATCGCTTGAGGAATATATTTTCTTGCAGGAAGGACACTTGTACCATAAACCTTCCGGAGTTTCCTTTTTGTCTAAGGTGGAAGTAGTGATGTTTTTATCTTTTCGGTTAAACCAACTCATAGTTAGTATTTGTAAGGCGGTAGATTAAGAAATTTCTCTTGCACAAATAGTTCTGTCCTGATAAACCGCATGGAAAAAACGGGCGACAAACGTAAGCAAATAATGGAAATGACCAAAGGGCTGCGAGGTTAGCGGATACCTTAGTTTTAAACAGATGGCGGCATTGTGCCGAATGCACAGCGTTTTGGGAAATATCAATTCCGAAAATGTACAGGGCAATATCTTGCGCCGCATTTAATTCTATCTTGAAACCTTTAAATTTTGCATGTATATCCCGAAAGAATTCATTCAAAGAGATCAGAAGCTAATCGAAGAATTCATTCAAAACCATCCGTTTGGACTGTTGATTACCTCCAACACTGATGTCCCGGTGGCCACTCATCTTCCGCTTGAAGCCACATTTGCACCGGAACTTATTATCCGGGGCCATATTTCGGCATTCAATCCTCAGAAAGAATCCATTGAAAGATCTGAGAAAGCGCTGCTGGTTTTCAACGGGCCGCATACGTACGTGTCTTCCGGCTGGTATCAGAAACCGAATGCGCCGACCTGGAATTACCAGACAGTTCACATTTCCGGACGACTTGAAATACTTGAACCAGAAGAGCTGATAATGCTTCTTAACGATTTGATTATGAGGTATGAATCAGATCAGAAATACCCATTTGAAATGAGTACGATTCCCGGGAAATATATGCAATCGATGTTGGCGGAGATTGTTGGATTCCGGTTGATTCCAGAAAAGATCGAAGCCTGCTGGAAGCTTAGTCAAAACAGGAATGAAGTGGACCATTCTGAAATTATCAGGCGACTGCAGGAAACAACGCATCCGGATTCTATTAAGATTGCCGACGAAATGAAGCGACAACTGGCAAAAAATGTCTGAAAATGGCAGGAGGGAAGTCGGCCGGAAACGGGATTGTCAATAATGATAACGAGCCTGAATAATGATCAGAGTTTGATCCGGTGTTACGCCTAAAATCTTGTAAACCAGACAATGTTCCTCATTGATTCTTTTTGACCACCAGCCAGCAAGGTTACGTTTCAGTCGTTTTGGTTTCCCAATTCCTGTTAAAGGATTTCTCCGAAAAGCTGTAACAGCAATCGTCATGCGAAATCAGAATCAATAGTCTTAGTATTGCCGTTTTCCGCTTGCCTGATTCCATCCGCCAAACGTTTTGCATTTGCCGGATTTGGAAAAAGGTAACTTGGTTCCTCCATGGCTTCATATTGTCCAGGAGTTAGTACTACAAATCCCACAGCATGCAATAGGATTGACCACACGCAAGTGATTTGTAAGAGATTGACAATGAAATATCTAAAGTAATTTATGTTATATAATTAATATTATGTTAAATTGTATCTTTGGAAGAAAGGGAGCTTTTTAGGGCTCCCTATTTTCTTAAGGCTCTATCTCTTTCTTGATAGCTTCGAACTTATCTGTCATGTTCAAACGAACATACAACTGTTTCAACGCCTTCAAAAGATCCATCCGGTCGGGCGAATCCGCCGGGATAATGTCTTTTGCCTTTTCCAGATTTGCTAGCGCCAGTTGCAACTGCTCATCAGCCTTCTTGATCCCGAGATCGTATTTCTTATTATCCTTTTCATTGTTGGCAATATCCTGCAGCTTTTTGCCTTCGTTGTTATAGTAAGCTCCAAGATTGAAATACGCCTGCCATGCGTCCGGCTTCAACTCAATAGCTTTCTTGTAAGAAGCAACCGCTTCATCCATTCTACCAAGTGATTCGTAGGTTGAACCAGCCGCAAGATATAGTGTGTGATTGGTCGGATCATTTTGAATTGCCAACTTTAACAGACTTTCTGCCTCAGCATTCTGCTTCTTTTTAAAAAGATAATTCAGGTTCTCGGTAAGAAGGCTCTGGTTGTTGGGAAACTTCGCACGTCCCGCCTGCAATGTTGAGAGCGCCGTGGCAGAATCACCCTTTGCGATATGGGCCTTGTAAAGCTGCCCGTAAAGCATTCCGGTAGTATCAGCATTTGTCGCAATCATGCGGTTGTAGTGAAGAATCGCTTTGTCAAAATTCCCGGCATACATAGCCGTTGCAGCCGAATTCTGGACAGCATCTTTGTCAACATTTCCGGATTTTTCGGTCATCTCCACCACCTTTTCAAAGAATGCCAGTGCAGCCGGATAATTCTTCTCGTTGAAAGAAATGATTCCCAGGTTTCTATAAGCGATCAACGCCTTTTCGTAGGATTCCTTTGCAAATTCGTACTTAGGATCGAGGTTGTACACTTTTTCGTAAGATTCCGCTGCCTGCTTAAGAAACTCGTTCTTCTGAGCCGCGAAAGACGGATCCTTGCTCTCATGCATAGAAAGATAGATGTTTCCCCGATAATACCAGGTTTTAGGCTTCTGGCTGGTATTCTCATGAACACTCGCCATGTCGATGTACTCCCTCGCCTTGTTGAGACTAGGAATATCCTTGTCTTTCTGGTAATATCCGAGAGACATGTAAGCTGTTACCACATTGGTATTCTGGGCAAACACCTGGATGCCAGTCAAAATGGCCAGCAGAAAAATGATGCTTTTTCTCATTGTTTCAGTTTATGGATTTTCGGTTTCTGTGTTTGTGTTTTCTTCTCCACCTGCAGGCGCGATGCTGTCATTAATTTCGCCACCTTCAACTATTTCAGGCTCTTCTTCCTCTTTATCAACCCGTGTTACTGCGGCAATGCTCTCTGATCCTTTAAGATTAATGAGCTTTACTCCTTGTGTGTTTCTTCCCATCACCCTCAGATCTTCAATCGGTGTTCTGATTGCAACACCTGAACGGGTAATAATCATAAGGTCATCCTCATTCTTAACACCCAAAATTGCGATAAGAGAACCGGTTTTCTCAGTTATATTGATCGTCTTCACTCCTTTGCCACCGCGGTTCGTGACTCTGTATTCCTCAATTTCAGAGCGTTTACCAAATCCTTTCTCAGAAACAACAAGAATCTGGGTAGTGATATCTTCCGCGCAAACCATTCCCACAACTTCGTCCTTTTCGCCTGAAAGCGTTACACCTCTTACTCCTGCCGCATTTCTTCCCATCGGACGAACTTTTGCCTCTGGAAAGCGGATGGCCCTCCCCGACTTCAAAGCCATCATGATTTCTGATGTTCCGCTTGTTAATTTAGCTTCAAGTAATGATTCTCCTTCACGAACGGTAATGGCATTGATACCATTTACGCGCGGACGGGAATATGCTTCAAGGGATGTTTTCTTGATCGTTCCCTTATTCGTACACATTATAATGTAGTTGTTGTTGATGTACTCGTCATTGCTGAGGCTGGTAACATTAACATAGGCAACCACTTTATCATCGGGCGGAATATTCACCAGGTTCTGAATTGCCCGTCCTTTGGAAGTTTTCGTTCCTTCTGGTACTTCGAACGCACGCATCCAGAAACAACGGCCTGCGCGGGTGAAGAACAACAGGTAATTGTGCGTCGAGGCCATAAACAAGTGTTCAAGGAAATCCTCATCTCTTGTATTTGAACCGATCGATCCTTTACCTCCACGACGCTGCGTCCGGTATTCAGTGAGGTTTGTCCTCTTGATGTATCCCATGTGAGATACGGTAATTACGCAAGGCTCATCCGCTATAAAATCCTCAATGCGCATGTCTTCACCCGCATATATGATCTCGGTTCGGCGCTCATCACCATATTTTTCCCTGATATCAAGAAGCTCGGTTTTAATGATATTCATCCGGCGCTCTTCATTTGCCAGGATATCTTTTAAGTCAAGGATCGTAATCATGAGTTCACTGTACTCATCTTTTATTTTATCGCGCTCAAGGCCGGTTAGACGTTGAAGCGTCATGTTAAGAATTGCCCTTGCCTGGATTTCTGATAGTGAGAATGTCTCCATCAGGCCTTCACGGGCATCCTCAGGAGTTCTTGACGCCCTGATGAGCGCAATAACAGCGTCGAGATGATCAAGCGCAATCAGCAATCCTTCTAAAATATGTGCTCTCTTTTCGGCTTCATCCAGGTCGAACTGCGTCCTTCTTACTACGACCACATGGCGGTGCTCAACAAAATGATGGATCAGCTGACGCGCATTTAGCATCTCTGGCCTACCGTGAACAAGCGCGATATTATTTACTGAAAATGAGGATTGTAGCTGAGTATGCTTAAACAGATTATTCAATACCACATTTGTAATGGCATCCCGTTTTAACTCATATACTATGCGCATTCCATCGCGATCCGATTCATCACGGATATCGCTGATGCCTTCAAGCTTCTTATCATTGATAAGATCAGCAGTTTTCCTGATCATATCTGCCTTATTAACCTGAAAAGGAATTTCTGTCACAATAATGCGTTCCCTTCCGCTTTCAACCTGCTCAAACGTAGCACGGGCGCGCATTACAATCCTTCCCCTACCCGTTTCAAATGCATCTTTTACACCTTCATAACCATAGATAATCCCTCCAGTAGGGAAATCCGGTGCCTTTAGGTACTGCATCATCTCGGTAACAGTGATTTCCCTGTTATCAATGTATGCAATTGTGGCATCTACCACTTCTCTCAAATTATGTGGAGGCATGTTGGTTGCCATCCCCACCGCAATTCCTGAAGCTCCGTTGACAAGAAGATTCGGGAATTTTCCAGGTAGAACAGTCGGCTCTTCCAATGAATCATCGAAGTTCAGCCGGAAATCAACAGTGTTTTTATCAATGTCTGCAAGTAGTTCTTCTGCGATCTTCCTTAGTCTGGCCTCGGTGTATCGCATTGCTGCAGGATTATCGCCATCAACGGAACCAAAATTCCCCTGACCATCTACTAACGGATAACGGAGACTCCATACCTGAGCCATCCTTACCATTGTATCATATACAGAAGCATCGCCGTGCGGGTGATATTTACCCATTACTTCTCCGACGATACGGGCAGATTTTTTATGAGCCCTATTCGAAGCCACTCCCAATTCCTGCATTCCGAAGAGAACGCGGCGGTGAACTGGTTTCAATCCGTCACGCACATCTGGTAACGCACGTGACACAATGACCGACATCGAATAGTCGATGTAGGCAGTTTTCATTTCTTCTTCGATGTTAATCGGAATTATTTTTTCTCCTTCTGCCATAAATTCAGTTAGTCTGCAAACGTATGATTGTTGTTAAATGCCCCATACGGATCAAGCTGCGAAGATAAGATTTTAAGCGGAAACAGCCCGATTTGTTAGGTTTAGTATTAACAAATTTCTGTTGGAAATTAACAATCAATGATAGAAGTATGTTACGACAGACATATAAATTTGTATCCACCGGGCAGAAGAAAGTTCTTTATCTTTGAAGAACGCTCAAAAGTCTATAAAAATCAAAATACCTATAATGGAAGCGAGATTCTCACCACGCGTAAAAGATGTGATTTCATACAGTCGTGAAGAGGCTTTGCGGTTGGGCCATGATTATATGGGTGTAGAACACCTGTTGCTTGGCATAATCCGCGAAGGAGAAGGGATGGCAATTAAGATACTTAAAAACCTGAGTGTTGATATTGCTGAACTTCGACGTCAGATTGAAGCATCGATTAGGGTTTCGACCGGTAAATCGGTTAACCTGAACCAAATACCTCTTGTTAAACAAGCTGAAAAAGCTTTGAAGGTTACCTACCTCGAGGCCCGGCTTTTTAAAACAAGTCTTATAGGAACCGAGCACCTGTTGCTGGCCATCCTCAAAGACGAAGAAAACATTGTTACTAAAACACTCGAAAAATTTCACGTGGATTATCAAACAGTTAAAGACGAGCTGAAAAATCTGCTCACAGAAGAACCAAGGGCTCAGGCTCAGAACAACCCGCTCGACGACGATAACGACGAAGACGGAGGAACCTTTGGAAGCGGCGGCACGAAAAAGGTGAGCGATACCAAAACAAAAACTCCTGTCCTGGATAACTTTGGACGCGATCTTACCAAAGCTGCCGATGAAGGCAAGCTTGATCCGATCGTTGGACGTGAAAAGGAAATCGAACGTGTTTCGCAGATCCTTTCCCGCCGTAAAAAGAACAATCCTATTCTTATAGGTGAGCCAGGAGTTGGTAAATCTGCTATTGCTGAAGGTCTTGCACTCCGGATCGTTCAGAAAAAAGTATCACGTGTATTGTTTGATAAACGTGTAATTACGCTTGATCTTGCCTCTCTTGTTGCCGGTACAAAATACCGCGGACAGTTTGAGGAAAGGATGAAGGCAGTATTAAATGAGCTGGAAAAATCTCCGGATGTGATCCTTTTCATTGATGAGATCCACACAATTGTTGGTGCCGGCGGCGCTAGCGGTTCCCTGGATGCGTCAAATATGTTTAAGCCTGCTCTTGCCCGAGGAGAAATTCAGTGCATTGGTGCTACAACCCTTGACGAATATCGCCAGTACATTGAGAAAGACGGAGCATTGGAGCGTCGTTTCCAGAAGGTAATCGTTGATCCTACCTCTGCAGAAGAAACACTGCAGATCCTCAATAACATCAAAGGGAAATACGAAGATCACCACAATGTGATCTACACTCCGGAAGCATTAAAAGCCTGTGTTACATTGACTCAGCGTTATGTTTCTGATCGTCACCTTCCTGATAAAGCGATCGATGCCCTGGATGAAGCAGGTTCCCGTGTACACATTACTAATATACATGTACCGCAGAATGTCCTTGACATCGAAGGCAAGATCGAAGAAGTCAAGGCTGAAAAGATCCAGGTAGTTAAAAGCCAGAAATACGAAGAAGCTGCGCGTTTGCGCGATAAAGAAAAGCAACTGATCGAGCAGCTTGAAACTGCGAAGAAAGTTTGGGAAGAAGAAACCCGTAATAATCGTCAATCGGTTTCTGAAGACAATGTCGCGGAAGTTGTGGCAATGATGACAGGAGTTCCAACGCAACGGATCGCTCAGAACGAAAGCTCACGTCTTGTTAAAATGTATGATGAGATCAATGGAAGAGTCATTGGTCAGGACGAAGCGATTAAAAAAATCGTTAAGGCCATACAACGTAACCGCGCAGGATTGAAAGATCCGAACCGTCCGATTGGTTCCTTTATCTTCCTTGGTCCTACTGGTGTTGGTAAAACTCAGCTTGCAAAAGTGCTTTCAAAATACTTGTTCGACAGTGACGAAGCGTTGATTCGTATCGACATGAGCGAATACATGGAGAAATTCGCTGTTTCAAGATTGATAGGAGCGCCTCCAGGATATGTTGGTTATGAAGAAGGTGGACAATTAACAGAAAAAGTAAGACGTAAGCCCTACTCTGTTATTCTCCTGGATGAAATTGAAAAAGCTCACCCGGATGTATTCAACCTGTTGCTTCAGGTGCTTGATGACGGGCAGTTAACTGACAGTCTTGGTCGCAAGATCGATTTTAAGAATTCGATTATCATCATGACTTCCAATATTGGTTCACGCCAGTTGAAGGATTTCGGTCAGGGTGTTGGTTTCTCGACTTCTGCAAAAGTTTCATCTGCCAGCGATCATGAGCGTGGAGTTGTTGAAGGTGCGTTGAAAAAAGCATTTTCTCCTGAATTCCTCAATCGTGTTGACGATGTGATTATGTTCAATTCGTTGAGCAAGGAACATATTAACCAGATCATTGATATTGAGCTTTCGTATTTGTACAAGCGCATCGAAAATATGGGCTACAAAATCAAGTTAGAAGATTCTGCAAGGGATTATATTGTTGATAAGGGATATGATGCGCAATTCGGGGCACGACCGCTAAAACGTGCGATCCAGAAATATGTGGAAGATCCGTTGGCCGAACATATTATCAGTGCGAGTCTTTCTGAAGGCGATAATATCAATCTCGCTTATGATGAGGAAAAGAAAGAGATTGCGGTAAAGATCACGAAGGCGAAGAAGAAAAAGAAGCCTGAGGACAGCACGGAAACGGAGTAAATAACTACGAATCGTTTCATTGTACCGGGTTATTTTTGAAACTGAATAAAGCAAAAGGCTGTCTGAAAAGGCGGCCTTTTTTTGTTGAATAGCAAATTAGAGAAACTAAATCACGTCTGCAAATACAGAAGTAGAGAAAATAATGGATGGCTGCTGACGGAACCCTGTTGTGTAAACTTGGACTGACTAGTTTAAATGTCGGGATTTTATATATCCAGCGATCAATCAAGTTGCGGTGAGCAGTAGCCGGGACATTTCGTTGCCGGCGTGTACGGTAGAGTCGCAATTTAGTGCAGAATTGCTAATTCAAAGCGCTAAACTTATTCCAGATCAATAATTAAGAGAATTGAAGTTTAAATGAATAGGATATTTAATTAAATAAAAAAATCCAGCTGAACTAACAACTGGATTTTACGTAATGCATTAAACTCCCTTTAATAGAAGAATTATTCGAGCACAATCTTAGTTGAAACCAGCTCAAGCGTTCGGAAAGAAACTCCCAGCAATTCACCTGAAGGTAGTACGCGAAACGTTTGCGGAAGCAGGTAATATTGTCCTTTTGGTCCTCCAATACGTTCGTCCCTGATTAAGGATTTTTTCAGCG
>Ga0105049_10003073_pt1 | contig 19763 bp, 18 predicted proteins | sample MAT06_FD_78087 | JGI IMG/M metagenome (GOLD analysis project Ga0105049, IMG submission 78087) | Freshwater microbial communities from Lake Fryxell liftoff mats and glacier meltwater in Antarctica - MAT-06 | ecosystem: Environmental > Aquatic > Freshwater > Ice > Liftoff microbial mat | place...
CAAGCTCATGAAGGCCATCGGCGTCGACCACTGCGGCATCGCCGACACCATCGGCGTCGGCACCCCGGTCAAAGTGCAGGCGGCGATGGCAAGAGCGCTGAAACACTTCCCTCTGGGCGAGGTCAGTGGGCACTTCCACGACACTTATGGGCAAGCCTTGGTCAACATCTACGCCTGCCTGGAAATGGGCGTGCATGTCTTTGACGGCAGCATTGGTGGCCTGGGCGGTTGCCCCTATGCCAAAGGGGCCACCGGCAACGTGGCGACTGAAGACGTGCTGTTCATGCTGGACGGCATGGGCATCGACACGGGCCTGGACCTGAACAAGCTGGTCGAGGCAGGCAGCTTCATCAGCCAAGCCCTGGGGCGCAGCAGCGTGTCGAGGGCCGGCAAAGCGCTGGCGGCGCGCCAAGCTGCCATCAAAACAGCAGTCCAAACGACAACCGAAGCGACAAACCCAGCGAAGGTGGCAGTTCAGTGAGCGACCCCGTAGCTTCTCCCTGCGTGGGCGTGTGCCACATGGACCCCGTGAGCGGCTGGTGCGAAGGCTGCCTGCGTACCCTGGACGAGATTGCCGTCTGGAGCCTGCTGGACGACGCTGAGAAGATAGAGGTATGCGCGAGCCTTGTCCACAGACAACTGCCCAGCGCGCAGGCCGCAGCCCCAAGCAATGGGTCGAGCGAGTAGCAGCGTGAGCGGCAGTTCAAAGATGCAAGTCATCCGCTTCCACTTCGATGTGATTTCGCCGTTTGCTTACCTCGCCTTCGAGCACCTGCCGCAAGCGCTGGCCGGCTGCAGCTACACCGTGGCGTACCGGCCGATCCTGTTTGCCGGCCTGCTGAAACACTGGGGCCAGAAGGGCCCGGCAGAGATCGAGCCCAAGCGGGCCTGGACCTTCAGGCACCTGCATTGGTGGGCACAGCGGGCCGGCATCCCGCTCGACACACCGGCACAACATCCTTTCAACCCGCTGCCGCTGCTGCGTCTGGCCCTGGCTTGCGCTGAGCCGTCGGCTGCCCAGGCCTCGTCCGGCGAGCCCGTTGACCCGAGCCCCAACCGCCGTGTGGTCGAAGCCTTGTTCAGGCACGTCTGGCTGGGCGGCGAAGATGCCACCGACCCCACCCGCCTGGCCGCGCTGCGGTCCCAATTGGCGCCAAACCAGGACCCGGACAGCGCAGCCATCAAGCTGGCCTTGCACCAGCGCACCCAGCAAGCGATCGACAGCGGTGTCTTTGGCGTGCCGGGCTTCGAGCTTGCAGGCCGGCACTTCTGGGGGCTGGACGCCTTGGAGATGCTGCGCGATGCGCTTTGCACAGGTCCTTGGTTTGAGGCAGGCCAGTGGATCGAAACAGGTCTTGCACCGCCTGCAGAGCACCGACTCAAGTCAAGCCGATCGGGTGAGTGAGCTCCCGGCGCAATCGCCGTTCAACCCAAGCGATACAAACTCCGATCATCCCTGAACGGCTTGTCGTCATAGACATGGCGCAGAGCTGCGAGTTGCATCATCTGGGCTGCCCACAGCGCTGCTCTTGATCGCGACACCGGCTTTTGCTGCAGGATCCAGTCCACGATGGTGCGCCCGGTGGCACAGCGCTGATGACGAAGCAAGCCGCGGCTGTGCGGGCACCACGGGAAGTCCATCGATGCCTGCAACGCCTTCTTGAGCGCAAACACCTCGGCATCCATCCTGCTGTCGCTGGCTATCGGGGTAGCGGCCAGACTGTAAAAGAAACCGCCGTCCTTAAAATCGTGTTCGCCAGCGACATGCCGGATCAAGCCTACGGCCAGCATCGCGCGGCCGCAGCGCAGGGCTTCGCTGCGGCTGACCCGCAAGTGGCTGACCAGCCAGTCGACGGCTTCCGAGCCGACGAAACAAGCCGGCCAGATGCGCATGCGGTAGCTGCGATCCTTGATCTCCAGCCCGCCGTTTGCGCCCATGCTGCGCCACAAGTCACGCTGCGCCTGGCTGACCTCACCCAACGGCGCTGAGGACTGTAGTGGGCCGGCTTGGGCCGAGTTTGCCAATGAGCCACTGGCTTCGGCCAGTTGCGGCGCCGGGTTGGCCTGCGGCAGCCTGGCCACGCTGGGCCGATGGGCCGGTTCGGCGAGATTGGACGGCAACCAGCGCAACAGCTCGCCAATCGGCATCGGCCGCGCCATCAGATACCCCTGCGCGCTGGCCACCCCGCGCGTGGCCAGGTAATCCCACTGCGTCTGCGTCTCCACGCCCTCGGCGATCAATGGCACCTGCAGCTCACGCGCCAAACCGATGATCGCGTCCAGCACGGGGCGGTTGACCGTCATCTCTTCGATCGTGCTGACAAACGCACGATCGATCTTGATGCGGTCTACCGCCAGGCGCTCGATCGATGCCAGGCTGCTCTGGCCGGTGCCAAAGTCGTCGATGGCGATGCGCCAGCCATCGGCCTTCAACCTCAACAAGGTGGCCTGGGCACGAGAGTCCACAAAATCGCGCTCGGTCAGCTCCAGCAGCACCTGCTCACGTGGCAAGGTGTCAGGCCTGAAGATGTCGGCCAGTTGCTGAGCAAAACCTGGTTCACGCAACTGGCCAGGGGTGACGTTGAATGAGAAGTACAGGCTCGAGTTGGCCAGTGCCAGCGGCGACAACCGGTGCGCGGCCAGCCGCATCGTCAACTCCGACATGCCGATGATCAAGCCGGTGCGCTCGGCTTCCTCGATGAACTCGCCCGGCCCCAGCACTCCACGCTGCGGATGGTTCCAGCGCATCAGCACCTCGCCGCCGACACAGCGGCCACTGGCCAGATCGACGATGGGCTGCACAAAGGGCTCGAACTGACGCCGCCGCAACGCGGTGCCCAGCCGGTGCACCAGCCGCGAGCGCAACACCGCTCTGCGCCAAACCAGGGCTGCAACGGTCAGCACTGCCAGCACAGCGCCAAGTGCCGTCGTGAGGGCTGTCAGCGTCAGCGAGGACAGCATGCTGCGGGCCTGTGGCTGCACGCGCACACCAAACCGGTGCTTGCTGGAGGCAGCTTCGGCCACGGGAACAAGAGACTGTGCAGCCGATTCGCTGTCGATCCTGGCGCCCCAGATCGGCAAGATGGCGCCTTCTGCAGAGAGCACAGTGACCCCCAGGTCCGCGCCAGCCAGTGTCGGAACCCATAGCGTGGAGGGCAGGTTCAGCGCACGCTCTTCCAACTCGGCGTTGAAAGTGGTGCCGTCTTGCCGGGCGTGGGCCAGCACCGGGTGCGCCGCGATCTGCAACCCGAGCATCAACGACAGGCCTGAGCGCGGCTGCAGCGAGACTGCTTCGGCCTCCTCCGGCAGTTGCAGCACTTGCGGCGGCAATTGCGGGACTTGCGGCGGCAATTGCGGGACTTGCGCCAGTCTCGGCCCTTGCGGCCCACAGCGCAAAAGACTGCCGGATTTCGCCCACTCGAATCGACGCACCACGGCCGAGCTGAGGCTGGCTTCCAGCAGCTGCTCAACCCAGAGCTGCGAGCAGGTACCCGCTTCGGCGTCCTCGATCGCGTCGCCCACCTTGGCCAGCCGGTGCAAGTCCTGCGCCACGGCATCCAGGCGCTGATCCACCCAGCTCACTGCCAGCGCTGCCGTGCGCTCGGCCAGTCGCGCGTGCGCATGCCAACTGAGCGCCGCTGCAAGGCCGGCACCGGCCACTGCAGCCACCCAAATCATCCATGCCAGACGTTGGCGATCCAGACTCAGTACGCGTCTGCGACCCTGATGGGCGCCATTGCCCGCCAGGCCGAGCCTGTCCATGGCACGGACCCAAGGGCCCAACCAGGGCCGAGTCGAAGCCGCAGCAGGGTCGCCAAGATAGGCAGAATCAACCAGTGAATCCATCGGGAGGCTATCGGCAGATTCACCATCGCCTTGAGCAGACCACCATGCCAAAGATCAAGTCTTGATCAAAGATGAGACAACCAGCGCAATCTGTGATCTCTGATGAAAATGCGGCTCCGCCACTTTGGTCGGCGGCCGAGGGGGATGGACTGGTCGCGGCCCGGTCCTGGAGATGCTCCGTCGTGATGCCGGCACTGAACGAAGCGGCTCAAATTGAAACCGTTCTGCGGGCGCTGGCACCCTGGCGCCTGGCCGGGCACGAAGTGATCGTCGTGGACGGCGGCAGCAGTGACGACACGCTGGCGTTGGCCGGGCCGCTGGCCGACCAGGTGCTGACGGGGCCGCGCGGCCGTGCCCGGCAGATGAATTTTGGCGCTGCACGGGCCGAGGGTGACGCACTGCTGTTCCTGCACGCAGACACCCGCTTGCCGCCGCAGGCCTGGCAGCTTGTCCAGGCAGCCTTGGCGCCTTCGGCCCCGGCTGCAGCGCAATGGGGGCGATTCGATGTGCGCATCAGCGGCCGCAGCCGCTGGCTGCCGATGGTTGCACGCATGATGAACTGGCGATCGCGGCTGAGCCAACTGGCCACGGGTGACCAGGCGATCTTCATGCGCAAAGGCGCGTTTGATGCGGTCGGCGGCTTTCCGGATCAACCGCTGATGGAAGACATCGAGATCTGCAAGCGCTTGCGGCTGCTTTCAGCGCCTGCATTCATCGCTGAGCGTGCGCTTACATCAGGACGCCGCTGGGATCAGCGGGGTGCCTGGTCAACCATCTGGCTGATGTGGCAACTGCGCTGGCGCTACTGGCGCGGCGAATCTGCCGAGACGCTGGCCCGGGCCTACCAATGGGTGACCCAGATGCCGGAGCCGGTGCCGCCACTGAAGGCACACAGCCTGCCACCCCCTGGCCTGACGCGTGAGGCCAGCCAGGCCCCTGAACAGCCTGCACCACACCCTATGACCTTGCCCCGCACAGGTATCGCAGTCATGGCCAAAGCCCCCGTTGCAGGCTTGGCCAAGACGCGCTTGATCCCCGCGTTGGGGGCCAACGGGGCTGCGGCGCTGGCGCGGCGATTGCTGTGCCACGCCGTCGAGCAGGCGTTTGCAGCCCAGCTGGGACCGGTGCAACTTTGGGTCACCCCAAGCACCCTGCACCCGGTGTTCCGGCACCTGCAATCCCGCCACCGGCTGCTTCTCAGGCTGCAGCCCGAAGGCGACGTCGGCCAGCGCATGGCGGCCGTGTTTGCGCAAGCGGCAAGCGCTGAACCCCGGCTGCCCTGGCTGCTGATGGGCACTGATCTGCCCGCCCTCGACGCAGCCATGCTGCGGCGCGCAGCGGCCGAGCTGTCCAACCACGATGCCGTGTTCGTGCCGGCGCTGGACGGTGGCTATGGCCTGGTCGGTTTGCAACAACCCCAGCGCGAGTTGTTCGACAACATGATCTGGAGCACCGCTGAAGTGATGCAGCACACCCGCAGCAGGTTGCAGGCTGCCGGGCTGCGGCACGCCGAACTGCCGGCCATCCCCGATATCGACGAGCCCGCCGATCTGCAGCATCTGCCAGCAGCGTGGGGGCTGACTTTGGCTGCGCCCCAAAGCCTTGCGCCGCCTGGCGGTTGCGATGAACCCGACGGCACCCCGCGCTGCTGAGACGCGCTGGCTGCATCCAGGTGGCCTTTCAGAACACGGTCAGACGGGCAGCCTGGGGCTGTGAAAAGACGATCAAGCGGATGAAGCAACAGCCTGTGGGACCCTGGCCGTTGCAATGGCGCAGGCGGCCGGTCCTCAAGCAGGACACCGGGCGCTGAGAGTCGGCTGCGGCGCTGGCGGTTGCACGGTGTCAAACACCGCTGGCTCGTGGCGCAGGACTGGCTGAACAGCGGCTGAACAGCGGCTGAACAGCGTTGATCCAGATCGTGCTTTGCGGTCACTGCGTCAAGGCCCTCATCCCCGACGACAATAAAGGCTTGCCTGACTTTGTTAGCGCCGCCATTGGAGGCAGCGCACGCCACCTTTCATGTCGCACCCCTCAGATACTCCGCCGCCTGCTGACGACCCGGCCGATACGTCATCTGCTGCCTTTCATGGTGTACCCGCCGAGCCTGCGCAGGCCCTTGTGATTGCCCAGCCGCCGCAGCAGGAAGAGAGTCCATCCGCGATCGCTGCAGGCGACGCTTCGACAGAAATCGCTGCAGCGGCCGCGGGGGGTGAACCCGAGGCTGCGGATAGACAGGCAGAAGCAGGAACAGATGCAGGAACAGCACCAGCAGCAGACGCTGGAGCAACCCCAGGAACAACCTCAGGGACAACCTCTGCAACAGACGCCGGATCAACAGCAGATGCTGGGCCCGGCCCAGACCCGGCCCCGCAGCCAGCTGCCCCGGTCCAGCCAGCCATTGCAGATTTGGCGCCAGCCGCCTGCGCCGCAGCGTTGGCCGAGCGCTTCCCGGCGCTGTTCACCGCCAGCAAACCGCTGCCGATCAAGCTGCGCATCCAGGCCGACATCCAGCAGCGAGCCCCTGGCCTGTTCAACAAGAAGTCGTTGTCGATCTTTCTGCATCGCCACACCACCAGCACCGCCTACATCCGCGCACTGCTGGCAGCCGAGCACCGCTTTGACCTGGACGGCCAGGCAGCGGGCGAGATCAGCGAAGAACACAAGACCGCCGCCACTGTAGAGCTCGAACGCCGCCGCGCCATTGTCCAGGCCAGGCGCCAGGCAGAGCGTGCAGCGGGCCGGCCGGCAGCACGCGCCGCCGCGGGCAGCCACACCGGGGCTGCGGCTGCGACCGGTGGGGCAGAGTCTGGACCGGATCAAAGCCCAGTGCCTGCCTCGGGAGAAGAAGGCAACCAGCGCGACAAGTCGCAGCGGCCTAAACAGAGACACGACAGGCCGCGCACCGGTCAAGAAGTGCGGCATCCAGGGCAGCGACGCGACGGCCAAGGCAATCTCGCTGCGCCAGCCAGGCAAGCCCATGCAGAAGGGAATCGACACGCGGCGGCGGCACGGGGTGAGCACACCCATCAGGCCCATCATGCCCGTCAGGCCCATCAGGCCCATCAAGACAACCGGGACAGCCCTGTCAGCAGGCCCGCCACCGCCAGAACAAGTGAAGCGAGCCACCGCCCGCCACCGCCCCCGCCCCAGGCAGAGCGCACGCCAGAACAGGCCGCTGAAGACCTGGCCCGACGCGAACGTCTGGCGCTGCTGCGAAGCTATGAGAGCAACACCTTGTCCAAAGCCAACTTTCTGGTGCTCAAACGCATCAGCGAGGCAGATCTGGATGCGCAACTGGCCTTGGCCAAGCTGGACAAAAAGCACTGAGCACCCGTTCAGCTGGGCCTGACTCACGGTCCGCGACAGAGCGATGAGCGCGCAGTCCGGCGAACCACCCGGCATGCACACCGCCCTCTGGGTGATGGCTGCCGGAGTGTGTGCAGCCTTGCACGTGGGCAAGCTGGCGCCCGCCGTCAGCACGTTGCAGCAAGCCTTGGGCATGAGCCTGGTGCAGGCGGGTTTTTTGTTGTCACTGGTGCAGGCAGCGGGCATGTGCCTGGGGTTGCTGATGGGCGCCTTTGCCGACAGTCTGGGGGGCAGGCGAAGCATCGCCTTGGGCCTGCTGGTCTTGGGTCTGGCCAGCATACTGGGCGCCACGGTACCGGCCAATGCAGCCGCAGTCAGTCTGTTGATGGCCTTGCGGTTCGTCGAGGGACTGGGATTCTTGTGGGTGGTGCTGCCTGCGCCGGGACTGGTGCGGGCCTGGGTGCCGCCGCACAGGCTGAGCCAGATGATGGGCGTTTGGGGCGCCTACATGCCGCTGGCCACGGCACTGGCCTTGTTGGTCGGCCCCTGGTGTCTGGTGCTTGGCGGTTGGCGCCTGTGGTGGCTGCTGCTGGGTGCTTTGAGCCTGCTGATGGTGCCTGCGTTGTGGCGCGTGCTCGACCCTGCCTCCGAGGCCGAGAAACGCCGCGCCGGCGCTTCGGCCGCGCGGGCTTTGGCGCCAGTGGCGCGGCCCGAAGGCCCTGCGATTCTTTCGCGGCACAGCCGGCTGCGCCAGACGCTCAGCGCGCCGGGGCCCTGGGCGGTCGCTGTGTGTTTTGCGATGTACTCCGGCCAGTGGCTGGCGGTGATCGGCTTTTTGCCGAGCATCGTGCAGGCCGCTGGCTTTTCAGTCACGACGACGGGCTTGTTCGCCGCTGGCGTTGCCGCCACCAACATCGTCGGCAATGTGGTGGCGGGCCGGCTGATGCAACGCGGCGTGGCGCCGCAACGCCTGCTGCGCCTGGGATTCGCCACGATGGCGCTCACCACCTGGATGGCTTTTGCAGCCTGGCCCGGTACTGGCTCAGAGCCGGCACTGCCGGCCGCCGTGCGCTTCGTGGCGCTGCTCGTCTTCAGCGGGGCTGGCGGGTTGATCCCTGCCACGCTGTTTGCTCAAGCAGTACGGCTGGCGCCCAGTGAGCAGACCTTGGGCAGCACGGTGGGTTGGATGCAGCAGTGGTCGTCGCTGGGCCAGTTCCTGGGGCCGCCGGCTGTGGCCTGGGTGGCCAGCCAGGTGGGAGGCTGGCATATGACCTGGGCCGTGACCGGCGCGTGCTGCCTGGGTGGCCTGGCTTCGAGTGTCGTGATCGCCAGCTTGCTGGCCAAACCGCGCACCGCTGCATAGATCAGTTGGACATCGACAGCGCCGAATAGGCGCTCACGCTGGACGCTGGACGCTGCACGCTGGCCATCATGCGGGCATGGGCCAGCCACTCCAGCAAGCCGACACTGAACATGCCCGACCCGCGACGCCGAGAGTGCATGGCTTCGACGCCTTCCTCCAGATCGTCACGCAGCAGGCAGCGATCAGGCGCAAACAGTTCGTCGAAGTCGGTCTGCTGCACATCACTGCGCCGCAGCCTCAACATCACCGCCCATAGCCTCAGGCAAACCCCAGACAAACCCCCAGAAAAACAGCAGCATGCCGCGATGGGGTCCAGACGAAGGCACCCGCGCCCGGTGGCGCGACATCAGGTCCACCAACTCCAGCGCGTAATCGCGGGCCTGGCGCAGCAGGTGCGCTTGCACGACACGGCCACGATCGGTGTTCAACTCAACCGCATCGCGGGTGGCGCTGGTCAAGGTGCCGGGCCACCAATCCTTGACCTCCAACAGCAACAGGCCCCGGCGCGGCGACAGCACCACAAAGTCGGGTTGGTGCGCTCACGGGCCAATGGGCAAGTCATGCCACACGATGTAGTCGCCCTCCAGGCACGGCGCGCATTTGCAACGACGAGCGGGCGTCTTTTGGCATGATGAGTGGGCATGATCGAAAGACTCTCAGCCTCTCAGACCTGGGGGAAATTGGGCCATCGCTTCAGTTGCTCCTGGACCCGTCGTTGACGCTGTCGCCGGGCCTGTGAGGGCCACCGGACGCTCTGACCCTAAACCAGACCCAGGATCGCGACACGAGACATCACCCGGCCACTGCAGCGTCAGTTTGCAGCTTGGCCAGCCGCCAATGCTGCTACAACCATCGGCATGAACAGCTCAATCCCAGCGGGCCGGCTCGCAAATCAAACGCAACGGCGCCTGAGCGCGGTCTCGATGGGTGCGTTGATGGCGCTTGCGGCCCAGGCTCAGCCCGCACCACCGATGTCGGTTCTGTCCGTCGCTGCCGCGGGTTTCCCGGTCAGTCACGCGTTGGCGCAGTGGGACGCACAGGCCGCCGCTTTGGCCGCCAAGGCCACTGCCGAAGGTGCGCTGCAAGCCAGCCGCGCTGCACGCGAGCTGAAGATGCTGCTGGCCAACCTGCGCAACGAGTTGCAACCCGTGATGGAAGACCGCTGGGACCGCCTGCCGGCGCCGCAATTGGCATTGCTGCACGAAGCTGAGCGCAGCTTCAGGGCAGCGCAGGCCAGCGCCGGCCAAAGTGGGCGCATCGACACACCCACGACGCTGGACCTCAGCGCCACGTTGGCACGGCTGAAGTTTGCGGCCCACACCCCACTGTTGAAGCAGGTCACGGGGGCCGACCTGCATGACGCGCACCCGGGGGCTTGGCAAGTTCAGTTGCAAAGCAACCTCGCAGCGCTGGGGGCCACCGCCTATGCGGTCAACCTGAACGGTGAGCAGGTGCCTGCAACCTGGGTGCAAGCCGGCGACAGCGGTGAAGTGCTGTTGACCCTGCCGAAACAGGCGTTGGCCAAGCACTTCAACGATCTGGCAGCAAGCGCACTGAGTGCAGAGCTGGTGGCGGTGTTGCCCAGGTCGGGCTGGAAATTCTGGCAGTCGACCGTACCCACGGTGCGTCTGCCTTTTGACCTGTTGCTCTACCCCCGACAGATCTTCAGCGTCACGCTGAGTGAAACACAAACCATCCCGGTCGTCGACAAAGGCCGCACCCTGGTGGCGGCTGGCCAGCCGCAAACCGTGCCGGGCTGTGGCCAAGCCGGCTGCGAACGTGACCACAACATCTGCAACCAAGTACCTGCTGGCAGCGAAGCGCTGGAGCCGGTATTTTTCAGCGACAGCAGTGCGGGCGACCCCTCTGGCCAGTGGCTGAGTGATGTGAGCCGCACTGCCACGGGCTTTTGCGCCTTGTTCAAGCAGCGCTCACCCCAGTTGCAACGCCAGGTCAACTTCGACCTGCGGTATCACCCGGTCGTGCTGCAGCAGCAACAGCGCACGCTGGCATTGAGCCCGTGGCAAGCGTTGGCAGACTTCCTACGCACCGATGCAGCCCTGCCGGCCCGCGCTGCAGCCCCAGGCGCGACGAGCGCGCCAGGGGCTGCAACGGCTGGCATGACTGGGACTGCCGACAAACCCGTCACAACCGGCCGCGCGGCCCCGCCTGGCGCCGCCGGCGCTGCCACGCCAACGGCGCCGCCACTGGCCACCGTGTCGACCCTGGCAGCGGGCATGGATTACGGCGTGGCGCTGAGTCAACAGGCCGTCTCCTGGCAACTGACGCTGAAGGCTTTCAACGGCCAAGGTTGGGTGACCCGTGCTGTAAGTGACGGCGGTCTGCCCCCATGGCTGCAGCTCAGCACCAGCGCCGTGCCCCTGGGCTCAACAGCCCACGCCAACTCACCGATGGCGCAGGTTCTGCACCTGCGTGCGACGCTGCCCTGGCCATGACTGCGCAAACGCCAGCGCCTGCCTGAGGTTGCCTGAGGTTGAACACGCGACAGAACTCTGGCGGGCGAAAATAACCGCCATGGACACGACGAATCAGCCATTGAAGTTTCTCGGCCCGGGGTGGTTCGCCTTGGTGATGGGGCTGACGGGTCTGTCCTTGGCCTGGCACCGCGCCACCCCGATGATGGGCCCGTCAGCGGCCCAGGTGGCCACTGTGTTGGCACTGCTGGCTGCGGCGGTGTTTGTGCTGTTGCTGTTGGCCGTGTCGTGGCGCTGGCGCCAGTATGCGGGCAGCTGGCACGAAGATCTGCATCACCCGGTGCGCCACCCTTTTGTGGCTGCTTTGCCGATCTCTTTGATGCTGCTGGCCACCGCAGGCGTGCAACTGGCCGGACCGCTGGGCGTCTGGCACTGGTTGTGGGGCGCAGGCGCGCTGCTGCAACTGGCGGTGACGGTGCTGGTACTGGGACGCTGGTGGCGCCCAGCGGCGCAGGGGGGCTTGAACTGGGCCGGCGTGACGCCTGTGTTGATCCTGCCGGTGGTGGGCAACATCCTGTCGCCGCTGGCAGGCGTGCCGCTGGGCCATGCAGAGCTGGCGACCGCCCAGTTTGCGATCGGCCTGCTGTTTTGGCCGGTGATGCTGGTGCTGCTGGCAGTACGCATCGCGCAACAGGGCCTGTGGGCCGAGAGACTGTTGCCCTCCCACTTCATCCTGATCGCGCCGCCCGCCGCTGCTGGACTGGGGCTGATGCAATTGCAGGCACCCGCGCTATGGGGCTGGGCCTGCTGGGGTATCGCGCTGTTCAGCCTGCTGTGGGTGCTGCCTTTGTGGCGCAGGCTGTTGGCGCTGCCTTTCGGAGTGCCGCATTGGGCTGTGAGTTTCCCGCTGGCGGCGCTGGCAGCACTCAGCCTGCGGCTGGCGCCTGCCGGCTCTGCGATGGCTTTGCTGGCGCTGGCGCTGCTGGCATTGAGCTCGCTGGTGGTGCTGGCACTGCTGGCCGCTACCTGGCAGGGCCTGCGTCGAGGCAGCCTGCTGGCGCCCGAGCCAGTGGCCATACTGCAGCCGTCGTCTGCTGCGGATTGAATCTGAATCGACCCTGGATTGAACCCCGGTCGAAGCTCCCGCTTGGCAGCGCTCAGCGGGCCCCGGACTTCACTTCGCAAACAGTTGCGACATGTCTTTGAAGGCCTTGAACTCCAGCGCATTGCGCGCCGGGTCGTAGAAGAACATCGTGGCCTGCTCGCCCACCTGCCCTTCGAAGCGGATGTAGGGCTCGATCACAAAGCGCTGGCCCCCTTCGCGCAGGCGCTGCGCCAGACTGTGGAAGTCATCCCAGGGCAGTACGGCTCCAAAGTGCGGCACCGGCACATCGTGGCCATCGACCTCGTTGTGGTGCGCCTTGGTGCGCGGCGGCGCCAGATGGGCCACGATCTGGTGGCCGAAGAAATCGAAGTCGATCCATTCGGCGCTGCTGCGGCCTTCGGGGCAGCCCAGCAGGCCGCCGTAAAACTGGCGTGCGGCAGCCAGATCATCGACCGGGAATGCAAGGTGGAAGGGGCTCAAGGAGTTAGCGGTTGAATTTGGCATGGGGTGGTTGTGTCAGAGGAAGGCCGGGAGGGGTGCAGAAGCGTCAGGCAAGCGCTGCGCTGCCGCTTGTCATACAGGATGGCCAGACGGGATTGTCAGACAGCCAGGCCCTGCCTGCCAAGCCTGCTCAGCTCTTGATTTCAGGAGCCCACAGGCTGGTATCGGCTTGCAGCACATCCAGCGCGAACGCCCTGCCGCTTTGATGGTCTGCAATGCAGCGCCAGACCAACGGGCTGCGGTGACGAGCACTTTGGGCCCGCACTTCGTCGGGCAGCAGCCAAAGCGTTTGCACGATGCCGTCGTCCAGCTTCAAGCCAGGCAGGACTTCACCGACAGTGCCGCTGTAGGCCAGCCGCAGATAAGTCACGTCTTCGCCCGTGGCCGGCCGCTGGAAGCGCGACAGATACACGCCCAGCAGCGCATGCGGCGTGAACACCCGCATGGTTTCTTCCAGCGCTTCACGGCAGACCGCTTGCAGCGGGCTTTCACCTTGCTCGAGGTGGCCGGCCGGGTTGTTCAAGCGCAGGCCTTCTGGCGTGTGCTCTTCGACCAGCAGATAGCGCCCATCGCGCTCAATCACGGCGGCGACAGTCACCGAAGGTGCAAAACGGGGCTGTGTCATTGCGGGTTGGTCATTGTTCTGTGTGATTCTGTGTCATTGATCTCTCCCAGCCAGCGTGGCCCTGCTGCTGCAGCGCAAGGATGCAGCTTCATCCCTTGCAAGGACGGCAGCAGCCACAACGAGATCGCAGACGCCCAGCCTGGTCACCTGGCTGCGGGCTGCGGTGTGCTGCTGCCGTGTGCTGCTGCAGTGCGCTGCTGCATGCGATGCTGGCGCGCGCGGGTGTCCGGCAACCCTGAACGGGCTGGTACTGCTCAGCCCCGAACGGGCTGGCGTACCTTGGCCCCGAGCCACCTGAAGCAGGCCTGGTCAGCGCACTCCTGCACGTTAAGATCGGCAATTCTGCACACCCGCCGTGGCCGCAGCGTCGTGCAAGGATGCGCCAGGCCAGGCTAGAACAAGAGGGATCCCATGCTGATCGGAGTGCCGCTCGAGACGACGGCGGGCGAGACCCGCGTGGCCGTCACGCCGGAAACGGCAAAAAAACTCAAGGCCCAGGGCCACACCGTGCGGGTGCAATCCGGCGCGGGGGTGGCCGCCAGTGCCACCGATGACGCCTATGCAGCCGCCGGCGCCGAGATCACCGACCGAGCCGGCGCCTTTACCGCCGACTTGGTGCTGAAAGTGCGCAGCCCGGGTGCCGACGAACTGGAACTGATCAAGTCAGGGACTCACCTGGTGGGCATGCTGAACCCCTTCGACGCCGAGAACCTGACGCGCCTGGCCAGCGCAGGCATCACCGCCTTTGCACTGGAAGCCGCACCGCGCACGACACGCGCTCAAAGCATGGACGTGCTGTCCAGTCAAGCCAACATCGCTGGCTACAAGGCCGTGATGATGGCGGCCGACAGCTACCAGCGCTTGTTTCCGATGCTGATGACGGCCGCCGGCACGATCAAGGCCGCGCGGGTCGTGATCCTGGGCGTGGGTGTCGCCGGTTTGCAGGCCATCGCCACCGCCAAGCGCCTGGGCGCTGTGATCGAGGCCTCGGACGTTCGCCCCAGCGTCAAGGAGCAGGTCGAATCGCTGGGCGCCAAGTTCATCGACGTGCCTTACGAGACCGCTGAGGAAAAAGAAGCCGCCGAAGGCGTGGGTGGCTACGCCAAGCCGATGCCGCAAAGCTGGATGGACCGCCAGAAGGTCGAAGTGGCCAAGAAGATCGCCGCTGCAGACATCGTCATCAGCACCGCACTGATCCCCGGCCGCCCAGCCCCCGTGCTGATCACCGAAGACATGGTCAAGGCGATGAAGCCCGGCTCGGTGATCGTGGATATGGCGGCCGGCAAGGGGCCCGCTGGCCCCAGCGGCCAGCCCGGCGGCAACTGCCCGTTGAGCGAGGCCGGCAAGACGGTGATGAGACACGGCGTGACCTTGATCGGCGAGACCAACATCCCGGCGCTGGTGGCCGCTGACTCATCCAGCCTGTACGCCCGCAACGTGCTGGACTTTTTGAAGCTGATCATGAGCAAGGAAGGCACGCTGCAAGTGCCGATGGACGATGACATCGTTGTCGCCTGCTTGATGACCCAGGCCGGCGAAGTCAAGCGGAAATAAGCAGAGGAACAAGAACATGGACTTTGTCAGCCCCACCGTCACCAACCTGATCATCTTCGTGCTGGCCATCTACGTGGGTTACCACGTGGTGTGGACCGTTACGCCCGCCCTGCATACACCGCTGATGGCGGTCACCAACGCCATCTCGGCCATCGTCATCGTCGGCGCCATGCTGGCAGCCGCGCTGACTGAAACCACTTTGGGCAAGTCGATGGGCGTGCTGGCCGTGGCGCTGTGCGCGGTCAACGTCTTTGGCGGCTTCTTGGTGACCAGACGCATGCTGGAGATGTTCAAGAAGAAAGAGAAAAAGGGAGCACCCAAGTGATGCAGTCTTCCAGCAGCGCGACTCGGGCCGAACGCCGGGCCGCTCCCAAGCCGGCCCGAATTTCCCCGGGGGATCGGCGAACGTACTCGTTCGCCGAGGGGCAGACATGAGCATGAATCTGGTGACGCTGCTGTATCTGGTGGCGAGCGTGTTTTTCATCCAGGCGCTGAAAGGCCTGAGCCACCCCACGACCTCGATCCGTGGCAACTTGTTTGGCATGACCGGCATGGCCATCGCGGTGGTGACCACCGCAGCGCTGATCGTGCAACTGGCCGGCAACATGGGGCAGGCGCCCGGGCAGGGCTTGGCCTGGGTGTTGGGGGCGCTGGTGATTGGCGGCGCGATTGGCACCCTGATGGCCAAGCGCGTCGAGATGACCAAGATGCCCGAGCTGGTGGCTTTCATGCACAGCATGATTGGCCTGGCGGCGGTGTTCATCGCAGTGGCGGTGGTGGCCGAGCCCTGGGCTTTCGGCATCACCACCAAAGGCGTGGCCATTCCCTTCGGCAACAAGTTCGAACTGTTTTTGGGCGGCGCCATCGGGGCGATCACCTTCAGCGGCAGCGTGATCGCTTTTGGCAAGCTCAGCGGCAAATACAAGTTCAGGTTGTTCCAGGGCGCGCCTGTCACGTTCGGCGGCCAGCACATGCTCAACCTGGTGCTCGGCATCGCAATGCTGTTGCTGGGCCTCGGCTTTTCGTTCACCGAAAGCTGGACGATGTTCTTCGTGATGCTGGCCATCGCCTTTGTGCTGGGCGTGCTGATCATCATCCCGATCGGTGGCGCCGACATGCCGGTGGTGGTCAGCATGCTCAACAGCTATTCGGGCTGGGCCGCAGCGGGCATCGGCTTCAGCCTGAACAACAGCATGCTGATCATTGCCGGCAGCCTGGTGGGAAGCTCAGGGGCGATCCTGAGCTACATCATGTGCAAGGCCATGAACCGCAGCTTCTTCAACGTCATCCTGGGCGGCTTTGGTGGCGAGGCCGCCACGGCGGTGGCTGGTGACGGCACCCAGCGCAGCGTCAAAAGCGGCAGCGCAGAAGACGCCGCCTTTGTGCTGGGCAACGCCGAGACCGTGATCATCGTTCCTGGCTACGGCCTGGCGGTGGCGCGCGCGCAGCACGCTGTCAAAGAGCTGGCATCCAAACTGACTGAAAAAGGCGTCAGCGTCAAATACGCGATCCACCCCGTAGCAGGCCGCATGCCCGGCCACATGAACGTGCTGCTGGCCGAAGCCGAGGTGCCCTACGACCAAGTGTTCGAGATGGAAGACATCAACGGCGAATTTGGCCAAGCCGATGTGGCCATCATTCTGGGCGCCAACGACGTCGTGAACCCTGCAGCGCACGTCAAAGGCAGCGCCATCTACGGCATGCCGATCCTGGAGGCCTACAAGGCCAAAACGGTCATCGTCAACAAGCGCAGCATGGCCAGCGGCTACGCCGGGCTGGACAACGAGCTGTTCTACATGGACAAGACGATGATGGTGTTTGGTGACGCCAAGAAGGTGGTTGAGGAAATGGTCAAGGCGGTCGAATGAGCTTCGACGTTGGGTGAGGGCGGTGGCAAAGGGCCTTTCCCGCGTTTGTCACGGAAACCAACCGCTGTACCGGTTTCTTTCATCAGCGAGCCGATCACTCGTCAAGCGATGGTCTGTTACGAAAAATTTCCTACCCTCCGGTGACAAGTGACTGCGCTGATGGCGGCTTTGTAGTCGCCGAGTGCTCATCGCCGTGGAGATCGGCGTCAAGAGCATCAAATGAAACGTCCGCCGCGAGGGTGGACGTTGTTTGACAGGGCCCGTTGACAGGGCCCGTTAAACCATTTCATTACACCCAACGTGAATTCCAATCGAGCCGGTGAGGAAGGTAGGGTAAGTACGGGCTGAACACAATTAAAGCTTTCCGCCATCTTTGCGGCTTCCTTGATTTCTCGATCGGTTGAGCGATGGAACGGGCAGCGCATGAATGGGCGACGGCAGACCTGGGTGACCGTCGCCGTAATCGCAGGTTGATCAAGGTGGCACAGCAATTGGGTGACAAGCCGACCCAGAGCATTCCTGGTGCCTGCGGCGGATGGACCGACACCGCTGGGGCCTACCGCTTGCTCAGCAACGACAGCTTTGATTGGCGCGATGTGCTTGAGCCGCATGTTCGGTGCACCATGTAACGCATGGCGCAGGAGAAGTTGGTGCTGTGCCTGCAAGACACCACCGAATTGAACTTCAACGGTCAAACCATCGAGGGCCTTGGGCCGCTGAGCTATGAGGCGCAGCGTGGCATGTACCTGCACCCGACGTACGCGGTGAGTGCGCAGCGCGAGCCGCTTGGCCTGCTCGATGCGTGGATGTGGGCACGTGAGCCCAAGAACGCGCAGGGCATCCGCCCTGGCGTCACCGAAAGCGTGCGGTGGGTCGAAGGCTACGAGCGCCTGGCCGAGCGAGCGACGGACTTGCCCGGCACACGACTGATGCAAGTCGGCGACCGCGAGAGCGACATGCTCGGGTCGATGCTGCGAGCGCAAGCCCTGGACTGGCCGGTGGATTTGCTGGTGCGCTCGCAGCACGACCGGGTGCTGCCCCATGCAACGCGATTGTGGGCGCAGGTGCAGGCATGCGACAGCCTGGGTGAGATTGAGTTCACCATGGGGCCCAGGCTGGGCCACAAAGCCCGCGTCGTCAAGCAAGAATTGCGCGTCAAGCGCATGTGCCTGCGCACCGAGGGCGACAGCGGTTTGATGATGAAGGGCCTGATCGCCAACGAAATGAGTGCGCCCAAAGGCGAAGAGCGCGTCTGCTGGTGTCTGCTGGCGCCTGCTGACCAACCGTGAGATCAGTACCCTGGCAGAGGCCATCGAGCTCATCGATTGGTACCGCGCCCGCTGGGAGATCGAGATCTACTTTCACGTGCTCAAGAAAGGCTGCCGCGTTGAAGCGCTGCAGTGCTCGGCCATCAACGCCATCGACGCCAGCGCACTCGAGAGCCTGGAGGCGGTGGCGCACCGGCTGCGCGACGCCGGCATCCAGTTTCATCTGTCCGAGGTCAAGGGGCCGGTGATGGATCGGCTGCAACCCACCCACTTGCTGCGCGACCTGAGTGGCCGGGTTTTCCTGACACACTTCCAGGCCGTCGCCGCGCTGACGCCGGAAGTGATTGCACAGCCTGCGAGCGGCGCGACCCGTGGGGCCGTGCTGGATTGAACTTTTCTCCCCGACCCGATGGGTGAGCACGCGCGATGTCACACAGGGCCAGACGGAGCCACCCAGGGCCATACAAGGTCGCCACCCTGCAGATGATCGCTGACTTTCTGCTGCGGCAGTTCGACGGTGCCTGGCGGGCGGACGGCGTTACCATCGCCGCATGAACACACAGAACCCTCCAACCCGGCTGTTGATCGACCGCCTGGCCGCCTGCTACACCGGCGCGGTACACGATGTGCTGCGCGGCATGGGCCACGAGAACATCGTGCTGCCGCCCGAGATCAAGGCGCTGCAGCCGGGACAGAAACTCGCCGGCCCGGTGTGGACTGTGGCCGGCCACATTGACCGCAGCAAGAGCCGCCACGACTGTCTGCTGGGCTGGTGCACCTTGCTGGCCAACGCGCCGGCAGGTCATGTGGTCGTCTGCCAGCCGCACAACCACGAGGTGGCGCTGATGGGTGAGCTTTCTGCGCAGACGCTGGCCGCGCGTGGCGTGCTCGGCTACGTGGTGGACGGCGGCTCGCGAGACACCGAGCATGTTTTGGGGCAGGGCTTTGCAGTCTTCTGTTCGTTCCTGACGCCGTCCGACATCGTGGCGCGCTGGATTCCGCACGCCTACGGCGAACCGGTCGATATCGGCGGCGTCAGCATCCGCACCGGCGACTGGCTGCTCGGTGACCGCGACGGCGTGGTCATCATCCCGGCCGAGATCGTCGAGGAGGTGGTGACCAAGACCGAAGAGGTCGTGGCTACCGAAAGCGACATGCGTCGCGCTCTGGTCTCAGGCATGGACCCCGTCGAGGCGTATCTGAAGTTCGGCAAGTTCTAGCGCCTGTTTCAAGCAGCCAAGAGGCCGGCGCTGCTCTACCTCGGCAGGGTGCTGGCACCCATCAGATAGGCGTCCACCGCCCGCGCCGCCTGGCGCCCTTCGCGGATCGCCCACACCACCAGGCTCTGGCCGCGGCGCATGTCGCCTGCGGCAAAGACCTTGGGCTGGTTGGTGGCGTAGCCGCCGTGCTCTGCGGTGTGGGCTTTGACATTGCCGCGGTTGTCGGTGTTCACGCCAAAGGCCGTGATCACTGAAGCCACAGGTGCGACAAAACCCATCGCCAGCAGCACCAGATCGGCGGGGAACTCTTTCTCGCTGCCGGGCACTTCGACCATCTTGCCGTTCTGCCATGCCACATGCACGGTCTTCAGCGCCGTGATGCGGCCCTTGTCCTTGCCTTTGCCGGGCACAAAGGCTTTGGTGGCGATGGCGAATTCGCGCTCGCAGCCTTCTTCGTGGCTGCTGCTGGTGCGCAGCTTGGTCGGCCAGTAGGGCCAGGTGAGCGGCTTGTTTTCTTCTTCGGGCGGCTGCGGCATCAACTCGAACTGCGTCACGCTGGCTGCACCATGGCGGTTGCTGGTGCCCACGCAGTCGCTGCCGGTATCGCCACCCCCAATCACGATCACATGTTTACCGGTGGCCTTGAGCTGAGCTTTGACCTTGTCGCCGGCC
>Ga0105049_10003075_pt1 | contig 19760 bp, 19 predicted proteins | sample MAT06_FD_78087 | JGI IMG/M metagenome (GOLD analysis project Ga0105049, IMG submission 78087) | Freshwater microbial communities from Lake Fryxell liftoff mats and glacier meltwater in Antarctica - MAT-06 | ecosystem: Environmental > Aquatic > Freshwater > Ice > Liftoff microbial mat | place...
AGGGCGTCTGGGTCCATCACGACGGCCTGGTTCCGAAAACATCGATCAACGCCGCGCCGGCGCTGTCGAACGCCCGCGCACCGGCGCCGCTGGAAATCTGCGTCCAATGGCTGGCCACGAACTCGGGACTCACCGAGTCAACCGGCGCATGCAGGCCCTGCCCTTCGACGATCCGCACGGTTGAAAAATAGCCGGCCCCCGCGGCCAGGATGACGCCGCTTTCCTTGCAGGCCGAGCTGGCCAGCCAGGCCACGCCGGCGGACACGCGGTCGGGCGTGGCATCGTCCAGCATGCGCGCAAAGGGCAAGCCTTCGGTCATGCGCGTCAGCGCCACCGGCGCGATGGTGTTGACGCAGATGCCGTACTTCGCGCCTTCGGCCTTGAGCGTGTTCATGAGGCCTACCACGCCCAGCTTGGCGGCACTGTAGTTGCTCTGGCCGAAGTTTCCGTACAGGCCTGCGGCCGAGGTGGTCATGACGATGCGGCCGTATTGCTGCGCCAGCATGGGCACGAGCGCTGCGCGCGAGCACCAGGCCGAGCCGAGCAGGTGCACGCGCACCACGGCCTCGAAGTCGGCCGGGTCCTGCTTGTGCAGCGTCTTGTCGCGCAGGATGCCGGCGTTGTTGATGAGCACGTCCAGCCGGCCATAGGTCTGCAGCGCGGCGTCGACCAGGCGCTGCGCACCGGCGGGCGTGGAGATGTCGTCGAAGTTGGCCAGGGCGCGGCCGCCAGCGGCCTCGATCTGCGCCACCACCTTTGCGGCGGCGCTGCTGTCGCCACCCGTGCCACCCAGGCTGCCACCCAGGTCGTTGACGACCACCGTGGCGCCGCGCACGGCCAGCAGCAGCGCGTGCGCACGGCCCAGGCCCCCGCCGGCGCCGGTGATCACGGCCACCTGGCCGTCGAAACGGATTTCGTTCATGCAGTCTCCCTGGCTGTGGCTTTGGCGCCATACAGCGCGTCGATCTCGGCGGCATATTTGTCGGCGATGCTCTTGCGCTTGATCTTCAGCGTGGCGGTGACTTCGCCGTCGTCGTGGTCGAGTTCCTTGGTCAGCAGGTGAAAACTGCGCACCTGCTGCACCTGCGGCATGCGGCCGTTGACGCGCTCCACTTCGGCGTGCACCAGTTCGCGCACGCGCTCGTGCGTGGCCAGGCTGCGGAAGTGCGTGTAGGCCAGGCCTTGCTCTTCGGCCCAGGCGCTGACGGTGTCGAAGTCGATCTGGATCAGCGCCGCCACGAAGGGCCGGCGGTCGGCGACGATGATCGCTTCCTTCACGTAGGCGCTGAACTTCAGGGCGTTCTCGATTTCGCTCGGTGTGATGTTCTTGCCGCCCGCGGTGATCATGATGTCCTTCTTGCGGTCGACGATGCGGATCTCTTCGCCCTCCGGCGTGGCCACGGCCTGGGCGACGTCGCCGGTGTGCAGCCAGCCTTCGGTGTCGATGGCCTCGCGCGTCGCCGCTTCGTTGCGGTAGTAGCCTTTGAACACCGTGGGGCCGCGCAACAACAGTTCACCGTCCGCGGCAATGCGCAGTTCCACGCCGGGGATGGCAGAGCCCACGGTACCGACGGGCGACGCTGCGCTGCGCTGCACGCACACCACGCCGGCGGTTTCGGTCATGCCGTAGCCTTCGCGGATGGGTACGCCCAGGGCACGAAAGAAGCGCAGCATGTCCGGCGCGATGGGTGCTGCGCCCGACAGCGCCAAACGGCAGTGGCGCAGACCGATGAAGTTGTTCAATGCGCGCAGCACCAACAGCGACCACAGCGCGTGCGTGATGCGCTGCGCCAGCGTCCAGCGTTCGGGCGGCAGGTCGGCAAAGTGCATCGTGGCGGCCATGGCGCGCGTGTACAGCGCGCGGCGCAGGCCGCCGGTTTCGCGGATCTTGGTCTCGATGGAGGCGTGCAGCTTTTCCCAGATGCGCGGCACGCCCAGAAACAGCGTGGGCGCGACTTCGCGCAAATCGGTCTGCACGGTGCGCAGGCTCTCTGCGAAGTTCACCACTGCCCCGGCGCGCAGCGGCAGGTACACGGTGTAGATCTGCTCGGCGACGTGGCACAGCGGCAAGTACGACACCATGCTGTCGGCCGGGCTGCACTGGTAGACCGCGTCGGTGCCTTTGGCCATCGCGGCGATGTTGCCGTAGCTGATCATCGCGGCCTTGGGCCGGCCGGTGGAGCCGCTGGTGAAGATCATCAGCGCGGTATCTTCCATCGACTGTCGCGACTGGCGTTCTTCCACCAGCCGCGGGTGCTCCTGGTCGAAGGCAGCGCCCAGCGCGCTGACCTCGTCGAAGGTCAGCAGGTCGGGCACCTCGTAGTGACGCAGGCCGCGCGGGTCCATCACCACCAGATGCTGCAGCGCGGGCAGCTGTGCCCGCACCTCGAGCACCTTGTCCAGCTGCTCCTGGTCCTCGCAGACAACGACCACCGCGTCAGAGGCTTGCAACAGGTATGCCACCTCGGCAGCGGGGGAGGTGGGGTAGACGCCCACCGTGACCGCGCGCACCAGGCCGCAGCCCAGTTGCGTGAAGACCCACTCCTTGCGGTTCTCGCTGATCACGGCGCAGTGGCCGCCTTCGGGCAGCCCCAGCTTCGCCAGCCCCAGGCCGAAGTGGCGCGCCGCCCGCTCGTATTGCGCCCAGGTCACGGGCTCCCAGATGCCGTAGTCCTTCTGTCGCAGCGCCACCGTGTCGGGGCGTGTGGCCGCCCAGTGTCGCAACTGCTGCGGCAGGGTCATGGGCTCGGATTCGGAGCCGTGCTCAAGAAAACTTGGCACCGCCACTTTTCTTGACCCGCGCGGGGGGCGGGCTGGGTGCAGCCCGGGCCTGGGGGTGCTCATGACAACCAGCGCTTGCGCCGCTTGTAGTGCTTGACGTGGCGGAAGCTGGCCACTTCGGCCGAGGTGTCTCCGTAGCCCAGGTAGAAGCGCTGCACATCGGGATCGGCCACCAGCTTGTCGGTGGGGCCGTCGATCACCACGCGTCCGCTTTCCATGATGTAGCCGTACTGCGCGATGCCGAAGGCCGCCATGGCGTTCTGTTCCACCAACAGCATGGCCACGCCTTGCTCGCGGTTGATGCGCGCGATGATCTTGAAGATGTCCTCCACCACCAGGGGCGCCAGGCCCAGTGACGGCTCGTCCAGCAACATCAGCCGCGGCTTGCCCAGCAGCGCGCGGCCGATGGCCAGCATCTGCTGTTCGCCGCCCGACAGGTAACCCGCGCGCTGCGTGCGGCGGTCTTTCAGGCGCGGAAAGTAGTCGTAGATCAGCGCCGGCTCGGGTTTCTCGTTGCGGCCGATCAGCGCATTGCCGGCGGCCACCAGGTTTTCGTCCACCGTCAGGTCCTCGAACACGTGTCGGCCCTCGCGCACGTGGGCAATGCCGCGCCGCGCCAGCAGGTGCGGCGCCACCGCGTCGATGCGCTCGCCGTCAAAGCGGATGGCGCCCGAGCGCAGCGCACCCACCTCCAGCGGAAGCAGGCCCGACACCGCCTTGAGCGTGGTCGTCTTGCCCGCGCCATTGCTGCCCAGCAGCGCCACGATCTGCCCCTGCGGCACCTGCAGCGACAGGCCACGCAGCACCTGCACCGAGTGGTGATAGACGACCTCGATGTTCTCGATGGCCAGCGCGGGCGCGTCGCTCACGAGGTGGACTTGATCCATCCGCTGGCGGGTTCGAGCAGCTTGGTTTCGGCGTTGTAGGCGTAGATGCGCCCGCTGGGGATCTGGTGGCCCTTCAGCGACGCCAGCAGGCCGGTCACGCCACCGGTGTCCCAGTCGTTGATGCTTTCCAGTGCGGCCTTCATGTTCGGCCCGGTCAGCGGCTTGCCGGCCTTGAGCACACGATCCATGACCTAGGCGAAGATCATGCCCACCAGCCAGCCATGGGTATAGAACAGCGGCACGTAGGCCATGTTCGGACGTGCCTTGGCGGTGTAGTCCTTGATCGTCTGCATGGTGGGCGCGTCCTTGGTGTCGTAGCTGTAGCGGTAGGGCATCACGCCCATCCAGCCTTGTGCTGCCGTGCCCATGGCGCTGACGGTGGTCTGGTCCATGCTCCAGATCGTGCCCATGGGCGTGGTGCTCATGCCCGCCTCGCGCATCTGCTTGATGAACTCGGGGATCGGGGCCAGCACATAACCGTGAAAGATCACGAAGTCAGGCTTGGCGCGGCGCAGCTTGGCGACCTCGCTGCTGACGTCCACGGCGCCGGGCTTGGTGACGATCTCCTGCACGATGGGGATCTGCAGTGCGGCCGCCTTGGCTTTCAGGCCGGGGATCGGGTCGCGGCCGAACTCGGTGTCGCTGTAGACCACGGCCACCGCTGGCTTGGTGGTGCCGCGTGAGGTGCGGTGGATGTACTCAAGCAAGATCTCGCACATGGCCGTGTAGGTGGGGCCGGCCATGAAGTAGTAGGGCACGTTCTTCGGGTCGGCCAGGTCGGACGAGAAGCTGGGGCTGCTGGTCAGCGTGCTGCCAAGCTGGCTGACCTCCCTGGAAGCGGCCTTGGCCCAGGCCGTACTGTCGCCGTAGAACACCGGCGGCTTGTGCGCACCCATGAGCTTCTTGAACACGCTCATGGCCTGGTCCATCTTGTAGCCGGAGTCCTCGCCGATGTAGCGCAGCTTGCGTCCGGCCACGCCACCCTTGGCCTGGTTGCGCCAGTCGCAGTAGTCGCCCAGGCCCTGGTGCAGCCCGACACCCGCGAAGGCAAACACGCCTGTGATGGGTTGCGCCGCGGCCACCACCAGTTCACCGCTTTGCGCCAGCGCCGCGTGCAACGGCAGCGCCGAAAGCGCGGCCCCTCCGAGGCCTGCACCGATGATGCGACGGCGCGCCGGGTCGGCAGCGTCATGATGGCCTGGGTGGCCGGGGTTGTCGTGGTTGTCGTTGTAAGCGCTCATCCTCGTCTCCTTGTAAAAGTCAGGCCCTGAAGGGCCACAGGTGGAACACACGCCGCACTCGCCGCCACATCTCCAGCAGCCCGTGCGGTTCAAACACCAGAAAGCCGATGATCAGCAGGCCGAACACCACCTGCTGGACAGGGCTGAGGATTTCGGTGGCACGCGGTGCCCATTGCGCCACCAGCGCCACGCCGGCGCGCAGCAACTCGGGCACCAGCGTCATGAAGATGGCACCGAGGATGGTGCCCAGCATGCTGCCCAGACCGCCCACGATGATGACCGCCAGGTAGAAGACCGACAACTGCAGCGTGAAGTACTCGGGCGTCATCGCGCGGTAGAAGTAGCCCAGCAAGGCGCCGGCCACGCCGGCGTAGAAGCTGCCGATGGCAAACGAAGCCAGCTTGTAGTGCAGCAGGTTGATGCCCAGCACTTCGGCCGAGATGTCCTTGTCGCGGATGGCGATGAAGGCCCGGCCGACGCGGGTGCGAAACAGGTTGCGCGCCGCCACCAGCATCAGCGCTGCCACCGGCACGATGAGGTAGTACATGCGGTGGTCGTTCAGCAACTCGAAGCCGAACAGGCTGGCGTTGGGCACGTTCACGCCGCGCACGCCGCCGGTGACGCTGTCCCATTCGCGGAACACGTAGACCAGCAAGAACTGCGTGGCCAGTGTGGCCACCGCCAGGTACAGGCCCTTGATGCGCAGGCTGGGCAGCCCCACCGCAATGCCCAGCAGCGCGGCCAGACCCCCGGCCCACAGCAAGGTCAGCAGCGTGGGCATGCCGCGCTGCGCGGCCCAGGCTGCGGCATAACAACCCACGCCCATGAAGGCAGCATGCCCGAGCGAGATGAGGCCGGTGTAGCCGGTCATGATGTTCAGCCCGGCTGCAGCGATGCAGTGGATGCCCACCATGCAGGCCAGGCCGACGATGTAACCGTTGACGCCGAACGGCAGCATCACCAAGGCCACGGCCAGTGCCGCCAGCCAGGTTTGCTGCACCCGGGTGGGCCACAGCGCCTCGTCGTGCGCATAGCTGGCGCGGAAGTCACCGATGCGCATTCACAGCCTCTCGATGCGGCGTGTGCCGAACAGGCCGTAGGGCCTGATCAGCAGGATCACGAGGACGACGGCGTAGGGCACGATGTCGCGCACTTTGCCGCCCAGGTAGGCCGCGGTGAGGCTTTCGATCAGGCCCACCACCAGCCCGGCCACGATAGCGCCGGCAATGCTGTCCAGCCCGCCCAGGATGATGACCGCCAGCACGCCCAGCGCAGCGCCGCCCAGGGCCGGCGACAGGCTGGTCATCGACGCCACCACGATGCCGGCCACCGCGCCGACCATGCCGGCAAACATCCAGGTCAGCGCCTGTGTGCGCCGCACGTCGATGCCCAGCACGTAGGCGGTGAGCGGGTCGCTGGCCGCCGCGCGCATCGCGATGCCGGTCTTGGAAAAGCGAAAGTACAGCGTGAAGCCGGTGATGACCACCGCCGCCAGCAAGAAGCTCCACACCACCTGGCCGGGGATGAAGATGTCGCCCACGATGAAGGGTTTGCGCGACAGCAGGGCCGGCATTTCGTAGTTCTTGCCGCCCCAGACGGCGTCCACCCCGCCGTGCAGCGCACTGGCCAGCCCGATGGTCGCCATCAGCACCGAAATCACGGGCTGCCCCGACAGCGGCCGCAGCAGCGTGCGTTCGATCAGCCCGGCCACCAGCGCCACGGCGGCCAGCGTTGCCGGCAACGCCGTCCAGATGGGCCACTGCCACATCACGTTGGCGGTGTAGAAGAAGTAGGCGCCGAGCATCATGAATTCGCCCATCGCGAAATTGATGACGCCAGTGCCCTTGTAGATGAGCACGAAGCCGAGCGCGATCAGCGCCAGCAAGCCGCCTGACAAGAGGCCGATGAGGCTGTATTCGGCCAGGGCGATCCAGTCGAAGCCGCCTGTCATGCGCTGACCCCTGCTGCTGCCTTGTCACCCAGATAGGCGCGCACCACCTCGGGGTTGTGCCGCACCTCGGCCGGTGCGCCGGTGCCGATGACCTGGCCGAAATTGAGGACCACGACGTGGTTGGAGATGTCCATCACCAGGCCCATGTCGTGCTCGATCAGCAGCACGGTGATGCCGCGCTCTTCCTGGATGTCGAGGATGAAGCGCGCCATGTCCTCGGTCTCCTCGCGGTTCATGCCGGCCACGGGTTCGTCGAGCATCAGCACCTTGGGCCGCATGGCCAGCGCGCGCGCCAGCTCGACGCGTTTTTGCAGGCCGTAAGACAGGGACGCCACGCTCTGGTGGCGCACGTGGTCGATCTCCAGGAAGTCGATCACCTCGCGTTCGATCTCGCGCCGCAGCGCCATCTCTTCGCGCCGCGCCGGGCCCAGGTACCAAAGGGCGGTGAAGGGGTTGGCCGCCAGCCGCGTGTGGCCACCGAGTTTGATGTTGTCCAGCACCGACATGCCGCGAAACAGCGCCACGTTCTGGAACGTGCGCGCCAGCCCCAGCGCGGCCCGCCGGGCGGGGCCTTGCGCAGTGATGTCGCGCCCCTCGAAGCGCACCTGTCCCTGCTGCGGCTTGTAGAAACCCGAGATGGCGTTGAACAGGCTCGTCTTGCCTGCACCATTGGGGCCGATGATGGCCGTGATCTCGCCGGCACGCGCCGCCAGCGACACGCCCGACAGCGCCTTGATGCCGCCAAATCCAAGGTGGATGGCGTCGGCCTGCAGCAGGGCGGATGTCATCTCGGGCGGTCTTCCATGGCTGTCAATGTCGTGCCGTGCGGGACTTCATGGACCGGCAGTCGTAAGCCCCCAGCAGGGGATCTGAGCCCGGCCCGAAGATCAGGTTCTTCTGGATCTTGTTGGTCGGCGTGGTGGGCAAGACGTCACGGAACACCACCCATCCGGGCGCCTTGTAGTACGCCAGCTCCGCCAGGCAATGGCGCACCAGCGCTTGGGCGGTTTCCGCGCTGGGCGGTGTGCCCGTGGCGGGCACCACAACAGCCATCACCTCTTCGTCGCGCAACTCGTCAGGTACCGGCAGGATGGCAATCCGGTTCACCGCCGGGTGCACGGCCAATGCGGCTTCCACTTCGCTGGCGGAGATGTTCTCGCCCGAGCGTCGCACCATGTCCTTGCGGCGGTCCACGAAGTACAGCATGCCACTGGCGTCGCACGTGACGACGTCGCCGGTGTGGAACCAACCGCCGCGCCAGGCCTTGGCGTCGGCCTCCGGGTCGTCGAGGTAGGCGCTGAAAAACCCCTGGCGGTGATCAGGCCCGCTGTTGCGCACCAGCAGTTCGCCGGGCTGACCCTCGGCCACGTCCACACCGCTGTCGTCCACCAGGCGCACCTCGATCGGCTCGCGCTCGCGGCCGAAGGCGCGCGTCTGCACCTGGCGTGGGTCCACGTTGTTGGCCAGGAAACGGCCGGTCTCGGTCATGCCCCACACCTCCACCAGCGGGAAGCCGAAGCGCTGCTCGAAAGGCCCGTGCAGTGTCGGGTCGCAGCCGGCGCCGAGTGCGAAGCGGATGCGGTGCTGCGTCTCCCACGCGTTCACCGGCTGCTTGAACAGGGCCGGCGGCATGATGCCCAGATAGTGGATCACCGTGACTCGCGACCGGACGCAGTCTTCCCACCAGGTTCCAGCGTGGAAGCGGTCGGGCAGCACCAGGCAGTTGTCGGTCTGGCAGACGGCCGAGAACGAGACCATGGCGCAGTTCATGTGGAACACAGGCAAGGGGTTGAGCAGGCGGTCCTGTCCGCGCTGGAAGCTCAGCAGGCCGCCGATGTTGGCGTACCACGCACCCGCGCCCAGCACGTAGTCGTTGCTCAGCACACACCCCTTGGGGCGGCCCGAGGTGCCGGAGGTGTAGAGGATCGCGGCCTCGGCCCGCAAACTGTCGGCGGGCACGTTGCGCCCCGCCGGCGCATCGGGCAAGCTGCTGGCAAGCGTGTCGACCAGCATGCGGGGCACGCGCCCGAGAGCGGCGTTGGCTGCCATGACCTCGTCGATCAGTGGGTGGCGGTCGGCGCCGCTGACCACCAGATCAGCGCTCGAGTGCGACAGCGCGTAACGGATCTCGCCGGCGCGGTGGTCAGGGTTCAGCGGCACGATGGACGCGCCCAGGCGGTTGAGAGCCAGGAAGTGAAAAAAGTGACGCGGGTGGTTGCCCACCCCCAGCGCCACGCGATGGCCTGCGCCCCAGCCGCGTGAACGGTAGATCTCGGCCAGGCGATGCACTTCTTGCTCAGCGGCGTCGTAAGTCCAGACCCGGCCCCCGGAGAGCGCCGACTCGGCCAGGAAGGGCAGGTCGGCGGCACGGCCGCACGCGGCGACAAAAGCATCGTTCAGGGTGCGCATGCGCTGGGCCACTTTCTTGGGTAGCGGCGGGCTGTGGTGCTATTCCGCTGCGAGCTTTCGGCTCTTGATGAGGCCCGAGAAGGCCCGCGTCTCACGCTCCAGCAGGCTGCGGAACTGCGGCGTGTCGACGAACAGCGCCTCGCCGTTGAGGGCCTGCATCTTCTGCTGCACGGCCGGCTGCGTCAGCACTTGCGACAGCCCGCGCGCGAGCTTGCTGCGCACCTCCTCCGGTGTGCCCACCGGCACCCACAAGCCGACCCAGGTATCGAGGTCGAGCCCCTGTACGCCGCCTTCGCTCATCGTGGGTACGTCTGGCAACTGGCGTGAGCGCGCGCCGCTGGCGACGCCAAACATCTGCACCTTGCCGGCCTTCACATGCTGGACCGAGATGCCCGGATCCATCACGAAGTCGGCCTCGCCAGCCATCACCGCTTGCAGCGCTGCTGCCGAGCCACGGTAGGGCACATGCAAGGCCTGAATGCCCGCCTGCTGCAAAAACAGCTCACTCACCAGGTGTGGCGTCGTGCCGGCGCCGGCCGAGGCATAGTTGAGCTTGCCGGGGTTGTTGCGTGCATGGGCGATCAACTCAGCCAGATCCTTGCCGGGAAAGCCATTGCGCACCACCAGGTGCAGCTGGTAGCGGCCGATGCCGGCCACGGGCAGCAGGTCGGTAGCCGGGTTGGCAGCGGCTTTGTAGAGAAACGGGTTGGCGCTTTCCACCGTCGTCGGGCCGATGAGGATGGAGTAGCCGTCGGCTGGCGCGCGCGCCACTTCGACCATGGCCAGGTTGCTGCTGGCGCCGGGCTTGTTGTCCACCAGGATGGATCTACCCAGCACCTCGGACAGCGGTTGCGAGACGATGCGCGCCATCACATCCACGCCCCCGCCCGGCGGAAAGCCGACCACCAGCCGCACCGGCCTGTCCGGCCAGGTACCCTGCGCCCGCAACGGGCCCACGCCAACCACGGCGCAGAGCGCCGCTGCGGCGCCGATGATGTGCCGGCGTTGCACGAGGTGCTGACGATCTTTCATGCTGGTTCTCCTGTGGGGGTTAAGTGGATGCCGCAGCATCGAGAAACACGGTGCCTGTGAAACTGCTGACCGACCGACCTGAATCGTTCGTCACGTCGACGCGGTAGGTGGCCAGGCGGCGCGAACGCGACACCTCGTTCGCGCTGGCCGTCAGCACTTCGCCCACACGCACCGCGTGTTGGTAGGTGATGTGCGCATCGATGCCGGCCGCCAGCACGCCGCGCGAGTTGGACGCCAACCCGAAGGCCGTGTCGGCCAGCGCAAAGATGACGCCGCCGTGGCAGCTGCCGTTGAAGTTGAGGTGCTGCCCGCCAACGCGCAGGCTGACCGTGGCCATCCCTTCGCTGCCTGAGCTGCAACTCAAGCCCAGCAGCCGCGCCAGCGGGTCGGCGGCGGCCAGGCGGGCCACGCGCTGGCCGAATTCATCGGATGCGATCGGCGCCTGTGGCGCGCGCAGTCGGCGCCCGCGGCCGGCCCGCTCGGCATGCGCCTGCAGGCCCTGCGCCAGCTCGGCCACGCCCTGGCCTTCAGAAACACTCACCTTGAGCACCGGCACCTGCCACTCGCCTTCGGTACCTGCGGCGCGCAGGTGCAGCATGTCGCGCAGGTCGCGCTCGGCAGCCTCTGCGCCAGGCAGGTCGCACTTGGTCACCACCAGCAGGTCGGCGATCTCCAGGATGCCGGCCTTGATGGCCTGTACGCCGTCACCCAGCCCGGGCGGGCAGGTGACGATGCGCGTATCGGCCACACGCATGATCTCGACTTCGCTCTGGCCGGCGCCCACGGTCTCGACGATCACAGTGTCGAAACCGGCGGCGTCCATGATGTCCACGATGCCGCTGGTGCTGGCCGACAGGCCGCCCAGATGCCCACGCGAAGCCACCGAGCGGATGAAGACATCCGCGTGCGCGCCGTGCTCGCCCATGCGCACCCGGTCGCCGAGCACCGCGCCCCCGGTGAGCGGGCTGGATGGGTCCACCGCCACCACGCCCACGCGCTGGCCGCGCGCGAGCAACTCGCCCAGCAGCGCATGCACGAGCGTGGACTTGCCGGCACCCGGAGCCCCGGTGATGCCCAGCACATGCGCGCGGCCCAGATGCGGCTGCAACGCGGCGCGCAGCGCCCGGGCTTCGCGCCCGCCCTGTTCGATGCGGCTGATGGCGCGCGCCACGGCACGGCGCTCGCCGGCCAGCAGCCCGGCTGGCAGGCTGGATGGCTGGCCTGCATCCAACGGCTCGGCCGCCGCAGATTCTTGGGCCGCGCGCGCTGTCACACCAGGGCCTGAACGTGCCCGAAGCCCAGTTCGCGCCGCAGCGTGGCGCAGATCTCGCCATGCGTCACGCCGGCCTCGGCGGCTTCGACGACGCGGCCGAAGATGTTGTCGCGGGCATCGCCGCAAGCGCGCGCGAGCTGGTCGAGTGCGCGTTGCACATCGGCAGCCGAGCGCCCGGCCTTGAACGCGCGCAAGCTGTCCACATGGGCCTGCATCGCTGCACGATCGGGCCGCGCGTTCACCGGCCTTGCGCTGCGGTCTTCGTCCAGCGGGTAGGCGTTCACGCCCACCACCGTCTGTTCGCCGGCATCGACCTGGGCCTGGAACTTGCGCGCCGACTCGCCGATCATGCGCTGTACCAGGCCGCTTTCCACCGCCCGGTACATGCCGCCGGCCCTTTCTATGATGGCCATCAGACGTTCGATCTCGGTCTGCATCTGATCGGTGAGCGCCTCGACGTAGTGGCTGCCACCCAGGGGATCGATGACGTCCGTGAGATGCGCTTCCTCACGCAGGATGTTCTGCGTGGCCACGGCGATGCGCGCACCAAATTCGCTGGGGCAGGACAGGGCCTCATCGTAGGCATCGGTGTGCAGCGACTGCAGGCCGCCGAAGATGCCCGCCATGGCCTGCACGGTGACGCGTGCAATGTTGTTGAGCGGCTGCTGGCGCGTCAGGTCCACCCCGGATGTCTGGGCGTGGAACTTGAAGCGCCAGGAGCGAGCGTCCTTCGCGCCCAGGATTTCCCTCGTGACCCGGGCCCAGATGCGCCGTGCGGCACGGAACTTGGCCACCTCCTCGAAGAAGCTGACCGAGATGTCGAAGAAGAAGGTGAAGCGCGGCAGGAACTGGTCGGGGTCGATGCCGCGGGCGATGCAGTCCTGCGCGTTCTGGATCGCGGTGCTGAGCGCGAAAGCCACGGCCTCGGCCGGGTTTGCGCCCGCTTGCTGCATGTGCTGGCCCACCACCGACATCGGGTTCCACTTCGGCACGAACTCGTTGCAGAAGGCAATGTGGTCACCCAGGATGCGCCGCGCACCCGGCAGTGCGATGCGGAAGAACATGTGGTTGGCGGCGTAATGGCTGATGTAGTCGCTTTGGTTGCTGGTTCCGCTGACCTGCCGCCAATCGGTGCCACGCCGCCTGGCCGCCGCCAGCATGAAGGCCAGCAGCGTGAACGGGCTGGGGTCGTTCAGCGCACACGAGGTGGTGGCCAGGTCCACGCCCTTCAGCGCGCGGTCCATGTGCTCGGCGGTGTTGACCACCGTCCCGCAGGTGCCCAGCAGTTCGATGTGCGACTCATCGGCGTCAAAACCGCGAAAGACCGAGTTGCAGGGGATCAGCGAGACCGCCGTGGCTCCTTGCGCCAGCACGCCCAGCAGGCGCGCGTTGTACTCGGCCGGTGTGCCCAGGCCGGTGAGCTGGCGCTGCGTCCAGGTGCGGCCGCGGTGCATGGTGGCGTAGATGCCGCGCGTGTACGGTGCCTGGCCAGGCAAGCCAGCATCGTCGGTAGGGTCCTGACCACTGTCCCGCGCCGTGTACAGGGGCTTGATCGGCAACCCCGAGCGGTTGAAGACGGCGCAATCGGTGCCGATCTGCTGCCTGTATTCCTTCTGCCACTGTGCCAGGGCTCGCTCCGCTGCGTCAGCGTCGGGGACCAGCAGAGATGCATCGGTCGGCTTGTTCATGAGAGAGGCTCCGTAGGCGGTTGCAGTGTCTGGGCTGGACTGGACTGGGCTGGGCTGGGCTGGTGCTCAGGTCGCGGCGCGCCGCGCGCGCAAGTCCGGCGTGATCTCGCGCACGTAGTCGGTGATGGCGGACAACGGGCTGCCAGGGTGGAACACGCGCGCGACGCCGGCGTCCAGCAGCATCTGCTCGTCGTCATCGGGCACGATGCCGCCCACGATCACCGCGGTGTCGCCCAGACCCGCCTCGCGCAGCGCCACCATCAGCTTGGGCACGATGAGGTGGTCGGTGGCGAGCGAAGAGATGCCGATGACGTCCACATCCTCCTCGGTGGCGAGCTTCACGACGGTGGCGATTTCCTGCCACGGCGGCGTGTAGATCACCTCCATCCCGGCGTCACGCAGCGCCGCCGCCACGATGCGGCTGCCGCGGTCGTGGCCGTCGAAGCCAATCTTGGTGACCAGTACCTTGGGGATGACGTTGTTGGCAGTGGGGACGTTCATGCAGGGTTCTCCAGGCCCTGGCGCAGCAGGGCCGTGAATTGGCGCGCCAGCTTGCGCGGCGTGGCACCGCCATCCGGGCGGTACCAGGTTTGTGACCAGTTCAGCGCACCCAACAGCATCAGGCGCGCGGCCTTGCGATCGGTGCGCGGCGGCAGCGGCAGTTCGGCCAGCAGCGAAGACCACATCGCTTCGTAGCGGTCGCGCTCGACCGTCATCGACGCTGCGGTGGCAGGTACATCGGTCGGGCGTACGCGCACCACCACGCGGGCGTAGTCGTCGTCGCGCAGGATGGACTCGAGGTGGGCCACGCAGGCCGCCTCGAGTCGCGCCCAGGGTTCGGTCAGCGGCCGCACTGCCGACTCAACCGCCGCGCAGATCTGCTCCACGCCGCGCAGGTACACCGCCACCAGCAGGTCTTCCTTGGTGGCGAAGTGGCAATACAGCGATCCAGGCCGCATGCCGACCGTGCGCGCAATGTCACGCACCGTCGTGCCCTCGTAGCCGTGCCGGCAGAACAGCTGCGCCGCAGCATCCAGCAATTGCGGTGCGCGGCTGTCGACATGCACGCTGGCCCCCGAGGAGACGCGTGCAACGCGTGCAACTCCTGCAGTGGGGACGGATGAAGTGCCGGAGGTTGACATCGGTGAGCTGAGCTGGTGCAGGCACTATAGCAAACAATCGTTTGCTTATGAAGATGCTCGTCGCTATAGTCATTCACCGTCCCACCACAGCGCCTGGCACAAAGGCCGGGCGCTCCTGCCCATGAGCTTTCAAGACATCGTGTTGAGTTCCGGCGTGCGCACACCGTTCGGCGATTTCGGCCAGTCGCTGCGCGACGTGCCGTTGTCAGAACTGGGCGTGCACGTGGTCAAGGCCTGCCTGGCGCGCGCCGGTCTGGCGGCCTCGGCGGTCGACCACCTGGTGTTCGGCAACGTCGCGCCGGTCGACCACGACGGCCTGTTTGTCAGCCGCAAGATCGCGTTGCAGGCCGGCCTGCCCGAAGACAGCGCCGCGCTCGGTGTGTCGCGCGCTTGTGGCACCGGCTCGCAGGCCATCGTCAGTGCGGCGCAGCAGATCCAATCTGGCCACAGCGAGGTGGCCGTGGCCGCCGGCGGCGAGAATTTTTCTCGCGTGCCTTACCTGGCGCACCAGGTCCGCTGGGGCGCACAGCGCGGGCCATTCGATTTCGTCGATGGCCTGGACTACATCTACCGTTGCCCGTTCTCGCGCGAGCTGATGGGCGACACCGCAGAGAACCTCAGCGCGCGCTTTGCTTACACCCGTGAGGCCATGGACGACTGGGGCTTCATGAGCCAGCAGCGCGCCGGTGCAGCCACCGCCTCAGGTTTCCTGGCGCGCCAGATTGCAGCCATCGACGTGCCCGCAGCGGGCAAGGGCAAAGCGGGCGTGCGCCGTTTTGAGCAAGACGAATACCCGCGCCCGCAGATCACGCGTGAGAAGCTGGGGACGCTCAAGCCCGCCTTTCGCAAGGATGGCCTGGGCCAGGTCACCGCCGGCAATTCCAGCGGCGTGACCGACGGTGCCGCTGCGTTGGTGGTGGCGAGCCGCGCCGCCGCCGAGGCCCATGGCGTGCCCCTGCAGGCGCGCCTGGTGGACTGGGCCGTAGTGGGTGTGGCGCCTGAGATCATGGGCGCCGGCCCGGTGCCGGCCGTGCGCAAGCTGTTGCAGCGCACCGGCCTCACGGTGGCCGACATCGACTACTTCGAGATCAACGAAGCCTTTGCCGTCGTCAACCTGCACGCCGAACGCGAACTCGGCATTCCGAGGGCACGCACCAACCTGTATGGCGGCGGCATCAGCATCGGCCACCCGCCCGGCGCCACCGGCCTGCGCATGACCATCACGGCCATGCACCATCTGGCCGACACCGGCGGGCGCTACGCCGTCATCAGCATGTGCCTGGGATCCGGCATGGGCATGGCGACCTTGATCGAGAACCTGGTGCGATGAGATTGAACCGCCCCGGGTTTCGTGCGTGCGCTTAAGGGGGCTCAGCCTGGGCTCAGCCCTTCTTGGCCCAGGCGCTGCACCAGCCCGGACCCGCGACCTGTTTGGTGCCGAAAAGCGGGCAGCCACCCCAGGCATCAGTCGCTTTGGCTTGGTACAACGCGCAGTTGTTGCACTTCTGAGCATTGGCGTGCTTGGGGTACTTCTTGGCGTCCACTTTGGTGGTGTCGTGCAGGTAACCCAAGGCAATTGCCTGGGGATCTTTTTCGTCCAGCTTGGCCTGGGCGTGGGCAGTGTGGCCGACGGCCAGCGCAGAACCGGCGGCAGCCACTTGCATCAGAAAAACTCGGCGTGAACTCTGTGACATGGGTCAAAGTCTCCGTGACTTGGGTATGAAGGGTTGACAAAAATTGCAAAAATTGCCGTCAAGACGGCTTGGGGGAAACACTCTGGGGGGCTGTTCGTTCTGCGTCCGGGCGGCGACGCAACGGCATCAGCTGGTGGTGACAGAAACGCCCAGGCAGGCGTTGCAGCGACCCAGACCCCGCAGCCGGGGATCGGGTTTGCCGTCGCCGGTCTTGAAGTTGGCATGGCATTTGATACACACGTACATCTTCGAACTGGACATCATCGGCTTGACGCCGGGTTCGGCGTGCGGCCGGGCGGCCGTGTACTCGGCCTGGGTTTGCCGGAGCTTGGGGCCGGCGGAAGTGTCGTTGCTGCTGGAGCTGCGGCGAGTGGTCATGGCTAGGGAAGGCTTTGGCGGGCCCGGCTGTCGTCGCGAAGCCCCTATTGTCCTCGGAAATGCGACGGCCCGCACTCCGGGCAGACATGGGGTAGGACAACAGTCGGGCTTGCAGCATCCACATGCTCGGATAACGGTGGGCTCAGGCGTTGGGTTGACAGCGTCTTGCCAGGGCCGACCTGATCTGCAATCAGCGACTTTCAGCCGCTGTGCGAGGCTGCATCTGCTGCCGGCGCGAGCCCGAAGCCATCTGCTGTGACGGTGCACACGATGCCTGCGCCAGCGCGCTCGGCCCATTGCACTTGAGCGTTGAAGCTGCGCACGCGTTTGCGCACGCCACCCAGGCCCAGCCCATGGGCCCATTTGTGCGGTTCCCGGCCCTGCCCGTTGTCGCTCAGCTCCAACAGCAATTGTCCGGCTGCCAGTTCAATCCTGACCTGCACTTCAGTGGCCTGGCCGTGCTGCAAGGCGTTGCTGAGCAGTTCGCGCAGCACGCGGGTCAGCGCAGACCACTGGGCGACACTCAAGACAGGGTCCAGATCGATCTGCAGTGACCACAGCAAGCTGGCCTTGGCAGCCGCCAGCCTCTGCGTCAGATCCAGCTTCCACTCGGCAGCAGCTTCGGACAGGCGGTGTTCGCCCGCGGCCAGGCCACGGGTCAGGGTTTTCAGATCCTGCAGGGTATGGCGCAGGTATTCTTCCATCTCGCGGTTGGGTGCTTGGTAGATCAAAGTCAGCAAGCGCGCGCCAATGTCGTCATGCAGATCCTGGGCGAGGCGCAGCCGCTCTTCAAGCCGGCCGCGTTCTACCGCCTGGTCATAAGCCACTGCACGCCGAAGTTGCTCGACCACCCGATCAGCGAGCCTGGCGTCATCGCGATGGAAGCGGCGCCGGCCTTTGCGGGCATCCTTCAGCTCCAGTGCGATGCTGGCTGTGACCGGGACGACGAGGCACGCACCCCGGCCTTGCACCTCGGACTGCTGCGCGTTGTGCTTCAGCACCGAGAGCCCGCTGGGCTCGAACAACTGTTGCAGCACTTCACCCAGCAGCTGTGGAAAGCGCGCCGGTTGCTGCTGCACCGCGCGGGCTGCCCGATAGAGCATCTCGAAACTGCTCTCGCTGCTTAGGCCCGGAGGCGTTCGCAGGCGCAGCAGCAGTTGGTGGAAGAATTGCAGCACGGGCTTGGGTCAGCGAGTGTTTTCATGTTCCAGGCCGAAGCTCTGCATCATGAAACTTGCTGCCGAGCTTTACACCAGCCCTTGCTTGGCGGCGAGCACGGCTGCTTCGGCGCGGCTTGAAACATCGAGCTTCTTGTAGATCGCCTTGATGTGATCGTTGACGGTGAACCATTTGATGCCCATCAGGCTGGCGATTTCCTTGATCGTGAAGCCTTTGCTCAAGTACGTCAGCACTTCTGTTTCACGCGGGGTCAGGCGATCATGAGCCGGTGTCGATTCCAGTGCCACCGGCTTGGAAGCTGCAGCCAGCGGCCGCACTGCAGAGCTGCTGGTCAACGCGCCGGCGGCTTCTCTCCCGAACTGCGCCGCTCGCAGGTGGGCGGCGGGCTGATCCCTGAAGTGTGACAGCAGCCGCCTGGCGATCGCAGGTGACAGCGGCGGCTGCCCGCGGACGATTTTTTGCAATTCTTCAACCAATACTTCAAAACGGTCCTCTTTCAGCAGATAGCCGTCTGCACCGCGCTGCAGCGCAGGAAAGAGATGATCGTCATCCGAGTACAGGGTGGTCACGATCTTGATCGAGGGGTAGCTGCTCAGCTCTGCCAGCAACTCCAGCCCCGTGCCGTCCGGCAGCTCCAGATCAACGAAAATCAACTTGAAAGGATCGGTGCCATGCAGCCCTTGCGCGCCGCCGGTGAGGTTGATGGCGTGCCTGGCTTGCTGCAGGTCGCCTGCCTCGGTGATCGTGATCTCGTCACTGAAACTCTCACGCACCACGCGCACCAGGAAGCTGCGCGCGACCGGGTTGTCTTCGAGGATCAGGACCTTCACAGGCATGGCTGCAGTGGCCATCGGGGCCACCTTCTGATTGAAGCTTTGATCCTAGCCTGTATTGCGCTCAAACCGAAGAGTGCAGCGCGCACTGGGGGCTGGGTGCGGTGCGCTGTCGGCGAGGTGATGCCGGCAGCGAGGCAATGCCGGCGGCGAGGTGATGCCGGCGCGGGACTTCAGTCGTTGACCAGCAGCAACTTGCCTTTGACCTGGCGTGAGCCCATGCGGGCATAGGCTGCCTTGATCTCTGCCATCGGCAGTTGGGCGTCGATCACCGGCCGCACCAGGCCCTCTTGGTACCACTGTGCCAATTGCGTCAGTGCAGCGGCGCTGGCCTTGGGCTCACGGCGCACAAAGTCACCCCAGAATACGCCCACCACCGAGGCTCCCTTGAGCAGGGCCAGGTTCCAGGGCAGGGCTGGGATGCTGCCAGCCGCAAAACCGATCACCAGATAGCGGCCACGCCAGGCGATCGAGCGAAAGGCAGGTTCTGCCAGGTCGCCGCCGACGGGGTCATAGACCACGTCAATGCCTTTGCCGCCTGTGAACTGCTTGATGTGCTCACGCAGATCGTCTCGCCCGGTCACCACGGTGGCATCAGCCCCCAGCGTGGCACAAAGCGCACACTTTTCCGCCGTTGAGGCGGCAGCCAGCACCCGCGCGCCGGCAGCTTTGGCAATCTGCAATGCAGCCGTACCGACGCCGCCTGCGGCGCCCAGCACCAACACGGTTTCGCCACCGCGCAATTGCGCGCGGTCGATCAAAGCGTGGTGCGAGGTGCCGTAGGTGAAGGCAAATGCCGCGCCATGCTCCAAAGCAAACCCTGCTGGCAACGGCAACACCTGGCTGGCGGGCACGCAGGCGTGGGTGCCAAAGCCGCCGGTACCGGCGATGGCCGCGACCGGCGCACCCACCTTCAGGTGCGTGACGCCCTCGCCGACAGCGTCCACCCGTCCGGCGTATTCGGCGCCAGGCACAAAAGGCAAGGGCGGCTTGACTTGATACTTGCCCTGCACGATCAGCAGATCAGGGAAATTCAGGCTGGCCGCACGGATGGCAATGCGCACTTCACCCGCTTTGGGCTCTGGAGTCGGCAACTCTTTCCAGCGCAAGGCTTCAACGCCGTCGAGTGATTCACATAGCCAGGCATGCATGCGGCTTCTCCATCATTTGGGCTCATCGGGCCCGTCCTGCGGGCAAGGCCACAGCTTAAAGCAAGCAGCCGCAGTCCCAGCCATGCGGTCTCGATGTGGCTGCCCTGGTGACTTGATGTAT
>Ga0105049_10003076_pt1 | contig 19755 bp, 18 predicted proteins | sample MAT06_FD_78087 | JGI IMG/M metagenome (GOLD analysis project Ga0105049, IMG submission 78087) | Freshwater microbial communities from Lake Fryxell liftoff mats and glacier meltwater in Antarctica - MAT-06 | ecosystem: Environmental > Aquatic > Freshwater > Ice > Liftoff microbial mat | place...
CACCTTTCCGGTCTTTGCCGCCGTGATCATCGGGGGTGCCAGCCTGAGCGGCGGCAAGGGCACGGTCATCGGCACGATGGGGGGCGCGCTATTGCTGGCCGGGTTGCAGCAGGGCCTGGCGCTGCTCAGCCCCGGCCCGCATGTGCAGCAACTGTTCCTCGGTGCCGTGACCATCGGCGCAGTGGCGCTGGACCTTGCGCTGTCGCGGATCCGCAACCGCAGGGCATCATGACCGCCGCCGCCCCGGTCAGCCTGCGCGCGATCACAAAGCGCTATGGCAGCACGATCGCATTGGACGGCTTGGACCTTGACCTGCAGCCGGGCGAGGTGATCGGGATTGCCGGGCCGAACGGAGCTGGCAAGTCCACATTGATGCGCATCCTGGCAGGTGAGGAGTATCCCGACAGCGGCGAAATCCTGCTGGATGGCGCGCCCTGGGTGCCGACATCGGATTGGTCGCGGGTGGCCGTCGTGCATCAGGAGCCGCAGCTTTTCTTGAATCTGACCGTGGCTGAAAATCTGATGGTGGGTCGTGAAGGCACCTCGGTCGCGCGCCCCAGGCTGGATGCGGCCAACCTTGAGCTGATGCGGACCATGGGTATCGCCGACGTTGCGCACATCGTCCTCAGCGATTGCACGCTTGCCACCCAGCAACGAACCGAGATTGCGCGGGCGGTGGCGCGCAACGCCTCGATCTTTCTGTTCGACGAGCCTAATTCGGCGCTGACCAGCGACGAATCCGACAAGCTGTTCCGCGAAATGCACAAGCTGGCCCAGTCCGGTCACATCGTGGCACTTGTGACCCATCGTCTGGGTGATCTGGTGGCCCATTGCAGGCGGGTAGCGGTGGTGCGCGACGGCCAGGTGCGCCGAATCCTTGAGGGGGCGGAACTGACCGGGGATGGCATTGCCCGGCAATTGGTAACCGAGCAAAGGGCCCCGGCCAGTGGCGACCGCACCCGGCAACGCACCGGCGAGGGCGAAAGTGCGTTTCAGGTGCGGGACTGGACGCACCGCGATGGCGCGTTTGCCCAGGTGTCGCTTTCCGCGCAGCCGGGGGAGATATTGGCACTGATGGGGGTCGAAGGCTCGGGTGCGCGGGAATTGCTGCGCTCACTTGCCGGTCTTGAACGCTGCACCGGACAGATCGAGATCGGAGCACTGCGGGGCGACACCGCGCTGAACGGTGCCGCCGCCTTTGTTCCGGCGGCGCGCCAGCACAGTCTTTACAGCAACCTGAGCGTGGGCGAGAACCTGTTGGTGCGGTTGGGCGTGCCGCAGATCGCCGGGTCGGCCCTGTGGCTGAAGCGGCGTCAGATGCAGGATCTTGTCGCCGACGCGATCCGGCGCTTTCTGGTCAAGGTCCGGTCCCCCGGCCAGCCGGTCCGTTCACTGTCGGGCGGCAATCAGCAAAAGGTTGCGATCGCGCAGGCGTTGCTTTGCGCGCCGGAGTTGCTGTTGCTCGAAGAGCCGACCCGGGGGGTCGATATCCATTCCAAGGCTGAAATCTACGGGCTTCTGCGAGACTACGCCGCAAAGGGCCATGCCGTGGTGATCTTTTGCACCGAACTGCTGGAGGTTTACGAAGCGGCAGACACGGTGCGGGTCGCCGCCGAAGGGCGGCTGTCTTCGCCGCTTGCGGTTGCCGCCTATGACCATGTCGAACATCTGGCCAGCGACGTGATCCGCCTTGAGGACGCGCACCGCGCCGGCCCTGCGGGCCAGACCGGGTAATCCGGTGCCGGAATCGAACGGCCTTCCAACCCAGACGACGCGAGTCTAAGGGCGTGGGGCGACATGGCGGATTGCCACCATTGAACCGATATCGCAAACGACTTCAGCCAATTGACTTCGGTCGCCCGGAATCTCCGTTTGGCGTTCCTAGACACTTGACGGCAAAATTTGGAAACGTTATCAGAAATGCATGTTGCCTCTGCGCCGTTGCTTGATGGCGAAACGATGGTTGCCGTCGCCTCGAAGTCCAGTTGAGGGAGAAACGTTCAGATGCGGGGTCTTTCGGGCAAGGTTGCCGTCATCACGGGTGCCGGATCCGGCATCGGCCAGGCCGCTGCGATCCGGCTGGCCGAGGAAGGCTGCATGGTCGGTGCATTCGACCGCAATGGGGAAGCGGCAGACAATACGGTCGCGATGATTGTTGCCGCCGGTGGCCAGGCGCTTGCCGCCCATGTCGAATTGCGCGAGGAGGCGGAGGTCGAACAGGCCTACCGCAAGGTTCTGGACGCCTTTGGCAAGCTGGACATCGTCTGTTCGAATGCAGGCATCTTTTCGGCTGCCCGCGACCGCGCCGTGGACGATTTGCCCAAGGAGGTCTGGGACGACATCGTCGGGGTGAACCTCACCGGGATGTACCTGACCTGCAAGCACGGCATTCGCGCGATCAAGGCCACTTCGGGCAAAGGTGCGGTTGTGCTGACCGGGTCGCCAACGGGCATGTCGGGCTGTTCCCCGGCCAACATCGCCTATGGGTCGAGCAAGGGCGGCGTGCATGGTCTGGCGCGGGTGATGGCGGTTGATCACGCCAAGGACGGGATCCGCGTCAACGTCGTGGTGCCCGGCTTCACGCTGACGCCGATCGTACGCGAACTGGTCGCCGACCCCAAGGTCCTGGAGTGGCAGGTCAGCCAGATCCCGCTGCGCCGCGGTGCCGAACCACATGAAATAGCCGGTGCCATTGCCTTCATGGCATCGGACGATGCGTCTTACATGACGGGATCGTTCATGTTCGTCGATGGCGGCCTGACCGCCGTCTAGCCCGGTCAGCCGCTGTAAGGGCGAAGCCCGCAGCGCGACTGACCCAATGCAACCAGGGAGAGGTAAATGGCCAGATCATATGCAGAAAATGCGCTTTTTGTCAGCGCGTTGGCACTGACATTCGGTGCATCGGGCGCGCAGGCGCAAGATACTTTCGCCTACGTCACCCATGCGAAAGGTGACCCGTTCATCCAGCAGATGATCGACGGCGCTCAGGCGGCAGCCAACGATCTTGGGGTCACGCTACAGGTCGCCCAACAGGAGGGCGGCTCACCCGAGGGCCAACTGAAACTGGTTCAGAGCTTCGTCAACACCGGGGTGAAGGGCGTCGCGACCTCGGTTCCGGGTGACTCGATGGTCAGCGCTCTCAACGATATCGTCGCGGCGGGCGTACCCTTGGCGCAGTTCAATATCCTGAACCCGAATGTGACCGCGCCCTATGTCGGCGAGAAATCGGTGGATAGCGGGCGCCTGCTCGGGAAGATCATCGTCGAAAAGCTTGGTGGTGCATCTGCCACCGGCAAGGTCATCATCGGCAACTGCTTCCCGGGCTTTCCGGTGCTGGAAAACCGGGCCAAGGGGGTTCAGGAATCCCTAGCCGTGGCTGCGGGTCTCACGGTTCTCGGCCCGTTCGACGTCAAGGTTTCGGCGGTCGAGAACTACAACCGCTGGGAGCAGCTTTATGCCGCCAATCCGGATGCGATTGCCCTGATCGGCCTGTGTGCGCCCGATATTGCCAGCCTTGGCCAACTGAACGCTTCGGTGGGCGACAAGTTCGTGGCAGGTGGCTACGATCTGACCGAGCTTAACCTCAAGGCCATCAAGGAAGGCCATGCCTATGTGTCGCTGGGTCAAAGCGCATTCGTGCAGGGCTATCTGCCGATCGCACTGCTGGTCAACGCTGCCAAGAACGGCAAGATGACCGAACCGGGCTTCTACAATGCCGGCACACAGGTGGTGACGGCCGACAGCGTCGATATGGCAAATGGCCTGCCCTCGATCGGCTTTGACGAGTTGATGGCGATGTCTGCCGACCCGGCGGCAACTGCCGCCTATTACAAGCCCTGGATAGACACGCTGACATTGGACATGCTGAACGCGGCACCGCAGCCGGTCTCGGCGGAATCCGAGTAGCTCCGGCACAATCCGCTTTCGAAAGGGGCGACCCGTCATGGGCCGCCCCTGTCTGTCAGGGAGATACCCGAGGTGGCCACACCCCCGCTCATCGAAGTGCGTCACCTCGCCAAACACTATGGCGGCGTTGTCGCCATGGCCGACATGAATCTTTCGGTTGCTGCGGGCACGATTCATGCCGTGGTCGGCGAAAACGGCGCAGGCAAGTCGACACTGATGAAGGTTCTGGCCGGTGCGGTGAAGCCCGACAGCGGCGAGATCCTGCTTGACGGTCAGCCGATCACCATCACCACCCCGAATGTCGCGCGCCAGCATGGCATCGGCATCGTTTATCAGGAACTGAGTCTGTTCCCCGAACGCTCGGTGCTGGCCAACCTTTTCGTCAATGCCGAGCCGACCCGCGGCGGCTTCATCTCGCTGACGGCGATGGAAGACCAATGCCGCGATGTGCTGGACCAGTTGGGCCTGCATGTCGATCTGCGCGGGCCGCTCAGCCGGCTGAGCATCGGCGAGCAGCAACTGATCGAACTCAGCCGCGTCTTGATCGAAAAACCCCGGCTGCTGATCCTTGACGAGCCGAATTCCGCACTGAACCGGGCCGAGACCGAACGCCTGTTCATGGTGCTGGAAGGATTGCGCGCGCAAGGCATCACCATCCTTTATGTCTCGCACCGGCTGGAAGAGGTGTTCACGATCAGTGACGCCATCACCATCACGCGAAACGGCAGCGACACCCGAACAGCGCGCACCGCCGAACTGACGATCCCCGAGGTGATCGAAGGCATGATCGGCCAGCGGCGCGAGGCGATGTTTCCCCCGGCACTGCCGCGCAAGGAAGGTGTGGTCGACCGCCAGCTTGTGGTCAACGGCGCGGCTGGCGGAGCGCTGCGCGAGGCGAGTTTTTCGGCCCGCTCGGGCGAGATCGTCGGTCTGGCCGGCCTTGAAGGCTCTGGGGTGTCGGATCTGCTCGAAATCCTGTTCGGGCTTCGTCAGGCCAAAACCGGCAGCGCAACCTATCCCGATGGCATCGGCTTGCCGCATAGCCCCACGCAGGCCGCGCGTCGCGGCATCTGCATGGTACCGGCAGACCGGCGCAAGAACGGGCTGATGCTGGACAAGTCGATCCTGTTCAACATTTCCAACGTGGTCGTCGGCGCGCGCAATGATGGCCCGCTGACCTATCTTCCGGCAAAGGCGATGGAACGCGCGCAACGGCAGATCGAAGCGCTACGGATCAAGGCCGCCTCGGCGCTTGCCCCGGCCAATTCGCTTTCGGGCGGAAATCAGCAAAAGGTGGTGATCGGCAAGTGGCTCGAAATCGGGCCGGAAGTCTTTCTGCTCGACGATCCGACCCGCGGGGTCGATGTCGGCGCCAAGCGCGAGATTTACGGGCTGATCCGTCGCATGGGTGCTGCAGGCGGCATCGTGCTGTTCAGTTCGACCGAACTGCCCGAACTGATCGGGCTTTGCGACCGGATTCTGGTCATCTATCAGGGGCGGCTGGTCGCGGACCTTTCGGGTGCTGCGCTTGACAGCCGGATCGTGCTTCATGTCGTGAATACCGGCAAACTGCCGCAAGACATATCTGCAGCAAAGGCCAATCCATGACCGACCCAGACCAACTTGCGTCACCGGCACCACAGCGCCGGACGTTTCGCTTTCCCGAGGAAATCGGCGTGATCGCGGCCTTGCTTGTCATGGTCGCAATCATCGGGCTTTCGCGCCCGCTGTTTCTGAACCCGCTCAATCTGTTCTCCTTGCTCAGCAACGCGACGTTTCTGGGCATGCTTGCCGTCGGCATGGTGTTCCTGCTGGCAATCCGGGAGATTGACTTGTCGGTCGGCTGGATGTTCAACTTTTCGGCCGTCATCGCGGCCATGATGATGGTGGCGGGTTTCAATCCCTGGCTTGCGGCAGTGGCGGGCGTGCTGTTCGGCGGCCTGCTGGGGCTGATCAACGGCGTGCTTGTGGTCGGGCTGAAGCTGCCGGCGATCATCGTGACCCTTGGCACTTTCTCGATGTTTCAGGGCCTGTCGCTGGTGATGAACCAAAGCCGGGCCATCGTGCCCAAAGACACGTCGAGCACCTACTTCGCCTTCTTCAAGGAACGCCTGTTCGGCGTGGTGCCGGTGGCGGGCCTGATCTTCATCACGCTGGCGATCGTGCTGCATCTGGTGCTGCACCGCACCCGCTTTGGCTACCGTGTTCAGGCGGTGGGATCGAACCCCGAGGCGGCCAAGCTGGCGGGCATTCCAACCGGGCTGGTGCGCCTGCAAACCCTTATGCTGATGGGGGCAATCTGCGGCCTATCGGGGGTGATGTATGTGGGCTTTCGCGGCGCGATCGACCCGGTTGAAGGGTCGGATTTCGTGCTGGTCGTGGTTGCGGCGGTCATCATCGGCGGCACGCCACTGTCGGGCGGTCACGGTACGATCATCGGCGCTGTGGTCGGCATGCTGATCATTCAGGTGATCTCGTCCGGCCTGATCTTCTTTGGCATCGACGCCACCTGGTCCACCTTTGTCACCGGTGCGGTGATCGTGCTGGCGGTGACGCTGGACCAGTTGATCAAGTTTCAGCGCGCCCGCCGCGCCGACCGGATCCGATAGACGCAGCGCCGCGCCTGCCTATCGGCCCACGGCGGCACAAGAGCCACCCAATACAAGGCGGGTCGAGAAAGTGACCCGTTGTGCCGGGCGTTCGCCGGGGCGTTTCAGCCGCTCGAGCAGCAATTGCGCGGCGGTGCGGCCGATGTCGTCCACATCGCGGTCGATGATTGTGATCGGTCCGGGGTACAGCATGGCAACGTCGGAACGGTCGCAACCGATCAGCGACAGATCGCCCGGAAGCGACAGGCCGCGCTGCTGAATCGCCCGCAGCACCCCCACAAGAATGCGGTTGCCTGCGGCGATGATCGCCGTCGGACGCTCGGCACTGCTGATAAGTGCCGTCGCTTCCCGAAAGCCGAACTCGACCGACAGACTTTGCGACCGGATCAGGTCGGACGGCACCGGCAGCCCGCGTCGCTCAAAGGCCTCGACGAACCCGCGCACCCGCTCGCGACCCGGCCGGATGTCGCTGCCTGCGGTAATTATGGCAATCCGGCGATGGCCCAGATCCATCAGATATTCGGTGGCTTGCATGATGCCACCGGCGTGGTCCGTCAACACCGCATCGACTTCAAGCGGGATGTCGCGGTCCAGCAGCACCACGGGAATCCGCAGTTCCGCAAGCCGCTTCAGGGTGCGCGGATCCTGCTCGTTGTTGATCGTCATGATCAGCCCGTCGGCCCGGCCATGCTGCAGCATGTCCACCGCGTTCGCCTCCTCGGCCGGACGGCCGTTGGTGCTGACGAGATAAAGCGAATAGCCTTGCGGGCGCAGTTCGGCATCCGCCGCCTTGAACGAACTGGCATGCCAGGGATTGGCGATGTCGTCGACGACAAAGCCGATGGTCATCGTGTTGCGCCGCCGCATGTTCTGCGCGCGGCTGTCGGGCTGGAACCCCAGCGACTGGATCGCGGCGCGCACCTTGGCCAGCGTGACCGGCCGCACCGAGTCCGGCGCGTTCAGGCTGCGTGAAACGGTTCCGACAGAAACGCCGGCAGCGGTTGCGACATCCCGGATCGTCGCCGGTTTCCGTTCAGAAGTACCCATGGACAGATCGAGCCTCTCAATCTTGGTTTCCATGCTTTTATAGGCTTTTTCGCAGATATGCGAGTACCTGTGCACGCTGCACTGCGCCCAAGCCGACTCTTGACCCGCCGCTGCGGCCATGATTAGACTTGGAAACGTTTCTAAATTTTCAGCCGTCGGGTAAACGTATGGTCCCCCAACTCAAGATCGAACGCATCGAGTGCATTGCGCTTGAAATGCCTTTACCCAAGACGTTCCGGGGCAGCAATTACTTCATGACCCACCGTTGCACCATCATCACGCGGGTTTACACCTCGGCTGGGATCGTCGGCGAGATCTACAACGGTGATGAGTACGAGACTCAGGGCGAGGTGATCAAGATCATCCTCGACGAGATCCAGCCCCTGTTGCTGGGCATGGATGCCTTCAACATCGAAGGATGCTGGGAAAGGATGCGCAAACCCTCGACCAATATCCTGCGCGACCGCAAGCTGGCGATGTGCGCCCAGGCCTGCGTTGACAGTGCATTGTGGGATGCGGTGGGCAAGGCGCTGGATGCCCCGCTTTACAAGCTTTGGGGCGGCTATACCGACAAATTGCCGGTGACCTGCATCGCCGGCTATTACGAAGACGGCAAGACGCTTCTCGATCTGGCCAAGGAAATGGAGCAGATCCGCCTTGACGGCTATGCCGGTTGCAAGTTCAAGGTCGGCGGCCGGACGCCCAAAGAAGATGCAGAGCGCGTGCGGGCCGCCCGGGATGGCGGCGGGCCGGAATTTCAACTGATGGTAGACGCCAACCAGGGGTGGAGCCTGCGGCAGGCGGTCGAATTCTCGCGCTACACCGGGGATCTCGACATTCGCTGGTTCGAGGAGCCAGTGCATTGGCAGAACGACCGGCTGGATATGGCCGCCGCCCGGAACCTGATGGGGATTCCGGTCTGTGCCGGGCAAAGCGAGATCAGCCGCGCCGGTTGCCGCGATCTGATGACCAGCGGCGCAATCGACATATGCAATTTCGATGCCAGTTGGGGCGGCGGGCCGACCGAGTGGCGCCGCGTTGCTGCCATGGCGCAATCTTTCTCGGTTCAGATGGGCCATCACGAGGAACCGCAGATCTCGGCGCATCTGCTGGCGGCCATCCCGAACGGCACATTTCTGGAAACGTTTCACCGTGATCGCGACCCGATGTTCTACGCACTGGTCGCCAATCGCCCGCCATTCGACAACGGATATTATGCCGTTCCTCAGGGGTCGGGTTTCGGAATCGAAATGGACAGGGCGGTCATCGAAAGGTACCGGCTCTGACCGGGTAGTGAGCAGGCTTGTCGGCGCCAGAAAGGCCGACAGGCCAAAGCAGCGAGCCTTGCCCGGGAAGCTCTGCAAGGCGCACAAGACCAGGCCGTGCGCTTCGTACGGCTATCCGAACGGGTGCAGGGGTCGAAGGTCTGGGCCACCATAATCCAGCCCCAGGCGCACTTTACCCCAAACTGAAGCGCCGCTGCGGCGGATCGAACTTCAGCGAGATGCACCTGAGCCGGTTCTTCAGTCGCAGTCCGTGCAGTTGCTTTTCAAGCAAACAGCGGCGCGGTGCTTGTGCATTTTGCGCAGTGATCATCCGTTTGACGAGAGCGTCCCCAGGTTCTCCACTTGTTCCCGGTGGCTTTGAGCCGGCGGTGCTCGCGCACACACGAGTGGATACAAAATCCTGAGAGACGCCTTCGCCGTTGGCGAACATACGAAATGATGCGATGGATGCCCACACAAGACCGCATCGAAAAACTCGGCGGGCGGTCAGCCTTTGAGTGCACCCGCAGTCAGTCCCGATTGGAATTGCCGCGTCATCAGCAGGTAGGCAAAGACGACCGGCGCCGTCGAGACGACCACGCTTGCAAACACCAGTCCCCATTCCGTCGAATAGGCACCGATGAACGCGACGATACCGACAGGCAAGGTCTGCGATTCCGTCTCGAAAGCAACGATCAGCGGAATGAAGAACTCGTTCCACATCCATACGCCGTTGAGGATGCTGACCGAGATGAGGCCGGGTTTCATCAATGGCAACACCACACGCCAATAGATTTGCCAGGGATTGGCACCGTCGACTTCGGCGGCGCTGACCAGATCGCGCGGGATGGTCGCGGCGACGGGTGCAAGCACCAACACCCCCAGCGGCAAGCCAAGTGCAATGTAGGGGACGATCAGTGCAAACAGCGTGCCGAAAAGGCCGAAGAATTTCAGCAAGATCAGCAACGGCAGCACGATCATCTGGACAGGCACCAGCAGGCCCGCGACGAACAAGGTGTAAAGCGCCATCGCAAAGGGTTTTTCCTTGCGACTAAGCCCAAAAGCGATGAGCGAGGCCAGAAACACACTCCCCAGCACCGAGCAGGCAGTGACAAAGATGGTGTTGGGCAGCGTGATCGAAACATGCGCCTCTTGCCAGGCCCGGCTGTAGTTGTCGACAGCCCAGCTGCTGGGCAGCCCATAGGGGTTGCCAAAGAAATCCGGAACGGTCTTGAACGAGGCAAGGACCATATAGCCGATGGGCAAAAGCACAAAGAACGAGACAAGCGACAAGAAGACATGGCGGGCAAATGAGACCATGCGCATGGTCCGTTTTCTATTGGCCCCGCGCTTGCGACGGCGGAATTGATCGGTTGCTATGGTCATATGTCGATCTCCCGCTTCCGCAGAATGCGGATCATCGCCCAGCAGACGAACGTCATGATCAGGAACAGGATGATCGCCATGGTGATGGCAAAGCCCATTTGCAAATCGCTGTTGTTGAAGCCCGATCCGCCGAAAGCGTAGCGATAGATCATCGTACCCAGAACGTCCGTCGTGAAATTCGGGGACCCGATCGGACCGGTCAGCACATAGACGACGTCAAAGGTCCGAAAGGTTCCGATGAAGGTCAACACCGTCAAAGCGGTGAATGACGGCGAAAGCAACGGGAATGTCACGCGCCAGAAAATCTGCCAGGCATTTGCCCCGTCTATCTGCGCTGCCTGTTGCATTTCTTCGGGGATGTTTTGCAGCCCCGCAAGGTAGAGCACTACCGACCACCCAAGGCTGTTCCAGCAAATGACAACGATGACCGTCGGCAGGGCCCAATTTGGATCGCTCAGCCAGTTCTTGGCGAGAAAGCCCAGATGCAGATCGTGAAGGACCGGATTGATGAAACCGATGTTCGAACTCAGCATCAATGTCCAGATGAAGCCTGTGGATACCAGCGAAACGATGACTGGCAGGAAAACCACTGTCCGGTAAAACTGCATGAAACGCGGCTTGGCGTTCAGTTGAACGGCAATGAACAAGCCAACGGTGTGCTGAAAGATGAGGATCGCGATGAAGATTTCGAAATTATGCAGTGCCGCCCGGTAAAAGGGCCAATGAAACGCGGCGTCGACATAGTTCTTCAGCCCGATGAACTGATAGTCGGTACCCAACCCGGACCAGTTCGTCAGGCTGACGACGAATGCGAACAAGGCGGGGCCGACCATGACAGCAGAAAAAAACAGAAGACCAGGCAGCACGAACCACAAGTGGCTGTATTTCCGCATTGTCTTCGAGTCGGACCAACGTTGGGCACCCTTGACCCGCCGACGCGGAAAGGTGAGCCGCAAACCAGCGCTTTCACTCAGACTGGCCTGGTCCAGGCGTTGTGACACGGATCACGGTCTTTCTTGCCAAAGGGTCATTTCGGAAAAGCCGGAGCGAGGGCTTGGTACGGACCGGCCGGGGCAGATGCCCCCGGCCGATCCGCAAGAATCACATACCTGAGGGTTTGACCGCTGCTTGCAGCGCCGCCGAGAAGTCCTCCGGTGACATTTCACCAAGAAAAAGCGCCTGGGCGTTCTGCTGGATCGCCGAAAACACATCACCGATTTCGGGCAATTCGTAGAAAACCCGAACGTCGTTTGACGTGCCTGCCGCCAGCATTTCGGACATCACTCGATTGTCCGACGGCAAGACGCCCTTGGTGGTCGGCAAGGTGATGGTGTCCACCACCATCTGGGCTGCTTCCTTGCCCATCATCCACTGCAGGAAGATCACGGCCTCGTCGATATGCTCGGACTTGGCATTGATCACAGCGGGGCCTTCCATCCCGGTCACAGTGGCGGGGGTGCCGCCATCGACCGCGGGGAAGGGCACGACGCCGACGTCGATGTCCGGGTTGGTCTCCTGAAATCCGGCAAAATCGGCAGAGCCGCCTTCCAGCATGGCCCCTTTGCCAAGCGCAAACAGTGCCTTGCCCTCGACATAGGGGGTCGCAAGCGAGCCTTCCTGAAAGCATGGGTAGATATCTTGCAGGAATACCGCCGCCTTGACCACGTCAGGGTCGGTGAACTTGCGGGTACCCTTGCGGATCTCTTCGATCCCCTCCGCCTTCAGCACGCTTGATGCCATCATCATGTACAGGAACGCCGGAATGACACCGTCTTGCGCCGGGGCGATCATCGGCACAATTCCCTTGTCCTGCATGGTCTTGCACAAGGCCATGAATTCCGACTGATTGGTCGGCGGCACAAAACCGTTATCGGCAAAGACCTTGCGATGGTAGTAAAGGCCGACGGTGTAGGAACCGAGGATCGTCGCACTCCACACCTTGCCGTCGATGGTAATGGCGGCCTTGGCCGAATCTGTCTGGCCGGAAATGTCGATCTTGTCGGTCAGATCGACGATATATCCCGCCTTGGCGGTGGCCGCAGTGTCCGGCCCCGGTGCCATGACGAAAATGTCGGGGGCTTCGCCCGCGGCAAGGGCATTGTTGATCCGGGCGGTGTAGTTTGGCCCGGCGATCTCTTCCAACTGGATGTCGATGTTCGGATGCGCTTCCTCGAACTTGACGAGGATCGCTTCGACGCGGTCTTTCCATTCGGGGTGGTTGTGCCAGTATTTGAGCACGATCTTGTCCTGGGCCCATGCCGAGAGCGATGTCGTTGCGAGCAGAGCACCAACCAGACAGGTCTTGATGAACAAACGCTTCATGTCTTCCTCCCTTTTATTCTTGTTCGGCTGCGCGGCATCTTGCCGAACAGCGCTTGATCCAAACCCACATCTCCTGCAGGCCCTTCAGTCGTCAAAGTTCAGGTGTTGTGGTGCCCCTTTCCCGGCAGCAGAGTCAGATGGCGAGGCCGGATATGGCATCGAAGAAATGCAGACGGTCGCAGGCAACCGCGACAGTGACAGTTTGGCCTGGGCGGGCGAGCGAGCGCGCCCCGAAACGGGCGATGCAGATGCTGGTGACCCCCTCGGTCACGACGATTTCGTCGAGCGTGTCCTGATCGGCGACCTTGGCAATCGGCGCATCGATCGCAAAATGCACCATCTGATCCGAGCCGAGCGACTCGGTCAGAACGACGGGTGCCGTCAGCAACTGGTCCTTGGGATGCGCCGGTGCAAGTGCTGCGTCGTCCATGTCCTCGGGCCGGATACCAACCACGATGTCCCCGCCGATCTTGGCCGCAAGGGACGGGTGCTCGGCGAAAACCGTGGCGGGAACCGCCAGAGTGGCCTTTCCCAAAATCAGGGTGCAGGCATCTGAATTGCCTTCGAGCCGTGCCTTGTAGAGGTTCATCGCCGGGGACCCGATGAACGAGGCCACAAACGTGTTGGCAGGTTTGTTGTAGATATTGGAGGGCGTATCGATCTGTTGCAACACGCCGTCGCGCATCAGCGCCACGCGGTCGCCCATCGTCATGGCTTCCACCTGATCATGGGTGACATAGATGGTTGTCACCCGCAACCGGCGCTGAATCTGCGCGATTTCCGACCGCATCTGGACCCGGAGCTTGGCGTCGAGGTTCGACAGAGGCTCGTCCATCAGGAACACGGAGGGCTGCCGAATGATCGCCCGGCCCATGGCAACCCGCTGCCTTTGCCCGCCCGAGAGGTTGCCCGGTCGACGCTTCAGATAGTCTTCCAGCTGCAAGATGCGGGCAACCGCAGCGACCCGCGCTTCAATTTCCTTTTTGGGGAGCCGGGCGATCTGCAGCGAAAACGCGATATTGTCGAAAACCGTCATGTGCGGGTAAAGTGCATAGCTTTGAAACACCATTGCAATGTCGCGGTCACGCGCCGCATAGTCGTTGACGACCTCGCCGCCGATCGACACCTCGCCAGAGGTAATCTCCTCCAGCCCGGCAATCATCTTCAGCGCGGTCGACTTGCCGCAACCCGAGGGCCCCACCAGCACCAGAAACTCGCCATCGGCGATCTCGATGCTCAGATTATCGACCGCCTTTACGCCACCGGCATAGAGCTTTGTCAGGCCCGAGAGGGTCACGTTCGCCAAAGCTCGCTCTTTCCACAGCGCCCCAGCGCCTGCCTATGTCAACCACAGAGATGTTCGGTCTGGCCAATCTCCCGCAGATCGCACTCAGCGCCGAGCCAGTTCTTTCGACTTTACTGATGATACACCATCTGTCAATCGTGGTGTATCGAATAGGTGCCGGGAGGAAGTTCCATTCCATGCCGCAGAGCGCTGGAATTGTAGCGATGAGCGAGTTTTCCGAGATGTCCGAAACCATTTCGGGTTCCGGCGAGGTCGGGCGTCCGCCGAGCGTATACGCGCGGATACGCGAAGACATCATCGAGGGGCGTATCTCCGCCGATTCGCGCCTAAAGGTGCGCGATCTCGCAGCGCGTTACGAAGTAAGTACGAACCCGGTGCGCGAGGCGCTGCAACAGTTGCGTGGCGAGGGATTCGTAGTCATTTCTCCAAATCGAGGCGCCAGCGTTCGTTCGATCGACGAGGCTTTCCTGCACGATACAATCGAGATCGAATTGCTTATCGAGCCATTCCTGACCAAGTGGTTCGCTGACGTGGTTACGCCCGCCGATATTGCCGCGCTGACGGCCATCCAGGATGAAATTGAAGACCTCAACTTTTCCGACTTTGCGCGCAACACTCAACTCGATGGGCGCCTTCACGGCCTGATCTACGAGCGCCACCCCAACAAGCGTATTTTCGATCTGTGGCGCAACCACCGCGAAATTTTGGGCGCGGTCACTTGCCGCTTTCCGATCGCCATCAGCCGGCGTGCGGCGGTGATCGAAGAACATCGCGCCCTGATCGCCTGCCTCACGGCGCATGATGCTGCGGGGGTCGAAGCCGTGATGGTCAGGCATGTCAGCGGCTCGGGTCGTCACTTCATGGATCAAATGCGCTCTTATCGCGCGCGTTGACTTTTCCGTCGTTCGGCGATTGCGCCCCGGGCGAAGATGGAACGGCGGTATCAGGCGGCTGCAACCTTGAACCGCGTCGGGTTTGCCGAGGGGCAAAACGCCCTGAGGATTGCCCGTCATGGGCAGAAGCAGACGCCACGACCGTATTCACCCGGGTTGCGCGAACCCAGGGTGCTGCCGCTTGACGAACACCGCCAGTGGCCGGCCGTGCGTGGGCAGAAAAAGGAACCATCGGATCAATCGAATGAGATCACACAGCATCTGCCCTTCGACTGCAATGACATTCCGATGGGGACAGACCCGCAGACTGATCGGGCGGTCGTGGCATCAGGGCTGCCTGTTCTTCGGGGCATCCGCAACGCTGCCGGGCACCCCAAGCGGACTCTCAGGCCGGAGTATCCTGCAACGCCGTTCCAGCCAGACATTCAGCACCGCCGGATCGGCTGCACAAAGGGCGGGCAGAAAGAACAGCGTCAGCAGGGTGGCCACGATCAGCCCGCCCATGATCGACAGCAACATCGGGCCCCAGAAGACAAAGCGTGCCAGCGGGATCATCGCGCGGTCCCGTCGCGGTATTCGGTGACCTTGACGCCCGACAGCAGCGTTTGCAGCGTGTTCGACACATCGGCGGTGCTCAGACCAGGGGCTCGGATGCGGTCCTGATCCAGACGCAGGTTCAGGGTCTTTGCCTGTTCGTTCCAATCGAACTGCGGCTCCACCGTGTTGGGGTTGGCGACCATCACGGCGCGAACATCCGCTGCAATCCGCCGCACTTCCGCAGGGTCGGGGCCGATCACGCGGAACTGCACCGGAAAGCCCACGGGCGGGCCGAACACGATCCGATCCGCCCGCGCCGAGGTGGGAAAGAACCGCTGCTGCTCAAGGCCCATGCCGAAGCCCGTGGTCACCAGTGCGGCCAACGTCAGCCCGATCACCAGCCAGCGGGCGCGCAAACTGGCGTTCACCCCGGCCCGCAGCATCCGGTAGACGCGGCTGTCGCTGCTGCCATGATGCGCGCCGGGTTTGGGCACGGGCAGCAGTTTCAGCCCCAGATGAGGCGTCACGATCACCGCCACGAACCACGACACGATCAGCGCGATCCCCATGACCCAGAAGATATTGCCCGCATATTCCAAGCTGGTTGACTGCGCGAGGCCAACGGGCAGAAACCCCGCCGCCGTCACCAGCGTGCCGGTCAGCATCGGAAAGGCGGTGCTCGACCATCCGGCAAAGGCGGCGGCGACGCGGTTGTAGCCCTGTTCGATCTTCACCACCATCATCTTGACCGCGATGTTCGCGTCATCGACCAGCAAGCCTAGTGCGGTGATCAGCGCGCCAACGGTGATGCGGTCAAAGTTAAGCCCCATCATCTGCATGATGGTGAACACTTCCGCCAACACGATGGGTACCGACAGCGCCACCACGAAGCCGGTGCGCAGGTCCGGCGTCAGAAACTACACCGCCAGCACGATCACCAAAGCCTCGGCGAAGGCGTGGATGAATTGGTCAAACGCATGTTCCACGATATCGGCCTGATCCGAGGTCTGCGTCACCTCGACCCCAGGCGGCAAGTCTGCACGGAACGCGTCAGTTCGGCAGCCAGCACCTCGCCAAGATGCACCACATTCGCGCCGCCAGCCATGGCCACGTCCACCATCTCGGCCCCGTCCAGGAAGGCAAGACAGGCGGGCAGGTTCTCGTATCCGCGCCTTGTCGCGGCGATGTTGCCAAGGCGAAAGACGTTGCCCCCGGCGGCAATGGGCAGATCGCGCCGGAGGCAAGGCTGCCCAGATCGCCGCTGACGCGCGCCTGCACCTCATCCGCCGTGGTGGCAAAGGCCCCCACTGCCGTCATCGCATTCTGCCGCCCGATGGCATCGAAAATCACCTGAGGCGACAGGCCGAAGGTCGCCAACCGATGGTGGCTGATCTCGACGAAAATCCGCTCTTCGACCTCGTCGATCAGGGCGACCTTGGTGGCATCCTCAACCGCCAGCAGGGGGTGCGCAGGCGTTCGGCATAGGTTTTCAACTCGGCACGACCAAGCCCTTCGCCCGCCACCATGTAGAAGGCGGAAAAGACATCGCCGTATTCGTCGTTGAAAAACGGCCCGATCAGGCCCTGCAGCAATTGCGGCTGCAGATCGGCCACCTTCTTGCGGATCTGATACCAGACCAGTGCGGCCTCCTCGCGCACCGAGCCTTTCAACTGCACTTGCAGCACGACCACCCCGGGGCGGGAAAAGGTTCGCACACAATCCAGTTCCGGCAGTTCCTGAATGCGCTTTTCGATGGGTTCGGCCACCAGCGATTGCATTTCCTCGGCGGTGGCACCGGGCCAGACCGCCTGCATCTCCATCGACTTGATGGTGAATGTCGGGTCCTCGGCGCGGCCAAGCGTGCCATAGGCCAGCGCCCCGGCGGCAAGTGCCGCAAGGATGGTGAACAGGGTGACGGCGGGGTTGATGACCGACCAGAGCGACAGGTTGAGATTGCGCATGTCGGGTCAGCTTTCGGGCGTAGCAGCGGTTTAGACCACACGGACGGCGCGCGCGGGGTCGATCCGTTGGGCACCCAGACTGACCAACCGGTCGCCATCGGCCAGCGGCCCGCGCAGATGCGCCACGCGCTCACCCAGCGACACGATCTCGACCGGCAGGGGCTCGACCCCCAGCCCATCCGCCGTCAGACGCCAGACGCTTGCACCCCTGCCGTCATTCAGCACCGCCGCCAGCGGAACCGTCACCACCGGCGCAGCCCCGTCTGCCACTAGTGGATCAAACGAGACGGATGAATCCCTCGTGTCATCTGAGCAACTGGTTGAAGATAATACGAAATATATGGCGATGCGGTTCCGTCACGGGGTTCGTTTTGTTGGATTCTATCCACTAGCGTGACCGTGGCCGTAGGCGCAGCGCCATCGTGGCATCGGGCGCGCTCACCGCCATGCGCACGCGGTAGGTGCCGCTGGCGGGGTCCATAACAGGCGAGATGTCGCGCAAAACCAAGGCATAGGGCTGGTCTGCAGCCCCCCACAAGATGGCGCTGGCCTGCGCGTCCTCAAGGCTGCGTCGATCTTGTTCGGGCAGGGCAAAAACCACGTCCAGCGCATCCATGCGCGCCACAGCGACGGCGGGCTGCCCTGCGGCCAGCACTTGCCCCACCTCGCCGGGGGCTTCAGTCACCACGCCCTCGGTGTCGGTCGTCAGGGTGGTATAGGCCAGCCGGTTTTCCGCCAGAGCCGCAGCGCGTTCGCTTTGGTCGAGCGGCGAGCGCGCTGCGGCCTTGGTGCTGGTTGCGCGGTCGAGGGCGGCTTGTGCGACATGACCGTTGGCAAAAACCCCCTGCGTGCCTTGCGCCTCGGCCCTCGCTCGGGCAAGGTCGGTGCGCACCGCTGTCACCTCGGCCCATGTGGCGGCCAGATCCAGCCGGACGTCGGTATCATCAATCCACGCCAGCGGCTGGCCCGCTGTGACCCGGTCGCCCACCTCGACCAGCCGCGCCACGATCTTGCCCGGCAGCCGAAAGCCAAGCGCCGCCTCGTGCCGGGGGCGCACCTTGCCGGTGAAGGTCTGCGCCTGTTCAAGCGCGGCAAAGCTGACCACGGTTACCCGTACCGGCTGGGCCGGGCGGTCTGGTACGGCCACCGGGGCCTGCGGAGCATCCGGCGCAAGCGCCAGCAGCAGCCGGTCCTGCCCGGCCGAGGCGGCAAGGCCCATCGCCCCCAAGGCCCCGACGATCACCGCACGTTTGAGATTGCCTGACAGCGCCATGCCGCGATCCTCTCTTCCGCTTGCCATGTTGGCGTGTCCAACATGACAAGTCGCGGACAGTTGCAGCAGCTTCGCAAGACTGGGCAGAGCGACCAAGACCGGGATGGCGGGCAGGAAAGGCCAGATGTGAACAGCGCGTATCATCATGGCGAGTTGCGGCAGGCACTGATTGATGCCGCGCGCCTGCTGATCAAGGAGCGCGACGGCAACGATTTCTGCCTGTCCGATGCCTGCCGCCGCGCAGGCGTATCAACGGCGGCCCCCTACCGACATTTTTCCGACGAGGGCGAGATCATCAGCGAGGTCGTGGCGCAGGGGTTTGTCGACATGGAAACCCGCGCCCGGGCTGCCGCCACCATCTTTGCCCCCGGCGCGGGCGACCGCATCCTGGCGGTGGGTCAGGTTGATCTGGCCTTCGCCATCGGCGAGCCGGCCCTGTTTCGCATGATGTTCGGCCAGAAACCCAGCCAGACGGACAAGGAAGTTGTGACGGTACAGGGCAAGGCCTGCTTTGCCTATGTTCTGGAAGAGGTCGTTAGCCATTGCGCGGTGCATGGGGTACAGGGCGATGCTCAACTGATCGCGATGCAGCTTTGGACGCTGGTGCATGGCGCGGCCAGCCTGACCATCGACGGCGACCATGCCAAGGCGGCGCCTCAGGTGGATACGCTGCGAATGATGGAAATGGCGGCGGATCGGCTGTTGTTCTCGCTGCCGCGCGCGCCGCCGGATTGAAGAAGCCATGCGAGGCGATCCGACACTTCAGACCCTTTGCGCTGTGGCAAGAACAGACGATCAATGGTGAGCAAAAGGGGCGACGCGATCCCGGGACGGAGCCTGAACAGTCGCTCATGATTGGCCCCGTGGCCCCCCGGTGCGGCAGGCCATGCAGGCACCTGCCACTTGGGCGGCGGCGCTGATGCGTCCATGCCTTGATGCTGTGGCGCGAAGGGGCATCGTCGGCGCGGATCGCCTGTTCTCCCGTGTCAAGCAACGACGCTCCAGACCACGGCACGCCCGGCGCTCGCTCAACCCAGTTTCCGTGACAAGATGCGAAACCGCTTCACGCCTTGCCGCAAGGAGCGAGACCCTGGCCGCCCCACGACCGAAGCTGTGACACTCGCAAACTGTCCCATCCCGGACGTTTGCATTGACGAACGTCGTCTGCCATTGTTCATCGCGCGGGCAACGCTGCGCGAGTTGATCGCGGGGCTGCAAGCCCGTGCAACGGGGGAGACAGCGCGATGATG
>Ga0105049_10003077_pt1 | contig 19754 bp, 16 predicted proteins | sample MAT06_FD_78087 | JGI IMG/M metagenome (GOLD analysis project Ga0105049, IMG submission 78087) | Freshwater microbial communities from Lake Fryxell liftoff mats and glacier meltwater in Antarctica - MAT-06 | ecosystem: Environmental > Aquatic > Freshwater > Ice > Liftoff microbial mat | place...
AATGGGTATCAAGTGTGATCTGCGAAGATGGGCGACCGTAAATCGTCGGCCCAGAGTCCACTACGGCGTCGATTCCCAGGCTAGCAGCGAGCTCACGGATATGAACCGGCAGGCGGACACCATCGCCGAACGCGGGGCCAAGCGTGGCGATCCGTTCAATTACGACGGGAAAGTCCGCCGCGTTTAAGATCGAGGCGGCGTCCGGATCGCTGGGGACCCGCACCGACCAGGTATCACCAGTTTCAATTACGCCTTCGGCCACATTCAGCCGCGCTAAAGCGTTTGTCGAAGCGGGCCGCGGCACGCTCAATGTAACTCGGATAGGCCCAGGGAGCAAGCGATCAAAGACGCGGCGTGCTATCGGCGATCGCAGCCCGAGCGTTTCTATTACGATCGCTCCGCTGGGGGCGTGCCAGGTACACGATGGTACAGCGTGCGGCAGCCCCACTTGAGCAACGATGGTGTCGCGAAGGCGGGCCACCGCCGCGGGGTTCGCGGCGTTCACCGCAACCCCATAGAGCGTCTCCGTAGGCATAATAACCAGCCCGCCCTGGCGCAAGGCCTCAACGGCCCTCCCCAGAGCACCGCGGGGCAACGTTCGTTCTGATTGACTTGGCTTGGGTTGCACGAGGTGTTGGTGTTGGTGGTGGTGGTGGTGGGGGAGTCGGCTCGGCGATATATAATATTACAATATCAGTCTTTGATGATCGAGAGCATGGAGATGACGAATGTAAGCGTTACAGCGTTATGGATGAAGTGGCCCGCCATGGGAGCTATCAGCGACGACCGCCACTCGCGCACGAGTGCGAAGCCAAAGCCAAGGCAGATCACCGGCCCCAGCAGCAGGGGATCATAACCGTGCATCGCGCCAAAGAGAATCGCGCTGATCGCGGCGCACAAGACCACCGGCAGGCGGGAACGTAAGTGTCGGTACACTCCCCCTCGGAAGACCGCTTCCTCTACCAGCGGTGCCCAGCAGGTGGCGAGCACAAAGAACATAACTAATTCCAGGGTGCTCGCGTTGATAATTATATCAAGGATCGGATTACTCGGCAGTTGCGGCGCGCTCCCGCTTGCACCTCCACCCCCCAACCCGCCGCTCAAAATCGTCTGCTTGATGTTGACCGCCAGCACGGTTAGCAGCACTACAACCGCGTAAATAGGGAGCAGCGCAAGATAAGCTCCGATCCCGCAGGCGATCTCCTTGAAAACGCCCCGGCCCTTGTCCCAGCCCAGGCGCTCCGCGAAGTCACGCCACGTCATCGACCCTCGCCAGAGCGGCCAGAAGCACAAAGGCACCAAGAGCCACTGAGCGGCGAGCTTCCAACGTAAGTCTTCTGCGGCCGGTTTACCCAACGTGATGCCCAGCAGCAAAGGCAAGCCCAAGCTCACCAGCAAAAAGCCAGCCACGAACACCGGCAACATCTCGATGTAAACACTACCCCCCGGCAAAGGACGGACGAACCGGGGTTTGAGTCTCCCGATCCCGCCCAGCACCAACGCGGCGATGAAGCAACCAACCGCTCCCAGGCTACCGACCCCCACGACGACTCCGAGGACGCTGAGCACAATCACCATCCGCTGCCACCCACGCTCAACGGCCTGACGACTTACATCAGTAGAGGGCAGCCCCCGAGCCAGGGCCAGCTTGCCAATCCAGCCGTGATCAGCAATTAATTTAGCTTCCTCGGCGTCATCCAGCGCATCAGCCACCGGAGGCGTCGCCTCCAGCACCTTGCGGAACAACGTAAGTTCAGTCTTTACCAGCGGCGCGAGCGGATATAAGTATCCATCCTGTGTCCTTAACTTAAAAGCCTCATCGGCCTCGAGCGCATCAATCCTGGCAAGTCCCTCGCTGGGTCCGATAAACTCACCGACCAACAACGCGCCCCTGGCCCGATCAACATCCGAGACCGCCTGATCCTGAATCTGCTTACCGATCATTTTCCTGATAGTTTCAACGCCGTCGGGTCCGCCCGTCTCTCGCGCCGCCGCAGCAAGCCGCACCCCCAGCTTCGAAGCCAGGGCCAAGGGGTCGGTCGTCGGAGGTTTCTGCAGCGCGGTCGGTTCCAATCCCGCGGCGGAGTTGCCCGACTGATTCAAAACGAAAACCGCTAAGACGAGAAGAAGCCCCAGCCAAAGCCCGATTCGGGCCGCCCTTTTACTTCCGGGATCTTTTGTCCTGACGTTGCGAACGAGAGCGTTGGAGGGGTCGGGTTTTTTTGGAAAGGTGTCCGGTGTCACTCGGCGAGATGATATGGGGCGAATAAGGCGGACCTCCTCGCACGGGTCAAGAACCTATCGTTAAGGCCAACGCTCGATGTGCCTATGTCTGACAAAACCCAACCCTTGCCTCCATTACAGGAACCCAAACTCTGCACGGTGTGCGGTATCGACTGCACCAACAAGCGGCGGACCAAAGATGCCAAGGGAGGTTATGTCTGCGAAAACTGCATGAAGCGAGTTCAGACGACAGCCTTTGCACTCAAGAATCCTGCCAAGCCGGTTTCCGCCTTAGGTCCGGGTGGGGCTGAGGGTCCGGAAGATAATTCAGTGATGCTGGACATGGGCGGTCGAACGCAGGCGATGGCGGGCGGGAAGGTGTGCCCAAAGTGCGAGCGGGTCATTAACCTCAACGACGCGATTTGCCTAGGTTGCGGGTATGACTTACAACACAGCCGGGCTGTGAAGACCAAGATCGAGCGGATGGAGCGGCCGCCGCAGGGAACCGGGGGAAAATCCTCGCAGAAAGTTCTCTACGCGAGCGTCGCGCTCGCCGCGATTGGAGGGATTGGAGCTTGGATGATGTGGTTCCGGTAAAGAGATCGGACTGCCGAGCGGAGGCCGAACGGCAATATAGACAAAGGCACCTTGCACTCGCGCGGCACGAGCACGACTGGCGGTTATGGCTTTGGCGTGCCGCAGCGGCAGGCAAAGCGATGCTTGAGCCTGCATCGCGCGATTGCTGAATATAAGTAACAAGTTACTTGGGGATTTCGATGAAGCCAAGGCGCACGAGGAAGTCGGTGGCTTCCTGAACCTCTGCCCTCGTGTAGCCGACCATCGCGGAGGGAAGCATCGGCGTGCCCACGAGCTCTGGCGGGTAGAGTGTGGGTTTGTTATCTCGTGTGAGTTCTTGTAATCCGGCGATGACCGCGTCAGTAACCTCAATGAGGCGTAGCGGTTCGATCTGTTCGGGGCGGTTAGCGGGCTGCTTCACGGCGACTTTCCTTTCGTTCCATCCGTTCTTGACCCCTTGTACTACCAGAGGGGCTTACCTTACGCGCGACCACTTTGAGGCTATCACCCTTACGGGTGGATCATCACAGTGTTCGTTGGGAAAACGCCATCGTTGCTTTTATCAGCTCCGACCGCGTTACTTTCCCAAACCGGGTAGCCGGCACTATTCCTTTCGCACCACTTACATCGGGGGATGCACTCTTCTATTGATGAATGCGTGCTACGGACCGCTTAGACGGCGGCTGGCCAAGCCGCAAAGTTTGATGCGAGTTACAGATGGAACCAAGGTCGAAGAAACTGGGGAGAATCTCCCGAGGAGATCGGTGGGTTACAGGGGATGCAACCGAAGATAGCGGGTTGGAAGTGGTTGCGATCAAAGGGTTTACGCCTAGTGACCCCTGGTTGTGAATCTATTTGGCACGGTTGGAAAAGCTTGAAATACTCTTCGCACTTGCCTGCACTGGGTTCATAGGACTAGAACTCAAATCCTCGCTCGATTCTCTGTTTCCCTTGCATATTGCCATGAGCAACCTCACCATCGATAAAGTGCTGCAATGCCAGAACTTGCCGAGTCTGCCGGGGGTCGCTATGCGCGTGCTGGAGCTAACACAATCGCGCTCAGTCTCAGCGCAGGAAATAGCTTCGACGATCCAGACCGACGCCGCGCTCACAACAAAAGTTTTGCGTACTATTAACTCGAGCTTTTACGCTCTGCCTACGCCTTGCCCCAGTATTAAGCGTGCGACGAGTCTTTTGGGGCTTAATACAGTAAAGTCGATCGTTCTGGGGTTCTCGCTGGTTGAATCGACGAGGCGGTCGGGGCTTGACAGCTCGTTCGATATGCTCGCGTATTGGAGGCGGGCGGTACACAGTGCAGCGGGCGCCAGGTTAATTGCCCAGAATTTTCAGTTAGCAGATCCGGACGAGGCCTTCATCGGGGCGATGGTTCAGGACATCGGGGTGCTCGCGTTCGCGGCGACGTTGCGGGGCGAGTATGACCGCGCGCTCGTGGGTGCTGGCTTGGACCATGAACGGCATAGTGAGTTTGAGTTTAAGAATCTACAGGTCGACCACATGGAAGTGGGGGCGTTGCTCGCAGAACGCTGGCGACTGCCGCCTCAAATAATTGAATGTATTCGCTGGCATCATCAGCCGGATGGCTGTTCACCTTTGTTCGCGCCGTTGCTCAAGTGTGTGACTGGGGGGATCGCCGCCGCGGCGGTGCTCAACGCCCCGGAGCCGGATAAACGAAAGCTTGGAAACTTTGTGGTGCGGATGCGTCAGGATCATGGGCTTGACGCGACGGCGGCGCGAGAACTGCTCATTCAGATCAACGAGGCGGCGAACCAGTTAAGCCAATCGATGGAGCTCAAGACGGGGGAATCGGCCGACACCTCGCGGATTATGTCGATGGCGCACGAGGCGATGATCGCCACCCAGCAAGAGATAGAGCGAGAGGCGGTAGAGCTGCGTCAACGGAATGAGAACCTGGAACGAAAAAATGCGACCGACGCGCTGACAGGCGCGTTCAACCGGTCGCACTTTGAGCGCGAACTGCTTGCGGCGTTTGATGAGGCGACGAAGAACAAAAGTCCGCTTACCGTCTTATTTAGCGATGCCGATAAGTTCAAAAGTGTAAACGATACGCACGGCCACCAGGCGGGCGACGCGGTGTTGATTGAACTGGCGAAGCGGTTGGGCGACGCGCTGATCGGGGTTGGAATCGTCTGTCGGTACGGGGGCGAAGAGTTCGCCATTATTGTGCCGGGGGCGGACGCCGCACGGGGATCGAAAGTTGCGGAGTTACTGCGGCGGCGGATTGCTGTAGCACCATTTGACATTACGATTGACGGCACAACCAAGTTATCATTGCCGGTGACCATCAGCCTTGGAGTGGCAACGCACCACGCGGGGTCAGAAACCAGCTTTACCAATCACGAACAACTCGTACACGCCGCCGACCTTGGGGTTTATGCTGCAAAGCAGGCTGGCCGCAACTGCGTTCGGGTCGGGTCGCTGGATACACCGAAAGTAGCGGGTGCGGCAATTCGTGTACTTGCGGTAGAGGATGACCCTCTCGCCGCGAGATTGTTGGGATTTGTGTTCGATAAAAGGCGAGAGTTCGCACTAACGTTCTGCGTTACGGGCGAAGAAGCACTTGACAGCATCAGCGGAAGGGACGAGGCGACTCGGCCTCAACTAGTGTTGTGCGACTTGAATCTGCCGGGCATCTCGGGGATTGAGGTTGTCGAGCAGATTCGCGCCAATCCGTTGAGCCGACACATTCTCTGCGTGATGTTGTCGGCGACGAGCGATCCGAAAGTTCAGCAGGCAGCGATCAATGCGGGCGCGACGTTTTTCATACAAAAGAGCGATTTCTGCGGCAACTTTGATAAATGGGTTGATCGGCTGCTCGCACTTGTCCACGCTGCGCCCGCGCGCATCGCGGCGTAACGAGAGGGCGTGGTCGCTCGTTCACTTTCAGTTACTAAAAAATTAACACAGCGCTTGAGCGTCCGCGGTTTTTTAGGAGCAGGGCGAATCTTTGCGGCTCGCCCCGCCCTCGCTATCGATTCTGTCATTTTGCTGTCTGTTATGTTGCCGCCTGACCGTCTTCGTTACCGTCCGTACCGACGAACGACACCCTTGACGATTCCCTGGACCTGGCAAAACTTAACTTTGATCGCTTCGAACTGGGGGTTGGCCGGTTGAAGGCGGATGTGATCTTCTTCCTTGAAAAAGGTTTTGAGGGTCGTCGAACCGTCTGGAAGGAGCGCGACTACGCGGTCGCCGTTTTGGGCAACAGGCGTTCGCTCGATGAGAACATAATCTCCGTCGAGGATGCCTTCATCGCGCATTGAATCGCCCTCGACCTTAAGAGCGAAGGTCGAGTTCTGCCGGTCGGACTTGGGTACCAGAAGATCGGCAAGATCCACCTCGTCTTCGGCGGAAACTTTCTCGATCGGATTTCCTGCGGCGATCTTTCCGACGAGCGGGAAGCGGAGGGGACGAGATTCGTCGGGCACGGCAACGCCTTCCGCTATCGAAAGTGAGCGAGCTTTATTCGCTTCGCGGATGAGAGCACCCTTTTTGATGAGCGCCTCCACGTGTTCAAAGACCGTAACTTTACTGACGCCGATCTCGTCGGCGAGTTCTTGCATGGTGGGGGAGTAGCCACGGCGGACTCGCCAATCGCGGATGAGCTGGAGAATGCGGAGTTGCTTGGGGGTTAAGTTCATTGTAAAATCCTCACATTAGGCCAAAGGCGGTGGCGATCAAAGGCGATCACATGGGCACCAGCCCATCGCTTCTTCTACCACATTACCAAACGTACGCCTTGGAGGTTTGGAATGTTCGGTACAAGATAGCAGACTAAGGCCCGCACGTCAAGCGCAATGTCAAGATTCTGTATGGATTTCTGGTATGCATCATCCAAACATGGTGAGAGAGTCCTATAACCTGCGTTTTAGGGTGACGAAGGTGCTTCCCTGCCGTCCAATCCGACGGTTCAGTTCTAGGAGCGAAAGTTCTCGGCGGAGAGCAACGACCTCGATGCCTGTGGCCTCGTGCAACTGATCAAAGGTGAGGCCGGAGGGTTCAAGGGGCAGCAGAATTGCCTTCTGAATGTCAGAGAGGCCTAAAAAGGTCTTCTCTTGCTCGGTAGTCGGCTGCTCTTGGGCCTCGGCGAAGAGGGAGGCAGGCTGGGCCGGAAAGCGAGCGGCGAAGGAGCCTCGATGAACATGGTGGGCGGTCTGTTCGAGCCCGTTAATTATATCTGCGGGTTCGGTCACCAAGTGTGCGCCGCCTCGTTTGAGAAGAGAGAGCGTGCCGCGGCTGGCGGGGGAGTCAACGCGACCGGGCAGAGCGAAGACTTCGCGGCCGTGTTCTTCGGTGGCGACTCTCGCGGTGATGAGTGCTCCCGATTGTTCTCCAGCTTCGATTACGAGGGTTCCGAGGCTCATGCCAGAGATGATGCGGTTGCGCGCGGGGAAGTTCTCGGCCTGAGGCGCGCAATCTAGCGGGAGTTCAGAGACGACCGCGCCTTGCGTTGCGATCTGATTGAAGAGGTCGGCATTTTCCGGGGGGTAGACGTGAAGCAAGCCGCAGCCGAGGACGGCGATTGTCCGTCCGCCTGCGGCGAGGGCACCGCGGTGGGCCGCGCTGTCGATGCCGCGTGCACCGCCGGAGACGATGGTGAGGCCGGCGCGGGCGAGTGAGGAGCCGAAGAACTGGGCCTGCTCAAGGCCATAGGCGGTACATTGGCGCGAGCCAACGATGGCGACAGGAAAGCGATCTTCTTCAAGTGAATGTAAAGTTCCACGGACGTAGAGGATTGTTGGCGAATCCGGGAGTACGGCCAGGTGGTCGGGATATCCCGGTTGGCCTTTGGCGAGAATCGTAATATTATGTTCACGGGCGAGCAGGGCCTGTTCGGTGGCTTTTTTCCCGGCTGCCGCAAGGCTCGCGGCGATGCGGTGGCCCTTTAACTCGCCGATTCCGTGGATGCTGCGGAGTTGATCTACCGAAGCGTGGACCGCCGCGGTTGCATCGCCGCCAAACCGATCGATCAGGCGAGTGATTAGGACAGGGCCGAGACCTGTGGCGAAGGAGAGGTGTAGAAGTGCCCGCAAGGGGGGCGAGAGCCCGGCCGAATCTGCGTCCATCGGATGACCCTCCTGGGTGCGATTACTTCAGTTTAACGGGGGTGGGTGTAGGGACGGGGGTGGTGCCTGGGATAGCGGCCTGTGCGGCGAGCACGTAGCCATCGCCGGTGCTGGATTCACCCTGAAAATCTACGATTCGGACGTAAACTTTGATGGGTTCGCCCTTTAGCACGGCGGTTGCGAGGCGTTGTTGGACGACCACCTGCGGATAGGAGAAGGCGGGATTGGGGCGGGTGAGCGAAACATAAGCACCTTGATGGCGATAGCCTTCGAAGAGGCGGTCAAGTTTAAAGCTCCAGCCTGGGGAGGGAGACTCGGCGATTACGACATGGCTGCCTGATTGACCTTCGATCGAGATAGGCGGGCCTGCGTAAGCCTCTTCGACGACTTCTGGGGGAGGTGTCGTGCCGGCGCAGCCAATGGGAGAGTGGAGCGTGCACAAACCCAAGAGCAAGAGGGAGGAGAGGCTGGCGACGGAAGGGCGAGCACGGGATGTCATGGGGTGAAGGGCAGCAACGGTGCGGCGTGGGTTAGCGAGGGGGCAGGAGAGGAGGTTGGTTGAGTGTGGCGCGGCCATGCCCTAGTTTACGTCGCGCGAGAGCGAGTTCAAGTGGGCTGCGGCTGACGCGGCAATTCCCTCGGCAGCTTGAGCGGGCCCGCGGACTGAGGTGAAGAGGTGGGGAAAGGACGGAAAAAAAAGGTGATCAGGCCGGGAAAGACTACTGTTGCGTGCTGGTTTGCCCAAGGCATGGATGCCGGGGGCGGGGCCGGGCGCATTGCGGGCTTGCATCCGTTTATCGAAAAGGGTTACGATGGGCACGGCGGGGGCCCGGCGCAAGCGGCGTGCGTGATGTAAGTGATTGGCTTGATGGAGTAAGCCTGATGTCTGATGCTATTTTGCTTAAGTTACGGTACACTGTCGCGCGGGCGAAGCGGGTTGTGTGTGCGCGGCGGCTGATGTGCGGGGCGATTGCGACGCTGGCTGCATCTGTTATGATTAATATTGGGTGTCAGACTGTCAAAACGACGGTGAACGACACCATCGACGCGATCACGCCGGGGCCGAGCGGGCCGGGCGAGGTTGATCGCATCCGCAAGGAACCGGATATACGAGTGAGAATCGCCAGGCAGAGCCAAGGGCACACGCTCGCGGGGCCGGAGCGTTTTCTGGTGCGCAGCGCTTCGAGCGCGGGTTCGGCGGCGCAGCCGGTTACGCTCAAGGGGCCTGTCGCTGTATCGAGCAGCGCGAAGGGGGTCACGACCATCAGCGGGGACGGTGTGAGGCGGGAGTGGGGCTTTGGCGTAGACATCGAAGTACACGCCGGTGACGGGGCGGGAGGCACGGGGCACGCTCCTGAATCTATCCGCATGGACGAACGGTTGCTGCCGGGCTATTTAACATTACGTCCGCTGTGGAGCGAGAACGCGGACCGGATGGATATTATAGTTACGATGCCGATTGAGTCTTACTTGCCGGGTGTGCTGGCCAAGGAGTTGCCCAAGGCGTGGCCGCGGCAGACTTTTGCCGCCCAGGCGGTGGCCTCCCGGACGTATGCGTTGCAGGAACGCTCGCGGGCGCGGGCGACGGGCAAGCTGATAGATGTGGAGGATACCACTGCTGATCAGGTGTTTGGTGGAACGGGCTCGCACGTTGAGGGTGTGGAAGCCGTCCGCGCGACGCGCGGGTGGGTTTTGTCGGAGCGGGGGGATTTGATTCGGGCTTATTTTTCGAGCCAGTGCGGTGGGAGGAGTGCCTCGGCGAAGACTGCGTGGACGAGCAAGACGCCCCCGCCGTTTAACACGGTCGAGTCATTACAAGGGGGCGAGCGGGTTGCTTATTGCCAGCGTGCTCCGCAATATCGTTGGACGCTGACGCGCAAGAGCGATGAAATTAATAAGCGGCTCAGGGCGTGGGGCCGGGGCAAGGGCAGCGATCTTGCGAACATTACTAAGCTCCGGCGCATCGAGGTGGCGGAGCGCAATGAGGCGGGCCGGCCAACGCAATACACGATCGTAAGTGATAACGAGCGAGAATACACCGTAGCGCCCGAAGAGCTGCGCGAGGCGTGCAACTGGCCGGTGCAGGGCCTCGCGCCGATCACGCGAGAGAATCGGGTGAGCAGCGGGGATATTGAGGTTACGGTGGTTGCCACCGACGTGCGATTCGTTGGCCGGGGGTTTGGCCATGGCGTGGGGATGTGCCAGTGGTGCGCCAAGGGGATGGGGGATGCTGGCAAGGATTGGCGGAGTATGGTCGAGGACTTTTACCCTGGTGTCGAAGTTAAAAAGTTATATTAGTTGGCGTGTGGTTGACGGCTTGGTGCGACCAGGTGAGCTTGGCGATATCACTGATAATGGTTACGATTGCGGGCTCAGCAGACCCATGCGTTCGCCGTTATCGAAGACGAGCTCGCGCTGCGGCCAGCGGAGGGCGGCGAGGCGGCCAGTGATCTTGTCTGGCGGGGTGCAGATCAATCGCTCGGAGGCGCGTGAGCCTACCGAATAGTCGATGCACATGGCATTTCCACTACCAAGAGTCGCGTTGAGGGGACCGGCGGGGAAGAGGCTGTCGTTCTTCTGAAGTGTGGGCGAGGGGATGCGCCAATAGTGGCCGAAGACGACCATTATATTAGCATCATAATCGTTCCACCAGGCCCGGCGAGCTTCGGATCGCATGCGGCCGCCGGCGAAGAAGGGGGCGGGCGCAGCCATCTCGGGCCCGGATGTAATTACCTTTAGCGGGTTTTCGTTCTGGTGGAGCAACGCCGCGATGGGAGTGGAATCCTCATCGCCGTGGCGCAGCGATAGGACCTGGCGGAACCCTTCGATTCCCAGCACCGGATCGCCGCAGGTGGCGAGGGCGGCGATGCTTGCATCGTCCCAGCAGGCATGGACCGCGCGGAGATCAGCGCGTGCAGCGGCGAGCGGGAGGGTACGGAGGAAGGCGATGATGCGATCGCGCTCACCCTGATTTGCAACAGCACGTTCGGCCGCATGGAGGGGCTTATGACCGAAGAGCCAGGCGTTCTCTCTCTTGCGGCGGCCCTCCGCCGCGTTAAGGTCGTGGTTACCCATCAGGGCGAGCGCGATGCCAGAATCTACAAGATGCTGAACCAGACGAACGACACCCGGGCTATCTGGCCCACGATCAATATAATCTCCGAGGAAGAGCAGCCGTCGCTGCTGCGGGTGCGAGGGGGACTGGCCATCTGCGGGATCGATATGAACGTAACCGAGCAATCGAAGAAGCTCGATCAGTGGGAGGAGTTCGCCGTGGACATCACCGATTAGATCGATCGAGCCGGGCGAAAGCTCGACGAGAGCAGACCATTGGGTGGACAAGGGTTGGTGTCCGAAAGAGAGAGGGTGGTATTTAGATGCCAACTTCTGCGAATGACCAGGTCAATCGTTAGGGTTTCGCATCAACTTCTTAAGCAGTGGAACGAAGATAAGCACGAGCAGCCCCGCTGCGATGGATGTTACCAGGAAGAGTAGGAAGAAGTCGGCGTGGCTGTTGGGTTTGGAGGCATCGCCCGAAAGGTGCCAAGGGAGGCTTGTCTTACCCTGCAGGATTGGTTCTACCTGAGCTGCAACCTTGCCAGCGCCGAGGTTGGCAATGAAGCTGGAGATAAACCAGACGCCCATGAGGAGCGAGGTGTGCTCCTTGGGTGCTGCCTTGGTGACGTACGAGAGGCCGGTGGGCGAGAGAACAATCTCACCGAGGGTGTGGACGAAATATGTGGCGAAGATGAGCCACATCGCCGCCTGTGCCCCCGTCTTTGCATCGGGATTATAATCCTTGGCCTGCAGGCCCGCCATGACCATGAAGAAGTAACCCAGCCCCACGAGGATCAGGCCAATACTTATCTTCGTGGGTTGACTTATATTCTTATTGCGGCGGGCCAAGGTTGTCCAGAGCAGGCCGAAGATCGGTGCGAGCAGGATAATGCACCAGGGGTTGATCGACTGGAACCAAGTGGTTGGGACTTCCTGTGAACCGATGTTGCGGTCGACATAGGAGTCGGTGAATAGGTTGATGCTCGATCCGGCCTGCTCAAAGGAGAGCCAGAAAATAGCATTAAAGAGCATGAAGATGAAGATTGAGATGACCGGACCGCGATCCTCTGGGCGATTCTTAACAAGTACGAAGTAGACAACCCACGCGACTGCGGCGAGGACGATCGGAATGAAGACCGCGGGCTGTGAGATAAAGGTATCAATCTTGCCCAGCCAGTTTAACTTGTAGGCTAGCCCGACACTTGCTGCGAGGATGACACCGATCGGAAGGAAGATGGGAGCGAGCGATCCTTTGCCGTCGCGGGGCAACCCGACACCCTTGAGAAGCGCGGGGCGCAACATCATGTAAGCGAGCAGGCCGAGGATCATGCCGACCGCCGCGGCGGAGAAGCCCCAGTGCCAGCCCCAGCGTTCGCCAAGTGTGCCGACGATGTAGGTCTGAAGCATGGCACCCAAGTTGATGCCCATGTAGAAGATGCCGAAGGCGGTCTCGCGGCGTGGATCGTTCTGTGCGTATAACTGGCCGACCATGACCGACACCGAGGGCTTAAAGTGGCCTGTGCCGATGACGATGAGCGCGAGGCCGGAAACGAAGACAGCCATGCCGTTTTCGCTCTGGGCGAGGGATTCCATTCCCGAAAACCCCAAGATGATGTGCCCGAGGGCAATGAGAATGCCGCCGACAAGCATCGATCGGTGAGTACCGATTAACTTGTCCGCGATCATGCCGCCGATAATGGGCGTTAAGTAAGCAAGGCCGGTGTACCAACCGTAAGCCGTATTTCCGGTAGGGTCGTCTAGGCCACGGCCGGGGTTAAAGCCCTCGACTTTGCCCGGAGGAAGATTCTTCATGCCCGAGAGGGGCGATGTGAGATAGAGCACGAGAAGGCCGCGCATGCCGTAGTAGGAGAATCGCTCCCACATCTCCACGAAGAAGAGGAGGAAGAGGCCGGCCGGGTGACCTAGAAAAGTCGCCGAGTTATTATTGAAGATAGCCGAATCCTCGCCCGCTACCCCGCTGGTGCCCCTGGGGTCTGTCGGATCTGTTGGCAAGGATGAGGTTGTACTTATGTTACTCATGAATCGTGTACCCTGATACAACTGAAGGGCCAGTCACTACGTCAGACGCGAGTGATCGGAGCTTGAACTAAGAGGCGGGACGAAGAAATCGTCGCCCGCTGGCCTGACCGTAGCACCCCGCAAGCGAGAGGATGCAGGCAATCCTTGGGTTTCCTCGGGCGCGCGATAAATGATGAAGAGAGCGGGGCGGATTAGCGAGTCGGCATATCGGACGCTGCGGCATCCCCTGAATAGACGATTCGCCCCATGGCGAAGACCGACCTTATCCAACGGTCGTCCCAGGCGTAGAGCAAGCGGGCGAGGGGATCTGGTGCTGACTTCCAAGGCTTGCTCGGGCGAAGTAGGAGGAGATCAGCGCACGCGCCCAACGTGAGGGAACCTGTGTCCACGAGTCCTAACGCCGCGGCGTTTTCGGCGGTGATGCGCCACCAAGCTTCGCCCGCGCTGGGAAGCTGGGCCATGGCGAGAGGGTGAGAGGGGCTTAGTTGCTTCGCGGCATCAATCATGGCGCGGGCCACGCGAACCATGCTGCGGTCGGGGCCTGCGCCGATGTCGCTGCCCAGGCAGAGGCCGACAGAGGCCTGCTTAAGTTGTGAGGCGTTCATGGTGCCCGCGCTGAGGAATCGGTTGGCGGTGGGGCAATGGGCGATGAGCGACCCGGCGTCTCGCACCAATGTAAGTTCATCGGGGGAGAGGTGAATGCCGTGGCCCAGCAGAGAACGATTAGTGAGCAGACCTGCGTTGGCGTAGACCGAGGTGTATGACCCGCTCCAGAGGGGAGACGAGCCCTCAAAGAGCCCGCGCACTTGCTTACATTCGGGGATCGTTTCTGCCAGATGCGTCTGGATGATCCAGCCGGTTTTGCGGGCCAATCGACCCGCGAGGGATAATAACTCGGGGGAGCAGGAGATGGCGAAGCGAGGAGTTACCGCGGGGGCGATGCGTCCGGCGGATTGTAATGATGCGGCCTGCGAGACGGCCAAGCTCGCGGGAACAGTTAACTTATCTGGTGCATTACGATCCATGAGCACCTGCCCGACGTGGCCGCAGAGGCCTAGCTTGCCGAGTTCGATGATCGCCGCCTGAGTCGAGGCGTGGCTGCTGGTGGCGTATGCCGCGAGGGCGGTGGTGCCAAATGAGAGCAGTTCCTGGCCCACGCGTTTGGCCATAGCGCGGGCGAAATCCACGTCATTCCAGGCGATTTCAGCGGGAAAGATTACTTGATCAAGCCACTCGAGCAGTTCGAGGCCGTCGGCGCCGATAGCGTCAAACTGTGGGAGATGCAGGTGGGTATCAACAAAGCCGGGGGAGATGATGAAGTCGTCGCCGCCGCCATCTGCGGCAGGCGAGGGGCGGGCGAGATCGATGTGGGCGATCCGTCCGTTTTCAATTACGATATGACCGGGGGTGGGGGTCAGGGCAACGCGGCTGGGCTGGGTTTGAACGAGTAGGTGGCCGTTCAGCGTGAGCGAGGGAGGGGGAATCAGGAGAGAATCGGGCGGTGCTTGAGCCATGCCGGTGGACTGTATGAATGAGCTGGGGAGCGTTGTGGTTGATGACAGACGATACGCTATGGGGCTATGACAGAACGTGAAAGTTGCGAATCAGACTGGGCCGGTGAGACGCGGGCCGGTGCGGAGGCGTCGGCGTTGGGGCTCGCAGACGGGCTCGTGGCGAAGTTCGCGTCGAAAGCCGCTACAGTGGCGGTGGTGGGGATGGGTTATGTTGGTTTACCTTTGGCGCGGACGCTGCACGATGCGGGACTGAGCGTGATCGGCTTTGATATTGATCCGCAGAAAGTGCGCTGGTTGACCGAGGGCGTTTCGTACTTGAAACATCTGGGGGCGGAGTTAGTGCCGCGGCTGGCGGGGTCTGCGAGATTTTTGGCGAGCGGCGATGCGGCGGTGCTGGCGCGGGCGGATGCGGTTATTTTGTGCGTGCCTACGCCGCTGGGGCGGCATCATGAGCCGGATTTATCTTACGTTAGAGGGTCGGCGGAGTTGGTGGGGCGGGTGCTGCGACGCGGACAGATCGTAAGTTTAGAATCTACGAGTTACCCGGGCACCACGCGGGAGATTTGCCTGCCGATTCTTGAGGAGTTGAGCGGGCTTCGGTGCGGCGAGGACTTTTTTCTTGTCTTTAGCCCTGAGCGTGAGGACCCCGGCAGGAAAGATTACGATACGGCGAGCACACCGCGGCTGGTGGGGGGCGTTGATGCGCTGAGCGGGCGGGTGGGAGTTGCGCTGTACGAGGCGGCGGTGACGCGGGTGATCGCGACCAGCACGGCGGAGGTTGCGGAAGCGGCCAAGCTGCTGGAGAATATTTACCGCTCAGTGAACATTGCGTTGGTGAATGAACTCAAACCGGTGCTGAGTGATATGGGGATTGATATCTGGGAGGTGGTGCGAGCGGCGGCGACCAAGCCGTTCGGGTACGCGGCGTTCTACCCGGGGCCGGGGCTTGGGGGGCACTGCATCCCCATTGATCCTTATTATTTAACTTACAAGGCGAGAGAGTTTGGGCACGTGACGCGGTTTATCGAGCTGGCGGGCGAGATCAATCATCGGATGCCAGCGTACGTCGTCTCGCGGATTATGACCGCGCTCAACGACGATGCGAAAGCGGCTCGCAAGAGTAAGGTGCTTATTCTAGGAATCGCGTACAAGCCCGACGTGGACGATATCCGCGAGACGCCCGCGGCGGAGATTATCTCGCTGCTGCTGGAGGCCGGGGCGGATGTAAGCTATCACGACCCGCACGTGGAGCAGTTCCCGGCGATGCGGCACTACGATATTACATTACGATCAAGGGCGCTGACCCCGGCGGTGCTTCAAGCGTGTGACGCGGTCGTCATCGTAACAGATCACGCGGCGATTGATTGGGCGATGGTGGCGGGGAACGCGGGGATGATCGTGGATACGCGGGATGCAATGGCGCGGCGGGGGTTGGCGGTGCGGGGACGGGTGGTGAAGGCGTAGGCGGGATGGCGCAGGGCAATGCGGAGAAGGACTCTGTTGGTTCGGGCAGTCGGGGAAAGACAGGCGGAATAGATCGGCTAATGGGTGGTTGCTGGTGGCATCGGGAACGAGGGCGTGGAGCAGGGTCGGCTTGGAGCTTGGCAAGACCCACCTACGCTCTTACTTATGCTCACGCGGGCTTTGTTAATCTTGGTAGTGACTGTTGTTGTAATGAGTTGTGTTACGTTCCTCGTTTTTGCCGTTGATAAGCGCGGGGCGGTGAGGGGAACTTGGCGCGTGCGTGAGCGCACCCTTCATCAGCTTGGCGTGGCGGGCGGTTGGCCCGGCGGGCTGCTCGCGATGAAAGTGCTGCGGCACAAGACGATTGATCGGCCGTTTCGCAGGGGTTTTTTTGCGATGATAGCAGTACATATCGCTGCGGTGGCGACGATATGTTACTTCGTGTCAAGATGAGCAGGGCCGCAGTGGGGGCCGGGGGTGTTCCCGCGATTGATTAGACCGTCGCGGCGAGAAGCCCTTCGCAGAACTTCCAGTTGATTACTTTCATAAAGGCCGAGATGTAATCACTCCGCTTATTCTGGTACTTGATGTAATAGGCGTGCTCCCACACGTCGATCCCCAAGATGGCGCGCGCGTCGGTGGGCATCATGTCCTGTTGCTTTTCCTGCTGGACGATCATCAGCCGCTGCGACAGGGGCTCTTGAATCAGCCACGCCCACCCGCTGCCCTCGACCTGTGCCGCTGCGGCTTTGAAGTGGGCGGCGAACTTATCAAAAGAGCCGAAGTCGCGGGTGATCGACTCGGCGAGTTTTCCGCTTGGTTGGCCGCCACCGCCGGACTTCTCCGAGGCCATCATCTGCCAGAAAAGCGTGTGGTTTATATGTCCGGAGGCGTGAAAGGAGACTTCGCGCGACCAGTGCTTGATGAGTGCGGCGTCGCCGCCTTCGCGGATGTCGCGGAGGGCGGCCAAGGCCTTGTTTAGACCGTCAACATAAGCTTTGTGATGCTTGCCGTGATGGATCTCCATCGTGGTGGCATCTATGTGCGGTTCAAGCGCGGATTTGTCGTAAGGTAATGCGGGAAGAATAAACTCGCCCTTGGCCGCGTCATAGCCCGGCAGCGTGGGCTTTTTCTTGGTGCCGGGCTCGACACCCAAGGGCTCCACGGGCTGTGTGGCGTGAGCCGCCGATAGAATGCCAGCCCCGACCAGTCCAATACCAGCGAGTGCGCTCCGGCGATTGAGTCCTTCATTGTTCATGGCTAAAAGGTAGGAGACTTGCCGTGCGGGTGAAAGCTTTATGCCGTTTCCCGGACAGCCGTTTGACCCTCTGGTGTGCGTGAAATGAGCGTGAGAGTGGAGATACATGCGACGCCGGGTCGGCGTTGCGATTCGGCGCCCAAGGTTGGTGCCGCGATCTTTGTCGGGCAAAACGAAAGGCGGGGCCGCATGAGCGGCCCCGCTATTTTATTTTATTTTCGTGGCCGCGGCCGGCGATTACTCGCCGACTTGCCAACGGTAGAAGGCGACAATCTTGGCTTTGTTGCCCACGATCTCTTTGACCTTCTTCGTGGGGTCCATGATGAAAGGCTGCTCCATCAGCGCGATTTCTTCGAAGAACTTACGCATACCGCCTTCGACCATCTTCTCGGCGATTTCCTTGGGCTTGCCAGACTCCATCGCGGCTTCGACGCGAAAGCGACGCTCTTTCTCGACTACATCCGCGGGCACATCGTCCTGGGTGATGCCCTTGGGGCGCGGCACCGCGGCGGTGATGTGCATGCAGACTTGACGTAATGTTTCGTCGCTGACGGAACCCTCGGCCTGAACGAGTACGCCGGTCTTGCCATCGTGGTGAACATACTGGCCAAACGCGCCGCTGCTGGGGTCTTGAGTCAACTTATGGCCGCGAGCGAACTTGGCGTTCTCGCTGGTTGAAATGCGGATCTCGTCGATCACTGCGGTCATAGCGGGAGTCACTTGAACATCGCCGCTGGGCGAATCGATGGCGAGCTGCGCGACTTTCTTGACGGCATCGACAAACTTTTCATTCTTTGCCGTAAAATCAGTCTCGGTGCGGACTTCGACGATGGTCGCGGCCTCGTTGGTGACCACGATCGCGATTCGACCTTCGCCGCTGGCGCGATCGGTCTTGTTATCCATCTTGCCCTTGAGCTGCTTGCGAAGCAGCTCTTTCGCGGCTTCAAGGCCGCCCTTGGCTTCGAGCAACGCGGCCTTACAGGCCATCATCGGTAACCCGGTTTCGTTCCGGAGATTCATTACGTCTTTAGCGTTTAGTTCCATGATAACACCTCGGTAACACCTTCAACTCTTCAACACTTTCCAGTCGGTTCAAACTGTCCAATCGCCCGCTGCGACGTGGCCGCACGGCCTTGCGACTGGATAAGATTTAACGTGATGCACGGTGAGCGGTCCCGTGCGGTCAGGCTACTTAAGTCTACTCGCGTGCCCATTTTCGTCGCACCGCTACGCGATCTTCTGGCAAAGGCCCTAGACGCTGGCTGGGGCTGGCTCGCCATTGGCATCAGCCTTGAACTGCGACCGACGGCTGCGGCGTGGCCCTTCCTGCGCATTCGCTCCCCCACCTTCGTTGTTCAAGCTGGGCGAGTCAACGAGCTTCTGCTGCTGGGCTTCGGCGATGGCGATGCACAGCTCTCGGACGACGACATCGATGGAACGCATCGAATCGTCGTTACCGGGAATGGGGATATCTGCGGCGTCCGGATCGCCATCGGTATCGATCAGGCAGATTGTGGGGATGCCGAGCTTACGAGCTTCTTTAAGGGCAGTGACTTCAGCGCGGACGTCGATGACGATGAGCGCGCCGGGGAGCTTTTCCATGTGACGGATACCTTCAAGGTTCCGCTTGATCTTGCGCTGCTCGCGCTTGAGCTGGCTCTCCATCTTCTTGGAATAGCTGGAGAAGTTGTCGCCCGCTTCGATGGCGTCGAGCTCGTCGAGGCGCTTGAGACGAGTACGGATGGTGCGGAAGTTGGTGAGCGTGCCGCCCAGCCAACGCTCGGTGACGTAATGTTGCTTTACGGTCGGAACGCGGGTTTCGATGACGTTCTTAGCCTGACGCTTGGTACCAACAAAGCAGACTTCCTTGCCATCCATCACCAACTTGGTGACAAACTTTTTGGCAATAAGCAAACCCTTAATGGTTTCCTTAATATCGATAATATGAATGCCGTTACGCTTGCCATAGATGTATGGCTGCATTTTGGGGTTCCAACCGCTGGAACGCTGGCCAAAGTGAATACCGGCTTCGATGAGGTCTTGAACGAGTTGATTCGCCATCTTAACTACCTTTCATGCAGCGACACCGGCGCAAACGTGGACCCGACAACCTGATACGCCGCGTCTTGCGGAGAACCAAGCACTCGTTTGCGCACCAGGGCGCTTCGTAACACAAAGTGGACTTGCCCATTGCGACCCACCACGGGTTACATAACCGGCGGGAATAGACTCCCAAGCCGACGTAAGGGCAACTTCACAGAACATTTATGTAGCCGCAGCGATGCGCCAGCATAGTGAGGCGAATCGACGGCTCCCGGGTGCGGTCCATAAACCCGAGCGACCAAGTATAGTCCACCCCGACGCGACGACCGCCGCGTGCGGTGCGAAGCGCGTTGGATTCGGGATGCACGTCGCAGGGATGAGGGTCACGACCGAACAGATCTAGAAATCTGATTGGTGTCACCAGAGCGGTGTCGTGTGGGGTGGGGCTCCCTGCCATGGGCGTATTAGGCGAGT
>Ga0105049_10003078_pt1 | contig 19751 bp, 17 predicted proteins | sample MAT06_FD_78087 | JGI IMG/M metagenome (GOLD analysis project Ga0105049, IMG submission 78087) | Freshwater microbial communities from Lake Fryxell liftoff mats and glacier meltwater in Antarctica - MAT-06 | ecosystem: Environmental > Aquatic > Freshwater > Ice > Liftoff microbial mat | place...
GATATGTTGCCCGGCGAACCGAAGCTATTCTCCTCGCCGAGCGGTGCCGACGAACAGACCGCCGATCTCGGCCGCGTGCTCGTCGATCTCAGCTTCAGCCGCGCTGATCAACCGTTGAGCTGGTGCGGCGCCGCCGCCCGTGCCGCTGCCGACTTTGTCGGCTCCGTCGCCGCGCGACAGCTCGACACCCAGCTCATACTCGCCTCAACGGTCGTGATCTTGGGCCACGACCAACCCACGGCCACCCCGCGCAGCATCGCCGCCCACGGCACCGGCTACGCCAACGAAGCCGCATCGCTGCGTGTCGCCGCCACCGCCGTCGCTCAAGTGAACCACGCCGACGACCTGCCCAGTCGCGCCGCCAGCCTGCCACGCCGCGCCTGGATGCCCGACACAACTTGGAACGACTCCCCCCTCCGCGCCGAACGCCTCGCACTCAAGCTCGGCGACTTCGCCCTCTGGTGCGGCCCCCTCACCGACACCCCCGAAACCCGCTCCCTCATTATCACCATCGACGCTCACGCCGGCGCTCCGTGGCCCGAGGACGCCGTCCTCCGCGCCCTCAACATCCTCGGCCCCCTCCTCGCCCGCACCTACCACGGCCTCGTCGGACAGCTCGACACCCGCCGTGAACAGATCCGCCAGCGCCTCTCCGTCTCGCAACGCCCCATCGTCGCCCACCTCGCCGCCGGCCTCACCGAACGCGAGATCGCCAAGATCGTCTGCCGAAGCCCCCACACAATCCACGACCACATCAAATCCATCTACAGCGCGCTGAGCATCTCCTCCCGCCTCGAGCTCGTCGATCTGTGGTTCGCCCGTCGCGAACTGCCCCCTCCGGGCAAACGCCATCAAGTCCACAGCTTCCGCGCCTGGGCACCCACCGACGCCCCAACCCGCGAAGTCTTCCCGGCCATCCCGACCACCAACAACCTCGATTAATACGGGCCTTGGTTCAAACCTGCCCGTGCCTTGGGTACTCCCACGCCACGCTCCGAGCCCCCGACTTGCTCCGAGCACCCGGCTTCAACCGGGGGTCAACCGAGGAGTCCTCGACGCGCGCGACCCACGGTCAGCGCGAGCTGTCAACCACGCACCGCCCCAAAAACAAACCAGGCCCGACGCTCCGCGCCGGGCCCGATCAGACTTCCTTCCACTTCCCACGGTCATTCGTTCAATAGGTGCTATACAGCACGCCACGGGCATCCATCTCGCTCGCCACGGTATTGGCTCGCACCTGGCCCGTCGCCGCCGTGTAGAGCCACCCGATCGTCGCCCCCGTCGTATCCGAGATCCCCTTCTGGCCGCGCCTCGCGCCCACCGGCAGCGCCGGGATCTCGCGGAGATAAGGCCCGAAGATGTGCGTGGCGCTCTGCGTGGCCGCCGTCGCGCCCGCTTCGTCGGAGAACTGCGACAACTGCGTTGCGATCGTCGCCAGCGCCGGATAGGTGTTGGCGTGCTCGGTATAGAACAGGTCCACCGCGTTGCGCAGCACACGCAGGTTCGATTGCAGCGACGAATCCGCTGCGCCCGCCGCGCCCCGGCTCATCCGCGGGATCGCGATGGCCGCGATAATCCCGATGATCACCACCACGATCACCAGCTCGATCAGGCTGAAACCACGATTCGACAAAGCGCGTCCGCTCAATGATCTGGTCATCGAAGATCTCCTCAACAGGGGCCAGCGTTCGCGGATGAATCACCCGCTCCGGGGATGCTCATCGACAAGCCCGGCCGCCCACTTGAACAGCCCTCTTCCCCGCTCTAGCGCCCCGCTTCCGATAACGCCAGCGTCACCTCGCGCCCGTCGCGGCGGAACACCACGCTCCGCGCCGCCATCACCGACGCCACCCAACCGTCCACCGACTCGCCCACGCGCACCGTCCGCCCGTTCACGATCGCCCGCCACCCGTCGGCCCCGCGCACGATGCTCGTCAACCGCGCCGACAGCGGCCGCTCCGCCTGCTCCTCAACCTTGGCCGCCGGCTTGGCCGCGGCCGTCGCCGCCGCCCACGCCATCGGCATCGCAAACGCGCTCGCCGCACGAGCCGCCGACGCCGACCGCCCGCGCAGCTGCTCCCCCACACCCACAACCGGCAGCAACAACGCCGCCCTGGCTTCCGCCGACACCGGCTTCGCCGCCGCCACCTCGGGCGCCGCCGCCTCCGCGCTGGCCACGGGGCTCGCCCCGCCGCTTAGCAAAAAGCGATCCGCCCCCAGCGCCACCAGCGCCGTTAGGAACACGCCCAGATAAACCTTACGTTGAGTGTTGAACTGCACGCTCTAACAGAGCCAAATGATCCGTCCTCCGTCAAGCCCCGCCGCCCAAACCCGCGCCTGCCCGATCCGCACCACCCTCAACACCCGCAAACCAGCGCACTTCCATCACAAACGCCGCCCGTCCATCGGCCATCGCTCGCACGCGCAACCCGACGACCGCCACGTCCGCAAACCGCGCGTGCAGCGCCGCCAGCAGAGACTCCAGCTCCGCCTGCCCACCCTGCCCCGAAAGCCGGATCGGCACCACCGCGACCCCCACCAGCCCCGCCGACGCTGGCAGCGTCGCCGCCGGCTCGATCTGCGCCAGCTCCACGCCCTCCGCCTGCGCCAGCCGCGTCAGCTCACCCAGACACGCGTTCAACTCCGCACGCGGCTTGAGCACCAGCCCCAACCGCGTCAACGCCACCGTCGAAGCCAGCAACTCCGCCCGCGCCGACTTCAAGTCCCCACGCACCCGCCCCGCCTCCGCGTCCACCGCCGCCTGCTCCGTGCCCGTCCGCTGCATCTGCTCCCTGCTCGCGATCCCCGGCCTCACAAACAACATCCCAAACAACAACGCCGCCACCGCGCACAACGCCACCGCGATCACATCGACCGCCCACGCCGGCGTCCGCTCCTTCCGCTGCGTCACGCTCATCGCCCCCGCTCCTTCTTCGCCGGCCCATTCACCACCGGCTCCTCCCGCTCGGCCAACTCACACTCGATTCGAAACGCCGACGCCCCCGCCTCGCCCAGCCCCGCCGGCTTGGTCTCGATCAATCGCACCGACGCGAACACCCTCGAATCTTCCAGCGCCAGCACCAGCCGCGTCACGGCCCCCGCCGACCGCGCCAGCCCTGCCAGCTTCAGCCCATATCGCTCGCGCACCCGCGCCACCACCTGCACCGTCACGGCGCCACCCGCCGGCGCCGCCGTGGCCTGCGGGCCCGTCGCCGGTTGAGCAGCCGCCGTTTCGATCCGCACCAGCTCCAGTGATTCGAGCATCGTCTCCTCGCCCCGCACCTCCGCCAGCAACGCCAGCAGTCGGCTCCAATCCGGATGATCCGCCACCGCCCGCGCCTGCACCAACCGCTTCCGCACACCGGCCAACTCCTCGTTGGTCGCGACCCACTCCGCCTGCTCCTGCGCCACGCGCCCGCGCGCCGCTTCCAACCGCCGCGCCGCCGCCGCATCGGGCCTGGCTTCCAATGAGCCGATCGCGCCCGACACGAGCACAAGCATCCCGCACCACGCCGTCAGCACGCCGCCCCATCCGCGCGCGCGTGCTCGCGCCCGCAGACGCCGTCGCCGCCAACTCGGAAGCAGGTTCACGCGATTCATGCCGCCACCTCCCGCCGCGCCTCGGCGTGCCGCGCCAGCGCCGACGCCAGCACTCCCGCCCAAGCCGCCGGCCCCTGGGCTCCGCCGATCCCGACCGCTTCGAGCGTCGCCCCTTGAGCCTGCACGCCCAACGCTCTCCCAAGCCCATCAACTAATCCGCCGACGACCACGCCCTCACCCACAATCACCAGCCGCGTCACCGGCATCGCCGCCCCGCGCCCGCCACCCGCATACGCCAGCGACGCCCGCACATCCGCACCCAGCCGCTCCGCATGCACGGCCACCTGCTCGCGCACCACCCGCAGCCGCGCCCCTTCGCCCTCCTTCACCAACCCCAGCCCGCGCCACACCGCCCGCACCTCCGCCCGCTCCAAACCCAACCGCGCACTCAGCCGCTCCTGCAACGTCCGCAAGTTTCCGTCGGCCAAACCGCGCTGGAACACCACGCCGCGCTCCGCTTCAACCAGCGTCAGCTCCGCCGCATCATCGCTCAGTTCCAAGACCGCCGCCCGCTCGCCCGTCGCCAGCATCGGCCCCACGGCCCGCGCCAGCGCCGTCGAGCGCGCATCGATCGCCTCTACCCGCCAACCCGCTTCCTCGATCGGCCCCACAACCGCCTCGATCTCCACCCGCCGCAGCGCCACCGCCAGCCCCGCGCGTTCGTTCTCGCCCGCCCGCGTCGGTCCCTCCCACCAGGCCACTTCGAGCTCCCCCGCCGCACACCGCGCCGCGTCGGCCACCTGCGCCCGTGCGATCTCCCCAGCCGCCGCGCCCGCCTCGCGCCCCGGCAAGCGCAGCCCCACGCACACCTGCGCCCGCGCCGGCAGCGCCACCACCACCCGTGGGCCCACGCACCCTTGCCGCTCCAAATAGTCCACCACGCGCCACGCGTCCGCAGCCGACCATTCGCGCGGCTCGCCCGTGCCGATCACGCCGCCCGCAAACCACCCCCACGCCCCGCCGCGCCCGCGGCACAACTGCACCGCCCGCGCCTCCGACCCGCTCAGGTCCAGCCCGATCGCCGACAACCTCCGCCCGCTGGGAATCCTCACGGCGCACCTCCCGCACCACCCGCCGGCATCCCGCCCGCCGCCGTCAGATCAAACAGCGGCACAAACATGCTCAGCGCCACCGCCCCCACCACCAGCCCCAGCGCCAGCAAGATCACCGGCTCCACGATCGACATCAGCGACTTGAGCATCACCTCGTTGTCCTCGTCCAGAAAATCCGCCACCGACACCAGCACAGGCCCGAGCTGCCCTGTCCGCTCGCCCGAGCGCACGGCTTCATACACCGACGGGCTCACCAGCCGCGCGTCCGCGAACGCCGACGACACCGCCTCGCCGCGCGTCACCGCCTCCTCCGCTCTGGCCACCATCTCCGCGTACAGATGATGCCCCGCCGACTGCCGCGTCAGCGCCAAGGCCTCCAGCATCGACACCCGCCCTTCGACCAAAACGCCCAGGACCCGCGCCAGCCGCGCCGTCATGAACGCCCGCACCACCGCCCCGATCGCCGGCAGCCGCACCATCGCCCACTCCACCCGCCGCCAGCCGCGCGCGCTCCGCACATACACCCACGCGCCCGCCACGCTCAGCACCAAGCCCGGCACAATCCCCCACCAATAGCTCTGCGCGAAGTGACCCACCGCCATCAACGCCTGCGTCGTCGGCGGCAGCGACGCCCCCAGCGTCTTGAACAACCCCTCGAACCGCGGCATCACAAACCCGATCATCACCGACAGCACCGCACACGCGATCGCGATCAACAGCACCGGATAGACCATCGCCCCCAACAGCTCCCCGCGGATCTTCTGCTGCTGGCGGATCAAGATCGATAGCCGCGTCAGCATCTCCCCGAGCTTCCCGCGTGATTCACCCGCCGCCACCAGGCTCCGGCACACCGCGTCGAACGTCCGCGGATGCGCCGCCATCGCCTCCGATAGCTGCGCCCCCTCCTCCACACGCTTCCGCACGTCCAGCACCACCTCCCGGAACACACCCGCCGGCACCTGATTCCCGAGCACCCCGATCGCCTCCACCAGCGGCGTCCCCGTGCTCACCAATACCGAAAGCTGCCGCATGAACAACGCCAGCGCCTTCAACCCGCCGCCGCCGCCACGCCGCGGCCCAGCAGCCGTGGCCTTCGGCTCGCCCCCTCCGCTCCCTGCCCCGCTCGCCCCCCCAGCCCACACCCTGGTCACAAACAGCCCGCGATTGGCGAGCTGCTCCTTGGCCGCGTCCACGCTCGCGGCCTCCACCGCGCCGTCCGCCGGTTGCCCCGATCGGTCGTATGCCTTGTACGCCAGCTTCACGCGGCCTCCTTCCGCTCTGCCGACGCCTTCGCCGGAGCCGGCGCGTCCAGGCCCGCCCCTTCTTGCTGCGTCGCCCGCAGCACTTCCTCCAGGTTCGTACGCCCCTCCAGCGCCAGGATCACGCCCTCCTGCCGCAGCGTGAGCCCGCCCCCCTGCGCGATCCGCTCGCGCAGCTCGTGCCCCGCCGCCCCGTGATGTACCAGCCGCCGCAGCGCCGGCGTCACCTCCATCACCTCATAGATCCCCAGCCGCCCGGCGAACCCGCTGTTGTGACACGCCGGGCAACCCGCACCCTTCTTGAACGCCCGCCCCGTGTGCTCGCCCAAGCCCGCGTCCCGTAGCACTTCCTCGCTCGGATAATACTTCGCCACGCACGAGCCGCAGATCGTTCGGCACAACCGCTGCGCCACCGCCCCATTGAACGCCGACGAGATCAGGTAGTGCTCGATGTTCATGTCCGCCAGCCGCGCCACCGAGCCCGGCGCGTCGTTGGTGTGCAACGTTGCCAGCACCAGGTGCCCCGTCAACGCCGCCTGCACCGCCACCCGCGCCGTCTCCTCGTCTCGGATCTCGCCCACCATGATCACGTCCGGGTCCTGCCGCAAAATCGACCGCAGCGCCCGCGCAAAGGTCAGCCCCACCGGCTCGTTCACCTGGATCTGGTTCACCAGCTCCAGCTGATATTCCACCGGATCCTCCACCGTCACGATGTTCGTCTCGCTGTCGCGTAACAGATCCAGCGCCGAATACAGCGTCGTCGTCTTCCCGCTCCCCGTCGGCCCCGTCACCAGCACCAACCCGTGCGGCTGATTCAGAATCCGGTGGAACGTCTCCAACGCCTCCATCCGAAAGCCCAGATCCTCCATCCGCACGCGCAGGTTCGCCTTGTCGAGAATCCGCACCACGATCTTCTCCCCGAGCAGCGTCGGGATGCTCGACACACGCAGGTCGATCTCGCGCCCCTCCGCCACGATCCGCACCCGCCCCTCCTGCGGCAATCGCTTCTCGGCAATGTCCATCTTCCCGATCACCTTCACCCGGCTCACGATCGCCGCGTGCATCCCCGCCGGCGGCTTCATCAAGTCCCGCAGCACCCCGTCGATGCGATACCGGATCCGCGAGCCCCGCTTGTCGGGCTCGATATGGATATCGCTCGCCTTGTCCTTCACCGCCGTCATGAACGCGATGTTCACCAGGTTCACGATCGGCGAGCCCGCCACCATCCTGTCCAGATCCGTGCTCGGCCCCTCGTCCACCGACTCCCGCTCCACCACCTCCACATTCTGCTCGGCCAATCCCGACAAAAACGCCTGCAGGTCCACCCCCGTCATGTCCTCGCCGCCGCCCGTCCCGACACCGCCGCTCAGCTTGCGGATGAACTCGCGAATGTTCGGCTCGCTCGCCAACACCGCCCTCACCCGGCAACCCGACATCTGCCTCAACCGATCGACCGTCGGCAAACTCTGCGGCTCCGCCATCGCCACCGTCAGCACACCGTGTACCCGGAACATCGGCACGCTCAGCAGCCGCTCGCACTCCTCGATCCCGATCACACCCACGATCGCCGGATCGATCAGCCCGTGCCGCAGCGTCACGCCGCGCAGCCCCATCGTCCGCGCCAGCGCCCGCACCAGCGTCCCCGAAGTGATCACGCCCTGTTCAACCAACAGCTCGCCCAACCGCCGCCGCGTCCGCGTCTGCTGCCCGAGCGCCGCTTCGAGCTGATCCTGCGTGATGGCCCCGTCTGCGAGCAACGCATCGCCCACACGCATCCGCGGCGCCACCACCCCAGGCTCGGCCCCCGTGCCACTCACAAAAAGCTCCTCACGCCCGTGTGTACGTCGGCGTAATGCTCGAACAGCCCCGTCAACTCTGTCAACTCCAGCACCTCGCGCACCGTCTCGTTTGCCCCGCACAGCCGCAGGCCCTGCCCCGACTCACCCAGCCGCTCGCTCACCTCCGCCAACGCCTCCAGCCCCTTGCTATCCACCACGCTGATCCCCGACGCATCCAGCACCAACCGGCCCAGACTCCGCACCAGCGCCTGCTCCATCGTCAGCCCAAACACGCGCGCATCATCCCCCGTGAGCGCCCCCACAGGCCTGATCACCGTCACCGCACCCTGTCGAGCCTCCTCAATCTGCACGTTCACATCCTCGTAAGCAGCCAACGAACCCCATCACCAACCCACGCACCCCTCGCCCTCCGCCTCTATTTAGCCCCTTGACCACATGGCCATTGAGCAACTTGAAACTACGCCGCCCTTGCCCCTACAACCCCCGTCCCCCCCACGCCCCCTCCCGCGCCCGCCGACCCACCCAGCGGCAACGTCAACCGGAACGTGCTCCCCTTGTCAATCTGCGACTGCACCGCGATCTCCCCGCCGTGCATCCGCACCACTTCACGCGCTAACGCCAGCCCCAGCCCCGAACCCGCGATCCCCGCCAGCCGCTTGTCCTTGGCCCGATAGAACTTGTCGAAGATCAGCCCCTGCTCCTCTTCCTTGATCCCGATCCCGTTGTCGGCAAACTCCAAGACCAGGTGCGTCCCCGTCACATCCGCCCGCAGCGTCACATTCCCGCCCGCGGGCGTGTACTTGATCGCATTGCCCAACAGGTTCTGCACCGCCAGCCCCAGCTTGTCCGCGTCGCCCTGCAACACCGGCAACTTCGGCGACAGATCAAACTTCAGCGTCTGCTGCTTCGCCAGCGCCTGCGCCGCATAATCCTCTTTCAGCGTCATCAGCATCTCGCGCACCCGTACCTCGCCCTGCGACAGCCGCATCGAGCCGGCCTCGATCTCGCTCACGCACAGCATGTCACCCACGATCCGCTCCAGCCGCCGGCTCTCCTGGCTGATCACATTCAACGCCTTCGCCCGCTCCGCCGGCTCCGTCGCGTCGTCATCAATCAACTGCTCCACGTATAGCCGGATGCTCGTCAGCGGCGACCGCAGCTCGTGCGTCACCTGCGCCACAAACGCGTTCCGCGCCTCGTCGGCTACACGCTGCTGCGTCACGTCCTCGATCACCACGATCGCCGCGTGCGCATCCTCACGCCGCACCGCCCGCACCGTAAACCGCAACACGCCTCCCGCCCAAGACCCCGCCGCACCGCCGCGACGCTCCGGGCTCTCCCCCGACTCCCCCTTCTCCCGCTCCCGCGACAACTCCACCACCGTCCGGCTCCGCTGCCGCCCCTCCACCGCCCCGCGCACCGCCTGCACCAGCCGCGGCTCGCTCAACAACTCCTCGATCGACCGCCCCACCAGCTCCTCACGCTTCGCCCCGCCCTCGGCCAAAAACACCCCCGCCGCACCGTTGAGATAACTCACTCGCAGCGCCTCATCCACCAGCACCACGCCCTGCCACAGCGCATCGCACGCCCCGGCCAGGTCCGCATCACCATCCGCCCCGCCCCCGGCCAGCCGATCCGACACCCGCGCCGTCAGCCGCGCCTCCTGCGCCGCTCGCCGCTCCGCCATCATCTCGTTCCACGCCCCAGCCTCCGGCCCAAACCGCGCCGCCACCGTCAGCACGTCCGCATCCGTCTCACCCGCCGCCGCCGCCGAGAGCGCCCGCCGGATCGCCACCAGCCCGCTCAATCGCCGCCGCAGCCGCCCTTGCCCCATCGCCATAAGCGCCACCAACACCGCCCCGCCCGTCGCCGCGATCAACCACTCATCTCCTACCGCCGCCTCATCGCTCCGCCCCTCGCGCACCACCAGCGCCGCCGACCCGCGCCCGGGGATCTCCACGCCCCACACACCGTTCCCCTCCGGCGACACCCCGTCCCAACGCTCCGGCAACGCCGACAGCGTGATCGACTTCGGATCCGACGACGCCACCACCTGCCCATTCGGCAACACCAGCCGTCCATCCGCAATCCCGTGCGCCGTCGCCGCCTCCACCATCTGACGCCGAAACGCCGACAGCTCCCGCGCGCCCGAAGGCTCCGCAAGCAATGCCTCCGCCGCCGACCCAAGCGTCCGCGCCACGCCCGAAAGCTCCGCCCCTCGCGCCGCGCTCCGCTCCCGCGCCGACCGCGCCCCCACAGACCACGCCACCGCCGCCATCACCATGATCGACGCCGCACACGCCGCCAGCGCCCACAGCGCCACCGCCCCGCTCTCATGCGGAAACCATCCCCTAAGCCCACCGCGGGCCGGCACTCGTGGTCGATCGTTCTCGGACATGAGACAACGTCCTCCAATCGCCCAGACCTCTCGCTTATCGGTGATCCGCGCGTCGCGTTGAACACCCACCCCCCCTGAAATCCCCCTATTCCGCCTTATCGGGCCCACTTGCAACCTCCACCCGCTCACCCGCGTACATCCCGCCTGGGGCTACGGTTCTTTCCGCCTGTCGATTCCCCGCTTGCCCCCGCCGGAACTTCACATGCACACCCTCCTGCGCGCGACCCTCGCCGTCATACTCCTCGCCGCCACCCCCGCCCTCGCTCAACTGCGACAAGACGTCGCCTTTGAGATCACTACCACCACCGCCGTCGGCCAATCCATCTTCATCACCGGCGACCTCCCCGAACTCGGCTCGGGCAACCTCGCCAACGCCCCCAAGCTCATCCCCTCGGGCTGCGCCGGATCCACCTGCACCTGGCGACTCACCCTCTCCCTCCCCCGCGGCCGCTCCTACTCCTTCCAATACTGGCGCCGCGGCAACGCCCCCGGCCAATCCGGCTACCCCTCCGGCGGCTCCTCCGTCAGCGGCCCCTTCAACGCCTCCACACTCCCGCTCCCCACCCCCCAGCCCACCGGCAAAACCCTCTTCTATCACTCCGCCTGGAACCCACCCGTCCTCAACTGGCGCCACCTCGGCACCACCGATCCCTTCACCCCCATCACCATGACCCGCTTCGGCCCGGGCCGCAACGCCACCGAAACCCGCTGGGTCGCCCAAGGCTTCGGCTCCGCACGCCGGCCCGTCGAGTTCTTCCTCACCCCCGCCATCGGCACCGGCCGCGACCCTGCCCAGCCCGTCGGCAATCCGCCGCCCATCGCCCCCAACTACGCCACCTCCCTCGACGCCGCCTTCCTCCAAGCCGGCCAGCTCTTCAACTACGTCCCCGCACCCGCCGTCTCCGCCGCGCGCCGTGATTACTCCACTGCCGCCCTCCCCAGCATCGCCTCCACCAACCTCAACCAAACCCGCTTCCACCGCGTCTGGCTCCCCCGCGGCTTCAACGAACACACCGCCCGCACCTACCCCGTCCTCTACATGCACGACGGCCAAAATATCTTCGAGGCCGGCCCCTTCGGCACCTGGAACGCCGACGCCGCCGCCAACACCCTCATCAACGCCGGCCAGATGCGCGAAGTCATCATCGTCGGCGCCGACAACATCGGCGCCACTCGCCTCGCCGACTACTCCGCCAACGAAAACGGCTTCGGCGCACGCGCCGACGCCTACCTCCGCTACCTCCGCGATGAACTCCGACCCGCCATCCTCGCCCGCTACCCAGGCCGCATCAATGACGACCCCGCCCTCACCGGCACCGCCGGCTCCTCCATGGGCGGCCAAGTCTCCCTATACGCCGGATGGGACTTCAACACCCGCTTCACCCGCATCGGCGCCTTCTCCGGCGCCTTCCAAATCTCCGGCTCCGGCGTCCCCTCCTCCGTCTTCTATAACCGCGTCCAGGCACAACCCATCCGCCCCATCCGCCTCTACCTCGACTCCGGCGACTCCGGCACCGCCCAAGACAACTTCGGCCCCATCCTCACCCTCCGCGACAACCTCGTCAACCCCGCCCGCCCCGCCGGCCCATACACCACCGCCAACAACTTTCGCTACGTCGTCGGCATCAACGACCAACACAACGAACCCGCCTGGGCCCGCCGCATCCCCCAGTGCTACACCCTCCTCTACCCGCCCGAGGAAGACCTGAACCCTCTCCTCGCCATGGTCGGCCCCCACCTCGACACCGACGCCGACGGCACCATCAATCTCGACGACCTCTTCACCCAACACGCCGCCCGCCTCGACCTCAACTTCTCCGGCACCCCCGACCCCACCGACACCCAGGGCCTCGAATCCAACCTCCGCCGCGACGAACTCACCAACATGGCCGCCGGCAGATAGCCCCCCACCACCCCCCACTACTCCGCCACTCCACCACCTCTCGCCTTTGTCCACAATCTCGCGCGCATCACCACTCCTTGCGCGCAAACTTCGGTCGATGCACCGATTCCCCCTTGATTCCCGCCGCCCACACGTCATCCTCGCGGGATGCCCACTGCACTATTGCCCGAAGAAAAAATCGCCCACTACAACGCCGAGCTTTTGGCCGCCAAGCTCGAAGCCATTGCCGCGCTCCGCCGCGTCATCAAGCAACCCGTCATCGGCGAGATGGTCCTGAGCACCCTCAAAGTCACCGCCCTCACCCTCGCACGCATCCCCTTCATCACCCCTTACATCCCCCCCAATCCCCGCCGCACCACCCAAGGCCCGCCACCAGGCACTCCACCACCAAGCACCCCGCCAACAAGCACCCCGCCAACAAGCACCCCACCCGCGCTCCCGCTCTCTCCCCCTTCCCAGCCTGAGGGGCCGACCAACTCACCACCAAGCACCCCGCCAATAAGCAGCCCGATTATCAAGGAGGGCTTCTCCCTTCCCTACCCCGCTCCCCTTCTCCCCCAATCTCTCACCCACCCTCCGAATTGGGCCGTTTACCAATTTAGCCATTTGGCATTTCGCTCTTTCCACCCTCCAACCCTGCCTCAAAGGCTTATTTCAGGCCTTCTTCCGCTCTCCGCCATTCGAACTCCTGTCCCACTCACTGGCACGGACCGAAAACCCGTGTATACTGCTCACGGGAGTTGTGAGGAGTGGTGTACCGAGAGTGGTGCGCCCGGGAGTTATGTCCTATTCACAGCCCCAACGTCGATCGTGTCTGGCCATGTGGTCAAACGCGGATTGCCGTTGTGTGGAAAGAGTTGAGGAAGGAGACCTTATATGTCCATCGTTAGTCGCTCTATCGTCGCCCTCGTCGCCCTCGCGGGTGCCGCTGTCGCCAACGCCGCCGTCATCGTCGGCGTCACCGTCCAGAACAACATCGTGACCTTCGATCAGGCCACCCCCGGCACGCTGCTCAGCAACGTCGCCATCACCGGCCTCAACGCCGGCGAGGACCTCCTCGAAATCGATCTCCGTCCCGCCACCGGCGAAATCTTCGGCATCACCTCCGGCAACCGCGTCACCCGCATCGACCCCGTCACCGGCATCGCCACCCCCTTCGCCGCCGCCTTCGCCCCCGCCCTCGCCGATGCCCGCTACGGCATCGACTTCAACCCCACCGTCGACCGCATCCGCGTCGTCGGTACCAACACCAATAACCGCCGCCTCAACCCCAACAACGGCGCCTCCGTCGTCGCCAGCGACGCCGCCCTCACCGTCGCGGCCTCGACCGACACCCCCTTCATCGCCTCCACCGCCTACTCCAACTCCCTCGCCGGCGCCCTCCCCGGTTCCACACGCCAGTTCATCATCGACAGCCGCCGCGGCGAGCTCGGTGAAGTCGGCAGCATGGCCGGTGGCAACGCCTCCTTCAACGGCGGCGTCATCACCTTCATCGGCGGCCTCGGCTTCGGCAACGGCATCCTCAGCTCCAACCTCGGCTTCGACATCTTCGGCCCCACCGGCGAAGCCTTCGTCTCCGTTCAGCTCGCTGCCGGCGGCGTCTCCTCCTTCGGCACCGTCAACCTCGCCACCGGCCTCTTCACGGCCATCGGTGATGTCGACGGCGGCGTCGGCCTCCGCTCACTCACCGCCATCCCCACCCCGGGCGCGGTCGCAGTCCTCGGCCTCGGTGGCCTCCTCGCCGCCCGCCGTCGCCGCTAAATAACCCTTTTACCTCTCGCAAAACTCAAAGCCCAGGGGCAAGCCCCTGGGCTTTTTTCATCCGCTCAGGCCGCCGCGCGCAGCCCTTCATCCAAAAGCATCGCCGCCTCCGCCGCCCCGTGCCGCGCCACCATCTCGTCGTAATCGCTGAAATCCAACACCACAAACTGCTCGGCCAACGCCGGGTCGAACTGCCCACCCGCGCAACGCCGGATCTCTTCAAGCACCTTCTCCCGCGGCATCGCCGAGCGGTACGAACGCGTCGAGCTCATCGCGTCAAACGTGTCCGCCACCGCGAGCACCCGCGCCGAAAGCGGGATCGATTCGCCGCCGATCATGTGCGGATACCCGCGGCCGTCCCACCGCTCGTGGTGGTGCAAAACGCCGGGAAGAATGTCGTCGAGTAGCGGGATATCGCGCAGAATCCGGTGCCCGATCTCCGGGTGCAGTTTGATCTGCGCAAACTCCTCGTCGGTGAGCTTGCCGCGCTTGCCCAGCACCGCCTCCGGCACGCCGATCTTGCCCACGTCGTGGACCAGCCCGGCGATGTGCACGCGCTCCGCAAACGCCTCGCCCAAACCGGCCCGCAGCGACAGCATCCGCGCCATGTGCGCCACGCGCTCGGAATGGCCGCGGGTGTAGCGGTCCTTGGCGTCGATGGCCGCCGTCATCGAGCGCACCATGCCCAGGAACATCGCCTGCTGATCGGCGTACAGAATCGCGTTATCCAGAAACGCACCGACATAACCCGCGGCGGCTTCGAGCAAGTGGATGTCGTAACTCGACACCTGCGTGTCCTCGCCGCGCTTCTCGCCGCAGAGCAGCAGCCCCAGAAGCCGCCCCGCGCGGAAGATTGGCTGCGCGAGGACCTGCCGCGTCTCGGGGCCGCCCAGCCGCAGGTCGGTGAAGATCTCCGAGCGCGGCGCGGCGGCCAGCCGCGCGGCCACCTCGCGCGCGCTCCGCAGCAACTCCTCCTCGGCGACGCCCGCCCCGCGCAAAAACAAAGGTGTCCCCACCAGATCGGCAGCGCGGGCGTCGGCCACGAACGCCGCCGCCAGCCAGCCGAACGGCATCGATTCATGCAGCCGCCCGACGACCAGATCCAGAAACTGGCCCGGCTTGCCCAGGTCGTTCATCGATCGGCCCAGCGTGTAGAGCAGGTCGATCGTCTCGAAGCCATCGGTGAGCTGCCGCGTGAAGCCGGCGATGGTCTCGTCGCTCTCGGCGAGCCGCGCCAGGTCGCCGGCCATCAGCCGCAACGACCGCGCGAGCGGCCCGACGGCGTGGTCGGGCGTGCGCGCCAGCGGCTCCATCGCCACCAGCGCCAGCGACGGATCGATCCCCGCCGACAGGGAGAGTTGGGCGAAAGCGGGCGTCGCGAGCGCCGCGGGGCTGAGGGCGAGCACGGCGGTGAACCCGGCGACCTGCCGACGTTCCACTTCGGCGATGACGATGAGGCGCGCGTGCGGGAAGATTTCGATCGTCTCGCGCTCACCGCCGCCGGCGGTGGCGGCACGCACGGCCCGTCGGATACGGTCGGTCATGTCGGGCGCGGCGAGCCATCGGCCGGCCAGGCCCGCGACGGTGGGCGGGACGACCATGCGCGCACCGACATCGATTCGCCACGCGGGCAGGCCCAGTTGCTGGCAGCGCCCGCGGAACAACTGGCCCGCGGCGCTGGGCGCGAGCTCTTGCGGCACAAACGTCATGCGGCTACCCCGCCAGAAGCACGGCCAGCGAGGATCGAGTTCACGACGGCGACAAGTTCACGGGCCGAGAATGGTTTGCTGATGACCCGCGCTACGTTGGTCGCGCCGAGGTCGTCTTCGTGCAGCAGGTGGCCGCGGGCCGTGACGAGCACGACGGGGATGCCGGCGGTGCGTGGATCGGCGCGCAGTGCCTGGCACAACTGCAGGCCGTTCATGACCGGCATCTGCAAGTCGGTGATGACCAGCATCGGCGGCTGGGCGCGGATCATCTCGAGGGCTTGCTCGCCGTTGGCCGCTTCGCGGACCTCGTGGCCCTGTTGGCGGAGCTTGGTGACCACGACGGCGCGGATGTGGTGCTCGTCGTCGGCGACCAGGATCGAGCAAGGTGGCGCCAGTTGGTGGGATCGTTCGTTCTGCAAAGAAAGCTCCTCTGAGAGCACCGGCCGCCCTCGGGCTAGGTTGGATCGACGGCCCGGGTTGCCCGGTTCAGGGGCGGCAGAGATTGCGCGGCGGATCCAGCGTTATCCGCGACCACTCAGCGGCAAAGCCTTCCAACGCGGCGCCACCGTGCGAGTTTTTCAGCACGTCCCGCGCGGTTAGCGGACGGCGCGCGAAGAAGCCCAGGGGCCTGGGGCCCCTGGGCTTTGGTTGATGTGAAGCGAAGCGAGATTTAGCGACGACGACGGATCGCGACCAGACCGCCCAGGCCCAGGAGCGCCGCGGCGCCGGGGGTGGGGACGGGGACGAACTCGACGGAGCGGAAGAGGTTGCCGCTGGCGGCGGTGGCGAGGGTGTTGACGGTGGAGCCGGCGCCGGTGTCGGAGATGGAGACGAGGTTGGTGACGCCGCCGGCGGAAGCGCCGCCGGTGACGGCGTAGATCAGGTTGTTGCCGAGGGCGTCGATGGTGACGGCGATTGAGCGGAGGCCGTTGGTGACGGCGATGGTGTATTGGAGGTTCCAGATGGTGCCGTTGAAGGTCCAGCGCTGGAGTCCGCCGCCGGAGGCGACGGAACGGTCATCGGCGACGTAGAGGAGGGTGTTGCTGATGAACTCAAAGTCATAGGGCGAGGGGCCGGTGCTGCTGGGGAAGCCGGGGAGGAGGGTGGCGGTGCCGGCGGCGACTTCGCTGATGCCAAAGAACATTCCCGAGGCCGAGGAGACGAAGAGGCGGTTGCCCAGGTCGAAGCGAGCGACGCGGGTGTTGAGGATGGTGGTGGAGTTGCCCGAGGTGGTGGTCGCTGGCGGGGTGAGGTTGCGGAGGCCGTTGCCGGAGGCGTTGGTGACGAAGGAGGTGCCGTCGAGCGAGGCGCCGCCGCGGAAGTTGTTGGTGGAGTAGCTATCGGTGAGGCGGTTGAGGTTGACGTTCTGGGCGAGGTCCACGGCGCCGACGACGCGGGCGACATCGGTGCCCGCGCCGGTGCCGTTGATGCTGGTGGCGATGGAGGAGTTGGCGTTGGGACCGCTCTGGCCCTGCGCGGCGTCGTAACCGCCGAAGACGAGGAAGCGGTTGTCGGCGGAGAGGTTCATCGCGCCTTCGGAGGTGGAGCTGCCGCTGACGGTGAGGCGTGTGCCGGTGCTGGAGGCGTTGATGGCCACGTCGTTGCCCGAGAAGCCGGGGCCGACGGCAAACTCGCGGAGCGTGACGGCGTGGGCCACGGCGTTGAGGTTGGGGGCACCCGCGCCGATGTTCTGGGACGGGCCGACTTGCAGAACGACGAGGTTGCCCTGCGACCATGGACCGGCGAGGGCCGACCCTGCGAGCAAGGCCACGAGAGCGGCGGATGTGACAACGCGAGCGGCAGTGATAGACATTCTTCTCTCTCCAAAAAGGGCCGCCTGCAGGCGGGCGGATCGCTTGGCGCGAGGAATCGCGCTTAAGGGTCTGCTAGAAGTTACACCGTGGGTCGCGGGTGTCCATGAGTTTGGTTTGAAAATCTTCACAAAGTTTGTCGGCGTTCGGCGATTTGGGTTTTGATTGGGTATGGGCGGCGGGTGTGGCGCAAGTTCGGATTAGTTCCCCCGTCAGGTCGGGAGATTGATTGTATTGAAGTTTGAAACGTTGATTTTAATCTTGTGATTGATAGGATTTATTGGTTGGAATAGGTTGGATCGGTTGCACCCTTTCAGGGTGCGGGCGGTTGGCGGTGGCTATCCGGGGGTGTCGTCGTAGAGCCTCCTCACCCCCGGGTGTCTTATTGCAGCCCTTCGGGCTGAGGAGCGGGGTTTTCGGCGCGGAGTGTTGATCCATGCAAGGGCAGGTCACATTGGATGATGGCGGGGCGTATTGATGGATGGGTTCGCGAGGTTCGATTGGGGACAGGTGTTTGCCATGGCGGCCGAAGCAGTGCCAGATCATGAGACGGAGGGGGCAGGGGCGCGGCGGGATACGCGGCGGCGGGTGCTGAGCGCGGCGGGGGAGATCTTTGCGGAGCGGGGGTTTCGCGAGGCGACTGTGCGGGAGATCTGCGAGCGGGCGGGGGCGAACATCGCGGCGGTGAACTACCACTTCCGTGACAAGGAAGGTCTGTATCGCGCGGTGTTCCAGGACGCCAATGTCGCGGCGATGGAGCGCTATCCCGTGGAGCGGGCGGGGGAGCGCGGGGCGGATTCGAGCGCGGCGCCGGCGGAGCAGTTGCGTGGGTATGTGCGGAACTTCATCGCGCGGTTGCTCGACGACGATGGTCGGCCGTCGTGGCACGGGCAGCTCATGGCGCGGGAGATGGTGGAGCCGACGGCGGTGCTGGACGAGCAGGCGCGGGACTTTGTGAGGCCGCAGTTCGAGAGGTTGTGCGCGATTGTGCGGCTGCTGCTGGGTGCGGGGGCGAGCGAGGACGCGATTGTGCGGAGCGCGTGCAGCGTGGCGGGGCAGTGTTTGTTTTACAAGCACGCGCGGCCGATGATCGAGCGGGCGATGCCGGAGGTGCGGTTTGATGCGGCGGCGCGGGTGGAGCTGGGTGAGCACATCGCCGAGTTCTCGCTGCGGGCGATGACGGTGGCTGGGGCGGCGGGGGATTCGGGAAAGGGAGCGGGCGCATGAACTTTGTGGCGTTGAAGATGTTGATGGGTGACACGGCCAAGTACTTTGGCATCGTGCTGGGGATCACGTTCGCGTCGTTCTTGATCACGCAGCAGGCGTCGATCTTCGTGGGGCTGATGACGCGGACGTTCGGGTTTTTGAGCGACACGCGTCAGGCGGACATCTGGGTGATGGACCCGAAGGTGCAGTTCATCGATGATGTGAAGCCGTTGAGCGACACGATGTTGTTTCGGGTGCGGGGCGTGGAGGGCGTGGCGTGGGCGGTGCCGCTGTATCGCGGGCTTTTGCGGGCGCGTTTGCAGAACGGGAACTTTCAGCAGTGCATCGTGGTGGGGCTGGACGACTCGACGCTGATGGGCGGCCCGCCGACGATGATCGAGGGTTCGCTGGATGATCTGCGGCGTTCGGAGGGCGTGATCGTGGATGAGAGCGGGGCGAAGGGGCGGCTGGCGAAGACGCCCGAGGGGCCGGATGGGAAGCCGATCCCGGGGGCGAAGCCGGTGCCGCTGAAGATCGGCGACACGCTGGAGATCAATGATCGGCGGGCGGTGGTGGTGGGTATCTGCCGGGTGAGCCGGACGTTTCAGAACCAGCCGGTGGTGTATACGACGTACACGCGGGCGATCCGGTATGCGCCGCGGGAGCGGAAGCTGCTGAGCTACATCATGGTGAAGGCGGAGGAGGGCGTGGACCACGTGGCGCTGGCGGACAAGATCCAGTCGCAGACGCGGCTGCTGGCGCTGCGCGGCGAGGACTTTTCGTGGAAGACGGTGCTGTACTTCATGAAGTTCACCGGCATCCCGATCAACTTCGGGATCAGCGTGATGCTGGGCTTTTTGGTGGGGACGGCGATCGCAGGGCAGACGTTCTATCAGTTCACGCTCGACAACATCAAACAGTTTGGGGCCCTCAAGGCGATGGGGGCGACGAACTTCCGGCTCATGCGGATGATCCTTTTGCAGGCGGTGCTGGTGGGGATGATCGGGTATGGGCTGGGGGTGGGGCTGGCGTCGAGCTTCGCGCTGGTGTCGGGGAACACGGAGCTGGCGTTCCGGCTGTTATGGCAGACGCTGGTAGTGACGGGGGTCGCGATCACGCTGATCTGCGCGTTGTCGTCGCTTCTGGCGTTGTGGAAGGTGATGCGGCTGGAGCCGGCGATCGTGTTCAAGGGGTGATGCGGGGACGTGGGGTGGGTTGTGGAAGGCGGCGTGGAGGGCGGCTTGGAGGGCGGC
>Ga0105049_10003083_pt1 | contig 19727 bp, 15 predicted proteins | sample MAT06_FD_78087 | JGI IMG/M metagenome (GOLD analysis project Ga0105049, IMG submission 78087) | Freshwater microbial communities from Lake Fryxell liftoff mats and glacier meltwater in Antarctica - MAT-06 | ecosystem: Environmental > Aquatic > Freshwater > Ice > Liftoff microbial mat | place...
AAGGAGCGCATCCGCGTGATGACGCCGTATCGCGTCACCGCCAGGTTGTTTGCCCAAGCCAAATCCGATGCGCTTTTCATGCACTGTCTCCCCGCCCATCCCGGCGAGGAAGTGGAGCAGACTGTGCTCGATAATCCCCGTTCCATCATCTTCGACCAAGCCGAGAACCGCCTCCACGTCCAGAAAGCGATCCTCGCCACGATCGCCCAAAGCCGGGCCTGACTATTTTCTGACTCTCAACTCTTGAGCGCAGCGAAACCCTGAGCCTGTCGAACGGGTCAACTCTCATCTCCCAACTTAAAATACACTCATGAAAATCGTCCTCGCATACTCTGGCGGCCTCGACACGTCCGTCATCGTCAAATGGCTCAAAGAATCCTACGACGCTGAGATCATCACCTTCGCCGCTGACGTCGGTCAGGAAGAAGAGCTCAAGGGTCTCGAAAAAAAGGCGAAAGCCACCGGCGCCACGAAGCATTACACGCTCGACCTCGTCGAGGAATTTGCCCGCGACTACATTTACCCAATGATTCGCGCCAACGCGATCTACGAGGGCCAATATTATCTCGGGACATCCATCGCCCGTCCGCTCATTGCCAAGGCCCAGGTCGACATCGCCCGCAAGGAAAATGCCGACACTGTCGCACACGGTGCCACCGGCAAGGGTAACGATCAGTGCCGCTTCGAGCTCACCTACATGGCGCTCGCTCCCGATCTGCAGATCATCGCTCCGTGGAAACTGGAGAATTACCGCGCCGAATTCCCCGGTCGCGCCGAGATGATCGCATACTGCGCCAAGCACAAGATCCCCGTCGAGGCCTCGCTCAAGAAGCCGTATTCGATGGACCGCAACCTTCTTCATATTTCCTACGAAGCCGGCATTCTCGAAGATCCGTGGTTCGACCCGACCACCAAGGAAAACAAAGGCATGTTCAAGCTCTCCGTCTCACCCGAGGACGCGCCGAATAAACCAGAATACGTCGAACTCGATTTCGAAAAAGGCGACTGCGTGGCGGTCAACGGTAAGAAGCTCACTCCCGGCGGCGTATTCAAAGTGCTCAACAAACTCGGCGGCAAACACGGCATCGGTCGAGTCGATCTCGTCGAGAATCGTTTCGTCGGCATGAAGAGCCGCGGCGTCTACGAGACTCCCGGCGGCACGATTCTCATGCAGGCGCACCGTCAGGTGGAATCACTCACGCTCGATCGCGAGGTGCTACACCTCCGCGACGGCTTCATTCCGAAATACGCCGAGCTCGTCTACAACGGTTTCTGGTTCGCGCCCGAGCGCGAGATGCTGCAGGCCATGGTTGACGAGAGCCAGAAATTCGTGACTGGCACGGTTCGCTTGAAGCTCTACAAAGGCAATATCATCACCTGCGGCCGCAAGTCGAAGTACTCGCTGTACGATGACAAGATCGCATCGATGGAAGGCGTGAAGAGCTGGTACAACCAGAGCGACGCCACCGGCTTCATCCGCCTCAACGGCCTCCGCCTCCGCGCCCGCAACCTAGCCCAGGGTGGGCCGAAGGTTTGAGCGATTCCTGACCGGAATCTGTGTGTGACAGGTGGGCGTCGGTTTCAACACCGACGCTCCGCGGGGTGTGAGACCGGAAAGTAACCAGTTTTCGAGCGTTTCAGAGGGAGCATTGGCTTATGTTATATTTGTCCATACACAACTTGCCCTGGGGAGGTCACTTTCCGGTCACACACCCAGATTATTATGTTGGCCTGCAGCGTGGTTGACTCAACAGCGTGGTGCCTGCATTTATTTTTGTGAAGCCCAGTCAATATTGACGCTCAGCAAAAGAGGCCTCCCCCATTTAGTCCCCTTCCGAACTCCAATGAAACTGAAAGTGAAGCAGAAAAACGATGAACCTGATCGCCCCGTCGAACTCATTGAGTTGAACGAGCTCAGTTTTGATCTTCAAAATCCTCGCTATGGGGCAGGAGCTAAAAATATTAATACCGAACAAGAAGCATTAGATCATATTGTACGGATGTTCGGAGTGAATGACGTGCTGAGTTCACTTTCCGTTAATGGTTTTTTCGACTCTGAGCCGCTTGTTGGAATCAGAATGCCAAAGGATGCCGTCACAAAAATTATAGAAGGAAACCGGCGTCTGGCAGCATGCCTAATACTGGCAGGCGACAAGCGAGCTGAAAATCAGGCGAAACTGCGCGAAAAATATGCGGCCTTGCATAATAAAAACGGCAAGCCGCGAATTTCGCCCATACCTGTAATAGTTTACGAGGGTAAAGATGCTTTGCGTCAGGTACTGCCCTTTATCGGTGTACGCCACATCAAAGGGTTTTTAGAATGGGATTCTTATGCAAAAGCTGCATGGGTGGATCAGATATTGAAGGACCACGATCTGACACTTGATCAGATCATGGATATGCTAGGTGACACCAACGGAACGATTCCGCGCATGCTCAGCGGATACCGGTTTGTGAATCAGCTAATTTCTGAAGGTGAATTCAAACCAGCACAAAGCCAGCGGAAAGGCCGCGGCAGCAATCCGGATTATCCTTTCTCGTGGGTGTATACCGCCTTGGACAATCCACCAATCAAGGAATTCGTTGGACTCAAGGAGCGTCACGGTGTCGCAACTGAAAAACCTGTACCAGAAGAGAAGCTCTCAGATGCCGGTCTCGTCCTCACCTTCATGTTTGGAGATAAGACAAAGGGTATTGCTGCGGTCGTGGAAGACAGCCGTGAAATTGGGGATTTGGCAAAGGCGATTCGTGATCCGGCAACACGCGCGAAGCTGAAGGAAGGCAAAAAGCTTAGCATCGTGATGGAGGAATCCCGACCATCATTGGACCGACTTCAGGAAGGGTTCCAAAAGGTTGCGGATCAATTGAAGGACCTCTCTGGACTTATAGTACCCGGAAATTTAAAAAAAGAATCAGCTGTTACGTTAGTGGATTCCGCAAAATCCGTCGTGAATCTTTCACGGAAGGCATATGCAGACCTGACGATGATCGCAGCGGGTGACATCGATAAAGAGGATTAAACTGTGTCTTGGAACGATTGGCGCGAAAAGCACAAACAGTTCAAAGCCGCACTTGATGCAGATCAAGTCGAGCGCGAAGCAATTCGGATTGGGCCAACGAGCATTGAATTTGGCACAGAGGACGAAAGAACCGCAGGCGTGATAGATGATGCGCTCGCAGGCCAAGGCAATGCGTGGGATGAAAGACAGGAGGTTTTGGAAAATGTTACCGGTGCGGTTGCCGAGGAAATCGAAAGACGTGTGCAGATCATGGGAAATGCCTATCCATTTGCTTTATTAGATGGGGCACTCGAGTACACTCCGAGCGGCACCGGTGTTTATGAGTATTGTTTGGAGGTCGCAGCTCGTCCCAGTGCCGAGATCCCGAGATTTCCGAAGGCATCGGCTGTTTTTGAATACATTGCGCGAGATGTGATAACTATTCATATCGGAGGTGGAAAGGGGTTCAGAACTGGGGCTCCGATTTATCCTGCGGAGGCTCGTGGCAATTCCACTAGAGAGTCATTTTTGGAGCTCAACGCACAATGTGGCGAATTTGTTTGGGAACCTCGTCCAGATTTCCCGTCTGAGCCCAGTCATCAGGACTTGAAAGATGCGGGTCTGGATGTGGTTGTTTGGAAGCCGTGGCCCGATGGGAGAAATGCGCATTTGTTTTTTATCGGACAATGTGCATGTGGGAAAAACGACATAAATATAAATAAAGCGCGAGAAACCAGCTTGGGGCGTCTCAGCAATTGGTTGCGGCCAATTGCTCATGTGACCCCCATGCGTTCATTCCTGACTGCTCATCACATACCTAACACAATTCAACTCTATGAAATTTCCGGTGAAGGGGGGCTTGTGTTTGATCGCGCGCGAATAGTGATGATTGCTGAGTCTGATCTGAATTTTATGACTCGGGATGGGGCTCACGATTACATGGCGCTAGCAAAGCTTCTAGAGATGCAGCCGGTTGCTTGATGGTTTCAATGCACGAGTGGCATGCAGTGCAAATCACCAGAAATTACATTGCAGTTTGGTCAGGCAGTTCTGGCAGGTGAGCATAGTCATCCTGTTCCGCATAAGAGATCAGACGATTTCCAATTGCACGGGCTAATAGAGGTGGAACTGAATTGCCCACGAGTCGATATTGAGCGAGCTGTGGTCCCTCGAATTTGAATCTGTCGGGGAAACTTTGGAGTCGGGCTGCTTCCCGCACTGTGATGACGCGGTCTTCGTTTGGATGAATGTAGCAGCCCCAGTGCGGATCGCACTTTGTTAGCAAGGTGCTGGCGAGGTCGTTCGGTGCGAGGCGACCATAACGCTTCGTATGATCACTTGTTTTGGCGCGTTTCATACCGGCGGGAAGCAGGCGGCGAGGAATATCGCGCCATGATCCGCCTTGAGGTACATGTCCGATACGTGCTCGCATCGTCCGGCCCAGCCCTACGGTGTGATGGTTGAGTACACCGGGTGAATGCTCTCGCACATAATATTGGAAGTTGCACCAAGCACCAGTACGGTAGCTGACCGGCTCGGAAAAATTAACGGTCGTTGGTGTTGGAGGAAGATCGCCGATAGCGGACCAGACACGCACCAGTCGTTCGGCAGGAGCCTCTGGATCACGTTCCCAGCGATGGACGAATTCGTTCTGGGCTGGTTTGGGCGCCGGGCCGTGGGAGCCGATCGGAAAAATTTCAGTTGGAAGGCCAACACGACTGGCAATGAAAATCATGCGGCGGCGCTGCTGTGGCACGCCGTAGTCTTCGGCATATAGGATGCGACCGTCGGTTTCGTAGCCTAGACTTCCGAGGTGTGAGGCAATTTCGCCGACGACTCCGCCGTTACCCACTGATAGGATGCCTGGAACGTTTTCCATGACGAGATACCGTGGGTTCAGCTCTTGAACGAGCCGCAGGTATTCGCGGAATAAACCGGCAATTGCCCCACGATGGGAGCGAAGATGACTATTAAAGCTAAACGCTTGGCAGGGTGGCCCACCGATCAGGCAGTCGATCTGACCGTCCTCAATACCAGCAGCCTCGAAGATTTGCGCGCCGTTTAGCTGAGTAATGTTGCCCTCGAAGTAAGATGCTTCCGGGAAGTTTGCGCGAAAGGTCTTGGATGCATAGGGATCCATGTCGGAACCTGAAATGATGTTGAACCCAGCCTGTCGGAATCCCTCTGCGAGACCACCAGCGCCTGAGAAAATATCAACACAGGTAAGTCCTGCGATAGGCTCAGGGGCGGTTGGGGTAAAGCGTTTCACCGCTATGAGTATTGCTTTGAGTTATCCTGATGCCACAAGCACAAACTGCCCAACAGTCAGATCACTATACGTGATGTTCACCTCAAATCCTCGGCTTCTGGGGCACGAAAAGGATGTCGGCCTTCAGGTGCTTAGGCTGCCGACAACTCCGCAGTCGGTGGGATCGAATCGCAGTTATTGATGAAAACTTTCCTTCGCTTTGGGAATGCGGCTAAGCACAGCCGAATCATTTGTTCCATTGATCAATAGGTAGCTGTTTTTCGCAGCGGCCTGATATCTCAAAATACCGTGCCCGGAAATCGGCGGAGCACTTGCGCGGGGGTGTGGTAGAGTGTCAGCATGATTCAGTCCGAAGCATTCTTTGCCGGGCCAACGACTAAGCCCCAACAATGCAGTCCAGAGCTGAGAGTTGAGAGACTAGCGCCAGACTAAACAGTGAATACAATTTTCCGTCACAAAATCACGCAGACCAGCTCTGAGGCTCGGGCTCTCAGCTCTCGACGCTGGGCTCTCGACTGCTTCGTTCCGGCCAAGACCAAGTCCCTGCCTGATGTTCGCCCGATGTACCGGGCGCTGTCGCGACGGGATGCAGCTTACGAAGGTGTGTTCTTCACGGGCGTCAAAACCACGGGGATATTTTGCCGGCCCACGTGCCGCGCCAAACGACCGAAGTTGGAAAACGTGGAGTTTTTTCCGACAATCGTGGAGGCGCTGCATGGCGGCTACCGGCCGTGCCGGCTATGCTATCCGATGGACGCAACCAAACCTGTGCCAGCTCTCGTGGAGAAATTGCGCCGGGCAGTGGACGATGCGGTCGAGGGCCGCGTGACCGACAAGGATCTCGCTGCGATGAACGTCGAACCCTCGACGGCGCGACGACAGTTCAAGGCCTATCACGGTATGACTTTCCATGCTTATCATCGTGCGCGGCGCATGGGACTGGCGTTGCGCGACGTGAAGGCAGGCAGGCCGGTGATCGAAGTGCAGCAGGAGCGCGGCTACGAATCGCCCAGCGGTTTTCGCGAAGCTTTCGTCCGAGTTTTTGGTGTGCCGCCTCGTGGCGCCAAAGTGGAGGATTGCCTGCTCGCTCGTCGAATCGAGACGCCGCTTGGCACGATGCTGGCCCTCGCGGATGCGCAGGGACTGCGGTTGCTGGAGTTCGTGGATCGACGTGGGCTCGAACGCGAGTTGGTTGGGCTGCGGCACCGACTCAAGTGCGCGATCGTACCGGGGAGCAACGCCACACTTGAGGCGACCGCGACCCAGCTCACGGAGTATTTTTCTGGGCAGCGCATGACGTTCTATCTGCCGCTCGCGCCGGTCGGTTCGGATTTTCAGCAGCGCGTGTGGGCGGAGTTGCGCCGCATCGCTCCAGGCCGCACCCGTAGCTATGCAGAGATGGCGAAGAAACTCGGCATTCCGAAAGCACCCCGAGCGGTCGGCCGGGCGAATGGTTCCAATATGCTGGCGCTGGTGATTCCGTGTCATCGGGTTATTCGTGCTGATGGTTCGCTCTGCGGTTATGCGGGCGGGATCTGGCGCAAGCAGCGGCTGCTGGAGCACGAAAGAAAATTCAGCGGTTTGGCCGAATAAAGGCCAGCGGAACGTGAACCACTCATTCACACAAATGAGGCACTAATTTAGGGGATCGGCTTAGAGGAGATCAGTGAGCCTTAGTGATTAAGATCTGAGGTTCTGATCCGAGCTTGCCGCGAGGTGATGGCGGCGAAGAGCAGCGACCAGAAGCAGAGCACGACATTGAACAACGGGATTTGCAGCACCGGGGGCAGGGCATAAATGCAGCTGACAGTGGGACCCCACACGCACCAGACGGCCAGTTGCGCGGGAATGACCCGGCGCAGATACCAACTGCCTGCGCGCACGTCGGCGATGACGGGTGCCCAACGAAACCCGGCATTCATCCAGCCGTAGAAAAGGCTGCTGACAGGCGTAGCGTAGAACGGATTGTAGACCAATTGATCCACGAGCACTTTCGCGGCGATGGTGAGAAAAATCGCCTCCGAACCGAACAGCCAACTAAGGCTGCGATAAAGTAAATCCACTTCGAGACCTTTCCATGCCCAAAACCAAGTGAAGAAGATGAGCTGCGGCCACGGATGGGTGGTGCGGGTGGCGGGATTCCAGCGCAGATATAAAAAAGGCAGCACGCCCCCGCAAATGGCGGTTGAAATAAGGGAGAAGAGAAACCCACCGGCCTCGCGCCACGCTGCGATCTGGGCAAACAGGCCATGAGCGGACGGCGCAAAATAATAAGCCAGCACGAGCGCCAGCGCGGTGGATTGCAGGACAAGTCCCGGCCAGAAAAGTTGGCGCGCGCTTTCCCAGCCAGCGCGCCAAGGGGATTCGGGGGAGAGATTGGATTCTGCCATGAAGGGTCAGGCGAACGTGCGCGGGCAACGGAGGCGAGAAAGAAATCCGGCAGGGCAATACCGAGCGTGAACGACATTCTGCCTCATCCCGATGGGCCGGGCCCTACATGGTATTCGGTCGAACGGCTCATCCGGAGGATTCGCCCTACCTTAAAACTTACTGCTACGTCGTCAGTGCCCGCACCACCTGATCCAGTTCCGCCCCGATATCGTTGCGATTTGCGCTCAGGTCTTGGGCCAGCGGTTCCTCGCCAGCGGTCACCAACGGACGATATTCCAAGCCCTTCAGCGCGGCGAGTTGCCAGTAGCAGCCGTTCACGTACGAGCGGTGGAAGAGTTCGATCACTTTCGTGCCGGCCGCGCAAAAAATCAGATTGGCCAGCCCGGCGCCATGCGGAGCGACGATTATCTTGGCTCGACGAAACGCGTTGATCTGCTCCTGCCACGTCAATTCTTCCAGATGCAGCTTCACGAAACCGTGCGCTGCGAGTTCCGCCCATAGCTTGGTTTCGTTGGCCACGCGGCGACGGCGCGCCTTGGCGCGGGAAATATAAAGTCGTTCACCGAATGTCGAGGAGGTCTGTCGCAGCGGAGCGGTGAAGCCGTCGAGCGCCCGCACGGTCGTCGGTGTCAGATGACCAATACTCGGCACGATCAATTGTTCGCCGCTATGGTGCGCATAGCGTTTTGCCGGGAGAACATTTCCGGCGAAGCCGTGCAGAGCGAACGCCTCGCGTTGGTAAGCGTGATCAGCGTGGGCGATGAGCGTTTCACCTTCGTTGGGCTTGAGTGCAATTAACCGGGGCAATTCCTCCAAGAGCCAGTGACTGTAGCCCACGCCGAGCGTGGTCGCGATTACCGCCGTCGTGCCGCGCAACGGGACCGGCGGACGGATTTTTTTGTATGTGAGCAGCCAGTGATCGGAAAACGGTTTGCCGAAATCGGGCGACACATCCCGGGCGATCAGCTGTCCGTCGGGGGAGAGCACATTGCCCGAACCGAAGACTCGCCCGCCCGGCAAGCGTGCGATGTAGGCGGATGCAAAGTTGATCGTCGCGTGCGGCAGCAGGAAAGCGCGAAGCTCCGCCGACGCGTGAGTGGGTAACGCGTATGGGACGTGCGTCTCGCCTAGCCGCACTTGCAGCGAACCGTCGCAATGGGCGACGATCTGTTCGAGCCGGGCGCAGGCTGCGGGAGCTGGAAGGTAGGATTGAGCCGGCTTGGTCATACGAGCTCAGCCAGCAGGTGAAGAGAGGAGGATTGGTTAACCACTAATCCACACTCATGAACACTAATGAGGAGAAGTACAAACGAGTCTTTCGCTGGTCCAGTATTAGGGTAGATCAGTGAGTCTCGTTAATTAAGGTGACGCCGGTGGGTAGGGCGGGAGCGCTGGGCCTGCCGCGATTGGTGAGTGAAATTCGTCAAACCGGACGGCCCAGCGGTCCGTCTCTACCTGTAATCCGCTTTTGCGAGACTCAGTGGTGGTTAAAAAAAATCCGGTCAGCTTTGGCTTTCCGTGCGCCGTACGAGGGGGATCGCGGCGATGGCGGCGAGGGAGAGGAGGAAGATGCCGCTGTAGAGGAGGTGCGAATTCGTGATCTTGCCGACTTTCAGCTTTAACTCCAACGGCGCGCCACCGTCCACTTGCAGGCTGCGCGTGAAAGTGAGGACGCGGCCGTTTTCCGTCAGCGTGACGTCGATGGCGTTGGGGGCGGGTTCGGCGGCGAGTTGCTGATCGACGAGACGCGTGGCGATGCCTTTCAACGCGGTGTTTTCATCGGCCGTGTTGCCCATGAGCAACTGGTCGATCTCCTGTGGATTGAAATTCAGTTTGTTTTGCATGAGCGGATTCAGACTGGCGGCCTGCTCCAGTTGCTCGTTGCGGGCCCCGTCGGCGCGGTTGTCCAAATAGAGTTTCTGCCGACGGGTGTTCAGGCCGAGCACGGTTTGCTGCGTCTTCAGGTTGCGCAATTGCACCCGGGCATCCTCGTTCGAGGCTTCATCGAGCGCGCGGGCGTTCGTCACGCGGCTCAGGACTTCGCCGGCGTTTTGTTGATCACCCTTTTGCAGCAGCCTGTTCGCTTCTTGTAACAAGGCGACGGCTTGCTGGGCGTTGGCGGAGCGTTTGGAAAGAATCGATGATTGGTACTGCTCGATGCTCCATGACGCCGCCGCGTATTCTTCCTGCAGCCGCAGGCCGCCTGCATAATCTTTCAAGACGTAGCCGGGCGGAATCACGACGCGCCATTTCACGTTTTCCAACGGGACGTTCAGGCGGGGTCCAATAAGACCGACGGGTCCGCTCTTGCCAGCCACGGTGGCGGCGTAGACGAGGCGCACCGTCGCGTTGCGTTCCGCGCCGGTGTTGGGCGCGACATGGAAAAGATAGGCGTCGCCTTCGCGCACCACCGAAACGCTCGCGCCGTTGACGAAGGTGTTGTAGAGCGCCGCGCCTTCGGGCAACCGGATGCGCAGCGTGCTTTTTTCCAGTACATCGACTTTCAATTCCACGGTAGTCAGAAAAGTGCGCTCGGGGAAAAGAGGGTGGTCAGATCGCCCTGCGTCACGCGGAGCTTCAACGCCTCGGCGATTTCGTGCCGGCGAACCGTCACGGCGAGCGGGCCCTCGGGCTCGGCGACGCGGAAACACAGCGCGGGCACACTGCGATCATTGCGGTCCTGGAGAATGGCGGGGACGGCGCTCCAATCGCTCTTCATCCAACCACGGGCGGGATTCCCGGCTTCAAGTTCGAGCCGTCCACTGGCGCGCACGGCGACGAATTGCACGGTCTGCCGCGCGCCGGGAAATTCCGGCGGCAGCAGCGTTTCCTGGCTCTGATCGCGCCCCGCCGGTCCTTGAAATTCGATCTGCACATCCGTCTCGCCGGCGATGCCGCGTTGAAAACGAATTTCCCACAGATCGGTTTCACCGACAACCTTGATCATGTCGCTCACGGCGGAGCCAGTGGCGCGGACGGTGCGGGCTCGTTCTTCGCTCAGGCCGGGCAGTTTCACGCGGAACTGTTTCACCGCGGCATTCTCGACTTTATAACGGAGACCGATGCGCGTGAGCGTCTGGCCTTCGCGCACCGTGGCTTCGGACAGCGCCTGCACCGTCACCCAAGGTTCGAGGGCCTCGATGCCGAGCGTCAGCACCCAGTCATCTTGCAATAAATGAAACGCGAGCGTGCCGGGCTGAAGACCGCCCACGGAGCGCGGGTCGACTTGCGTCACCTTTTCGCGATCGACGGCGCGCAACCGCAGCCCCTTGCCGGGCACGATCAAGGCCTCACCGGTTTGCCGCGTCTCTAGGTAATGTCCAAGTGTTGGGTGTCGGGCTTAGTAATTGTCTGGCATGGAGCCGCGCCGCCCTCGGCGCGGAAGAAGCTCCGAAACGCGGCGAGGGCGCCGCGTCTCCAGGTAATGTCAGTCATGACAAAAGGCAGGGCGCGCCGGGTGGTGTTTTCGAATGTCGAGTTGGCGTTCATAATGCGTTCTCCGGGAGGGATGGGGCGAGGCAGAGGGAAAGTGAAGGTGAGAGGGAAAGTGAAGGTGGAATAATGCGGGCTGAATGTATCGGTGGGGTAGGTTGCGAGCTTGTCTCGTTCTGCTGGCCAGCAGAATGGCGCGGCAAGCGCGCCACCTATCGATGACTCTGGGGAAATGAAAGTGAAGGTGTGACGGTCCAGTTGTAGCAGATTCTCCCAGTGGAGTTGTCAGTGGCGGGTCAAAGTTTTGTCAGGGGATTGTCATGGCGGGATTGAAGTAGCACAGGACCACGCCGCGCCGAAGCCCGGCGAAGGCGGATCCGTGCCTGTGGGATTGGGAGAAAGTGGCACGGGTCTCCGACCCGTGATGGATAAGGAACACGGGTCGGAGCCCCGCACCACAACCTCGACAGGCAGAGACGCCTGCCTTTGCGATTCGCTTCGGCGCGGCAAGCGCCTGCCGCTACGGGACTGATCGACATTTAGGGCCTCTGCTTGCGGAGGCCTAGTGCGAGGCCGGCGCAAGCACCGGCCTTACAAAGAAAAATATGTGCCGCTTCGCTCATTTCGGCGCGGCCACAAGCACCGGCCTTACAAAGCGGAGGTTCTTGTCAGGGATTTCCAATCGCGTCCATGAGCGTCCATTCGCGGTTAACTTGATCGAGGACTTTGGTGCTTACGCTTCGCCCAAGTTGCGGCGGAGCATCGCGGCGAGGGCGCTGGCGTCGTGGATCGTGATGGTCTTCGCGGCGACGGTGATGAGCTTTTTTCCGCGCAGGCGGGCGAGGGTGCGCGAGAGGGTTTCACTGCTCGTACCGAGTTCGGCGGCGAGCACGCGCTTGGTGCCGGGGAGCTTGATCACCGGACCGGCGCTACTGGCGGGGGCGCTGCGGCTGTGTTTCACGAGCCAATTGAGCAGGCGGGTTTCCACATCTTTGAGCGTGAGATCGTCGAGCATGCCGACGAGTACGCGCAGGTGTGCGCTCATCGAGCCGAGCATCCGGAGCGCGAGATCGGGGCGGCGACCGATGAGTTCGAGAATAGGCGCTTTGGGAATCAGCAGCACGGTGCTGGGTTCGACCGCACGGGCGTCGGCGGGGTAGCCGGTGGGCGAGGCGAGGGCGGCTTCGGCGAAGGATTCGCCGGAGCGGAAAACATGGATCACCTGTTCCTTGCCCGTGGCGTTGACGCGGTGGACATTCACTGCGCCGGCCTGCATGACGTAGAAACCGCGCGAAGGTTCGCCCTCGTGGAAAAGATAATCATCCTTCGCGAGTGAGAGCGGGCGGATGAACCCGGCCATCGTGGCGAGATCATCCTCGGACAGCCCGGTGAACAGTTGGCAGCAACGCATGGTGCCGATCAGACCGGTCAGTTTAAGGTTGGCGGGGCGCGGCGTGGAAAGCATCGGGGTAGGCGGGAAGTGATACGGATTGCTTGCGTGGTGTCGCGCTGAAAATGCAGGTGGCGAGGGGTTTTCCGAGTGGAGCCGCGCCGCCCTCGGCGCGGAGCAAGTGAGGCAACGCGGCGAGGGCGCCGCGTCTCCAGGGAATGGCCAAGCCCCGCAACGCGGCGAGGGCGCCGCGTCTCCAGCGCCCGCAGCGTGAGCGCAAACAAAAAAGAAAAATATTAGGCGCACGCGATGCGCCCGCAATTCATGCGTAGCAATTTCAAAATACAGCCAATGTTTTGGCAATGGATGGGTAGCGGCGGCGCGAATCTTGCGCTATGTTGGGTTCACCCCTTCCACATGACACACACCACCGCATCTTTTTTGGCCAAAATGAATCCGCGCCAGTCGGCGCTCGTCGCAATTCCTTCTACCGCCCGCTGCGTGATCAAACGTGATGGCACGCTCGTGCCGTGGGACGCCGACAAGATCATCGCGGCGATCGCGCTCGCCTTCTACGATGTGCAGCACGAGGGCGCGGAGAATCCGGAGCGCGAAAATTCCGCGGCGCGTTTCGGGCTCGACCAGAATACCTTTCTCAAGGTGCAGCGCATCGCGGCCCGGGTTGCCCTGATGTTGGAGTTGTATTATCGCACCGGCCGGCATCCGACGATCGAGCAGATCCAGGACAACGTGGAGAAAGCCATCGCCGCCGAAGGCGAGTGGGCCGTGGCGCGCTCCTACATCATCTATCGCGCGCGCAAAGCTTCCCATCGGCTCAATCATTACGCGGAAAACGGTCTGAGCGACTACATCGCCACTTCTAAATATGCCCGCTATCGGCCTGATCTCGGCCGGCGCGAAACGTTTTCCGAGGCGGCCCGGCGCGTGCTCGGAATGCATATGCACTATTTTGAGGACAAACTCGCGAGCCGCCTGCCTGCGCCCGATGAGACTTCGCCCGTGATGCCCGGCGACCGGCGGTTGCTCACCGAGTGGCTGGCCGGAGGTACGCTCTCCAACGCCATGCATCGCGCCTTCGGAGCCGTGGCCCAGAAACGCGTGTTGCCCTCGATGCGTTCGCTGCAATTTGGCGGCGAAGCGATTCTCAAGAACCACGCGCGGCTCTTCAATTGCTCGTTCAGCTCAGTGGACCGGCTGGAGTTTTTCCGCGAATATCTTTTCCTGTTACTCGCGGGTACGGGCTGCGGTTTCTCCGTGCAGCGCCACCACATTGAGCGTCTGCCCGTGCTCCCGATTCGCCGCGAGGAAATGGAACTCGAGGTGCGCCACCACACCATTGAAGATACAATCGAAGGCTGGGCCGGCGCGCTCGACCTGCTCATCCGGAGCCACTACGAAGGTTTCAAGGCCGAGTTTAATTTTTCCCTGGTTCGTCCGCGGGGCAGCGCGCTCAAAACTTCCGGCGGCAAGGCTCCCGGCCATCTGCCGCTCAAGCAGGCGCTGCTCGATGCCGAAAGCGTGTTGAACGGCGCATCCGGTCGCAAACTGCGCCCGATCGAAGTGTACGATATCTGCATGTACGCTGCGCGCTCCGTGCTCAGCGGCGGCATCCGCCGCTCGGCCACGATTTGCCTATTCTCGCCCGACGACGAGGAGATGATGGGCGCAAAGACCGGTAACTGGTTTGAAAAAAATTCCCAGCGTTCCGCCTCGAACAACTCCGCAGTGCTTTCCCGCAACGAACCCGACGACACGGTTTTCCGCCGGCTCTTCGTTGCGCAAAAAGAATTCGGCGAACCCGGTTTCTATTTCGCTGATCATCCCGACTACGGTTGCAATCCCTGCTGCGAGATCGGCCTGCATCCGGTGATCGAAGGCGGACTCGATGAGGCCGAAGCCGCCAAACTTCGCGCCCTCGGCTACACCGGACCGCTTAACGCCGAGACGCGGCTCAGCGGCTGGCAGATGTGCAATCTCACGACGATCAACGGCGCGGTGCTCACGACCGTGGACGATTTTCTCGTGGCCTGCATTCACGCCGCTGTCATCGGCACGCTGCAAGCCGCGTACACGCACATTCCTTATCTTGGGCCCGTCACGCGCTATCTGAATGAGCGCGATGCGTTGCTCGGCGTTTCCGTGTGCGGCTTCATGGACAACCCGGAGATTCTTTTCAACCCATCCGTCCTCGAGCGTGGCGCGAAACTCTGTCGTGCGGCGAATCGCATCGTCGCCGGCGTGCTCGGTATCCGGCCCGCGGCGCGGGTCACCTGCGTGAAGCCCGAAGGCACCGCTTCGCTTTTGCTTGGCGCGGCTTCAGGGATTCATCCGCATCACGCGCGGCATTATTTCCGCCGCGTGCAGGCCAACCGCCGCGATGCGATCTATAAACATTTCCATGCCTCGAACGCTCACCTGACGGAAGCCTCCGTCTACCGGCCCGGCACGGACGACGTCATCACGTTCGCCGTCGAAGCGCCGCCACACGCCATTTTGCGCGAAGAGATCGGCGCGCTGGATTTCCTGCACTTCGTCCAGCTCGCGCAGCAACACTGGGTGTTGAATGGCGAAGACGAATCGAATCGCTCACCCGGTTTGCACCACAACGTGTCCAACACCTGCACGGTGAAAACCGACGAGTGGAACGCCGTGGCCGATTTCATCTGGAAGCACCGCGAGCACTTCACCGGCGTGGCTTTGCTCGGCGACGACGGCGACAAGCGTTACGCCCAAGCCCCGCGCGAAGGCGTGATGACGGAAGAAGATGCCGCGAGATGGAATCGCCTCCGCTATGTGCCGGTGAACTACACGCAGCTCGTCGAACATACGGACGAAACCAAGCTCAAGGAAGTCGTCGCCTGCGCCGGCGGCACGTGCGAGCTGACGTGAGGGCACCGCGCCGCGAGCTCTGATGGAGGCGGGGTGCCCTCACCCCGCACCGGACCAAGTCCTTTACCCGCTAGTCGACGCTGATCAAGGTGGGCGTCGGTTTCTCCGTACCGACGCTTATCTCGCGCGACAGACCAAGGCATTTGTAGAGCCTCGCCAATCAGCCTCAGCCATCCTGATCGCAGCCCGTGGAGAGAGGAGGAACGAGGAAACGAGCTGAGCCTGTAACGGCGCAGAACAGATGAACGGTATCGGAGGTGGAGCGCGACTTGCCGACTTCGCCAAGGCTACGACGGACAAGCCAGGCACGCTGAGTGCCGACTCTCGCAGCAAAACCCGCCCGGAGGTCGGGTTCCACCTCGGCAAAGGCCTGCGGAGTGAATCCTAAAACCTGTGCCACTTCAGCGGCTGGCCCGCCCCGGGAGTAGCCGCGTTTGAGCCGCAGGCGAAGGCGCGGTGTCTGGCGGCCCCGTTTTCGGGCTGCGCCCTCAAACGAGGCTACGTGCACGCGGCAAAACCTCCCTCACGGGTCGGGAGACCCGTACCACTTCACCATCCGTCAGACACCGTGCTCTCCGGCCATTCGACAGGTTCAGGCGGTCCTGAGCGAAGTCGAACGGACGCGTTCTCCGGGTTAATTGTATTTTTCCCCAAATCGCGACGGAGCGAGCTCACTGTAATGCCACGGGATCAGGCGCTCTGAGACTGCGGCGAAAAAAAACGGCGGACTAGTTCTCTAAGCGGATGCGCCTGACTCTTCTTCGTCGCGCAGGAACGGTTTGCCGTTCCCTCTTCGGCTAATACCCGTGCTTGGTCCCACTGACAGAGGCAAAGGCTCCATCGGGTACAGGGAGTTTGTAACGTATTATGTTACAAACCGGCTCGGAATGATTTTTGTTGGGCTGCTGCTTGCGGCAGCCTGTGAGTCAGGGGACGTCACGTTCACTTCTGTCAGTTTGCGAAAATAAGGGTCGGATCGGGGAGTTTCCATGACTGCCAGAGGCGGAGATATTCTGCGCGTGGGAGCAGGACGTAGTGCGGCTGGGCGGCGGCGCGCAACCAAATGACCAGCTCGCGCAGCGCAGGCTCGGCCATGGTGGTGCAGCCGGCAGTGGGGCGCGTCGGACCGCGCCGGAGGTGGAAGAAGGTCGCACTGCCGGCGCCCGGCTTGATGGCCGGCTCGGCATTGTGGCGGATTTCCACGCGCCAGCGATACGCGGGATCGCCCGTGCGCATGCGTTGCGCGGCAAACCACGCCGGCGGTTTGGTCGCATCGATCTCGACGTGCCGGTTGTAGAATGGATTAGCGGGATCGTCCGGCCACGCATCGCGACTCGTCACCTGATGAAACGGATAATCGGCTCCGGCCGGCAGCGCGGCGTCGTTGCCATAAATCAGGCCCAGCGCAAACGCGCCCGCCGGCGAGCGCCCATCGGCCTCGCGTTTGGTGGTGCCGGCCAGTGCCGCGCCCGGCTCGAGTGCGCCGCGCCCCCACGCGAGTCCGCGTTTGCCAAAGAGCACCGGCACGGTCTCGCCGACCTTGATCCAGCGGCCGTGCGCATCGCGTTCGAAATGTTGCAGCGTCCCGTGGGCCGACGACCAATCTGCGGCGATGGCCACGAGCAACTGCCGCACGTTAGAATTGAGCCCGCCGGCAACGACAGCAGATTCACCGCGCAAAAGAGCAGCAGGTAGAAGAGCCGCGAGGCAAAGCCGAACTAGGGTTGAGCGGTGCATTAAAATAGAACGTTCTGGATGAAGTCAGTGATGTGGGGCGGAGTTTTGCGGTGGTGGCGAACGACGACGACCAACTCGCGGGTGAATCGTTCGGGCAGCACGATTTGCCGGAGGTTTCGCTTGTTCCGGTAGAGGGCGAGGGCGCGATTAGGGACGAAGCTCACGCCGAAACCCAGCGCAACAAGGTTGATGATGAGATCGAAGCTATCGAGCTGCATGGACGGTTCGATCTTCCACCCTTGGCGGGTAATCCAAGTCTGTAGGCGATGACCGGTGTTCGTGTTCTCATCCAGTTGCAACCAGCTTTGCTTGGCGATCCAGCCGTCCCGGGCTTTCGCAGACTTTGGTAACTTATCAAATGTCGCGGCCTGTTCGAGCGGTGCGATGAGGGTGAATGGATCTTTAAATCGATGGGTGACGCGCAGCGTTTTCGGTAAGCGAGCCGGTGGGCAGAGGACGCCAAGATCGAAATCATTGGCTTCGAGTCCGGACATTATTTCGGTGCTTCTCAGATTGGAGACATGGCAACCGATCTGGGGCAGGCGTCGCAGGTTGGCGTGGAAGAATCCGGGCAGGTAGGCGAGACCAATGCTGCGTGAGACGGCGACGCGGACTTTCTTCCTGACATCGGTGAATCCCACACGCAGCGACAGCAACGAACGCTCCACATCGCCCAACAGCCGGATGGATTCCTGATAAAGAAATTCGCCGGCCGGGGTGACGTGCACGCTGCGAGTTGTCCGCTCCAGCAGGTCAACGCCCAGACTGTTCTCCATGCCCTGCATCTGCCGCGTCATCGCGCTTTGAGTGAGGCCGGCGAGTTCGGCCGCCTTGGTGAAACTCCGGTGCTTCACCACGAGATTAAAGAGACTCAACTCGTAGAGATCGAAGGGGACGGTTTTCAGGTACTCATTCACAATCCGCATGATTACATGAAACTAATGAATTTCAATCAAAAGCCAAAATCTGGTATTGTCAGTCCATGCCTAATCTAATCAACCGACTCGCCGAGAATGCGCTTGGTGCTTTTTATGTGGATGACACTTGCATCGATTGCGGCCTATGCCGTGAAAATGCACCCGCGTTCTTCCGATTACATGAGGAGCTCGGCCTGAGTATCGTTTACCGCCAGCCCGTGACGCCTGGGGAAATCGCCTTGGCTCAGGATGCCATGATCGACTGCCCGACTAACTCGATTGGCAATGATGGTTGAGACAGTGCTGCCGGTAGACAAACTACAGCTACGATCAAGTAGACCTCCGTCTGATTGTCCGCTTTCACCGACGATCGCGGCGGAATCGCCGGTTGACTGTGGACAAAGGAGAAGTTGGCTTTCGTTGCGCTCCGCCTTTCCCACTATGTTTTTCGAGAACCAATACCGCGACAACCGACCGCTCGGAAATTTTCGCGGCCTGCCCATTTACCTCACGACGATCATCGTGGCGGTCTTCGTGGTCGGGTTGGTCTTCTCCGCACTCGCCGGGGCAGGCTCTTCGATCGCGATGTTTGCTTTCGAGCCGAGCGTAGTTTGGCAGCACGGGCAGGTCTGGCGGGTGATTACTTATCTCGCGGTGGATCAGGTGAATTTTTTCACGATTTTCAATCTGCTGTTCCTTTATTCCTTTGGTCGCAATTGCGAACAAGAGATGGGCCGCAGTCGCTATCTCGCCTTTCTCGGACTGCTCGTACTCTCGCCGGTGTTGATCACGACGCTGCTTTGGTTCGTCGGGATCGGCGGAATGGTCGCCGGATCAACCCACCTCTCGATCGGACTCGTGATCGCCTTTGCCACAATCTACCCGAATGTGGAATGGTGGGGCTCAATCCCGATGAAGTTCGTGGCGATCGGCTGCCTGTTCCTCGCCGCCGTGGGGCATCTGGGCCAGCGCGACTATATCGGCCTAGCCAGCACCTTGGTGACCTGTGCCGTTTCTTTCGGTTATATTCGGGCGATGCGATCGGGGATTTTTTCCGGGCTGTCCTGGACGGCACTCTTTCGTCGCAAACCGAAACTCCGTTTGCTCCCGCCACTGGAGCAACACGAGAAAGCCGGACGCGGCCATGACGCGTCGAGCGACATGGATGGGTTGCTCGACAAGATAGCCCAGTCCGGCCTACACAGTCTCACGGCCAAAGAAAGAGCGCGGTTAGAGGCCGTGCGTGAGGAGTTGTTGAAGAAGGATCGGAGGTAGAGGCGACAGTCGCCCCCCCCTTTTCGCAATCGGCCGATGTATTAACACGAAGGTCGCGAGGGACGCGGTGAACTCCATGAGTACATGGCCGCCTTGCGTTCTTTGTGCACTTGGTGGAAAGGGCATCAGCTTCAGTCATCCTGATCCCGAGAAATTATGATGAGCTCAACAGCACGGTGATTCGAGATGAAATAGAATTAATGCGGAACACGCGGAGCCTGACGTGATTTCACTCGGCGTTGTTCCGTGTGCTGGGCTTGTTTCCATTCGTGGGAATTCGTGTGGTTAGTGGGAAAATCGGGATTTCTATCTCGGAGGATTGGCCCACGAATCACACGAATTGACACTAATGCAGGCTGTATCCCGAACGGAAATCGGATAACGGTGTGGGGCGTGGGGCCGGGATT
>Ga0105049_10003087_pt1 | contig 19724 bp, 16 predicted proteins | sample MAT06_FD_78087 | JGI IMG/M metagenome (GOLD analysis project Ga0105049, IMG submission 78087) | Freshwater microbial communities from Lake Fryxell liftoff mats and glacier meltwater in Antarctica - MAT-06 | ecosystem: Environmental > Aquatic > Freshwater > Ice > Liftoff microbial mat | place...
AACTCTGCCGGCGTCCATCGTGAAAAAAAATCGGGATTAGTCGGCAGCATTTCGCGACGCATGGTTTCAAAATTAGCGACAGGAATAAGACGGACTTTAAGAGGTGCCGAAAATCCACTTACCGTTTGATAGTCCTGCCAAAGGACTCCCGCTTTAAATAAGCGCTCGGTCACAGCCAAAGAAAGTACCTTCGCGTGGTCAATCCCATCTTTAGGATAAAACACACTATCAACCATAAAAGAGTTTCCGCTTTTAATAATCAAGGCGCCGGCCATCATTTGACCTTCTTTAGACCACATCTCGGCGAAAAGCGCCTGTCCTTGGCTATGGAGAATTCTCATCGCATTTTTTACCTCTGCATCTAAAAATCTAGAGGTGCTTAGTTCTTGGCCTTTTCGCTCTTGAAGGGCGAGTAGATTCAGGGCTTGCTCGAAGTCGGTATTGAATTTTACTTGAAAGCCATCGCGATCAAATCTTCTGGCCACATTTCGGATACCTTTGTAAGTTGCGGAGCCTACGGTATCTTCAATATGAAGAACGCCTCGAAATTTTGGATAAAACCATCCACGTAGAAAAAAAGCAGTTCCCCTGCCTTTTTTATTAGTGCTGATCGACAAGCGGTCAGGGTTGGTTGAAAATCGAGTGGCAATAAAATCATCTGGAATTCGCTGCGGGGCCCCGGCTAAAAAATAAAAGAGTCCGCCTCGGCGCAATAGATTAAACATGTCTTTGACTTCATGGGGTTTCACATTGGCAAGGTCGGCTGCGCCAATAAGGTAAAAGCCTCGATCTAGAAGGTTTGGTTCTCTTTCGTCGTGTGCTTTAGCTTCTTCTAAGGATGAAGCGATATAAATCTCAACCGTCCATTCTAAAATTCCATTCCGAAGGGTGGCGGCAAAATTAGCGGGACTAAAAGGGGGAATTGAAGTGAGCAAGCCCCGTTGTCCGATTCCAGAAAGTTGGGGTGGAAACTCATCTGGGTGGTTTGTCTGAGCAAGTAAGTCACTACAAGCCCTAAGCTCCTTGAAGCTTGTGAACAAAATCCCCGCAGCCAAAGCCACGAGCCATACGCCCCTCCGAATCGAAAATCTCAAACCCATAATTCTGGGTAACCCAACCTGAAGTCCGCTGATTTTTCAATATTTACAATCAAAGTGAGTCAAAAAAATGCAGAGAATCTCCAAGACCCCGATGTTTTTCGGTTTGGGCTGCCCGGATTCGACATTCCTTGACTAGAGACACTGCTTTTAGAAGTCTCAGTTTTGGAGGGGGCTTCGATGGTTCAAAGAAATTTATTCGTTTACGCATTCAAGATATTGCAGAAAAGGTAAAGGCCGAAATGAATCGCGTCGCTGCCATCAATAGCTTTTTGGCAAAGTCAAAAGGCTATCGAAGCTGGGCAGAATATCAGATCGCCGTTCAAGCTGCTCCTTATGCTGAACGCTTTAATTCTGTTGAAGGTCGGGTTGCATTTTTAGAGGATGCGCTCAAGCAAACAGATTCTCTTTTAGAAAATTTATTGCAACAGATGATCAAGAACCAGCCCGGATTAAAAAGAGAAGCTTTGCGTGAAGCTTATATGAGTTTGCTTTCTCCAGATGCCGATGGATTTGGAAAGTACTATCCGATTGAAAAAGTGGATGCGTTATGGGCTAAGACTGTCATAGATCAGGGTTTTAGCCAGGCAGATGTTGATCACATCAATCGAGATGTTTTTCCACGAGAGAATAAATACACCCATGCGTATATGAACTCGCTTAATAATCGCACCCCTAAATCGGTGCGGCTAAACGCAAGCTCGTTGAATATGGCTATGCCGGCCAGTGATGATTTAAGCGGTTGGTACCCAGCAAATATTTTTATTATCCAAAGCTTCTTTACCGACTCTATGGATGCGCCTCGGGTTGCGTTTCACGAAGGTGGGCATGCTCTGCATTTTACTAGGGAGGAAAATCCTTTTGGATTTCCTTGGGCTTATGGGTACGTCGAGATTCACTCCACCACTCAAGAGCAGTTCTTGATGGATAAAGACTTTGTAAGAGTTACGGCTCAGACTCGTGAAGGAGCGAAGCCTAATGAAGCAGAGATTGAGGACTATATGCGGAATGTGAAGATTCAAGAATTTTTGACATTCCGAATTATTCTGGCGCGTGCACTTTTTGAATTGAAGCTCTGGGACTTCGACTATGAGACCTCGACTGATAATTGGACCGATCGAGCGGTTAAACTTTGGGGAGAAATTATTTCTCGAGGCACGGGACTGAAAGGAACCGAAGCCCATGGCGTAGATCAGACTGGCCGAGGGCCTTTTAATGGCCCTCACTTCAGAAGCGGTGAAATTCAGTACATTGGGTATTCGCAAGCAACCGTCTCGGCCTACCTCTCAGCGGGGGAGCTTCGTCGTCGGTTGAAATTAAAAACCGGACGAGAGTCTTTCTTGAATCAACCTTCTATGGCTGAAGAGCTTATCGAGGGCTACTATCGGTCTGGCTACGCAGATAAGTTTCCGCTCTCGGTCGAGAAGTTTACCGGCCAGCCGTACTCGGTCACTTCATATGTTCAATTCTTGGCGGATGGCATTTTAGAACACAGTGAAGCTGCGAATTGCCAGCAGGTGTTGCCCTTCGCAGCACGCTCTTTAACCGCGCCTCCAAGAGGGGCTCCAGAAGCCCAACCTTAAGGAGAAAAGCCTTGTGATTCTAGTCGTTTAAGAACGAGAGGCTTACAGAATTGCAGACTTCTTTGAATCTGCTAAGTTTCAAAATCAAGTGGGACCATTCCCAGGTTCGTTTTGGAATGAAGATGAAAAGGTCCATTCTACACAGGTGATACTTTATAAAATCTTCTTAGAACTTTTAGAAAGACATCCAGACTGGCAGCGGTTCTTTCAGAAGACCAAAACTCGATTTTCTAAGGGAACTTGGCAAAAAGCAGACAGCGATCTTCGCCAATCCTATGCAGCAGCCCTAGCATTTCAAGCCACCGGATCACTGAACAAAGAGTACACCCTTTTCTTGTCTGAACACGAAGGCCTCTTGGCTTTAGTAGACTCTTGGTTTCGGATTTTCGGGCCCATCATTTTTGGAGAGAGAATTTTTGAAAACTGGGATCTCAGTGTTATTCATAGAATTGCCGGAGCGACTGATTATCGGCACGAATTGAGTTGGATGCTAGAGAGTCTCTGGTTAGTCGAGGGCGATATACAAGTCTATACGAAGGAGACACTCCAAGCAGAGTTTGAGCGCTTCTTGGCTTCATGCCCTGACTCCAAATTGACGGCTGGCGAATTCCCCGAGGTGGCGAAAGTTTTCTTGAGGGGCTTTCCTGTTGAAGGCGTTTTTTTAAACTTTATGTCGACCGAAAAGACTCGAATAGCCTCACGCTTAAAAAAGCCAGGCTTACGTGCGCTTTATCAGAGTCTATTCTTTCATACTAAAATCCTTCTGATCGGTAAGAAAGCTTTGATCGACGATGTTAAAGCAAAAAAAATCGAAGCCGAAGCTAAGCAGAAATGGTTAGAAGAAGAGGGGTTGCGATTGGCTTTGCAATTTGAGCAGGCAATTGATTTGGCTTCTGGAGAGGCGCCACATTTAAAATCTCGTCGCCAAGCCTTAGTTTCTGCAGCAATCGAGTTGTTTAGAAGAGATTCAAGAACGCCTTGGGCAGATTTTTTTAAGAATTCTCAGCCTGCGACCCTGCTTCTTTTTGTTGTTCAGAAGATTTATGAAGATCCGAATTTAAGAGCCATGATCGAGCCTCATTATCATTTGGATTCGATCAAAGCCCAAATTGTACCTATTAAGGTGAGCATAAAAAAGAGGGGAAACCTCGCATTGAAACTCGGTATCCCCCTGGCAAATGTTCATCTGCCCTACGTCTTTTTTAAGACTTAAAAAGCTCGGTTTCGCTACGAACAATCTTAGCGATCAAACCAAAGCTCTTGGCCTCTTCGGCATCAAACCAACGATCACGATCGGTAGCTTTTACCACTTCGTCATAAGGCCGGCCGGTTTCTTCGGCATAAAGCTTATTGATGCGTTCTTTAGTCTTAATTATATCGCGAGCGTGAATTTCTAGGTCAGAAGCTTGGCCGACAAGTTCTCCCGAAATCAAAGGTTGATGAATTAAGATCTTGGCATTCGGAAAGGCAAATCGATTCTCTTTCTTGGCGCAAAGAGCAATTAAAGAACCCATGCTGGCTGCTAGTCCGACCACCACGGTGTAAATCTCTGGCCCTAGAAAACGAGCAGTATCATAGATCGAAAAGCCCGAGCTCACTTCGCCCCCGGGGCTATTGATAAAAAGATAAATTGGTTTTTTGTTGTCTGAAGACGCGAGAGCAATGAGCTGCTTGTTGATGGCATAAGCCATCTTTTCTTGAACAACACCGCTTACGTAGACGATGCGTTTTTTAAAGAGAGCTTCTTCGATGGGATTCCAGCGCCCAGATTCTTTGTCTTCTTTCTCTTTTTTTGCTTCTTCCATGACGATATCCATGGGTCCAGATTGCCATGCTCGCGAGCTGCTTGTCCAATGAATAGGATTGTCTAGATTTCGAGAGACAAAAAGGCCAATTGGCGCCTCTTGCGATAGGTTGGCTACTAATCACTTAAATAGGTCTATAATAGAGGCGTGGGGTTGTTCATACTCACTACGAGCAAAGAGATGAAGTCTAAGCTATCAGACGTTCTCTCTGATTTTTTTGAGTTACATTTTATAAGATCGGGGGAAGAGGCGCTCGCCAGAATGCGAGAAGAATTGCCTGCGGCGATTGTGATGGACTACAGCATTTACGATCAGAAAACTTTTAATTTTGTCGATAAAGTTAGAAACAAAGCGCCTACGCGGCATCTGCCGTTTATCATTGTGTCTCGAGAATCAAGTAATAGCTTTATTGAGAAGGCAGTTCGTTCGGGAGTGAGCCACTACATCGGCATGCCATTTGACGATAAAATGTTGATCGAAAAAATTCAATTTGCTCTCGAACCCTTAAATCATCCGCCGCCTAAAGAGAGACGAATATCATTACCCGTCGAGATTCCGGTACAAGTGACTTCATTCGGGCGTATCTCATTTATTTCGAGCACCGGTGTTCACTTAGAGACGCATATCAAGCCTGAACTTGGGACCTCTCTATTTATTTCTAGCCCGTTATCCTCAGCCCTTAAGTTGGACTACTTAGAAGTGCGGGTTACCGGCGTGAGTCGAGACACCTATTACAACTATCCCTATGCAGCCGATGCAGAGTGGGTGGATGCTCCAATTCAAGCAGAAATTCAGCAGTGGATAAACGCTCATCGGCATTTGAATTCTCCAAAGAAAATTAAGATTTTATTTTTAGAGCCGGACCTGCATCGCCAAGAAATTTTTGCCAGTAAGATCGACCAGCAGACTCATAGCGTGCGCTTTGCCGATGATCTGAAGGCTGCCAACTTCGAATTGATTTTTATGAAGCCGGCGGGAGTTGTGATTCCCTTTGAAGATTGGGCTGCAGCTACGCCCGCGCAGCAAAAAGAATTTATTAAGAATTTAGAAATTCAAAAAGTAAAATGGCTCATGTGCGGTAAAGATCAGCCCGCGGTGATTGATCAGGTCCAGCCTCCGTTTCAGTGCCCCGAAGATGAGCTCTCGATTCTTTTTGCAGTGGAGCATGTGTTCCCAGCCACGAAACCCGATTCAAATCTTTTGTATTTTAATAAGACACTCGAAGATTCTCGCGTTAAAATTCACTTTGATGGCAAGGCCGTTGTCTTACAAGAGATGGGCTTAGATCTGGAGCTTTCGAAAGAACTGACGCCACCTTGTAACCTGCAATTAGATCTGAAAGTTTTGAATGATGCGAGTATTCGAAATCCTTATCTGCGGGCGTGGCCTCCGGTTTCAAAAGTGATGATAAATGGGATTGCTGGAGTGCGCTTAAAGACTCACTTTTTAGGAATCAACGAGCAGCAGGGTCAAGCGGTTCGAAAGTGGCTCATTGATGAAGAGCTAAAAGTGAATCGTAAGAAGATTGAGCGTGTCGCTCCGAAACCGACCACGCCAGAGGAAGTCGCCGAAATGAAGAAGCAAAAGGCCGAGAAAGAAAAAGCCTTGGCTGAGAAAAAGCAGAAGCCTACAAAAATCTGATGAAGTCTAAGTAGTTTAAATCGAATTCTTTTTACTAAGGCTTAGAGAGGTCACAAGCGGCGAATTTGGAGCCTTTGCAGGTGTCGATCAAAAGCTTTCATAACCAGTAAGTGGGCTAGGGCCTGTGTAAATTTATAGATGATCCATGGAAGCTTAGGACGAAAATCATGAATAGCGGCTAACACGAATTGACCTCCAAGGACTTCGCGAAACTCTAAACGTCCTCTGCCATCAGGGCTGGCCAAGAGCCCTCCTTTTATTCGCAAGAGACTACGATCGATACTACTCCTCGAAAAATCCATTTCTAAGATCAGTAGCGCTGGCTTCAAAAATATTGATCTGAAAAGAATACGATTCTGGCCCTCGCTTTCGACGCGCATAAAAAGCCAGAAAGACGTTTGTAGCCATTTTAAATACTCGAGTGATACTTCTTGAGCACGCATCCCAGAAGGCATCTTCATGCGCTGAACCGAACGCACATCATTCGTTTCACTAGATTTCATTTTTCGTTGCCTCATCTCGCGGAGTCTGTCGCGAGTGGACGGGCGTAATACAGCCTCCCGCAAAGATTTTTTGAAATCACACTTGGGACGATTCATTAATCGATAAATATCATCATTCTTCGCACGAATCGGATGGCAGAGGCTTTCAACCAAGGGCCCTACCAACGAGCGCGGCGCCCCCGTGATCAAAGAAACCCAAAGTTTAGAGAGGCCTGGAGTAATCAGCCGGATTGGAAGAATGATCGGTCGCCGATTCAAAATCTCGCTGGCAAGCAGTATCATTTCTTCATAAGAATGAGGCTGATCGAATGATAAATCAAAATCGCGGTTAAAACATTTCTCATTTAAAATTGAAAAGCACATCGCATCGACTACCCCTTCAAGGTCGACAGCCTCCGAAATAGTTTTCGTCCAATGAGGTAAAATCATAACCGGTAGTCGCTTCACCAAGCGTTTGAGCATTAAAAAACTGCTACCATCTTCCCCCAAAATCAATCCTGCTCGGAATGCCGTTACCGGAACACGATGAGATTTCAATACTTCTTCAACCTCAGCTCGACTCTGCAAATGTCGCGAGGTTTTTTCTCCAGGCTCAGGGAGTAAGCCTCCCAAATAAATAATTTGCTTTACTCCTGCTCCGGCACAGGCCCGTGCAAAATTATCGGCAGCAATTAAATCAAGATCCGCAAAGTTCGCTTGGGTCAGGCGAGAGGATGGTAGCATGGAGTGGACAAGATAAATCGCAACGTCTGCACCATTAACACCCTCCTCGGCATCTCGCAGCGAGAAAAAATCACAGACTCGAAAGGGAGCATCAGATCGTGATCGACTCAAGCCAATAAGTTCGACCTCTGCTCCTAATCTTTTCATTAAAGCTTGGCCCACAAAACCTGTAGCCCCAGCGATAGCAATTTTCTTCATTATTCTAGATGCTAACCGAGCGAGAGTTTTGCTGGTAGCCTTAGATCCTCTTTAATCGATCTAGTTTTTTCGTTTTACTTTGAGACCAAGTTGTTTTGCTCGGCTCTCTAGATCGGTCCAATCTTTATGCCAAGCCTTCAGATTCTTGAGTCCTTCGGGGAGGCTGTTAATATCGAGACCGCTAATCTTTTGAAGCTCATCGATAAAACTGCTGTCACCGGGTTCGAACACAAAAGATCGAGTTAGGGTTGGGACGATGGGCGCGGTCTTCCAATCGAGAATTCGAGTTTGCAATTTTTTGCGGGGCATCACTTCTTCAGTTTCGGCGGTTTGCGACTTGGTAATGCTCCAAGCCTTTAACAAGGTTTCGGGCTGAGTTTTACTCAGAAAATATAATTCAAAAGTGTAGCGCACTAAGTTTTTATGGCGGACCGAAATTGAATCTTCCAAAGCGCTGGTCATCCACTCTGAATACTCGTTTGAGCTTTCAATGGCGTCTGTGCCAGAATGAATCTTTAACTGTGGAGTTTCGAGAGGAGCGCGACTCGCAATTCGAACTACAAGGCTGCCCGCTTTGCCGCCTTCTCTGAAATATTCTTCTTCAATTTGTTTAACCCTAATGCTCATTCGATCGTTAGCGACGGGGGTGAGCTCAATTTTTTCTTCGCCGATCTTCCAAAAATAAGTTTGGCCTTCGATCTTTAAAAGACGAGTGGCTTCTCGAAAAGGATTAGGAGCTTTGCCGCCGAATCTAGGATGAACTTGCGATAAGTAGTCTTGTGCATGAGCTTCGGCTGCAGAAAAAGCATGACCTAAATTCTGACTGACAGGCGCATTGACGTCGACTTTCTTAATAGAAGCTACGCTTTGGGTAAAAGAAACCCCAGTTCGTTCGACTTCTCGAAAAGCTCCAGCATTCGAGCCTTTCGTGACGAGTCTTCCGCTTGGGCCTTTGTTTAAAACGAGAGTGTAGATATTCAAGTCTCCTCCCGGCTTGCCATTTTCGTTTGAGCCGACCGGAAGTCCTTCGGTCGAAATCGTACCGTCGAGATCAATCACATCGGCGATAATGATAAGGTTTCTGCCTGAAGAGGAGAGAGTTTCGGTAGCCTCAATCGATAGATGTGTTGCGACCACCACAATTTTTTCGCAAAGAGCTTTTTCGATCTGTCTTTGTTCAATTGCATATGAAACTTTTGCAATGGTCACTTTCTCATCCGAAATAATTAATGTGCAGCGATTTTCAGCAAAAATAATCTGAGTTACCGTCGCGAATCGATCGTCTTTCGCCGAAGCCGTCGAAGCCTTCTGAATCCAACTCTCTAACTCATCCTCAAGTTTGGTCACTTCAGAATCGAGCTGATTTTGGCGGCTCAATTTCTTCTGAGCTTCTTCGCCTTGTTGGATTTGCGAGTTTGTCTGAGGTCCGATTTGAACTTCTTGACTGCGATTGCAGGCAAGCATTGCAAAGACCGCGGCGAGGAGGAGAGCGTGGGCAGCCAACAGATTTTTCATTGAGCGTCTTTTAGCTCAATCTGATCGTTCTGAGAACCCCGCTACAGTTTGACTTTCGCGACAGAAAGCGAACGCTAGGTCGTCATTATTGATCCAAATTAAATCATCAATTTCGATAACTTACGCTAGAACTTAAACTCTAGACCTGATCCCAATCGGTACAGAGTACGATTTCTATCGGCTTCAAACTCATAGTTTCTAGCTAGCTCTAAGCCCAAGTCGGCACGCGCAATCCAAGAGCTCGACAGCTCCCACCGAGCATTGCTTTCAATGATGTAGGCGTGTTCGTTGGGTCGATTCGTAACTACGGTCACACGCTTAATGCCTCCCGGTGCGGGATCAAACTGTTTGTAGTTATCGCCAGTCCTAAGTACATACGCAAAGCTTGCCGATAAAGATCTGAAGCGGCTTGCCGCCCACTCGAACGCTAGCTTTCCCGAACGACTATCGGAGCCGAATGTTCCGCCGATATTTCCTCCGCTCAAAATGTATCCATCTCTCCAAATACTGTGACGATAGAAAATGGCAGGAATTTTTAAATACTCGATCCGCATCGACAATCGCCCGTCAAAAATCTGAGGAAAGAAAAGCCCACTCTTTACCGCGACTTGGTCTTGAACATAATACTTAAAATTCTTAAAGCTAAGGAACAGTGCATTCCGGCTGTCATCGACAGCGAACTCGTTGTACCAATTGAAAGGCACACCGACCGGAATCCGTACTTTAAAATCTAAATTCCAACGTTGATCGGTGGTGTTTGTGCCGCGAGATTCTCCTTTAGACTTATCTCCAAAATTCTTTGGTTTGCTAAATGCCTCTCTGAAGAAATTGACGGTAGACACTCTGGGCGCGTTTTTGCCACCAAAAATCATACTTCGTCCAAAGCCAAACTCAAAGAAACGCGAGGGAGCGATATTGGCCTTCCACCCAAAAATCCAAGAATAGTCGTTCACACGATGCGGCCCGGTATTGGCAAAAAATACCGAGTACTTCATGGGGCCAACATGGCGAAAAAAACCCGGAAATCGAAATGGACGGGACGAACTCAAGCGTAATTGATCAATAGGGCGTGCGCTGGTTCCTGCTAATAGTCCGCCTTCAGGGATTGGGCCCCAACGCCAATCATCGCGACCAATGACGAGCTCCACATTTCGAAAAGTAAAATTAAAATTTGCACGTCGTAAAAAAATCTCGGATTGATGCGCCGAACTCATCCACTCACTCTCGAATCGAGGCTCAATTCTAGCTGCAAAAAATCCACCGGCCTGAGCGGTAACTGCAGTCTGCGCTGAAAGCTGCCGGCCATTAAAAAATCGGGCTCCGTTTTCATGGGAATGCAATGAGTCGTAAGTTCCGGTGGTTGATCCCAATCCGTTGTTGCGAATCGGACGCGCTGAATTAGAAGAATCAAAATAGAACCGAATACTCTCAGGAGTATGAAACGAATTGCCACCACACAATCGGTCAGTGAGCCGACGGAGTTCATCGCTTACCCAAGCGTAGAGCGAAGAATCAGGGCTCATTCGAAATTTCGCCGACTTAAGAAGTCGGTAGACCTCTCGCTCGCTCAAATTGTTTTGATCGAGAATGCTGTGTACCAAGTCATCCGTAATTTGAAGTTTTTCAAGCAAAAGATAAACCGAGTCATCGGCCGGAACGATCGATGTAGCATCTGGAATTTTTCCAGATGCCTCGCAACTCATGCCAACTAAAAAGATCCCCAAGAGAAAAGAAGTCATCATAGAACCGAGTACACTTTAACTTTTCGAATGTGAATCAGTTCAGCCATTCCGACAGCCTATTTCTGCTCCTAAAGTGACTTTGACTTTGACCTCTAGATTATTTTCGGGTCGAGTCGCTCATGTTTGTGAAAAATAAAAACCTGTTGCTTTCCCTGTCAGGATTCTTCTTTTGCGGCTGTCTTTTTGGGGCTGCGCCTGAGAAAGAAGCCGACGCTAAAAGAAAGTCTGAAGAAGAAAGAAAAGCAGAAGTCTTAGAGCGGAACATTGTCTATAAAGCCCGACCCTACGGGTTTGAAAGCATTTTTAATCCCGTCACGATTTCGTTGAATGCGGGTATAGAACAAATTCAGTTTAATGGCGGAAAACGAAATATCTTTAAGTTTGACTATGCGACCTCATCGTCCAACGTGTGGAAGAATGTCAGCCGTCCCGTTGGTCCGATTAGCCGCCTCGGCTGGGGCAGATTTTTTAAGACTGAAGTTTTTCCCATTAGCTTTAGTAAGGATGAAGCTCAATGGTGGCCAAATTATTCACTTCACCTTTTTGGAGGAGGTCTCACCGGCAGAGGCTTGACGGAATGGTATGACTACCATGGCTTTTCGCATCCTTGGATCTGGTCCTTCGTTAATTATCAAGCGTATCAGTGGCTTAATGAGATCTATGAGAATGGTAAGTTCAGAGGAGACAACACCGACGCCATCGCCGATATGTGGATATTCAATAACATTGGTTTTGCACTTTTTGCGTGGGACCCTTTTGCGAAATTTTTTGTAGATACGTTAAATTTTGCAGATTGGTCACCGCAGCCAATGTTTTTAGTGAACGACGCCACTCTTCAAAATAATTCTCAGCGATTTACCATGAAGTATTTTTTTCCTTGGACGAAACGCTGGGCTCTTTTTTACCACTTTGGCACTACGGGAATGCTCGGTCTAACTCACAAGTTGGAGCATGAGTATGCTGTCTCGGTTGCTGGTGGATTTCAAGCGAAACGGCTGAAAACGGTACGCACTCAAGGACGTGTCCGAACTGCCGATTTGACATGGACGGCGGGTATGTTCATCGATCGCGGCAATACGCCCCTCCTTTCTCTCACTGCGAGCGCATTCTATGAAGATTTGGCGTCTTTGAATATTTATCCAGGCCTAATGCGTTTTGGAAATTTCTCTTTTGGAATGGCAGCTGGCCTCAAAACCGATGATAAGTTTTTTATGGGATTGTCGACGATCTATACTCCAGGAATTGGATTTAGAAACTAAGACCCCGTTTTTTAAAAACACCGCTGCCGCGTAGCGGTGGGGTTTTTTTATTCTATACAACTTTGTTTAATTTATTTCTTTGGCTGTCGAGGTTCGAGGGCATTCTCCGCGGCTTCGTTCTCAGCTTTTTTCTGCAATTTCTTCATTAAGCCCTCGGGATCTTTACTTTGAATCATAGTCTCGACGAAAACTTTAGAAACTCGCTCTACAAAGCCCAAAGGCAGGCTTGTGTCTTTCAAAGTCGTAGCGATGAGATCTAATAATTTTTCGAGATAGTCTTCAGTCAAAAAAGCTGGCGAAGCGAGGGCTTGAAGCGCTGAAAATCGAAAGCGATACTCGGTTCCGTTCGTAGTAAATATTTTTGTGAAAAGTTCCCGGAGTTCGTCCACTCGCTCTTCACTTTCGACTGCAATCATACCCCCAATAGTTTCAGTGGTGCACTTCGAAAGAGAGTTTACACACTCCACTCTTAAAAGTTCGGGCAGTTTGTTTTTATTTGCATCTTTGCTGCTCAAGAGTTTCTTAAGTGGTTCAAAAGCTTTGCCCGCATCTCGGTTACTTAGAAGTGCGGGGATCGAAAGTCGGGACTCATAGTCATACTTTAGATCGAGCATTTTCTCGGTTAAGAATTCAAAATCAGAATCATCTCCGGCAACAGCGAGTATGATGAGCGCGTCTTGACGAACTTGCGGTCGAGAATCGTCGACAAAGGCTCGAAAAGGATTAGCGACTCCAGCTCTTACCTTAAGTGAAAACTGCATTCCAAAAGACTTAAAGCCTAGAATCATATTCTTAAAGAATCGAATGCTAGAGGCTTGAAGTTCTGCGTTCTTGCCACCCAGATTACCAAGAAATTTCTGAATTATCTTCGATTCATTATCGTTAACAATCTTGCTCATCAAAATAAATTCGAGAGCATTCTGGCTCGATTTCTGGCCAGAAGTACCTTTTAGAATTTCTTCCCAAGCAGTGACCACCTCATCTTCGCTTACAATTTTGGCAGCAACTCCGATGGCTATAGACTTAGATGTCTCAGTATAGCGTGGCGTGTTTGAAGTTATGATTTCTAGGAGGGCTGGCAAAGCGTTAAGGCCATCCCGCACAAGTTCTTCAACCTCTTCTGACTGCTCACGAATGGCGAGTGTTAGTGCTTCGTCGGTTGGAGTGTTCCAAAACACTTCTTCAATTCGATCGAAGCCGGCTTCGAGCTTGGCTTTTGGATTTTTATCTAGTGCCTGAAGGGCGGTCGTCGAAAGTGTCAGGCCTAACACGAGAGCCCCGGCAATCCATTTGTTGATTAGCTGACTTCTTACGAACACTAAATTTTTCATTGAATCTCCCTTAATTTCGGTACTAGCACACTCGTTAAGGCTTTCTAAAGTAAACATTTAATGGCCGAGTAAAGGGATGGAGCGGGCTCCAATAGGTTTTTTTATCTGCTTCAATAGAGTCGCGTATAAATAGCCTTCGTTGTTGTGGCGTCATCTGCTGGGCATTCTGTTTAATATAATTCTGCTCGGCGCTTTTAAGAGCCTTAAACAGACGATCGTAAACATGCTGAAGGCTCGCCATAAAAGCTAAGGTCTCTTCACTTACGTTTTGCGGAAATTGCTTTTGAACAAATTTGAAGAAAGGCAGCTTCCAAATCGGATGCCCATCGGGACGTATTTTGCGAAGAGACTGACGCCTGAAGACATGAGGCAAAAAAAGAAATTTGCTGAAATATTTCCTGCTTTTCCAGGCCCCCGCATAGAGCCTGATAGCAAAACAATTTGGGGAAGGGAATAGACTTTCAAGGTGGCTGCCGATACCTAAGGCTAGATGTCAGATCCAGTCATCATTATTGGCGCCGGTCTAGCCGGCTCAGAGACCGCTTTGGTTTTGGCTAAGGAAAATCAAAGGGTTATTTTGTATGAACAAAAGCCGCATCACTTCAGTGGGGCGCACAAACTACCCGGCGCGGCAGAGCTGGTTTGCAGTAACAGTTTTAAATCTCTAGAAAGCACCCAAAGCGCGGGGCTATTAAAGCAAGAGCTTTTAGAGCTTGGCAGTCCCGTCATTCAGTTGGCCTTAGCAAACAGTGTTCCAGGGGGAAAGGCGCTCACGGTTGATCGAGAAAAATTTAGCCAAGCTGTGACGAAAGCTCTGAAAGAACATCCATTGATTGAGCTTCGCGAAGAGCGTGCTGATAAGCTGCCTGAGTCTGCGGCCGTAGTGGTCGCGAGCGGGCCACTCACTGGTGATGCTCTCATTCAAGATATTTTAAAACTCTGTCACGATGAAGGTCTGTTTTTTTATGACGCCACTTCACCGGTAGTCAGCTTAGATTCGCTCGACTTAAAACATTTTTTTTGGGCGTCTCGAAATCAAGAGGGCGACGACTATTTAAATCTTCCGCTTACTAAAGAGCAGTATATAGATTTTAGAAATTTAATTTTGAGCGCCGAGAAATCCGAGGGGCATCTTTCTGAAGAAAAGATGAAGTACTTTGAAGGATGTTTGCCGATCGAGGTTTTGGCTGAGAGAGGCGAGCAGGTTTTGTCGTGCTCGGCGATGAAGCCTTCTGGTTTTGGCGAGCATACCGACCGAGACACCTACGCTGTGATTCAATTTCGGCGAGAGAAAGCGGCTGGAGAGCTTCTTAGTATGGTCGCCTTTCAGACCCGGATGAAATGGGGCGAGCAAGCCCGAGTTTTAAAAACCTTGCCAGGAATGGCTGAGGCGAATTTTGTTCGCTTTGGGGTGATGCATAGAAATACTTTTATCAATAGTCCTTTGCACCTGAACGAAAATTTAGAGTTTAAAACTAGACCAGGTTTATTTTTTGCCGGGCAGATTACGGGTAGTGAAGGTTATACCGAGGCGGTAGCTTCGGGACATTACGTAGCTTTGAAAATTTTAAAGCGAGCCAATTTGCCCGCGACCAGCGCAATTCAAAATCTCGTTCGCTTTGTGGTTCATTCGGACCCTAAATACTTTCAGCCCATGAATTTTAATTTTGGACTTTTGCCTGAGGCTCCTTTTACCAAAGAGAATCCTCGCCCACAGGGGGTGTCTGCCAAAGTATGGCGGGGAAGATTAAAATCTGAGCGAGCTTTGAAAGACCTTCGAGAATGGAAGGCCAATCAAATGGTGCAAAGCGAAGCGACTCACGCTTAGCGGCTAGCGTTCGATTTTTTCTAAGGTGTAACCAGAGTCTTTAATCATTTTTTGGAGCTCTTCGTCGCCGATGTCTGCTTTGTCTTTAAAGCTGATTAAGACTTTACCAGTATCAAGATCCACTTTTATATCTTTCACGGCTTCTTTTCTTTTAAACTTCTTTTCGATTCCTTGAGCACAGAACGCGCAGGTCATGCCTTTTACGACTAAGGTGATCTCTTTAGCAAAGCTTGCCATCGGAAATGCTAAAGTAAGAATCAGACTGGTTAGTAAGGTTTTTAGTTTCATATTTTCGCTCCTTATTAATAATGGAACATGAGGTTCAATTTTAAATCGCCCCGGAAACTCGAACCGGCCTCGATCAAGAAACTTCGATAAAAGAAGCGTGCTATGGCCGAGACCTCATGGGCTTTTTGGCGAAATGGCTGAAAGTCGTATTCAAGAATCATCCAGCCTTGTAGCTCTTCATAGTTCGCTTGATAGGGGGCGAAGCCCAGGCGGCCCATGTAGGTATAAAGATCTTCAAACTTCTTAAACTGCATAGTTTCAAATTTGCCCATTAGCAGCCACTGACGATTTTCGATATCGGCTTGGGCCCCAGCATAAAACGCGGGCTTCGATTTTTGCTGATAACGAGCAAAGCCGACGCCTCCATAGATATAGGTATTTGCCTGAAAATTTTTCTCATTCCACCTTTTGAGAAGGAGGCCCGTATAGGAGGTGACTGAATACAAGTTTTTGCCGTCCAGATTCTGTCGAAGGCCATGGACCCCCAATGAAAGCGTAGGAAGTATCGAGTAGTGAGCCGCAGCTTCATTTTTATCACTTTGATTGAGGTTATCAAAAACGAAGCCCCCCTTGAAAATGGTAGGATGAGCCTGCACGGAGGCGAGGCTGCAAAGAAGACTGAAGCCCCAAATACCCATCCGAATCCCAACCAAATTACTTAATCTATTCTGAAGCTTTTTCATGACTTACGGGATTATTACGATTCTCGAGCAAAATTGTTACGTATTAAATAACGATTTCTGATTTTTTTCGTAATAATAGGTGTGATTGCCGAAGCCTACGCAAAACACAATGGGCGAAGCCCCCGCCGACGAGGACTTGATGAAGCGATATCAAGCGTCTGACGAGGCAGCATTTCGAGAGCTCTATTCGCGTTATGACTCGCGCCTCCGGCATTTTTTTGGTTTGCGATTGGGGACAAAATATCAATCCGACGCAGAAGATCTGATTCAGATCACTTGGCTTAAGCTTCATAAATCGCGGAAGGCTTTTGATCCGACAAGGCGGTTTGCGCCCTGGGTATTTCGACTGGCCAGAAATGTTTTGATCGATCGCTATCGACAAAATGATGTGGAGCTTGATGAGTCAGATTGGGAGCAGACAGAAGCCTCGACACTGAGCACGGAGTCGGTGGTTTCGTTGCGAGAAGATCTTGAGCAGTTGCAGATTATTTTAGAGAAACTTTCAGTCTTACAAAGAGAATGTCTACTTTTAAGTGACCTCGAAGGTTTGAGTGCAGAAGAAGTAAGCGTGGTCTTAGGCATTTCAAACGGAGCCGTGAGACAGAATCTCTTTAGAGCGAGAGGCGAAGTTCGACTTCATTGGGATAAATCTTTGCCAGCAAAGAAGAAGAAATTATGAGCCAGATACAGTCGACGATATTAGAGGCTCTTCGAGAAGAGAAAAAATGGTATCGACGGCGTTTGGTGATTTCTTTTGCGGCGTTCATTTGCGCCGTAGCCGTTTTTTTTGGATTGGCTTGGTATTGGAAAGAAGCCGGTCGATCTTTTCATGTCATGATTTTATTTTGGTGTTCAGCTTTGGGAGCGGGAGTGTTTCTAGCGCTAAAGCCTCAGCCGCGAATTGAACTTGAGGGATATTGGTCGAGCTATGTTCTGGCCAAGCTTTTGGTGGTGGCGGTACTCATAGGATTTTTGCAGCTTTTACTTTGCCCGCATTTTGCTCATTTAGATCACGATATGGGTGGACTTGGTTTCTTTGGTGCTGTCAGCGATTTTTATGTGAAACTGGGAGGGATGAAAGCCTGCTTTTTTTTCTGTGGGCTTAGCTTTGGAGCGATCGCTGGTCTCGCGAGTCAATGGTGGTTGCGAAAAACCTCGTCACTAACGAGATGGCGTCCTTATTTATTAAGCTCACTGATTGTTTTTGCATTGTTGGTCCCCATCAATCTTCTGCAGTTTCATTCTGAACACCAGATGTTGCCGATCTATTGGCCGTTCGGTTTGTTTTTGGGAGTTTTTGGGGGAGGGCTTTTAGTTTTATTGCTGGCTCGCCGCCCGATTCGAGCCGTTGGGGTGCCTTCTTCTTTAGAAGATTTTCAGAGTCTCTATCTTACTTCGGCCGTGGCTGGAGGTCAGAGGCCAAGCATTTTCTTTGAACAGGCAGAAACTCATTCTTATTCGGATTGGCTGTTGCCCACTAGTTTTGAAACCGGTTGGGACTATGGAAATGATTTTTATTTCGCAGGCTTTCCCGATCTGAGCGAAGTTTTGAAGCGAGATAAGACTTCGTATGCTTGGAATGAAGACGTATGGAAGACTTACCGACGCGAAGGCATGACTCCCTTGGGGCGTAAGTTGCAGGAGCAGGGACGTGGAAAGCTGTTTGTCGATTTAGCCAGTGGACTAAAGAATGTTTCTTGTGTGCCGAGAAGAATTGCTGAAGAAATTGGCGCCTCTTTTTATGTGGGTGTCGATCAGATTTACTCGCAAAGTGAGTTAGTGAAAGAAGGCTTTCGCCAAGAGTATAGCTGTCTTTATTGGGCGGGGGACGTGTTTCAGTTTGTAAAAAGTATGCGGCCTTCAGCAGACTGGGTTGTGTTTTTAGCTGGCCTCGAAGTGAAAGAGCGAGCGAGTGGAGAAGCTTTACTCGAAGCTCAAAGCCTTATGCGGCAGTTGCGTGTGGCGATGAAAAAAGGGGCGGTATTACTTTTAGGGGCGGCGAGTCACGATTTTGTTCCTCCGGCTGATGACTTTAAAATCATCGGGCAGGACCGTTATCATCGTCTCTACCTGAGGCGCTGACGGCAATCGAAAGTCCGTTTAGAATAGCATGATGGCCCACATAATACTGACGGTGGCGTTTTTATTGTTTGCTAGTTTTTTCGAGCTTTCTGCGAAGGGCTTTCCGGTGATGGGCTTTAATCAACGGGGAAAAATTATTGTCCCTTCGTTTCAAGACTCAGCGAGTAGTTCGTTGCCACTTGAGATGTATGCTTGGCGAATGGAGCCTCGCTCTAAAGAGCCTTTGCCGACCGATTTGAAAACGATGGGCCCTTTCAAATTAATTTTTGATGAGAAGTTAAGTCGTGATAAATTGACGACCGTGCCTGGTCAGGCGAAATGGCTCGTGCCGCAAGGGGCAAAGTCGGCAAGTGTGTATCGATTCGCGGTCGCGAAAGATTCTATCGAAGGAGATGGGGTGCCCGTGATCATTTTTGATCAGGAGCTTACTTATGTGGCCGACTATCAGCGGCGATCAGTTGCTTATTCTGATAAGGAGTATCTTGATAATCTGGGTTTTAAGGATGTAGAGCGAACTTACCAAGCCTTGTGGCCGACCTTAACTAAGGATGGAACTGTCTACCGACTGATGGAGTTACCCAACGGGGCTGGCTATTCGTACTTTCTAAATACCATTAAAGGTTTTGAGTGTGAGAAAACGTTGCCTATAGACTTTTACTCGCAAGAAAAAAGTCAGCAAGCTGCCGAAGACGAAATGACCGCGGCGAGCTGTGGAGGTCTGAGTTTTCAATAAGCGAAATATTGGCCTCTCGTTCTAACACCAATAGCGAATTAGTAAGATTAAGCGACTCATTAGACGTTCGAGAGGGCTGAGAGCTTCAATATCGCGTAGTTTCAGAGCGCGTGAGTTTTTGAGCTCTTCTAAAAATCGATTTTCTAGGATTTTTTTATTCTCGGTATTATCAACCCGTACTTCAATTTCGTGATCAAATAAAAAGCTACGATGGTTATAATTAATGCTGCCTACAAAAGCCTGATCATCGACTTGAATAATTTTTTGATGACTAAAGGTGGGAAGATATTCGAAGACTTGAATGCCAGATTGAATCAGCTTCTTAAAATAATAGTAACTGATCCACTTCATAAAAAAGATGTCGTTCTTTTGAGGCACGATAATGCGAACATCCACTCCCTGATTTGCTTTTTTTATAAGGAGGTCTAATACTGGTCGAATGGGCGCAAAGTAAGGGTTCTGGATCCAGATTCTTGTTTGGGCTTCTTGTAGGCGCTTCTTTTGGGTTTGCCGTAAGACTAAGCTGCTTCCTGGCCCCTGATTAAAGATGATCTTTTTTGTTCGGTGCTTCCACCAAGAGTAAACCTTGCGATGGTAGAGCGCGTTCATGGCGCGAGACACGGTGGCAACTTCTGGGTCGACAAGATGAATGCCAGTATCTCTCCAAGTGTCCTTGCCACTTACTGCAACGAGGTGATTGTCGCTGACGTTAA
>Ga0105049_10003095_pt1 | contig 19713 bp, 18 predicted proteins | sample MAT06_FD_78087 | JGI IMG/M metagenome (GOLD analysis project Ga0105049, IMG submission 78087) | Freshwater microbial communities from Lake Fryxell liftoff mats and glacier meltwater in Antarctica - MAT-06 | ecosystem: Environmental > Aquatic > Freshwater > Ice > Liftoff microbial mat | place...
ATAAAGAAAGAATGGCTAGTGTTATATGGCATTCTTTTAATCAAATAAAACAGAATGGATTTGTAAAACTTTTTAAAAGTCATAAAGCTGGGTTTAAAGATGGCGAACAACTCCGCGATTTTATTTATGTTAAAGATTTAGTAAATGTTATTTTCTGGATGATGGAGAAAATGAATAAAAGTTTCTGGATTATTGAATTGAATGGAATTTTTAATTTAGGAACAGGTAAGGCAAGAAGTTTTATTGATTTAGTTAATTCAACTTTTAGAGGATTAGATAAAGAACCCAATATTCATTTTATTGATATGCCTGAAGATATAAGAGAGAAATATCAATATTTTACTCAGGCAGAAATGGATAAGTTGAGGCTTGCAGGATATTCTCAACCATTTTATTCATTAGAAAAAGGGGTTGATGATTATGTTCGAAACTATTTATCTTTAGGTAAACAATACTAAAAAAAAGATGGCACAAAAAATTGCAATTATCGGAGGTGGGAATCTGGGCTCGGCTATGGCAGAAGGTTTAGTAAATAGTACTTTTAGTTTGCCAGCCGATATTACAGTTACTAAACGAAATTTAACTACTCTCTCTTCATTAGCTGATAGAGGAGTAAATATTAGTAGCAACAATGGAGAAGCTGTTGCCAATGCTAGTTGGATAATTTTAGCGATTAAGCCATTTCAAATAAAAGAAGTTTTAGAAGAAATAAAACCATTTCTTAACAAAGACAAACAAGTGATTGTGAGTGTTGTAACTGGTATATGGATTGAAGAAATTAAATCGATTGTTGGTAATGATTTTCCAATATTTAGAGCAATGCCCAATACGGCAATAGCCATACAAGAAAGTATTACCTGTATCAACGGAAATGGGGTAACAGAATTGCAAACCCAATTTGTTACCATGCTATTTAATCAATTAGGTAAAACTGTTTTAATAGAAGAAAAATTAATGGATGCAGCAACTGTATTAGGAGCTTGTGGAACTGCTTTTGCTATGCGATATATTAGGGCTAATATACAAGGTGGTATTGAAATAGGTTTCAGCGCTGCAACTGCTTCATTAATTGCTGCACAAACCGTAAAAGGTGCTGCTGAATTACTTTTGCAAAAAAATACACATCCCGAGCAAGAGATAGATAAAGTAACAACTCCTAAAGGATGTACAATTGCTGGTTTGAATGAAATGGAACACAAGGGTTTTAGTTCTTCACTAATAAAAGGTATAGTAACGAGCTATAAGAAAATAGTGAATGATATGTAACTAATGTAAAATTCCAGAAGTTAAATCTAACTGATATGTTAATGGAGTTACTCTAGCGTAATCTTTTATTATTTCATAACTAGAATTTCCGAATTTTAAATTACTCCTAATCGGACTTTTAATACGATCAAATGCCAAGCTATTCATATCATTAAAAATAAAACGACTATTTCCCAAATGGGTTAATTTAATAAAAAATCCATTTGCATTATTTACAAATAAACTAGCGCCATCGAAATATTACCATGCCTTATTGCAAGATTCTGATGCTCCATTTTTAATAGCAGTTATTTCAGAAGCGTATATATTTGTTCTACCTATATTATCATATTTTTTAATTAATTCTACAGTATCGGCGAATATTTATTTATTCAAAAAGTCTTCATAAGTTAAATAAACTCCTTTTTTAGAAGTTGAAATTTCTTTGTAGCGTTTCAGCTGTTGATTATAGAAATTATTAAAGTCGAGAAGTGAAATAGCATTTTTTTCAATTTCTTTTTCCGCATAAAATTTTATAAAAACCTCCGATTTTAAAATCTGCAATAATGAATCCAATAATAAATTAACACCATTGCCTTCATTATATTGTTCACTAATAGTGCCAAAGATTTTCTTCTGTGGATAATATAAATTATTACGAAGTGTATAAACATCAAACTCGTATTCTAAATTGGTTTTTAACCTTTGGTTTGAAGCTGAATATGGTTCATTAGCACTAGAACTAAACCAACATTTTTGAAGCACTAAAATCAAGTCCCTATTACTAATACTATCTGTTATAATATTGATGTCTATAAAATATTTTGTTAACCATTTTAAAGGACCCTCTTTAATTTGGAAGCCAACTGTTTTAATTCCCTTTTTTTTCAAAGCCAGATTTACGGGAAAAAAACCAACTTTAGAAATATCTGAGCGAACATCTATCAATTTTATTTGGCGAATCTCTGTTAAATTAACTTGTTCATTAAATCCTATTCGAGGAATAATTTCTGCAATTGAAAATCCAACTATTTTAATTGGGATAAAATTTTTATTTAGGTTATTGTATTTGCTTAAACTATTTGTTTCATCAATACGCTGATTTAATTTTTCAACTATTAAATCATTTTCAATACTTAAATTTGGATTCAATGCAGGATTTCCAGTACTTTGATATGTACCTTCTAAAGGTCTAATCGCTTGAGAGATGCAATTAACACCTATTCATATTCCTACTAAAACTATTAAAAGACTTTTCATGTTAGCCTTTTGTTTCTATAATCGTTCTTTCAAAAAGGCTATTGTTTTAGAATGAGCATCTTCGGTTGCCTCTTTATTGTAGCTTGGGTTACTAGGGTTTGCAAAACCATGACCAGCTTCATATTTATTGGTAGTAATTTTCTTGCCAATACTTACCATATCTGCTTCAAACTTTGAAACTACGGCTGGAGAGGGGCTTTGGTCTTTGTTTCCAAAGAAACCAATTACCTCACAATTAAGTGTCTTCAACTTTTCAAGATTGGTTTCTGGTCTACCATAATACATAACACAACCAGCAGCTTGCTTACCAGCTAATAAACTTGTTTGCAAACTCCACATTCCTCCAAAACACCAACCAATAGTGAATATTTTTGCATCCGTCCCAACAAAGTCAATAGCCCCTTTAACTATATTTTCTAAACGTTCGGTGGTTGCTCCTCTCATCAATTTCATTGCACTATCTGCGGTTGACGCCACTTTTCCGTCGTACATATCTAGTGCAATTACATTTACATTGCCTAATTCTAAAGAAAGTTTTTCTGCCTCTTTTTTAATATTATCATTTAATCCCCACCACTCTTGAACTACAAAAATCCAGTTTTTGGTCTTTTTCTTGCTCTTAATTAGATAGCCTAGAGCATCTTTTCCATCAGGAGATTTAAAACGGATAGTAGACCCTGTTTGATTTTCTAATTTAAATGGAGTAGGATTTTCATGCATTGCTGCAAACTGAGGAGTTAAAGCTTCTGCTTTAAATTGGTCACGAACGTCTCCAATAAAACAAGATTCATAACAATCTGGTGAAAGAAGCTTAGGTGCTGGAGTTTTATATGTATTAGCCAAAAAAGCGGCTGTTGATAAGGCTGCAAAAGTAATAAATACTAATTTTTTCATATCTTTTTTCTAAGATGTACACGTTAAATTAACACTTTCCGCTTATGAAAGTTTAATTTTTGGTACTATTTTTCTAGGTTAATTATTTGCAGTAGGTTTGTACGACCTCGGAACTATTTCAGTTCATCAATTTCAGGTCAAATAGTTGTTCTTTTTGTTGTAATGTTTTTGGATTCATTCACTTATCCTTAAATATGCTATTTGGTTTAACTTAATAGAAGATAAATTTTATATATGGCTAAGTATATTTTTGTTACTGGTGGTGTAACTAGTAGTTTGGGTAAAGGAATTATTGCTGCTTCGCTTGCTAAGTTATTACAAGCAAGGGGTCTTCGGGTAACTATTCAAAAATTTGACCCGTATATAAATGTAGACCCTGGTACTTTAAATCCTTATGAGCATGGAGAATGTTTTGTAACAGAAGATGGCGCCGAAACCGATTTGGATTTAGGGCATTACGAGCGATTTTTGAATATTCATACAACACAAGCCAACAATGTAACTACTGGAAGAATTTATCAAACAGTAATTAATAAGGAAAGAGCGGGAGATTTTTTGGGTAAAACTGTTCAAGTTGTTCCACACATTACAGACGAGATAAAACATCGTATGCTCTTATTAGGCAAAGATGACAAATATGATGTTGTACTTACTGAGATTGGGGGTACTGTTGGTGATATAGAAAGTTTGCCTTTTATTGAAGCCGTTCGTCAACTTCAATGGGAATTACCAGAAGAAGATGTAATGGTAGTGCATCTTACATTAATACCTTATTTAAAAGCTGCCAAAGAATTAAAAACTAAACCTACACAACATAGTGTAAAAATGTTGAGTGAAACAGGCGTGCATCCAGATATTTTGGTGTGCAGAACAGAAGAGCCATTGAACAATGATATTAAGCGTAAAATTGCATTGTTCTGCAATGTAAAACAAGAAGCAGTAATAGAAGCCATGGATGCTAGTACCATTTATGAAGTTCCTTTATTGATGTTACGTGAAAAGCTAGATTTGATTTGTTTAAAGAAAATGAATATTACCAATTACAGCGAACCTGATTTAGATAAATGGAAAGGATTTTTAGACAAGTTAAAATACCCTCGTAGTAAAGTAACAATTGGTTTAATTGGAAAATATATTGAACTTCAAGATGCATATAAATCAATACTTGAAAGTTTTGTTCACGCAGGTGCAATGAATGAAGTAAAAGTACAAGTGGTAAATGTGCATAGTGAATTTATTACAACCGAAAATGTTGTTGAAAAACTTCAGGGACTAGATGGGTTATTAGTAGCGCCTGGCTTTGGTAATAGAGGTATTGAAGGGAAAATTATTGCTGTTAAATATGCTAGAGAAAATGGGCTACCATTTTTTGGTATTTGTTTAGGTATGCAAATGGCGGTAATTGAATATGGAAGGAACGTGCTTGGATTAACAGATGCTCATTCTACAGAAATGAATACGAAAACTGCTCATCCTGTAATTAATATGATGGAACAACAGAAAAAAATTAAAATGATGGGTGGAACGATGCGTTTAGGCGTTTACCCATGTGAAATAATACCTAATTCATTGGCCCATCGCATTTATGGTAAAACATCAATTACTGAAAGACATCGCCATAGATATGAGTTTAATAACGATTATTTGGATCAATTTACAAAGGGTGGAATGATTGCTAGCGGAAAAAATAATGAAACTGGTTTAGTAGAAATTGTTGAATTGCCTAACCATCCTTTTTTTATTGGCGTTCAATATCATCCAGAATTAAAGAGTACTGTTGAAAGCCCTGCTCCATTGTTTGTAGGTTTTATAGATGCAGCAAAAAAATACAATGATCAGAAGAGTTCATTAAAATCTTCTTCTTTGAAAGATGCAATTATATAGTTATTCAATTGTTTCTTTTATTAATAGAGACTTGTTAAAATCAATCCATTGATCATCCATTGTTTTTAAGGAATTATTTTGCCATGCTGCAAGTGATTCTTCAAGTTTGGTTTTTCTAATTGTATGCGATAATTCAAAAAAATGATTAATTAGGAGTTGATTTTTTTCTGCCAACTCTTTCTCCATTTCTTCTTGAAGTCTTACTTTTAATTCATAAGTGCCAGCTGGCAATAGTAATTTAGCCAATACAGGCATTAGCTCAATTAGTAATAAAATTGCAACTAGTAAATAATATCTAAATGCAACTGCAGCGCTACTTTTAACCAAATTGTTTAAAGCTTCAATTCGTGTAATGAATCCGTTATTTAGTAATGATTGAAATGCATCATGTTCTTTCAATATTTTCTCATCTAGTATTTTTAAAGAACTATCTACATATTTAATTTGAGGGGTTAAAGCAACAACTTGATTTTGATAATCAGCATCTAGTTTTTCATATGCCGACTTTTTAGCTAGAGCAATATTTTTTAGTCCCACTTTTTTACTACCACCAGTTCCATCAGTTTCTTTTATAAAATCTTCTCTTGCTGAAGCCACTTCAGCATAACTTTTATTCAATTCATTTTTTGCACTTTTCTTTTTTTCTATAAAACTATTTCGTTCAACTTGATATACCATTTCTTGTTCTTTTATCTTTGTTTGCTTACGCTGCTCATTATCTATAGATACTTGTACTTTAACTTCTTTATCAAATAAAAATAGCAATGCTGGTTGGGCCATAAATAGCCCTATAGAAAGAGCAAGTATTCCTCTAAAAATGAGTGGAAGTAATTTTTGTTTACCGTTTCTATTTATTCCTTTAATTAATGCTCGATCTATTTGTAAGATGATGCCCCCCATAAATATTCCTAATAGGAGAGAAACCCACCATTGAGTAACTACTGTGTTAAAGAAGTAAGTCCATGCTAATGTTGAAAAAGTCCATGTGCCTAGAACGAGCATTCCAATGATAGCATATCTGTTTTTGTCGATTAAGCAATCTTTTAATAGTTCTTCTTCAGCAGTTGAAAGCCACCAAAGAAACCTTTTTCTTAGAGAAGGGGATGTAATTACCACCATAACAAGTTTTTAATCAGTTATTTACTAAAATTGAAATTTGGTTGGTTGGTGGTCGGAAGGAAGCTCAAAGAAACAAAGTTTTTTTAGTAATTATTGCTTTTTGGCCTTTTTTATAGCTATTTTAACTACAATTCAATTTGAAACACGCAATTGTCGATCCAAATACTACCTTTGCCGCTCAATAAAAATTAGTATGAAGACGGATAAAAATTCGGTCATAGGATTTGTGCTGCTTGGAGCATTGTTTATTATTTATTTCTGGTATACAAGTCAGCAACAAAATGCTGTTTTTAAATTGAAGCAACACGAAGAAGATTCTTTGGCTAAAGTGGCAACTTCAAAAATTAAAATTTTCGATACTGTTACTGCAAGAATAGATTCATTAAAAAGAGATACTGCAGTCAGAAAAGCTACAGCTGGCAATTTTACCTCAGCTGCTTTAGGTTCCGAACAAACAGTTACCATTGAGAATGAAGTATTTATTGCAACTTTTACAAATAAGGGTGCCCAAATAAAAAGTGTTCAATTTAAAAAATATAAAGATGGCAAAGGAAATCTAGTTGTCTTAGCTGATAAGTCAACTATTGGATATTCTATCAATACAGCACTTGGCCAATCGGCAAGTTCTGAAAATCTTTATTTTAATGGTGGTATTGTAGAACGTAATGCAGACAGCAGCCAGACTATTCGTTTTTTATTAGAGTCGGTAAATGGACAAAGAATTGAGCATCAATTTATTGTTAAGCTTAATAGTTATATGATTGATTGGAAATTAATGATGAATGGGGCAGATCAATTACTAACCAATGGGGCATTAAATTTTAATTGGAATGTAGCTACAACGCAAATGGAGCGTACAGCTGTATATGAGCGACAAGTATCTAGTATTTGTTTCTCTGAAGGAAACGCATTTGATTATATTTCCTCAAAGCAAGAACATGTTTTCGAAAAGAATATTCAATGGGTATCTGTAGTTCAACAATTTTTTAATAGCACACTTATTGCGGTCAACAGCTTTAGCAGTGGTTCGATCAAATGGGAGCGTAAAACAGACACTACAAATGATCTTGCAACTACATCTACAAGTCTGCAGATGAAAGTGCCAGCAACTTCATCTATTAGTATACCATTCCAATTTTTTATTGGCCCGAGCGAATACAATCTCTTAAATAAACAAGCTCCAGAAATGGATAAGATTGTGAATTTAGGAAGAGATATGTACTCTTTTGTTCGCCCAATCAACAAGTATATTGTAATGAAAGTATTCGATTTCTTTGCTGCATTTGTTGTTAATTATGGATGGGTAGTTTTACTATTAACTTTGTTTATTCGTTTAGTTACAGCCCCACTTACCTATAGTAGTTATTTAAGCGGAGCTAAAATGAAAGTAATGCGTCCGGAATTAGATGTGTTGAAGAAAAAGTTTGGTGATGATCAACAAGGTTTTGCGATGGAGCAAATGAAACTTTTCAGAGAAGCAGGTGTAAATCCGCTTGGGGGTTGTATTCCAGCTTTATTACAAATTCCAATCTTCTTTGCATTGTATAGTTTCTTTAATTCCAATATTGCACTCAGGGGACAAGAATTTTTATGGAGTAAAGATTTGTCTTCTTATGATTCTATTGCTACATTACCATTTATGATTCCTGCATTTGGTAATCATATTAGTTTGTTTACAATCACAGCAGTGATTACTAGTTTTTTAATTTCTATTTATAATATGAGTATGACCCCAACACAGGATAATCCTGCGTTGAAATACATGCCATATATTTTTCCTTTTATGCTATTGTTTATTTTTAATAGTTTACCATCAGCATTAACTTGGTATTACACTGTTTCGAATATAATTACATTGGCTTTGCAATTTGCTATTCAGAATTACATCATTGATCATGATAAAATTTTGGCAAATATTGAATTGAAACGAAAAGCTCCTAAAACTCAAAGTAAATGGCAGCTTCGTTATCAGCAAATGATGGAAAGCAACAAAAAAGTGCAAGACTTGAAGAATAAAACTAATAAGAATAAGTAGTTTAATTTAACCCTTCCTTAATTGGAAGGGTTTTTTCAATTAATTTTATGAATATGAAAAAGTTAAATCTACTTTTATTATTAGTGTTTGCAGCGGTAGAATTAATTGCTCAAACACGTGTTGTAGCTGAATGTACAGTTAGCTATAGTATTCAGATAAATGATGCTCAAACAATTGATAAAGAAACTGAGGCATTATTAAAGTCGAGTAGTAAAATAGTATATATTAAAGGTAATGACAGTAGAATTGATTTAATAAGTACCTCATTTTTACAAACATTAATTTATGATAAAAGCACTGGTAATGCTGTAATTATGAGAGAACTTGGTGCTAATAAATTCATGACTAAATTAGATAATAAAGCGTGGGTTACTCAAAACGCTAAATTTAATGGCATGGTAATTAACTATGTAAATGAAACAAAATCTATTTTAGGTTACGAATGTAAAAAAGCCATTTTACAGTTGCAAGATGGAACATCTTTTACAGCTTATTATGCTTTGGCAATTGCGCCTTCTGTAAAAGAATTCGAATACCAGTTTAAAGATATGCCTGGGTTTGTATTAGAGTATGAAACTTTAGGAGAAAAGGGACAAAAAATTACTTATACTGCAACGAAAATCAATTTGAATCCCGTTCAGGCTTCAAAATTTGATGTGCCTACAAGTGGTTATCGATTACTTAACTAATGAGAAGCCGGAGAAGGGGTCTTAAACTTAGGAACCTTTACTTTAAACTTATAGGGATAAACATAAGTTGTATTTCCATTATTATATTGTAACATGCTGTTTACCTCATTAGTTTCTATTCCCAATGAAGTAGATGGTAAATAAACACCTTTAAATTGCAAATTTGATTTGATTGCACAAAGTGAAAGTCCTTTTTTTGAGTAATTGTTCAAATTCCTCAAAGAATACTTGTTATTCCTTGTTTTCTCATCTACAATGCCTGTGAATGAAATTGCACCAAAAATCGTCTGCATACTTAGTAAAAGCATGGTTGCTAGAGCAATTTTTTTATAGTTTATCTGCATGTTCACCTTGTAAAGGTACAATTATTCCTAATTGTAATAAAATTAATTTATTGTCAACATTCGTTAATAAGGGCTTAAATATGTATAATTTCATCAACATTCTCATAAATGTTGCCAATTTTAACCTAAATTGGTATAACCTTTATCAATATGCGAGAAAATCCGTACCGCGAAGACCGTGAAGAAATGAAGGAACTGCTAATGCAGTACCAAAATTTAAAACACGGAAGATCCCACAGTTTTTTAGAAGAAGATGCTTTTGAAAGAATTATCGATTATTACGATGAAAAAGATAATATTTCTGAAGCAATGGAAGCTGCTGAAATTGCGCTTGAGCAGTTTCCTTATTCATCTAATCTGATGATTAAAAAGGCTGATCTTCTTTTGGCAACAAGAAAATACCAAGAAGCTCTTGACATTCTTGAAACTGCAGGATTGTTTGATAGCAGTGATCTTAATTTATACATACTAAAAACCGATGCATATTTAGCATTAGATCAACAAGCTAAAGCAGTAGAGTTATTAGAAGCTGCATTATCATTGTTTGAAGGAGATGAGCGACTCGATTTATTATTTGAGTTAGCGGATGTTTATGATGATTATGAGGAGTTTGATAAAGTTTTTGATTGTTTAAAATTAATTTTAGAGGAAGAGCCTACCAATGAAGAGGCATTATATAAAATTTGTTTTTGGACAGATTTCACCGGGCGCAATGAAGAAAGTATTCGTTTGCATCAAAAAATTATTGATGAATTTCCTTTTAATGAATTAGCATGGTTTAATTTGGCAGCAGCTTATCAAGGTATTAAATTGTATGAGAAGTCTATTGATGCATATCAATATGCTGTTGCAATTGATGAAAAATTCGATTATGCATACCGTAATATGGGCGATGCGTTCTTACGATTAAGAAAATACAAAGAGGCAATAGAAGTTTTAGAAAAGGTTTTAGAGCTAACCCGACCTGAAGATGTGATATATGAGGCAATCGGACATTGCTATCATCGCATGGGTAAATATGCACAAGCTCGTTTCAATTATAAAAAAGCGGTTCATTTAAATCCAGATGATAGTAAACTACATTATAAAATTGCAGTTACTTATATGCTCGAAGAGCAATGGCAGAGTGCTTCTAAACAGCTAGAGAATGCTATGAGAATACATCGAAGCATTCCAGAATATAACCTTGCAATGGGCGAGTGCAAAATGAACTTGAATAAGTTTAAAGAAGCCATTCAATTTTTTGGAGCTGTTGTTCGTCATAAACCAAAAAATGCTGCCGGATGGGAGGCGTTAATACGTTGTTTACTTAAAGCTGAATTGTTTGATGAAGCATTAGAACAAAGTATAAGCGCATTAAAAGCAACAGATGGTAAACCTTTGTTTTATTTTTATGCTAGTACTTCTTTGTTTGTTTTAGGTAAATCAAAAGAAGCATTATTGCAATTAGAAGAAGGGATGAACAAAGCCCCTAAGCTGTTAAAGAAATTTATAGAACTAAATCCGTCAATATTACAGAATAATCTGGTAGTAGACATAATAGCTCGCTATAAGAAAGGAAAGAAAATTTAGTAATTTATTTAAAGTTTATCAGTCTACTAATTAAGTCTTTTTCAGCTGATTTTTGTACTTTTGCCGACGAATAAAAGAAGTGTATGAATTTTAATCTTACTCAAATACCAGAAAGAACAGCACAACCTCGTAGCTCAGGCTTAACCATGGTAATGGATAAAGGCTTAAGTATTAATCAGGTAAAGGATTTTATGAGTGTTGCTGGCCCCCATGTAGATATTGTTAAATTGGGTTTTGGAACTGCATTTGTTACTCCTAATCTCCGTGAAAAAATTGAACTCTATCAAACATATGATGTTCCTCTTTACTTTGGAGGCACATTGTTTGAAGCATTTTTAATAAGAAATCAATTTGATGATTATATCAGTGTTTGTAAAGATTATGGCATTAAATATATAGAAGTAAGTGATGGTTCAATAAATATTCCGCATGCTGAAAAATGTGGCTATATTGAAAAGCTGACCAAGCACGTTACAGTACTAAGTGAAGTTGGTAGTAAAGATGCTGCACATATTATTCCTCCATATAAATGGATAGAATTAATGCGAGCAGAGCTAGAAGCAGGTTCTTCCTATGTTATTGCAGAAGCTAGAGAAGCTGGTAATGTTGGTATTTACAGAGGATCAGGTGAAGTGAGAGAAGGCCTAGTGCAAGAAATTCTTACACAAATTCCTGCTGAAAAAATAATATGGGAAGCGCCTCAAAAAGCTCAGCAGCTTTACTTCTTAGAATTAATAGGCTGTAATGTAAATTTGGGTAATATTGCTCCTAATGAAGTAATACCTTTAGAATCAATGCGAATAGGTTTAAGAGGAGATACATTTGAATTATATCTCGATAAAAAGTAATTATGCGGACATATGGACTAATTGGCTACCCGCTTACACATTCTTTTTCAGAAAAATATTTTACTAATAAATTTCAAATACTCGGCATCTGTGATGCCGAGTATTTGAAATTTTCAATCCCTTCCATCGAAGAATTACATCAGATTATAAAAGATCAACAAAACCTTTGTGGTTTTAATATTACTATTCCCTATAAAAAGCAGGTTCTTGCTTTTTTAAATGATGCTGACGATACTGTAAAAGAAATGAAGGCTTGTAATTGTGTTCATAATAAAGATGGGCAACTGATAGGATATAATACAGATGTAGTTGGTTTTGAACAATCATTAAAGCCTTTTCTTAAATCTTTTCATAATAAAGCATTGATTTTAGGAACCGGTGGCGCAGCAGCTGCAGTTGAATTTGTTTTGAAAAAACTTAACATTAATTATCAATTTGTTTCGAGAAATGCAACTGCTGATCATTTAATGTATAGTGATCTTAATGAATCGATAATAAGCGAGCATACTTTAATTATTAATACATCTCCAGTTGGTCAGTTTCCTAATATAGATCAATCTCCAATTATTCCATATCAATTTATTACAAGTAAACACCATTTATTAGACCTAATATATAATCCAGCAGAAACTTCCTTCTTGCAAAAAGGTAAAGCCATGGGTGCTTCAACTCAAAATGGATATGAAATGTTGATATTACAAGCTGAGGAGAGTTGGAGAATTTGGAATGAAAACTAAATAGAGTTATTTTAATTTATTCATCAATTCTTCTGAACAAGACACTTTCTTATTCTGACTATAATCAAATAAAACCATTCCTGTTTTTGCTTTTACAGCTAAAATTAATTCTCCTCTATTTTCAATTTCAACTTTATAATAAAAGTCAAACCCTATTTTATCAAAATCCATTACTGCAACTGAAACAATTAACTTATCGGCGTATTTTATTTCTTTTTTATATTCTACCATTGAATCTGCCATAATCAAACCAAATCCATCAATATTTAATTCTTTAAATCCTTTCGACAATAAATATTGTTGCCTTGCTTCATGTATGATAGATAACACAGAATCATTGCCAAGATGATCAGCATAATTTAAATCTGTAATTCTAACTGAAAGTGTTGTACTAAAAGAAAAAACTTCTGGCAATTGAATTTTTATTCTGTTCATATTTATATTGTCAAAAATTGGATCAATTTTGAAATAGCTTTTTTTCGATGACTGAATAGATTCTTTTCTTCCATACTCATTTCTGCAAATGTTTTGGTTGAACCATCAGGAATAAAAATAGGGTCATAGCCAAAACCTTCAGTACCACGTTGTGTTTCAATAATATTACCCTTACAAATCCCTTCAAAAAGATATTCTTTTTCATTCCATATCAAGGAAACCACTGTTCTAAATTGAGCTACTCTATTTTTTTTGCCGGCTAAATTTTGTAGTAACAAATTAATGTTCAGCTGAAAGTCTCTGCCATCACTTGCATAGCGAGCACTCTTTACTCCTGGTTCTCCATTTAATGAATTTACTTCTAAGCCTGTATCTTCACTAAAACAATTCTTATGTGTTAATGAATAAATTACTGAAGATTTTTCGGAAGCATTAGCTTCTAGTGTATCATGTGGTTCTGGAATATCAATATCAATACCTGCTTCTGCCAAAGAAATGACCAATAATTTTTCTCCAACTACCGATTTTATTTCTTTTACTTTATTTAAATTGTTTGTTGCAAATATTAGTTCAGTTAAATTCATTCAATTAATAATTACAATTTGAAAATATTTTTTAAACTCACCCAAAGTTTTGTTTTAGCAAGTTTTGCTTCGTTATTTTCTCCATAATATTCACTAATTGAAGGAGCCATCATAAAAATGCAACCACCATAATTTTGAATTTGATAATTGGGTACATTAAATGGCAACTCTATCGAATCTGGTTGAACATCAAATAATAGACATACTGCTGGTGTTAATTCTTTATTGATTTTACTGATAGTGATTTCATTTTGTAAAATATTTACAACGGCTACATCTGCCATATTTAATTTACAAGCTCCCAAAATTTTAGTCAGAAATCCTAAACTCTCTTCATTTAAAAAAACCACGCCTGGTTCATTTACTAAAATGATAATTTTTTTATTGTTATTGCCTAAAAACCAATTTTTGGGAACTGAGTCAGTTTTAGCGAATTTTGGTATCTTTTTTCCAAGCAAAACATCCTCCACAAGCACTAAGCTGCTCGAATAAAGGTCGGCAAGTACAAAATTTGGCAGTTTTTCTTGCATTTTTGATCTTTTTAAATATTAACAACCGTTAGTTTTTTATTTTTTTGTTTATTTGCATCAAATATAAAACTATGAGCGCAGTGATCGATATAAACATTACCCCAGTTACCCACAGTAGAGTTAATGACCAAAGTTTAGAAAATATTGCATTTGGGCATGTTTTTACAGACCATATGTTGGTAGCAGATTATGCTGATGGAGAGTGGAAGAATGTAGAAATAATATCTTACCAGCCATTAGCATTATCGCCATCATTAGCTGCGTTGCACTATGGTCAGTCTATATTTGAAGGCATAAAAGCATACAAAAATGACGCAGGAAAAGTTTCCATATTTAGACCTACAGAAAACTTTAAACGTTTTAATATCTCAGCTGAAAGAATGGAAATGCCATTGATTCCTGAAGAAATATTTTTAGATGGAATGAAAACCTTAATTGACCTAGACCAGAATTGGGTGCCGTCTTTTAAAGATCATTCTTTGTACATACGCCCTTTTATGTTTGCTACTGATGAAGTACTAGGAGTAAAACCATCCGAGACGTATAAGTTTATTATATTATTAAGTCCTACTGGTCCATATTACAGTACACCAATGCGCATTTATGTTGAAGAAAAATATACAAGAGCAGTAACTGGTGGAGTTGGTTTTTCCAAAAATGCGGGTAACTATGGTGCTAGTATGTACCCTACAGCAAAAGCACGTGAAATTGGATATGATCAGGTTTTATGGACAGACGCTTTTGAGCACAAATATTTGCAAGAAGTTGGAATGATGAATGTGTTTTTTATTATCAATAATATAGCGGTTACTCCTTCATTAGAAGATGGAACAATTTTAGATGGTATAACACGAAAAAGTTCAATTCAATTATTAAATGAAATGGGGCTTGAGGTTGCTGAACGTAAAATTAGTGTTGATGAATTAATTGATGCGCACAAAGCAGGTTTAGTAACTGAAGTTTTTGGAGCAGGTACAGCCGCAACTATCTCTTTAATTAAGGAGTTGAAGTATAAAGATTACATAATGTATTTTGATACAGCTAAATGGACAATTGCTCCTGCACTTAAAAATAGATTAGATGCTATCCGATCTGGTCATGAAGTAGATTCACACGGATGGATGATTCAAGTTTAATTTATTGTTTAATAAATTGTGTTGATCGTTGATTGGTACCACAAATTACTTGTAATACGTAAATACCGTTAGTAATGTCATTCACTGGAATTCTTATGGTTTTCTGTTGAATATTTCCTGCATTAATTGATTTTACCAAGTTACCTGATGATGAAATAAAATTAATAATCGTATTATTTAGTGAGGATGATTTTATTGTCACAGTCAGCTCATTGTTTACTGGGTTTGGATAAGTTTTTATAGTTAGTAAATTGATGAGTTGATTAACATCTCCCACAGGAATTAATCTGCTTATTTCAAATCTGCCAGAAGTTTTGCTTAATGTGTCCAAAGTAAAATTGAAATGATAAATACTGTCTTTTATCAGCGGTAAGTATCGATTGGAATATCGGTCATGCAAAACCAATACAATATCGGAAGGTAAATATGCTTGATTAATTTTAAAATGATAGGAGCCATTGGTTTTAGATTCAACTCTAATTGGAATGATAGTATTGTTGTTTAATCTTCTAGAATCTACCGAGAGTTTTTGTTGATCACTACTCAAACTATAAAAATTTACATCTGGATTTTGTAATTTATATGCATCAGTTGAGTCTAATTCGTTTTTTGAAATTACATTATCTATAAGTACTAGTTGATCGTTATAAATTTTATTAGAAAACAAGCTAATATCAATATGATAATTCCACTCTTCTTTAAATGTTGGAAATGTTTCGTTATTCCAATTGGTTGTTTTACTTTCTTCAGAAATTAATATTGAATTATCTGTATTAGCTCTAGACTCTACTATGATTACTTCAAATGGGTTCAAAATATAGGATTGTGAAGCTGGTATTGTTATAAAACCTCCATTCAAGCCTAATTTGGGATTCCATATCCAATAGTGATTTCCTATCATTCTTCCTTTTGAAATTGAGCGAAGATTAATTGGACTAACAAATGGATTTGCAATAAAATTAAAACCGTGAAATTCATTTTTAAAGACTTTGATTTCCTGTAAACCAGAATTGAGTTGTCCTTTAAAAATAGTTGATGAGATGCTACTGTCATTTACTGTTGCTAAATTTATTTTTATACCCTGATATTTTTGCCATTTGTTTTCTTCAGAATTAATATTCATAGCAAATAGCTTCCAATTTTTAGATATGCCAAAACTATCTTTGTTTGTAAAAATATTAGGATAAAATGCAATTGGTTGTTGTATAATTTGATTGATTGAAATTGGTTCACTAAATGGATGCCCTATTAAATAATTTCCTTTAGAATTTACAGCGAAATTATTTTCAACATTTACATTTCCAATAATGGATGTGCCACTAGCAAGAGCACCTACTTGGGATGTATATTTTAGGGTTAGTAAATTATTGGTGATTAGTTGCCCTTTTGATATTCCAACTGTTTTGGTAATGGTTAGGGGGGTATTAATTGTTACGCCTAAAGGATTATCAATCAGTAATTGTTCAATTGTATTAGTTTCAAATATTTTTGAATTAATAGTTTGAGGTGTTTTGCCATTGAAAACAATAGTACCATTAATTGCATTGACTGAAGCACTATCTCCAGATAGTAGATCATTAATAAACAGCTTTCCTGTAATTGTTAACTTGGCGCCATTACTTAGTAATAATTTCTTTACAGTAGTAGATGTTAAAATTGATGGACTATTAGTAATATTTGCAGGTATAGAAATGTCAACAGTATCATTTGGGATTTTATTATTACACCAATTGCCAGAACTATTCCAATCGGCATTTAATTTGCCATTCCAAATAATATTATTTGTAATTGAAATATAAATTGAATTTGAAATACTATTGCATTGCCCATTGATGATTTTTCTTCTAAACCAAGTGTTTTTTGATATTGCTATTGCTTGATAGTTTGGTTCATTATTTTTTCCTATTGCATTCGCAAATCCAATTGTGTCCGACAAATTACTAAATTCCCATAAGTATACTGCTATTGAATCTTTAAGTGATTTAGGAGAACCGTTAAACAGACTTGGAATTGTACCTGTGCATATTTCTTGAGCGGAACTGATTTGGTTAAGTGACGCTGCTGATTGGGCATTGAAGTATATTTTTTTAAATACTATATTGATGCCATCTGATAAACTAAAAATGCATGAATCTATTCCAGCAAAAGAATTATTGTTTTCTACTGTAAAGTCTTTGGGTGTAATTGTTGTTGATGAACTACTCTGTTGGTGAATTGTTTTTGTAATTGATAATTTTGTAAATGGTTGGTGCACCTTCCAAGTTAAAAGTTCATTTTGTTCTTTGTTGTTTACTTTTAAAATTTCATCCACTACATATTTTTTATTGCTTTCGCATAAAAGTATTGTTGAATCTTTAGGAATTGTAAATTCTGGTACTATTCCATCAATTTTTATTTTTTGAATTGAACTTGATGATAAGGATACGTTTCCTACATTACCAGCAATATCTTTAAACACTAAATTTTTTGCAATAAAAGAAGACGAAATTCTTATGCCATCTTTATCAATTTCTCCTAGCTGAATAATGTATTGAAAAATGATTGATTCGGTATTATTGCCTGAGAAATATCCAATATTTTTTACACGGCTACCAATGGTTACAGGAATGAAATTAGTTGGTGAATTTTCATCCAATACTACTTGCTCATTAAATTGAATGACTAGTTTTAGTGTATCACCAGCTTTTAATAAAGTATCAGAAGTGCTTGAAAAGGATAGCTGAATAGGTTTATTAAAATCAATAGCATCATTGGATTGTTGAATAGATTTATTAAATAATTCACTTTTATTTCCTAAAGTGTCAAGTAAAATTACTGCAACTGGAATATGATCAGATGCTTTAATATCTGTTCCTGTGCTAGGTATTATAATTATAGCAGAATAAGAGGTGTCGGTTACTTTTTTAAAAGAAAGTAAAGGGTAATTATTTATAAGTCCCTGAAATAGCGAACAAGTATTTTTTTCTTTTTGAATGTTGATGGTAATTGGAATTGAATCACCACTTTTCATTAGAGAATTGGGTAAACTTATTTTAGTAATAACTGGTCCAACTTTGTCTACCCATTGCGAGTCAATATTAAAATAGGGGAGATTTTGTATTCCAGGAATTAAATTATTGTCGTTAACAAGTCCAAGTTGAAAAAACCCTTCACCATTTCCTGTAAAAACAGTAGCGGTATAATCACTTCCAATACCATCAATTTTTATCAATTTTGAATTTGTTAATCCAGTAGATCTTAATTGAAAATTTGCCACATTTAATCCAGTAATATTTCCTCCAAACTTTATAGCATATTTAATGGTATCGCTGTTTGTAGGGTTATCAGCTAAACTCTGAATATCATTTATTGAAACAGGATTAGGTACTTTATATTTTGCAGAAAAACTAAATTGATCAATAGCCATTGCATCATCACTTCCTGTTTCGTCCACATCATCCCATCGTAGTAAAATTTGTTCTCCATTATTCCATTGAATATTTTCTAAAGTAAAATTTACAGTAAGTTGATTTTCCGGAAGATTTCCATTTAATGTTGCTACGCCCGTACTTGTTTGTAGTGAATTAAAATTAAGTTGTGCTTCATCAATTAATGAGGATTGGTTGATGTCGGTAAAACTGCCTGTTTTGTATCGAAAGCGCCAAGTGTTTTTATTACCCGATCCACCCTTTCTCCACTGCTCTGCTGTAAATGAAATAGTTGCTGTGTTTAGTGCAGTTCCTGTATTATTGGTAAGAATAATACCCATTGCATAAATGCCGGTACTAGACGCCAAGCTACCTAAGGCCCTTTCTGAATTATTAGATAATCCATAACTATAAATTCCACTGCCAGTGCTTGAACCAGTTCCTACAAAAAAATTAGCATTGGTACCAGATCCACTGATTTGTAAAAATTGCCATCCAATGGAATTTGCAAAAGCTATTGGAGAACTTTGCAATAAATGTGGTCCTTTTCCTAACAATGAAAAGCTTCCTGTACTAGGTAATCCATCAAAATTTTGGTTAATCGATAAATTTTGTTGGGTATAGCTTATACCAACAGTTGATTGACCAGATAGCAAATTCCATTGGGCAATACAACCAATTATAAAACAATATATAGGCAGTCTCATAGGGTTTGAGAGGGCTGCGGGGTTACATTGTCAAAATAAAGCTATTGATTTTAGTTAGCCAAGAGAGTCAGATAAATTGGGTTAAAAAACGGGTTAAAACCGGTTATTTGTACTTTTTTTTTTAAAACATTTTGCTTTCTCGATCACAGCCATTACCTTTGCCATCCGAAATTTTAAATGGTTTATAATGCCTACAATACAGCAATTAGTTAGAAAAGGCCGCGAAATAATAAGGGCTAAGAGTAAGTCAAGGGCTTTGGATGCATGTCCTCAGCGTCGTGGTGTAT
>Ga0105049_10003100_pt1 | contig 19711 bp, 16 predicted proteins | sample MAT06_FD_78087 | JGI IMG/M metagenome (GOLD analysis project Ga0105049, IMG submission 78087) | Freshwater microbial communities from Lake Fryxell liftoff mats and glacier meltwater in Antarctica - MAT-06 | ecosystem: Environmental > Aquatic > Freshwater > Ice > Liftoff microbial mat | place...
AGAAATGGTGGATGCGACAGGGATTGAACCTGTGACCCCCTCGGTGTGAACGAGGTGCTCTCCCGCTGAGCTACGCATCCATCAATCGGGGAGCGGCGGCATAACCCGGTCGTTTGCATCAGGCAAGGACTCAATGACATCGACAGTGCCGCAGCGGTGCCGCATCCTGAGTGCGGGTGACGGGGGCTGGCGAGATGACGGACACAGCGGGTCTTGCGGGCGGCGTGCCCATGGCACCGGAAGCTGACCGACTGGTGGTCATAGACACCCTCAGGGCGATCGCTCTCTTCGGCGTCATCGTCATGAACCTGACCGCCATGGTCATGGTCTTCAAGGGCGAGGCGATCATGGCGGCGGCCCGGCCCGCCGATCTCGCGTTCGGCCTGTTCGATCTGGTCCTGCTGCAGGGCAAGGCGCGTTCGGCCTTCGCCTTCCTGTTCGGCGTCGGGTTCGGAATCCTGATGCAGCGGGCGCAGGCACGCGGAGCCGGCTTCGGCGCGCTCTACCTCAGGCGGGTCCTGATCCTTCTGGTGATCGGCATCGGCAACCTCGCCTTTCTCTTCTGGGGCGACATTCTGATCGTCTATGCCATCCTGGGCATGGTGCTGATGTTGTTCCGCAAGGTCGGGCAGCGGGTGCTTCTCGTCCTGGGGCTGGGGCTGATCGTCCTTCCTCCGGTCATCGCCGGCGTGATCGAGGCCGTGACGGGCGCGCCGACGCCGAGTATCGCCGGCGTATCCGCCGCCGTCGCCGAAGCCCGGTTCGTCGAGATGCTGCCCGCCTATGCCGGCGCTGACTATCTGGCCTTCGTCCTGGCCAACCTGCGCTACTTTGTGCTGCACCCGATCGGCGACACCGGTCCCGTGATCGTCTACGACCTCGGCGTGCTGGGGCTGTTCATGCTGGGCTTCTGGGCCGCGCGCCGCCGCGTGTTCGAGGACATTGAGCGCCACAGACCCCTGCTGCGGCGGATCATCTGGGTCGTCCTTCCGCTGGGGCTGCTGCTCAGTCTTGTCCACGCCACGCGGCGGCTGGGTATGCCCATGGACGGCATCGGCTACGGCATCGTCACGGCGGCCTATATGGGCCTGCCCATCCTGGCCTTCGGCTATCTCGCGATGTTGACGCTGTACATCAGCCGGGGCGGTCGCTGGCTGAGCACGGCCTTCGCCCCGATGGGCCGGATGGCGCTGACGGGATACCTCGCCTCGAACGCGATCGGCGCCTTCGTCTGGTACGGCTGGGGACTGGGCCGCATCAACGACCCGGACAGGCTGACGATGGCGGGGATCAACCTCTTCGCGATCGCCGTCTTCGCAGGGCTGTGTGTGTTCAGCGCCCTGTGGCTTTCCGTCTTCCGGTTCGGTCCCGCAGAGTGGCTCTGGCGCAGCCTGACCTACGGCCGGCTACAGCCCTTGGCGAAGCGAAAGCCGTCGGCCTGATCGAATTCCGCCCACGCTCCGCCTTCAGCCGATCAACCGGGCAATGACTTCGGGCAAGGCGTCGAAATGCGCGATCACGGCGTCCGCGCCAAGGTCCGCAGCGGGCGTGTCCGTATAGCCGAACGTCGTGAGGATGCAGGGCACGCCCGTGGCGCGGGCGGCGTCCAGATCGGTCACGCTGTCGCCGACCATGATCGCCCGGGCCGGGTCGCCGCCGGCCTTGAGCACCGTCTCGCGGATGTGGGCGGCGTCGGGCTTTCTGGCGGACACCGACTGCGGCCCGCAAATCGCGGCGAAGCGGCCGCTCAGGCCGATGGCGTCGAACAGGGCCACCGCCAGGTCGGTCGGCTTGTTGGTGGCGACGCACAGGATGGCGCCGCGCGCGCTGAGCGCGTCCAGCGCCTCCACGGCGCCGGGATAGGCGGTGCTGTGGTCCGCGATGTGGGCGAGGTAGTCGGCCAGAAAGGCCTTCAGCAGGACCGGCGAGGCGGTCTCGTCCCACGCCGCGCCGGCGGCCTCGAAGCCGCGCTTTAGCAGGGCGATGGCACCATGGCCGATCAGATTGCGCGCGGAGGCCAAGGGCACTGCGGGCAGGTCATGCTGGGCCAGCATCCGGTTCAGCGTGCCGATCAGGTCCGGCGCGGTCTCCACCAGTGTCCCGTCGAGATCGAAGGCGATGGTCCAGCCTTCGAGGTCACGCATCGTCATCGGCATCTCCCGCCGGTCGCCGTGATGGGCTAGACCGCTGACGACGACTAGCTGCCGGACCGATTCATGACCAGTACACCCACGCCCCATCCTGCGAAAAGGAGGGCCGCTATCATCCTCGCTGCCGGCCAGGGCACGCGCATGAAGTCGCCGTTGCCCAAGGTGCTGCACCCGGTCGGCGGCCGCGCCATGCTCGACCACGCCATCGATGCGGCCGAGGCGCTGGGCTGCGAGCGGATCGTGGTCGTGGTCGGCAATCACTCGCCCGAGGTCCGCGCCCACGTCGTCAAACGGCTCGGCGAGGCCGCCATCGCCGTGCAGGACCCGCCCATCGGCACCGGCCATGCCGTGCGCGCCGCCGAGGCCGCCCTGGCCGGCTTCGTCGGTCAGGTGGTCGTCACCTATGGCGACGTGCCGCTGCTGAAGGCGGCCGATATCGAGCCGGTGTTGGCCTCCGGTGACGGCGTCACCGTGATCGGCTTCGAGGCCCGCGACCCCGGGGCCTACGGCCGGCTGGTCATGGACGGCGACACCCTGGCCGCCATCACCGAGGCCAAGGAGGCCTCGGACGAGGTGCTGGCCCTGACCGCCTGCAACTCCGGCGTCATGGCCGCGCCCTCGGCCCTGTTGTTCGAACTTCTGGCCGAGGTCCGCAACGACAACGCCAAGGGCGAATACTATCTGACCGACGTGGTCGAACTGGCGCGCAAACGCGGGGCCGCAACCCGCGCCGTCTTCGCCGGTGAGGACGCGGTCATGGGCGTCAATGCCCAGGCCGAACTGGCGGTGGCCGAGGCCCTGTTCCAGAAGAGCCAGCGCGAGACCTTTCTCGCCGCGGGCGTCACCATGCCCGCGCCCGAGACGGTGCATTTCTCGTTCGACACCGAGATCGGCAGCGGCACGACCGTCGAGCCCTATGTCGTCTTTGGCCCGGGCGCCAGGATCGCCGGCGGGGCCCGCATCCGCAGCTTCAGCCATATCGAGGGCGCGACGGTCGCCTCCGGGGCCGAGGTCGGCCCCTACGCCCGCCTGCGCCCCGGCGCGGACCTGGGCGCCGGGGTCAAGGTCGGCAATTTCGTCGAGGTCAAGAACGTGAAGATGGCTGCGGGCGCCAAGGCCAACCATCTGGCCTACCTCGGCGACGGTGACATCGGCGCCGGGGCCAACATCGGCGCGGGCACGATCTTCTGCAATTACGATGGCTTCTTCAAACACCGTACCACAGTGGGCGAGGGGGCCTTCGTCGGCTCGAACAGTTCGCTGGTCGCGCCCGTGGTCATTGGTGCCGGGGCCATGGTGGGGTCGGGCTCGGTGATCACGAAGGACGTGGCGGCCGGCGACCTGGCCTTGGCGAGAGCCAAGCAGGAGGGTCTGCCCGGCTGGGCCGCGCGCTTCATGGCGACGATGCGGGCGAAGAAGGCGGCGAAGGGTTGAAGCCTATCCGCTCCCTACCCCAGCTTGAATCCTTCGGGCGGGAAAGGCTGTCCTCGAACTTCCTTATGCGCGATTTCCTCTACAGCGAGATCGCTGCCACGGAGGGCCTCCTTAATGCCCCTGACGATCCGGCGCTTGCCCTCGCCGCCGGTCGCCGCCTTTGCACTGACTTGCTTGAACCGCTTCAGGATCGTTTCGGTCGTATCGGAGTTCGCTCGGCTTACAGGTCGTGTGAAGTGAATGCTCGAGGTAATGCACTTGGGGCGAACTGTGCGCGTAACGAAGCTAACCATGCCTCTCACATTTGGGATCGGCGAGACGGAAGCGGGCGCATGGGAGCCACTGCCTGTATCGTCATTCCGAGGCTGACAGACCATTGCGAACAAGGTGGCGACTGGCAGGCCATGGCTTGGTGGATACATGACAAACTGCCTTACTCGACGCTGTGGTTCTTCCCGAAGCTGACAGCTTTCAACATCCAGTGGCGCGAAGAGCCCGAGCGACGGATCGACAGCTACATCGCGCCGCGTGGCTGTCTGACGCATGCGGGTATGATCAATCACACCGGTGACCATTCGGACGTCTATCGGGAGCTTTGTGATGAGCGCTGACGATCAGAAACGCCTTGCCGGCGAAGCCGCCGCCCTCCGTGTCGAACCGGGCATGGTCGTGGGCCTCGGCACCGGCTCGACAGCGGCCTGGTTCGTCAAGGCGCTCGCCGCCCGCAATCTGACCGGCCTGCGTTGCGTCCCGACGTCGGAGGCGACGGCGGAATTGGCGCGGGAACTCGGCCTGACCCTGTCGACGCTGGAGGACACGCCGCGCATCGACCTGACCGTCGACGGGGCCGACGAGATCGGTCCCGGCCTGGCCCTGATCAAAGGCGGCGGCGCGGCCCTGCTGCGCGAGAAACTGGTCTGGGAAGCCTCGACGCGCTGCATCGTCATCGGCGACAGCGCCAAGGTGGTGAAGACCCTGGGCGCGTTCGCCCTGCCGATCGAGGTCGTCGCCTTCGGCCACAAGACCACCGCCAACCGCATCGCCGATGTGCTGTCCGACCACGATATCGCCATGCCCGCCCGCGTCCGCACAGCCTCGCCTCAAGTCGCAAGCGACCGCGTCGCGAGCATAGGCGCCCAATATGTGCGCACCGACGGCGGCAACCTGATCTATGACGCCAGATGCGGCGTGATCCACGATCCTGTGCGGCTGGCCGATGATCTGAAGCTGATTACCGGGGTGGTCGAACACGGCCTGTTCCTCGACCTGGCCGACGAAGCGATCATCGGCACGGACACCGGTGTCGAGGTATCGGCGCTCTAGCGGCTGACCGGTCCAGCACCTAAGTGCGGTCACGCACCGGTCCGCCGCTGCGGATTTCAGACGATTCAGACGATTCAGACCTTGTTTAGAGTCTGAATCCGGAGACCGGGATGCCTGAGTACGACTACGACCTCTTCGTCATCGGTGCCGGCTCCGGTGGCGTACGCGCCGCGCGGCTGACGGCGCTGGGCGGCAAGCGCGTCGCCATCGCCGAAGAGTTCCGCGTCGGGGGCACCTGCGTGATCCGCGGCTGCGTACCCAAGAAATTCATGGTCATGGCCTCGGACTTCGCCCACCAGTTCAAGACGGCCGAGGGCTATGGCTGGACCGTCGAAGCGTCCTTCGACTGGCCGACATTTCTCCAGACCAAGGACGTCGAGATCGCCCGGTTGTCGGGCATCTATGTCGCCAATCTGGGCAAGGCCGGGGTCGATCTGATCCACGGCCGGGCGGTGCTCAAGGATGCGCACACCGTCGAGGTGACGCATCGCGACGGGGGCGAGAGCCAAACCATCACGGCGGAGAAGATGCTGATCGCCACCGGCGGTCGTCCGTGGATGCCGGCCGATCTGCCGGGCGTCGACCACGCCATCACCTCGCAAGAGGCCTTCCACCTGCCGGAGTTGCCAAGGCGCATTCTGATCGCGGGTGGCGGCTATATCGCGGTTGAGTTCGCCGGCATCTTCGCCGGGCTGGGCGTCGAAACCACCCTGATCTATCGCGGGCCCAACATCCTGCGCGGCTTTGACGACGACGTGCGCGCGCATCTGGCCGGCGAGATAGAAAAGCGCGGCATCAAGGTCATCCTCGGCTGCCAGCACGCGGCCATCGAGAAGACGGCGACCGGCCTCGTCAACCGGCTGGAAAACGGCATGGAGATCGAGACCGATGTGATCATGTTCGCCACCGGCCGCGTTCCGCACGTCAAGGACCTCGGGCTTGAAACCGCCGGGGTGGCGCTGAACGACAAGGGCGCGATCCAGGTCGACACGCTGTCGAAGACGACCGCCGACAACATCTGGGCCATCGGCGACGTCACCGACCGGATGAACCTGACCCCGGTCGCCATTCGTGAGGCCGTGGCCTTCCACGAGACAGTCTTCAAGAACAATGCGCAGCATTTCGACTATGAGGGCGTCGCCACCGCCGTGTTCAGCCAGCCGCCTGTCGGAACCGTCGGCCTGTCCGAAAGCAAAGCGCGCCATTCGTGTCCCGGTGCCCTCGATGTCTACGTCAGTCGCTTCCGGCCGATGAAATACGCCTTCACCGGCTCGGACGAGTGGATGCTGATGAAGTTGGTCGTCGACGCCGAAAGCCAGAAGGTGATCGGCGTCCATATCGTCGGGCCGGAGGCACCCGAGATGATCCAGCTGGCCGCCATTGCCGTGAAGGCCGGCCTGACCAAGGCTCAGTGGGACGCCACCTGCGCCGTGCACCCGACCATGGCCGAGGAACTGGTTACCTTGAAGGAGAAGCAACGGCCCGGGAATATGTCGGCAGGCTGACAAACGCGACACCGGGTTCATTGTCCCGAGACGACCATCCGCCTATCTTGGCGGCATGAGTATCCGCTGGACCCCCGATAGCTGGAGACAAAAGCCCGTTCTGCATATGCCGACGGACTATCCGGACATGACAGCCCTGGCCCGGGTCGAGGACGAGCTGCGCGCCCTGCCGCCGCTGGTCTTCGCCGGCGAAGCGCGGAATCTGACTGCCAAGCTCGCCCAGGTCGAGGCGGGCAAGGCCTTCCTGCTCCAGGGCGGCGATTGCGCCGAGAGCTTCAAGGAGTTCTCGACCGACAACATCCGCGACACCTTCCGGCTGATCCTGCAGATGGCGGTGGTCCTGACCTTCGCGGGCCGCAAGCCGGTGGTGAAGGTGGGCCGCATCGCCGGCCAGTTCGCCAAGCCGCGTTCGTCATCGCTGGAGACGATCGGCGACGAGACCCTGCCCAGCTATCGCGGCGACATCATCAACGGCATGGCCTTCACCCCCGAAGAGCGGATACCCGATCCCCAGCGCCTGCTGCGGGCCTACAATCAGTCGGCCTCGACCCTGAACCTGCTGCGCGCCTTCGCCGGTGGCGGCTATGCCGACCTGTATAACATCCACCGCTGGACCATGGGGTTCGCGGCCGACAGCGCCTACGGCCACAAATACCGCGAACTGGCCGACAAGATCACCGAGGCCCTGGCCTTCATGGAGGCCGTCGGCGTCACACCCGAGAGCCATCCCGACCTGAGCCGCGTCGAGGTCTTCACCAGCCACGAAGCCCTGTTGCTGAACCTGGAGAGCGCCCTGACCCGTCTCGACGGGGCGACCGGCGAATGGTTCGACACTTCGGCCCATATGGTCTGGATCGGCGAACGCACGCGGCATCTGGACGGCGCCCACGTCGAGTTCGCGCGCGGTATCAGGAACCCGATCGGCCTGAAATGCGGGCCGACGATGGAGCCGGACGATCTGCTGCCGCTGATCGACGCCCTGAACCCGGACAATACGCCAGGACGACTGACCCTGATCGGCCGGTTCGGCGCGGACAAGGTCGGCGACCGCCTGCCGCGGCTGATGAAGGCCGTAAAGGTGGAGGGACGGCGCGTGGTCTGGTCGATCGACCCCATGCACGGCAACACCCTGAAAGCCGGCAATGGCTACAAGACCCGACCGTTCGAACGCATTCTGGCCGAGGTCCGCGGCTTTATCGACGTGGCCGAGGCCGAGGGCGTTCACCCCGGTGGCGTTCACTTGGAGATGACCGGCCAGAACGTCACAGAATGTCTGGGTGGGGCGCAGGCCTTGACCGAGGACGATCTGTCGAGCCGCTATCACACCCATTGCGATCCGCGTCTGAACGCGGATCAGGCGCTGGAGTTGGCCTTCCTTGTCGCCGAGCGGCTGAAATCCGGACGACGTTCCCAGGCGGAGGCGGCATGACCACGGTGGGCGTCGGCAGGCCGGCCGGCGAGGATATCGGCGGACGCTGCGCCTATCAGGGTGCGCCGGGCGCGTTCAGCCACGAAGCCTGTCTGGACCTGAGGCCATGGGATGACGCGGTCGCTTATCAGACGTTCGAGGAGGCTCTGGCGGCCCTGAAGTCGGGCGAAGTCGGCTGCGCCCTGATCCCGGTCGAGAACACCACCGTCGGCCGGGTCGAGCCGGCTGCCTCACTCGTCGAGGCGGCGGGGCTCAACATCGTCTCCGAGGTCTGGCGGCCGATCCGCCTGGCATTGATGGCCCCTCCGGGAGCCACTTTGCGAACCATCAAGACAGCCGAAAGTCATCCCATCGCCCTGCGTCAGTGCCCGGAATCGCTGGCGGCCTTGGGCCTGACGCCCGTCGAGGCATTTGACACGGCAGGTGCCGCCCGCGCGGTTGCCGAGGCTGGCGATATCAGCCGCGCCGCCGTCGCGCCCGCGCGCGCGTCCGAAGTCTATGAACTATCGATCCTGCGCAACGATATCCAGGACTCGGGGGATAATCGGACGCGATTTGTCCTGCTTAGCGCAAAAGCGGGTTGACGACGCACGATCCGTGCTCCCTTTGAGGTCATGGTCCGTTCGCAAGCCATCGCTGCGACTGCATTTGCCCGCGTTCCAAAGGCCGCGGACCTGTATTTTTACGGCTATCGATTCGCCGGCTGAGGCGTCGGGGACATCGTCCTGACGGCCTCGCCGGCGACCGCCCCGAAACGGGGCGGCGGCTCGCAAAACCCTCATCGCCGTGATCGAAACCGAAAGTCCTCTCCCGTGTCCGATTCCACCATCAAGCCTGCCCTCCAGCAACTCTGGCCCTCGCCCGCCGGTGCCGTCGTGACCGACATCTCGCCCGAACACATGGCCCTGGCCGCCTTGCGTCACGAGATTGACGACCTTGATGACGAACTGCTGGCCCTGTTCGAGCGCCGCCTGGCCATCGCCTCCCGAGTGGGCCTGGCCAAGGACGCCCCCGCCGGCCCTCACGTGAAGCTGCGCCCCGACCGCGAACAGGCCATACTGGCGCGGATGTTGGCCAAGGCGCGGCCCGACAACCGCGAGGCGGTGGAATCCCTGTGGCGGCAGATCGTGGGCTGGGGCCTGGCCCGTCAGGGCCGGATCAAGGTCCAGGTCTGGTCGCCGATCGAGCCGACCCGCGCCTTCGACGGCGCCCGTCTGCGCTTCGGGGCCGCCGCCGACATGCGCGCCGTCCGCGATCCCGAAGCTGCCCTGGCCTGGGCGGCCGAAGGACATGGCGTCGCTGTGCTGGCGGTCAATGCCGACACCGCCTGGTGGACCGGCCTTCGCCGCGAGTGGTCAATGCTCAGTGTGTTCGACGGCTTCGGCGGGACGACGCCCACCGCGCTGGCGGTAGGCCGGATCGATCCGGCGGCGCTGCCGACCGGTCGGCGCGTGCTGGTTGACGCCGGTGGTGACGCCGGGGACGGCGGCGGCATACGTCGTCACGGCCTCGCGAACCACCATGGCTGGACCCTGTCCGTGACCGACGCGGTCTTGCCGGTCGGTGGCGAGGAGGGCTGCGTCGGCGCGATCGGCTGAGCTCGGCCGAAGGCGTGTTCAGCCCGCCTTCGCCGCCCGGATGGCGCGGTCGATGTCCGCCGGCTGGATGCTGGCGCTGGCGCGGCCGTTGATGAAGAAGGTCGGCGTGCCGAGCAGGCCCAGGCCCGAAGCCGAGGTCTGAACATCCGCCAGATGGCGCGCGGTCTCGGGCGATGACATGACCGCCTGCGCCGTCGGAGCCGCGATGTTACCCGACGCCAGAATGCGGTCCACCGCCGCCTTGTCCAGCGACGGTTCGGCCATCAGGGCGCGGAACACGATCAGGTATTTGCCTTCACGGTGCGCGGCCTGCGCAGCGCGGGCGGCATAGTGGGAGACGTCGTCGGTTCCTCGATCCAGGATCGGCCAGTCCTTGAACACGAAGCGCACATCCGGATGCGTCTGCATCAGGCGCAGCACGTCTGGCGCGGTCGCCTTGCAGCCGGGGCAGCGGAAGTCGAAGAACTCGATCACCGTCACCTTGGCGTCGGCCGGACCGAAGGCAGGGTCCTGCGCACTGACCGCCAGCAGGGCCGGGCTGGCGACGGCGCGCTGGTTGATCATAGCAGTGCGTGCGCCGTCCTCCCTGGCCTGTAGCGCCGCACTGACGTCCTGCAGAATCTCCGGGTTTTTCAGCAGATAGGCCCGCACCCGTCCGTCAAAGTCTCCGCCGGTGACATAGGGTGCGGCAGCCAGGATGAGGGCGACAAGCGATACGGCCATCGCCGCCATGCCTGAACGGGGGCGGTCAAAGAAGCCGGCGGGTCGCGCGGGTTTGGGCGTCGTATCTGGCGCGTCGGTCATATGGGTCTCGATCGGGAAGGGATCAGCCGGCGGCCGGGATGACGCCGCCACGGTCGCGTCGGTTGTTACGGCGGTCGACGTCGTCGACGTCGTCCTGGGTGGCACCCGAGGCGAACACAATGTCCATGGCGCGGGTCCATTCGACCGTGCCGGGAGCCAACATGTCCCGGGCGCGCAGGGCAAATTGGGTCGCCTGGGTTTGCGCCCCCATGGCGAAATACATCTCCGCCGAGGCCAGACGCGCCTCGCCCTCCTTGTTCTGGCTGGCGTAGGCCTGGCTCAGCAACCGCCAACCCAAGGTGTTGTCGTGCTCCAGCGCCGTCGCGCGCTTGAGCTGGTTCACAGCCTCCTCCAGTTTGGCGGGGTCGCGGGTTTCCAGCAAGGCGTGGGCCAGGTTGATACGCAACAGGGGAGCGTCGGGCTTCAACTCAACCGACCGCTGATGGGCGCCGATGGCTTCGGCCGGCCGGCCTTCCTCAAACAGGATCTGACCCTTCAGTTCCCAGAAAAACGGGTTCTCCGGCTGTTCGGTCAGGAACACTTCGACCGCGGCCAACGCTTTTTCCGTCTGACCGTCGCGGTAGAGGGCGATGGCGCGGGCATAGCGGGCGGGGACGGACGTATCGCCGTCCGGATAATCGCGCAGCGTCTGGTTCGGCGCATCCATGAAAGCGTGAATCTTGGCCAGGATCAGGGCGTGTTCAGCGACGCGCTCCGGACTGTCCTGATGGCTGTAGTTCGACTGCTCGGCGACGAAGCGACGCAGGCTTTCGATCCGCTCTGATGACAGGGGATGACTGCGGAAATACGGGAAGCGGCGCTGATCGGAGAAGACTTCCTGCGAGCGGAAATTCTCGAAGAAGGAGACCAGACCGCGGCCCGATTGGCCGGCGTTCTGGAGCGCCCGCGCGCCAGTGTTGTCGGCCTCGCCTTCCTGATGGGTCATGTAGCGCAGCGCGCTCAGCGTGCCGAAATATTGGCTGTTGCCCAGCAGCACGGCTCCGGCGTCCGGCGCGCCCGCCGCGATGGCCAGCGCACCGAGGGCCATCGTCATCAGCATGGGCTGCATGCCGGCACCCTGGGCACCATCGCGCAGGGTATGGCGATTCTTGATGTGGCCCGCCTCGTGGGCGATGACGCCGAGCAACTCGTTGGCGCTGCGGGTCCTCAGGATCAGGCCCGTATTGACGCCGAGGATGCGTCCGCGAGTCGCGAAGGCGTTCAGGTCGTTCTCATTGATGAGCAGGATTTCGATCTCTGAAGGCTCAAGCCCCATGGCGGTGAACACGGGGTCCGACCACTCATGAATAATGCCCTCGATTTCGGTGTCGCGGATGGCGCTCTGGGCCGAGACCGGCGACGCTGCGGCCAGCATCAGGCCGACGGCGGCAATAGCGCTCGACAGCCGGGCAGAAGCGTTTCGGGACAGCCAGTTCAAATCGAACTCCTCATACCCAGTCTACGCCCCCGCCCAGCCGATGGTCACATCCTAATCACGGCCTTTCAGCGGCGCCACCATCCGCGTTTTGGCTTCTCGGGCGCTGCGCCGATCTGGTTCGGGTCTTCCGCGATCAGGGCGGCGACGTCGATTTCGGGTTGCGGCGGCACGACCGGCTTGGCGGCGCGTGCCGCTTTCGGCCCGGGCCTGACCGGAATTTTGGCCGCTTCAGCGGGCATGATGTCCAGCACGGCGGGCGCGGTTTCCGGTTCCGCCTCGTTCGGCTCGATCGATGCCGTCACGGCCCCGGCCTCCGACTCAGCGGTGGCGCTGGCCGAGACCTTGCGGCGCACGCGGCGACGCTTGGGCTCTTCGGCGATGGCGACCGGCGGAGTTTCGGCGTCGTCGATGACAACGGCCATCGGCGTATCGACCGAACCATCCGCCGGCATGCCTTCGTTGGTGGCGCTGGACTCGACCTTTGTCTCGTGGGTCAGGTCCTGATCGCTGCCGCGATCCCGGCCACGGCCGCGTCCGCGACGACGGCGCGAACGGGGACCGCGTTCGCCGCCGGTCTCGCCCTCGGGACGTTCGCCCAAACTCTCGTCTACCTCGCCCATCGGCGTGGTGGCGACGATGTCGTCCTCACGCGATTCGGCGCGCTCGGGATTGATGGGGTCGAACCAGACGTAGGGGTCTTCGAGCGACGGCGTGCGGCCACGCACCCAGTTGAAACCGTCGCGCTCGCTGCCTTCTTCGCGAACCCGGCGTCCGCCGCGACGTCCACGCCGGCGGCGGCGGCCGTTTTCGCTGTCGTCGTCATCCTCGCCGGAGGCCGGAAGCGGAGTCGTCGCCAAGGCCTCGTCGGTCAAGCCTTCCGTGCTGTCACGCCGTCCACCACGGCGGCGACGGCCGCGGCCCCGGCCGCTTTCGCCTTCCGCGCGCTCGACCCGCTCGCGCGGCTCGTCGTCTTCCGTGTCCTCGCGGTCCAGGGCGTCGTCGTCGGCGACTATTTCTTCTTCGTCGCCGTCGTCCTCGTCCTCATAAGCGCTGTCGTCAAAGCCATCGTCGAGGTCGACGAAGGCTTCCGGCCGCTCTTCGGGCACGAAGTCTTCGTTGGTTTCGGTGCGGTCCAGCGCGTGGTCGCCCTGGCCCAGGGTGTCGTCGATCAGGATGACGACGTTGAGCCCGCGTTGAGCCATCAGGCGCTGGAGATAGTCGCGCTTGTGGTTCAGAATGTAGAGGGCGACGGCGGTGCACAGGCGCAGGTTGACCGAGCCCGCACCGTTCTTGCCGGCCTCGATGTCGACGGCGCGCAGGGTCATCAGGGCGGCGCTTTCGGCCGAGCGGACGCGTCCGGCACCCTGACAGTGCGGGCAGACCTCTGTGGCACCCTCGATGACGCCGAGGCGGCGGCGCTGGCGGCTGATCTCCATCAGGCCAAAGCCGGAGATGCGGCCCATCTGGATGCGGGCGCGGTCCTTGGCCAGCGCGTCCTTCAGCACCTTCTCGACGGTGCGGTTGTTCTTGGACTCATCCATGTCGATGAAGTCGATGACGATCAAGCCGGCAAGGTCGCGCAGGCGCAGCTGGCGGGCCGCTTCGACGGCGGCTTCCATATTGGTCTTGGTGGCGGTGGCCTCGACGTTGCGTTCCTTGGTCGAACGGCCCGAGTTGACGTCGATGGCGACCAGCGCTTCCGTCTGGTTGATCACCAGATAGCCGCCCGACGGCAGCGGCACGACAGGCTGATGAATCTGGGTCAGCATCTCCTCGATGCCGTTGGTCGCGAACAGCGGGCGCGCGCCTTGGTACAGATGCACTTTCTTCGACTGCGAGGGCATCAGAACGCGCATGAAGTCGCGCGCTTCCTTGAAGCCCTCGACACCCTCGACCTGGATGCCGTCGAAGTCCTTGTCGAACATGTCGCGCACAGCCCGGCGCACGAGATTTTCTTCCTCATAAATCACCGAGGGAGCGTTGGACTTCAGCGTCGTATCGCGGATCGTTTCCCACAGGCGCAACAGATATTCGTAGTCGCGCTTGATCTCTGCCTTGGTGCGTTTGGCACCGGCGGTGCGGATGATCAACCCCATGCCCTGGGGCACATGCAAGGCCGCCGCTGCGGCCTTCAGGCGCTTGCGGTCGGTAGCCTGGGTGATCTTTCGCGAGATGCCTCCGCCCTTGCCGGTGTTGGGCATCAGCACGCAGTAGCGGCCGGCCAGCGACAGCCAGGTGGTCAGGGCCGCGCCCTTGCCGCCGCGCTCGTCCTTGACGACCTGGACCAGCATGACCTGACGACGCTTGATGACGTCCTGGATCTTGTAGCGGCGCATCAGGCGACGCTTGAGCCGCTCTTCCTCGGCCATGCCGCCTTCGGATTCGTCGTCGCCTTCGCGGGCATGTTCGTCGTGATCGTCGTCGTCCGAATGCGCCTCGGCCATGATGGCTTCGCGGTCGGCGACGGGGATCTGGTAATAGTCGGGGTGGATTTCACTGAAGGCGAGGAAGCCGTGGCGGTTACCGCCGTATTCCACGAACGCAGCCTGCAGGCTGGGCTCTACGCGAACGACCTTGGCGAGGTAGATGTTGCCGCGAAGCTGGCGCTTCGCGCGGGATTCAAAGTCGAATTCCTCGACCTGTCGGCCCTCGACGATGGCGACGCGGGTTTCTTCCGCGTGCGCTGCATCGATCAACATGGTCTTTGACATGGAAATTTTCTCTCTGGCGCGCTCGGCCATCCCCGCGAAGGGGGCAGGCGGCTCGCCGAATGGGATTGCGGGCAGACGCAGGCGGGATCCCGTCGCCGCAGCAAAGGCCGCGGGCGGTGTCGGTCCGTTCAGACCGGAAGGGAGCGCAGGCGATAGAGCCCATGGGGATTCAGTATGGTCCTGGGGCCGGACGCGCCGTCTGAGGGGCGTCCCGATCCCGTCTTCAAACCGGCGGGCGCAAACCCGGCCGGCTTTCGGATCAGTGAAAGTCACGCCGCGAGGAGGGCGCGTCCAGCCTGATGTCAGGGGACGCGATCATTCGCGAGCAGTTCAAGCATAGTCATGCGGGGCGTAAAATAAAAGCGTCACGCGCTTTAACCGGTTGGCGACGACGTTGAGTCATGATGGCCCCAACCAAGAAGGTGGGTCTGCCGTCAAAATGCACGGACTGTCGCGTATCAACATGGCGCAATGGCGCGCTCGCGAGTGGGCGATGACGGCTTTGGCCTTCGTTGTCTTTTGCGTCGCCGTGTTCGCGGCCGGGCGAGGCCTGGCGTCGGGGACGATGGGAGAGGTGCTGCGCGTGCGGTTCGGCGGCGACGCCGAGCATACTCGCGTGGTGATCGATCTGAACCGAACCTCGCGCGGACAGGTGATCCAGTCCGGCGATCAGGGTCAGGTGGTTGTGTCGCTGGCGGGCGTCGCGCCTCAGCGCGGGCTGAACGGCACGGGCACGGGCCTGGTCCGGGGCTGGCGCGTCGCCGGCGCGGGCGTGGCCTCGCGGGTCGAGCTGGACCTGGCCACCAGCGCCGAGATCGAGCGCCGCTTCCTGTTGCCGCCCGGCGACGGAATCCCCCACTACCGCTATGTCATCGACCTGAAGGCCACGGGCCGCCCGTCGATGCGTCAGGCCCCGCGCCCCGCGCCCCGCAGGCCCGCCCGGTCTGCCGAGCTGCCGCTGATCGTCATTGACGCCGGCCATGGGGGCCGCGACCCCGGCGCTCATGGCACGGGCTCCAATGAAAGCACCATCACCCTGGCTGCGGCCCAGGCCCTGAAACAGGAGCTGGAGCGAACCGGCCGATACCGCGTGCGGCTAACGCGCGACAGCGACGCCTATGTTGCCTTGTATCGCCGCGTCTCCATCGCCCGTCAGGCTGACGCCGACCTGTTCATCTCGTTGCACGCCGACGCCGGGTCCGACCCGGCCACGCGCGGCGCATCCGTCTACACCCTGTCGGAACAGGGTGCAGGCCGGGCGGTGCGCGAGTTTACCCGCGGTGACAACTGGCACCGCAGCCTGAACCTACCGGGCCGCGACCCGTCGGTTGACCGCATCCTGCTGGACATGACCCAGCGCGCTACCCAGAACCGCTCGGCCCAGCTGGCCCGGACGCTTCTGGGCGAGCTGGAGGGTGCTGACCATCCGCTGCTGCGCCGCAGTCACCGCGATGCCGGCCTGGCCGTGCTGCTAGCCCCCGACGTACCCGCCGTTTTGCTGGAGATGGGCTTCATGACCAATCCCGAGGACGAGCGGCTGCTGAACGACAGTCGCGCCCGCCGCCGTCTGATGCGCGCGGTGGCCGAAGGCATCGACCGCTATTTCCGCGAACCCTCGGGGACGCTGCAGATGGCCTCGATCAACGGGGCGGCGGGCCAGCCCTAGACCATTTTGTTTCAGGTCGAATCGACCCGAATCCAAAAAATGGACCAGACTCAATCTGGAGCGAAATCTGAGCCTGGATGCACTGCGTCCATCAAGACCGATTTCGCTCCAGCGTCCGCCGGACAGTGCGAGGGGCGGCAAGTCTTGCGAAGCGCCGGACCGGGAACCGGATCGACCTCGCCCTCTGGCCCCTGACCCCCTATCTCCACTTCATGCGTCTGAGAGTCGTCGATCTGGAAACCACCGGGGGAGGCCGGAGCGCCGAGATCATCGAGGTCGGGTTCGTCGATGTGTTGCGCGATGGCGACGGCTGGAAGGCGATGCCGCCGGTGTCGAAACTGTTCCGGCCGCGGGGCGAAATTTCGTTCCATGCGATGGCGGTGCACCATCTGACGCCCGCCCATTTTTGCGCTGACGATCCGCATTGCGACGAATACGCCCTGCGCAAGATGTTCGCGGAGCCCGCTGACGTGATGGTGGCGCACAGTGCGCGGTTCGAGCGGGGCTTGATCGCCGATACGGCGGTTGGGGGCGTGCCGTGGATCTGCACCGTGCGCTCGGCCAAGGCGGTGTGGCCGCAGGCCCCGGGGAATTCCAATCAGGTGCTGCGGTACTGGCGCGGGTTCCCGCTTGATCCCGCGCTGGCCGATCCGGCCCACCGGGCCGGACCGGACGCCTGGGTGACGGCCCACATCCTGATGGACCTGCTGAAGGAATCGACGGTCGAACAGATGATCGCCTGGACCAATGAGCCGCGACGTCTCGACCGCATTCCATTCGGCAAGCATCGCGGCGAGCCGTGGACGGAACCACCGGACGACTATCTGCGCTGGATGGCCGGACAGGGGGAAATGGACGCCGATGTCGTGGCCGCTGCGCGACTGGAGCTGGAACGTCGGGCCGGGGGCGTGACGGGGCCTCTGGCGGTCGGTCCCGACGCGGGCTAAACCGGACGCCGGGCCGCCCTCGGAGTTTTACGTGAAGATTGCCGAACGCTGGTTCGTAATGGCGGGTGTGGTCCTGTTGGGGGCCATCGCCCTGGCGGGGCTGATCGTCGCCGTCTATGCGGCCTGGCTGTTCCATGACCTGCCGGACGCGTCCGACCTGGCCGACTATCGGCCGGCGACGGCGACGCGTGTCTATGCCGGGGACGGCACCCTGATCGGCGAATTCTCGGACGAGCGGCGCATCTATGTGCCCCATGAGCAGATCCCGCTGCCGGTGATCCAGGCCTTCCTGGCCGCCGAGGACAGAAACTTCTTCAACCATGGCGGCATCGACGTCGGCGGCCTGGGCCGGGCCATGTTCAAGAACGTGTTCAACGCGGCCACGGGGCAGCGGCTGGAGGGCGGCTCGACCATCACCCAGCAGGTGGCCAAGAACGTGCTGCTGACCAATGAGGGCAGCATCAACCGCAAGGTCAAGGAAGCGATCCTGGCCAACCGGCTGGAGGCGACGCTGACGAAACAGCAGATCCTCGAACTGTATATGAACGAAATCTTCCTCGGTTATCGCTCGTTTGGAGTGGCGGCGGCGGCCTATAACTATTTCGGCAAGTCGCTGAGCCAGCTGACGTCGGACGAGGCGGCCTTCCTGGCGTCCCTGCCGAAGGGGCCCAACAACTATCACCCCAAACGTCACCCGGCCGCCGCCAAGGGGCGCCGCGACTGGGTGCTGGGCGAGATGAACCAGAGCGGCTGGCTGAGCGACGCGGACCTCGTCGCCGCCCGTGCGCGCCCGTTAACAACCCAGGACGCCCCGCGCCGGGCCCAGTATGCCGACGCGGACTTCTTCGTCGAACAGGCGCGCCGGGAGGCCATCGACCGCTTCGGCAAGGAAGAGGTCAACCGCGGCGGCTATTACATGCGCACGACGCTGGACCCCTCGCTGCAGTCGGCGGCGCGTGACGCCCTGATGAAGGGGCTGGAGAACTACGACCGCCGGCATGGCTGGCGCGGGCCTTGGGGCACGACCGACTTCGCCGAGGGCTGGCGCCAGACGGCGGTGCGCGGCCAGCGCGCACCGGAACGCCGGGCGTGGGAAGCCGCCGCCGTCGAAAGCGTTTCGGGCAACAGCGTGCGGATCCGCACAGCTCGCGGTGACCAGACCGGTCCCCTGATCACCGGGGACGCGGCCTGGGCCAATGCAAACAGGCCGCTGAAGCGAGGCGACCTGATCTTCGTGGAGGCGCAAGATGGCCAATACGCCCTGAAACAGGTGCCGCGGGTCAACGGTGCGCTCGTCGCCATCGAGCCCCAGTCGGGCCGGGTGCTGGCGATGGTCGGCGGCTATTCCTACGCCCTGTCGAGCTTCAACCGGGCGACCCAGGCCGAGCGCCAGCCGGGGTCGGCGTTCAAGCCGTTCGTCTATGCGACGGCGCTTGAGGGCGACTATACTCCAGCGTCGATCATCCTGGATGCGCCCATCAGCTTTGCCGGCGGACGCAACGGGGAGCGCTGGACACCGGAGAATTACAGCCGCGAATTCTACGGTCCGCAGACGCTGCGGCGCGGACTTGAACTGTCGCGTAACGTCATGACCGTGCGACTGGCCCAGGCCATCGGCATGCGCAATATCGTCGATCTGGCCAAGAAGATGGGCGTGTCGGACAATCTGCAACCCAATCTGTCGGTGTCGCTGGGGGCCGGGGAGACCACGCCATATCGGCTGACGGCCGCCTACGCCGCCTTCGTCAACGGAGGCCGACGGATCGATCCCTATCTGATCGATATGGTGCAGGACCGCGACGGCGAGACGATTTTCAGCGCCGACCGGCGCCGCTGCCGCGACTGCGGACGCCCGTTCACCGGTCAGGAATCGCCGCGGCTGGAACAGCGCGGAACCCAGGTCATTGATCCAATCACCGCCTATCAGATGAATTCGATGCTGCAGGGCGTGGTACAGCGCGGCACGGCGGCCAACGCCAGCAGCCTGGGCCCCTATGTCGGCGGCAAGACTGGCACAACCAACGAATACCGCTCGGCCTGGTTCGTCGGATTCTCGTCCGACATCGTGGTGGGGGTGTTCATCGGCTTCGATGACAACCGTCCGCTGGGCTCAGGCGAGACGGGCGCGACCGGACCCGTGCCGGTGTTCACGGACTTCATGCGGGCCGCCCTGCGCGAGCGTCCGGCCCGGCCGTTCGTGCGGCCTCGCAACGCTGTCTTCCGCACCGTCAATGGCATTGAGGAAGCCTTCCGCCCCGGCACCGAACGCCGCCGCGAGGAAGAACAGCGCGCCCCGGAGGCGCAAATCCCGTCCGGTCCGCAGACCTATGACGACGTGGTCCGTCGCGAGCAGGAGGGTCCGTCTGCTGGGCCGCCGTCTGCCCCGCCGCCGGTCACCGCACCGCCGCCGCCCAAAAAGGAACCGGCAGAGGATTTGAGCGGGCTGTTCTAAGTGGCTAGTGGCTAGTGGTTGGTGAGTGATTGGGTCGACCGCCTCGCCAAGGGTTTGATCGGGTCGCCCGTCGCACGCGCTATCACTCTCCACTAATCACTAGCCACTCGCCTCGGCGCGCTCTATGTCCCGCCTCCACTTTGGTGTCGCAGGAGTTGGCGATGAGACCGGATGTCGAGGCCATGAAGGCCGACATCGAGCAGAGCATCGCTCTGCTCAGGAGGCGTCTTTGACTGGGATGTCGCGCTTCGAAA
>Ga0105049_10003101_pt1 | contig 19711 bp, 14 predicted proteins | sample MAT06_FD_78087 | JGI IMG/M metagenome (GOLD analysis project Ga0105049, IMG submission 78087) | Freshwater microbial communities from Lake Fryxell liftoff mats and glacier meltwater in Antarctica - MAT-06 | ecosystem: Environmental > Aquatic > Freshwater > Ice > Liftoff microbial mat | place...
CTGCGATTCTTCGCGGTAGTAATCGCGGTCGTAAATTCCCATCGCGGTCCCGCCGTTCCGGGCTCGGAAAAGTCTGTTCGAAGCAGTTTATCAGAGGGGGCGAGCGAAAGAATAGGGTTCGGCACAGAGTTCCATCAAGTCCGATCAAAACTAGGGACACGCGCTGATCGGACTTTTAGTCGGACTTGCAGCGCATTCTCGCTGGCATATTAACTCTTTGTGGCATAACGGATTATGGCAGTTTACGGGATTCAATACCTTTACCAACTTGGCTCTTCGCGGTTTGAAAGTAGAATGAAAAGGTCGAGATGACCGGGCTGTCAACGCCCGTTGACCCGGCAAGGACGAGCCGGGAAATCCTTCGGAGGTCAGCAATTTATGGCGCGACGGAGCGCCGAACCGGTCGCGACGAACGGCAAGTCCGGGCTGACCGGGCTACGTCGATCCGATCGGTTCTTGAACGGCCTTCAAGCGGCCGAACGCGTGGTTTTCGTGTCCCACGTCCAGCCCGACCCGGACAGCCTGGGCAGTATGTTGGGCCTCGCCCACCTCGTGGAAACGAAGCTCGGCAAAGAAACGGTCATCACGCGGGACGGCTTGATCAGTCGAGCGGAAAACCGTGCAATGGTCGAAGTTTTGCACCTCGACTTGATTCGCGTCGAGGATGTCGAGTGGCTGCCCGGCGACGCGGCGGTGATGGTGGATAGCCAGCCGAAAACCGGTCGGCACACGCTGCCCGAGAGCGTGCCCCTCTACGCGGTGATCGACCACCACGAAACCCCCGGCGATCTGGCGGGCATTCCGTTCGTGGACGTGCGGCCGAACCACGGGGCGACTTGCACTCTCGTGACTCGCTACCTTACGGAACAGAACGTCGTCCCGGCTGAGAAAGTCGCTACGGCCCTGCTCTACGGAATCGAGACCGAGTTGACGGGCTACCCCCGCGAGGCGGGGCAAGACGACGACAACGCGCTCATTCAGCTTTATCCACTCGCCGACAAAGACCTGATCGCGCAAATCCGCAACGCTCGGCTTCCGCACTCGCATTTCGAGTGCTTGCTCCAGGCCTTGCAGAGTTCGTTCATCTACGACCGACTGATCATCAGCTGGGTGAACCCGCTTCCGCAGCCGGAACAGGCAGCGGAAGTCGTGGACTTTATGATCCGCTTCGAGAAGGTCGATTGGGCCGTCTGTGCGGGAGTCTTCAACGATCAGTTGATCCTGTCCGTCCGCTCGGCCAATGAGAACGCCAAAGCCGGCGAGATGCTCCGCAAGGTCGTCGGCAACCTCGGTAAGGCCGGGGGCCACGACCGCCGGGCGGGCGGGTGCATTCCCATGCACGGAGCCTACCCCTCCGTGATCGAGGATCTCCAAGCCGAACTGCGGCGGCGGTTGCTGCGAGCCCTCAAGATCGACGAGGATGTTCGCGGCCAGCGACTGGTGCCGCTCCGAGATATGTTATCCAACCTGCAATCCTGATCCGCGACGGTCCCGTGCAACTTGAGCGATCACCCTGCTGGTCGCGATTTCCGCAACTTCCCGTCCGTGAACGAGTTTCGCTAATCGATGAACGGCGGTGGGCACTCCGTTACAATTCTTTACTCACGCCCCACCCGTCTCCAACGTCTATTCCTTCGCCGATCCAATTGTGGAAGCCGGTCTCGGCTCGCAATTTGCAACCAAACTGTCCGATGGGCGAACCTTCCCGATTCCACGCACCGTCTTAGAGACTACTCGCAGTGGCGCCGAAAAATTCCTTCGCGATTTGGGTTGGAAGGCGCTTGCGGCTAATACTGGGGTAGATGCAGCGAAAAAAGACTGGAATGGTTCGATTTTCGCACAAGTTGAAAGGTCTCGGTCGATTCTAGGTAACAACATTCAGCGGAAGACCTCGACGGTATCGTCGGTTTTCCCCGACAAGGTGGTGTGAAATGGCCCGTAGCGAAGCGCTTTTGCGGATCACCAAAACCCTCCTCGGCCGAAGGAACGAACTTCGGAAGCGGTTGGGCGTCGATATCAGCTCTCTGAGCAATACGAACGGCACCGCCTCCGGCGACAGTGCGGACGTAGCGTTCGAGCACACCGGCGAAGAATTGGCGTCGCACCTCGCGGAACTCGAAGCCCGCGAACTAGCGATGGTCGAACTCGCCTTGCGAAGGATCAAGCAAGGCAAGTACGGAGTCTGCGATGGATGCAGCACCAAGATCCCAGTCGCCCGTCTAGATGCCCTGCCCTACAGCGTGCTGTGCATCAAGTGCCAACGGGAATCGGAAGCGCATCCCTCGTGGCAGACGGACCGACTGGCCTCCGAATGGGATAAGATCGCCGAGGCGGATTCTTCCTTCGACAAGGAGTTTCGCCTCTCCGAACTCGAGATCGACTTCAGCAAGTAAGTGTCGAGCGAGTAACCGCCGAGCTCGCAAGTCCGAGGACTTGCGGGCTCTTTGCGTTTTATGCGGCCTCCTTCACAGTCAGTTTGACTCGGAACTCGCAGATTCGATCAAGTCCCCCTTGATCGTGCTGGTACATTTGAAGTGCTCGGAGCTGATAAACGAGTTCTCCGATCCCTCACTCGACGAATCCCCCATGAACCGCCGCTTTTTCTGGTGCGTTGTCGTCTCCGGCAGTTCGTTCGCCGGCGGCCTCGTCGCCAACCTCGCGTTCGACGTTCGATCCGAGGCCGTCGCCTACGAAGCGCCGCCGCTGCCCCATCCGCCCGCCGCGGTCGATCGACCGCCGACGCCGGGCAGCGGGCCGGAACGGTTCGAAACCGTCATCCGCCGGACGGCTCCTTCGGTCGTCTCCGTCGATGCGGTGAAGCCTTCCACTGCGGTCGCAGCCAAGGGTAAGACGACCGAAGAATCCGGTTCGGGCGTGCTCGTCCACTTCGACGGACACAAGGGCTGTTTCGCAGTCACGAACAACCATGTCGTTGGTGGCGCGAGAGCGAGCGAAATCACCGTCACACTCGCGGACGGGCGCATCCTCCAGCCCGAGAAAGTTTGGACCGATCCCGAATCCGACATCGCACTGCTGAAGTTGCCGGGCGACGACCTGCCGTGCGTTGAGTTTGCAGACAGCGACAGGGTTCGGGTCGGCCACTGGGTGCTCGCCTTCGGCAGCCCGTTCGGCCTGAACCAAACCGTGACCCACGGCATCATCTCGGCCCGCGACCGCGGCCAGATTTCTCTCGGAGCGACGATCCGCATCAAGGAGTTCTTGCAAACCGATGCCGCGATCAACCCCGGTTCCAGCGGCGGACCGCTCGTAGACATGGACGGCCTCGTCGTCGGCATCAACACCGCGATCGCCTCGAACAACGGCAACAACAGCGGCGTGTCCTTCAGCATTCCCGCGAACATGGTGAAGCGAGTCGCCCGCGAACTATTGGAGCGAGGTGCGGTCAGCCGAGGTTACATCGGCCTGCAACTCGCGCCGACGCTCGAACCCGCAGCGGCGCTCAAGCTCGGCCTCGGCCGCGCCTGGGGTGCGCTGGTGGATAGCGTTCACCCCGACGGCCCCGCCGCCCGCGGCGGCGTTCGCAGCGGAGACGTGATCCTCAAGATCGACGCGGTCGAAATCCGCAACGAAAACCACCTCATCAACCTCGTCAGCAGTTTGCCCGCGGGGCACAAAGTGAAGTTGCTCGTCTGGCGGGCGAAGCAATCGCAGCAAGTCGAAGCGGTGATTACCGAGTGGCAGCCGCCGCGAGCCCCGTGAATCGCGGACCCCGAAATGATGCGGCCGGCCGGGTTCCGAGTGGAATCCGGCCGGCCGACTTGTTGATTCGCGAATTCAGGTACCTAGTCTTCTTTCTTGGCCTTGATCCGCATGAACACCAGCAAGCCGATCAAACCGGCCACGATTACGCCGCCGACGACGAAGAACAGCGGGCTACCGATGAAATCTTCCATGAGGCACCTGAACACCTTTCTTTGAGGAAAAAGGGAAACTTTTCCAGAAGGATCGAAAGTCCGCGGAGCCAGCCGAGTAGAGGGCGCGTCCGTCTTTCGGCCAATCCGGCGACGGTGTTCTACCGGGGCGCTTTGCCCCATGCAAGCCTGTGCCCGGAAAAATGTTTCGACCCGCACGTTCGGGCGCCGACCCGCCGGAATCACCCGATCAACCCGCTACGGCACCGACGAAGCCTTGTACGGGCTGCGACCCAGAGTAAGATTTCACTGCCGACTTCCGAGTCGGCCGGACCCCGGCAAAGACCCATCAGAGGCGGTAGACGCGGATGTACGACGGCTTATCCCTCGTTCGCAGCGGCGAGTTGCTTTACCAGGACGAAGTCGGGCACGACGCCTGCGGCATCGGCGGCGTCGCCTCCAAAGACGGCAAGCCCTCCGCGGAAGTCCTCCGCCGCGCGCTGCTCGCCCTCGCCAGCCTCGAACACCGCGGCGGCATCTGCGGCGACGCCGGGGACGGCGCCGGCCTCAGTTGCCAACTCCCGCAAGGCTTCTTCCGCGAAGAAGCCCGCCGACTCAACCTCGACGGGGCCCGCGACCTCCGCTCCGAACACCCGCTCGCCGTCGGCGTCTTCTTCGTCCACGAAAGCGACGCATCGCGAAAGAACGCCGTTCGTGCCCTGATTCGGGAGGTTCTGGCAAACGGACCCGTCCGCTTCGTCGGCTTTCGGCTCGTGCCGACCAACGACGACATCCTTCCCCCGACCGCGAAGCAGTCCCGTCCGGGGGCCATCGAACAAGTCATCCTCCAGGTTCACGGCGAAGTAGCCGCTGCGGAAAAGTGGCTCTACGAACGCCGGCTCGAACTCCGCCACCGCTTCGCGCAAGCGGGCTACGATGTCTACGCGGTATCGCTCTCTGCGCGCACCGTCGATTACAAGGGCTTGCTCACGAGCCGGCAGTTCATCGACTTCTATCCGGACCTCGCCAACCCGTCGTTCGAAACGGGCATCGCCTACTTCCACCGCCGCTACTCGACGAACACGTTTCCGAATTGGAAGCTCGCGCAGCCGTTCCGGTTGCTCTGCCACAACGGCGAGATCAACACGGTCCGCACGAACCGCAACGCGGTGCAGGCGTTCTCTCGCGGATTGAACCCGCCATTGCCCGGCGGTGAGCTGCTATCCCCGAAGATGAGCGACTCCGCGAGCCTCGACGAATGGCTCGAATACCTCGTGAACCGCCAAGGGTGGAGTCTTCTGAGGGCGCTGCGGCTCGCCGTGCCGCCGGTGTGGGACACCGAGGCGGACGTTTGGGGCCAGGACGCAGTGGACCTGTTCACTTACTGCCGGCGCACGTTCGGCAGCCTCTGCGCGTGGGACGGCCCGGCGGGGCTCATTGGCTCGGACGGTCGCGTACTCGTCGGCCAAGTGGACCGCATGGGTCTGCGACCCGTGCGCTGGTGTTCGGACAGGCGGGGCTGGCTCTACATCGGCTCCGAATCCGGCGTGTACGGCTTGGAACCGACCGACATCGTGGCGAGCGGTCAGCTCCAACCCGGCCAGATGATCGCCCTCGATACGGCCACGGGTCAACGGCTCGATAGCCACCAGATCATGAGCCGCGTCGCCACCGAAGCGAAGGCCGAACTCGGAGACATCCACGAATTGAACCGCCGCCAGATTTACATGACGGAAGGGTTCGACTTCACCCGCCAGACCGAAGACATCGTCGGGGCGATGCTCGCCGAGCGTAACTGGACGCTGGAAATACTGCTCCAGGCTGCGGGTTGGGATTTTCAGCGGGCGACATTCGTCAAGGACATGGCCAAGCTCTCGAAGGAACCGCTCAGCAGCATGGGCCACGACCGCGTGCTCACGGTATTCAGCACGTTCCACCCGACGCTGTTCAAGTACTGCCAGCAGACCTTCGCGGAAGTGACGAACCCGCCGATCGACCCGTACCGCGAAGGCGGCGCGATGTCGCTCGCGACGTACATTGGCCGGTCGCCGCTGCGTCCGGCGAACGACGGGAACGGCGACACACTCCCCGTGAAGCAGATGGAACTCTCCTCGCCCGTCATCAGCGATGCGGTGATCGAGGAGATCCGCCAGAACGAACTGCTCGGTTTCAAACTCCTCGATGCGACCTTCCGCTTAAGCGGAGGGGCCGAAGCGCTGCGAACATCGCTGGAAGCCTTGCGAGCGGAAGCCGAGAAGGCCGTGCACGCGGGCTACCACGTCCTCTGCATCAGCGATAAAGAGGCGTGCCGTCGCGGGATCGACCCGATTCCGTCGCTGCTCGCGCTCGGAGCGGTTCACAACTACCTTTGCCAGCAAGGCCTCCGGGACCGCTGCTCGCTCGTCGTGCAAGCCGGAGACATTCAAGAAGGACACGACATCACGGTCCTCGTGGCCTTCGGGGCGGACGCGGTTCACCCGTACCTCATGCTCCGCCTCGTCAAAGACGGTCTCACCTGGAAGCACGCCGAGAGCAAGCAGGAAATGCGGCTCGAACCGCAAGAAGCGTTGCGGAACCTCTTCAACGCGCTCGAAGACTCGTTCCTGAAGATCATCTCCAAGATGGGCATCACCACGGTGGAAGGCTACCGCGGGGCGATGCTCTTCGAGGCCGTCGGCTTCGGTCCCGAACTGATGGAGTTCCTGGGCGACTTCCCGTCCCGCGTCGGCGGTATCGGGTTGGCCGAACTGGTCGAAGACTCCAAGTGGCGGGTCGAACGCGCCGAGGAAATGGTCGCCAAAAACAGCCCGCTCGGCTCGAACCGCGATTACCACGCGTACAACCCGAAGCTGCGGATGGCGCTGCGCGACGCCGTGAAGGAAGCCCACCCCGAGCCCGAAATGGGCGGCGGCGAGCTCGCGTACACGGCACCGCCGCAAGAGCACGATGACTCCGCCCTGCTCCGCATCGAAGTGAAGTTCAACAAGTTCAGCGACATGGTGATGAGCCGACCGCCGACCGTACTGCGGGACATTTTCAAAGTCACGCGCCCCGGCCCCGCCGTTCCAATCGAGGAAGTGCAACCTTCCCTTAACCTTATCCAGAATCACTTCCGCGGTGCCGCGATGAGCCACGGCGCGCTCACCGGCGCATCGCACATGACCATCGCCGCGGCGCTCAACGAACTGGACGCGCTGAGTAACTCGGGCGAGGGCGGCGAAGCACGTTGGCGTAACGACATCCCGCCGAAAGCGTGGGGCGAGTTCTGGGGCAAGGTCCGCAAGCAGCGCGAAGAGCACCCGCTGATCTACGGGATCGATCAGTCGGACTTGAAGAAGAGCCGCTTTCGCTCGCGGATTCGCCAGGTGGCGTCCGGGCGGTTCGGCGTGGATGCGGAGTACCTCATCAACGCGGACGAAATCTCGATCAAGATGGCCCAGGGGGCGAAGCCCGGCGAGGGCGGCCAACTCATGGGTAAGAAGGTGACGGCGGAGATCGCCGAAATCCGCTTCGGCAAGCCGGGCACGGACCTGATCAGCCCGCCGCCGCACCACGACATTTACAGCATCGAAGACCTCGCGCAACTCATCTACGACTTGAAGGCCGTGAAGCCCGGAATGCCGGTCTCGGTCAAGCTCGTGGCCGTGGAGAACATCGGCACCATCGCCGTGGGCGTGGCCAAGGCCGGGGCGGACATCATCGAGATCGACGGCATCGACGGCGGGACCGGGGCCGCGATGGTTTCCTCGAAAGAGCATGCCGGATTGCCCAGCGAAATGGGCCTCGCCGAAGCTCACCAGGCCCTCGTCGTCAACGGCATCCGCCGGGCCGTGAAACTCCGCGTCGGCGGCGGGATCAAGAACGGGCACGACGTGATCAAGTACGCCCTCTTCGGGGCGGACGAGTTCACCTTCGGACAGGGGCTCATGGTCTCGGTCGGGTGCATCGTCTGCAAGAGTTGCCACATTCCGAACTGCCCCACGGGCATCACGGGCTCGCCCGATATTTTCAAGGGCCACCCCGAGCACACGAAAGCGTACCTCTTCGCGGTCGCGGACGAAACCCGAAAGCTCCTCGCCGAAATGGGCTTCCGACACATCTCGGAAATCACCGGGCGCTGCGATCTCCTCCAGCGTCGAGACGATCTAAAGGGTCGCCCCGCGATGCTCGACGTGCGTCGATTCCTACGGCCCGAGATGGCCCTGTCAAAGATCGATGAAAACTTCGCCCAGGTCGGCACCAAGGGCGGGCTGTGCCACCAGGACTTGACCCCGCTGAACTCGAAGATCCTGACCGCCACGATCGACGCGATCGACGCGGGGCAGAACGTCTCCCTGCTGTTCAAGACCAAGAACAGCGACCGCTCGATCGGGGCGACCGCGGCTGGGCGGATCGCAATGACCTACGGCCGCGAGGGCATGCCGAACGGCAAGACTATCCAGGTCCGCTTCGACGGCGAGGCGGGGCAGAGCTTCGGCGCGTGGTGCGTCAATGGGCTCGACCTCGAACTCCGCGGCTTCTCGCAGGACGGCGTCGCCAAGGGCATTTCGGGCGGCACAGTGGTCGTCTCCCTCGACTACTCCGCTTCCGATTACGGCGGCGAGATCCAGAGCGTCGCGGGCAACAACGTCGGCTACGGCGCAACCGGCGGGTTCGTCTTCCTCGGCGGTCGCGCCGGCCACCGCCTCGGCATCCGAAACTCCGGCGCGACCATCGTCGCCGAAGCCGCCGGCAAGTACGCCTGCGAGTACATGACCCGCGGCCGCGTGCTCATCCTCGGGCCCATCGAAAACGAAATCGGCTCCGGCATGACCGGCGGCGAACTCATCGTCTTCGACCCCCACACCGAAGTCCCGGCCAAGCTCCACTCCAAGAGCGTCGCCGTCATCGATAGCAGCTACGTCGATTACGAATGGATTCACCCGCTGATCGTGAAGTACCACGCTCGCACGGGCAGCCGACAGGCCGAGTACATCCTCAAGAACTGGTCCGACATCCGCCGCGGCCGCCGGCTCCGCAAGGTCTTGCCGTTGGCGGTGGCTCGAGCGATGGAAGAATTCCGAACGGCGGGCACGAACGCGGGTTGAGCACGGAGGACGGGGAATGATCCTGATTTGGGGTTCGCGGGTCCTCACCAAGAAACTCGGCGATGGGCAGTTCTACTGCCCCACCTGCGACGACGAAGACTGCGACTACACCCACATGCGCTCGCGCGAGTGGTTCACGCTCTACTTCCTCCCCGTGTTCCCCATCGGCGGCCCGATGGAGTACATCGAATGCCGGCACTGCAAGCAAACGTACAAGGAAAGCGTCCTCGACCTCGAACCTCCCACGCCGGCGGAGCGCCTCGCCAAAGACATCGACGACAAGCTCGACCGCGGCTACAGCGTGGAGGCGTGCGAAGAAATCCTCGTCGAAGACGGACTTCCGAAAACGAAGGCGAAGGAGTTCGTCGAAATGGTCGTCGGCGACGACGCCGACGAACTTTGGCCCTGCTCCCAGTGCGGCGAGCACTACTTGGCACACGTGCGTAAGTGTAAGCCCTGTTCGAAGAAGTCGCGGGAGTGAAGGACGGCAGTTTGACGCACACATCTCCTTGGTTTAAGCTATCTTTTCAGCCGCGAGATAAATGGTATCGTCCAGACAAAGATAGGGCGAGCCGCTGCAATTTAATGACTTGTACTTCAAAGTTTGAGACGCGCGTGCGAAACCGCAGAGGCCTCCATGAGTGAGCCGAAAGAGTTGACGATTTACACGCGCGGTATCGGCACACCTAGCGGAGGAGCCTATGTCGCTCTGTTAGTTTACGGAGCCCATCGAAGAGAGCTGTCCGGCTGGGAAAACGGAGCATCCAGCAACCGCATGGAGTTATGCGCAGCCGTCGAGGCATTGCGAGCGTTGAAGTGGCCCTGCCGCGTCATACTTTACAATGCCAGCGGCTACCTTTCCGAGTCGATGTCAAAGGGTTGGGCGGCGCAGTGGCGAAAGGCGGGTTGGTTTACGGGAAAAGGCAAACCAACTTCTAACGCTGACTTGTGGGATGCCCTGCTGAATTTATGTACGGTCCACTCCGTCGAGTTCGTGTGGATCCCAGCTGAAGGCGTTGATCAATTTGCTTACTGCAAGCGGATTGCTCGCCAAATAATTCAGGAACACGCAGTTCGTGCAGCAGACCGGCGCACAAAATTAAAGGACGAACCTGATCCGGCTGATATGTAAACTTTCGCAACAGCGTACTTCTCTGAGCCACCGATCAGGTGAATTAGTTCTTTCGGCAGCATAATGCGGCGCGGGGAGTTGTCCAACACGATCATACTGTCCCCGGCCTGTTGGTGTATCCTGATTTTGTCGCCGGAATATCCGAAGGTCAGACCGATGTCCGCCACCAAACCGCGCCTGAGCCGGGAAGAACTCGCCCGCCGCGGCGACGACATATACAGACAGCAGGTCCGCCTCGCCCTCCGTCCGGAGGATGACGGAAAGTTCGTCGCGCTCGACGTGGAGTCCGGCAACTTCGAGGTGGACGAGGACGAATTCGCGGCGGTGGCCCGGCTGCACGACCGATTGCCCGGGGCGCAGGTCTGGCTCATGCGGGCCGGATATCCGGCCACCCACCGATTGCGGAGCGGCAGGTGATCCGCGGCACCGTGACCGGTAACAGGGAGCCGGTCGTCTGCCTCCAGGTCCGCGGGCCGGGTGAGTTCGAAAAGTTTAGGTGTCTCCGCTGCCGGGCAGGGTCGTTCACATCTTTCGTACTCCCTCACTTCCGCCCGCTCTCCGTCCGCGGGCGATTCGTGCTCACCTTTTCGTAGAGCACTCCGATGAACTGCTCGAGGAGTTCGAGATACTCCGTGCTCGAAATCATTCGGACTTGCAGCATCAACTCGCGGCGGCGTTCGATGAGTTCGACGAAGTGCTCCACGCCGAGCCGTTCGAGCGGCCCGCCGGGGGTTTGCATTTCGAGCAGTTCGTGAATCTCGTCCGGGCGGAATGCCGCGGCGCGGTCTTGGTTGCGTCCGAGCCAGTTGACGAGGTCCGGCAGAGCAGCCCGGTCGAAGAGCATCTTCAGCGATTCGTCGTCCGCGGGCGGCTTGCCGTGGACGCGCAACAATAGCCGCTCGATGGGCAGCGTGCGGAGTTCGTTGACGGTCAAACCGAGTGCCTCGGCGCACTGGCTGATTGTGGCGTTGCGGAGGCGGTGCTTCGGGCCGCCGTTCAAAATCTGCCGGACGGTGTGGCGGTTCAGGTTCGATATTCGCGCGAAATCTTCCTGATTCCAGCCCTTTTCTTCGACTAACTTGGTGATCTTGTGCGCGAGTTCTCCCCCCGCGCTGGGTGCCGCCGTGGTCATATTCCCCCCGCCGTTCCGGTCCGTCCCCGCCGCCTGTGTCCCGCTGCAATCCTATCCTGCGAACGGCCGCGCGGTCAGTACGGATACCTTCATCTTCGGCGGATATCGCAAAAGAAATACCGCGGGCCATTCGACTGTAGTCGAATGGCCCGCGGCGAAGACATCGGGTGATCCCGCAGTGGGATTAGTAAGGGCTGGACGAACCTCCCAAGACCGGGACCGCGGGGACCGCGACCGGCGTGAGGACCGGTGCGCTGATATTGGGGTTGGCTTCCTTCGGGCCGTCCTTCGGCTTTTCGCCCGGCTTGGGCATCACTTTCGGAGCTTCCGTCGGGGTCGGGGTGACGACGCCGGGGATCGCGGGCAGTGCGCAGCCGCCGCTCGCGCAGGACGACGTGCCGCAGCCGCCGGTAGCGCAGCTCGAGGCGTAGGAATCGTAGGACGAGGTCGAGCCGTGGAACTTCGCCTTCAAGCGGGCGAGGAGCCCCTGGCGTTCCGCTTGGCAACCACTATCGCAGGTGGCGACGGGGGCCGAAGCACAACCGCAGTCGTCGCCCTTGCCGCCCCTGAGGCGCTGGAACGGAGCCCTCAAACGGGCGAGGATGCCGGTCTTGGCCATGGGGTCGGCGTCGGCACAACCGCAGGGCGATCCGGTGCCGCAAGAGCTACCGCAACCGCCGCCGCAACCGATACTCGGGACCGCCATCACCACCGTCGCCGCGGGTACCGCAACGGGTGCATCGGCGCCGGCGAGCATCGCAGAACTCATCAACAGGAACGCAGCATTCACGACGTGGAACCTCCCGAATCATAGGGTGCGCGGAAAACCGTGGTGTGGGGCCCGGGAAGGCTCGCGCTCGCCGCCAGCCCGGCCAACCGCTTCGCTCCGGAACCTATCTCCTCCCGCCCCGCCGACCATCGGCGATCGCGGCCGGGACCGAAGTCTCTCGGTTCCATCGGCTCGCGCTCCAACCGGGGCTCAACTCGGTGGAGGAGATTATTCGCGAAAGGCTCCACTTCGCGGCCCAACTTGCCGAAGGTCGGAATTCGCCGAGAAAACGCGGTTCTGCGAGTCGAAGCGACCGGAGCGTTCGCACCGTTTCGGCGATGCCTCGCGGTCCAATAGAATTGAAGGGATCGATTCTCCTTCCCGGAGGGCTCTAGTGCCCGCGGTCCGCAAACTTTGGCATTTAGTCCCGAACGATGCGGCGGCGGCCGACCGCCTGGCGCGCGAAGCGCGTACGACTTCCGTGGTCGCACAACTCCTGCTCAACCGGGGCATCGCAACCGCGGAGGCGGCCCGCCTGTTCCTCGATTCCCCGCTCAACGCCCTGCACGCACCCGAGAGCTTGCCTGGCGTGCCGGCCGCGGCGGACCGCATCGCTCGAGCCGTTCTTGACGGAAAAAAGATTTGCATCTACGGCGACTACGACGTGGACGGCACGACCGGTACTGCCATACTCCTCGGCTTACTCGACCTCCTCGGCGCGAAGGCCGAGTTCTACGTGCCCAACCGCGCGGAGGAAGGCTACGGGCTGAACGTCGAGGCCGTGCGGCTCCTGGCCAAGTGCGGGATCGAATTGCTCGTCACGGTCGATTGCGGCATCGCGAGCGTGGCCGAAGCGGAGGAAGCCCAGCGATTGGGCCTTGCGCTCATCATCACCGACCACCACGAGATGGGCGAACGGCTCCCCCCTGCGGACGTACTCGTCCACCCGAGACTACCCGGTTCGACGTACCCGCACGCGGGGCTTTCCGGTGCAGGCGTCGCGTTCAAGCTCGCCTGGGCCATCGCCCAGCGGGCCTCGGGGTCGGACAAGGTCGCGCCGCGGTTCCGCGAATACCTGATGGACGCCCTGGCGCTCGCGGCCCTCGGCCTCGTCGCGGACGTGATGCCCCTGCGGGACGAGAACCGCTCTTTCGTCCGCCACGGGTTGCTCCGGCTGGCTGCCAAGCCGACCGTGGGCATGGCCGCGCTCATCGCAGCCGCGGGGCTCGGCGAATCGAAGAACCTCCGCGCCGAAGACATCGGCTTCAAGCTCGCCCCCCGCATAAACGCCGCGGGCCGGCTCGAATGTGCGCGGCTCGTCGTCGAACTGCTTACGACGACGAACCCGGCGCGGGCGAAAGAAATCGCCGAGTACCTCGAAGACCTGAACTCGAAGAGGCAGTGGATCGAAAAGAAAGCCACGGCACAGGCCCGCGAAATGGTCGAGGCCAATGGCTACGACCGCGAGGCGGGGATCGTGCTCGGCCACGCGGACTGGCATCAGGGCGTCGTCGGCATCGTCGCCAGCCGGCTCGTCGAACAGTACGCCCGCCCGGTGTTACTCGCGGCTTTGAAAGCGAACGACGAACTCTCCACCGGTTCGGGCCGATCCGTGCCGGGGTTTCTGCTTCACGAAGCATTGAATGCCTGCACAGCAGAGTTGCAGGGGCACGGCGGCCACGCCGCAGCCGCGGGGTTCAAAGTGCTACCCTCGCGCCTCGATGCGTTGCGGACGAAGTTCTGCGACTACGCGGCGAAACATTTCAACGGCGAGCCCCCTGCTCCACGCCTCCGACTCGAAGCCGAAGTTCCGCTCTCGGCCCTGACCTACGGGTTGCTCGCAGATTTGGAGAAACTCGAACCCTACGGGGCCGACAACGTCCGCCCGAGGTTCTTAGCCACGGGTTTGACGCTCGAAGGCGAACCGAAAAAAATGGGCAAGGGCGAGCACCACCTCAATTTCCGGGTCCGCCAGGGAAACGCCGTGATCCGCGCCGTGGGGTGGAGCATGGCGGAGCGGATCGAGGAACTCGCCTCTGCGGGAGGAAAGTGCTGCTTGGCGTTCACGCCGAAATTGAACGAGTGGCAGGGCCAGCGCAAGATCGAGATCGAAGTCGTCGATTTACGACCGGGGTCGATGCCGGAGTTGGTCTAGACTTCACTCGGTTCCACCTGAGCGCGAACGCCAGTGAGCGTTTCGCTCCCGACCTCACTGGCGTTCGCGCTCAGATCATCGAACGATCGGTTCGAATCACTTCTTCGGCCGCGGCGCCGGGGCGAGTTCTACGACCGGCTTTTGCAAGTCTTGCTTCATGCCTTCGATGCGAACTTTCCACATCTTAACGATCGGATCGCGCATCTCCGCGGGAGCCGCCACGTCGAACCGGAGCAAGACTTCGGGAACCTTCTCGTCCGGCTTGAGGAACGAAAGCAAATTCTGGAACGCGAGTTCGCGAACCATGATCGACGAGGACATCAGGCCGTTCTGGAGGGCGTCGAACGTCCGTTCCTCGCTCCGTTCCGTCGGGCTGAATCCGCGGAGGAGGCGGAGCGCGAACTCGGCGTCCTGCGGCGTGAGCCGCTGATTATCGACGAGGAGCTTGGTGAACTTCTCGGCCGACTCCTCGTCGTAAGCTAGAGCCGAGTGCAAGCCTTCGAGGGCGGAAATTCTCAGCAGAGGTCGCTGGGGGTCGGCGATTTGATCGGCGATGCCGCGAAAATCCCCGAGCGCCGCGAATGCGAGCACGGCCACGCGGGCGGCCGCCACGTCCGCGGGGGTCGGCCGCTCCTCTTTCATTTGCAGTGCCTCGTCGAACGTCGCGCGGACCCGCAGCGGGTCGGTGAGCTTTTGCGAAAAGCCGAGCAGCGCTTCCAAGGTGGCCGCGGCCCGGGGACCGTCGTTGGGGGCAATCACCTTCGACCAGTACGGCGGGAACCTCTCGCCCGCGGGCGGCTTCGGTTGCAGTTCCGCTTTGCCGCCCTTGTTGTCCCAGAACGCTTCGCCGCCTTTGCCGAGCGTCGTCGCCGGACGGTAGGGAACCTTCAAGACCGCTTCGCCTTCGCGGACGATGACGGCGATCGTGGTCCGAGGGCGTTCCGAAAATTCCCCCGGCATCAGGGCGTGGATCACTTCAAAAGCAACTTCGGACTTTGCGTCGGTCAGTGCGAAGTCCCAAACTTCTTTCAAAAACCGAACCCGAACCTTCGCTCCTCCCGGCCGCTTCGTGCTGAGGTAAATGCGCCCCCGATGCAACGTGAGATCGGCGTCGAAACCCTCGCCCGGCGCGGACGGCACGACGGACGATTCGAGCACCGGCGAGGCGAAGAGTTCCGGCAGGTTGCCCCAGAGTTCGACGGTGACCGGTCCTTCGAGTTGCAGAGTCGCCTTGTATCCTGGGAGGGCCATCACGCGGTCCGAGCCGAAGATCGCGGGGTTTTCCGCAACGACGCGCTCCCACCGATCACCTCCGACCGACTTGCGCACGACCACGGCCGTAGACTTCTCGAGCCTTCCAACCGGCAAGCGATCGCTCCGCGGCGGCGGGGTCGTCGGGGCGAGTTCTTTTGTCCCCGGCTCCACGGGCGGCGTCGGCGCTTTGGGAGCTTCCTCGGGCATCGGCACCGGTTTGGGGGTCGGCCCCGGGTCTTTCACCGACGATTTCGCCGGCGGAGTTTCTTGCTTCGGCGGCGGCACGACGGCCACGGCCACCGGTTCGCCGGGCTTCAATCGTTCGGCCCGCGGGATCGCCATCCAGACGGCCCCCGCGAGAATCAGGAGCAGCACGGCGACCGCCGCGGCTCGCCCGATTCGCCGTGCGGGGGAATCGGTCGAAAACGCGGAAAGCCCGAGCAAAAGCGACGTTTCGGTATCGTCCGGATCGGCGGTTTTTTCATCCGGCCGCACCCCGCCGATGGGAATCGTCGCGCCCGGCTTGCGATTGGGAATCGACTCCCGACCTTTCACCAAGCGGTACATGCGCTGCCGGGCCGTCGGCGGGACGCGGACCTGTTCGGTGAGCACGAGCGTTAAAATTTGATGGCACGCGGCCACCTCGGCGAGGTGGACGTCCGACTCCAAACAGGTCTGTTCCATCTGGGCGATCTGTTCCGATGTCAGAGCGTCGCTCAGGTATTCCGCCACCGTGTTGGGGTCCGAAGCACTTCCCTCCGAACCCGTGGGCGGCGTGTTCAAACCGCGGCGGCGGGTCACTTTCTTGATCCGGTCGATCAGTTCTTGAGCCGCCGGATTCTCTTCGACTTTGAGCCCGATCTCGCGGGCCTGGGCGGGTTCCAGCGTGTCGTCCAAGTACGCGAGCAAGGTTCGCAGGGTGAGGCGCATGGCGGGCTCTCCTTCGGGTGTCGCAATTATTAGTGGAAGGGCGCGTGCAATTCCGTGCAGAATTCGGCACACTTTGGGAAAGTTTCCGAACCTCTCGGAGCCGAACCGATGAATCGCTCGTTTGCGATGCTTGCAGTGGGCCTCCTTTCGACGGTGTGCGCGGCCGCAGACCCGAAACTCCGCGCCGGGGCGTTCGCGATGGACGTGACGCCGACGAAGTTCCCAATTTCCGCGAACGGCGGCATGTCCGACCGCCTTGCGACGAAAGCGAACGATCCGCTCCACGCGCGCTGTCTGGTGCTGGACGACGGGACGACGAAGTTGGCGATCGTGGTCGTGGATAGCTGCATGTTGCCCCGGGAGTTGATCGACGAGGCGAAGAAGCTTGCCTCCGAGAAGACTGGCATCCCGACGGCGAATATGCTCGTCTCGGCGACGCATACGCACTCCGCCCCGACTTCGACGGGCGTGTTCCAGAGCGAGCCGGATGTCGAGTACGTTAGGTTCCTCACGGGCAAAATCGCCGAGGGAATCGTCGCGGCTCACGGCCGATTGCAACCGGCCGAAGCGGGCTGGGGGGCCGTCGCGGAACCGTCGCAACTCTTCAACCGCCGCTGGATGATGAAGCCGGGCACGATCCTCAAGGATCCGTTCGGCGGGACGACCGACCGCGTGAAAATGAACCCCGGCCACCAAAACGCCAACCTCGTCGAACAGTCCGGGTCGGTCGATCCGGACGTTTCGATCTTGTCGCTGCGAACGCCGCGGGGGAAGCCGATTGCACTCTTGGCGAACTACTCCTTGCACTACGTCGGCGACCTGCCCGCCCTGTCGGCGGATTACTTCGGCGTCTTCGCGGAGCGCATCGCCACGAAGCTCGTGAAGCCGGACCAAAGCCCGATGTTCGTGGGCATTCTCTCGAACGGCACGAGCGGCGACGTGAACAACGTGGACTTCAAGAACGCGGCGGTGAAGACGCAGCCCGGTGAAAAGTGCCGCAACGTCGCTGAAGTCGTGGCCGCAGCGGCCAAGAAAGCGAACGACGCGGCGAAGTTCCGCAGCGACGTTTCCCTCGCGGCTGCAGAGCGCGAAATCGAACTCAAGGTCCGCAAACCTTCGGCCAACGAGATCGACCGGGCGAACGAAATGCTCGGCCGCGTCGTCGGCAACCGCGTGCTGACCGCACCGGAAGAGGTCTACGCGCGGGAGACGATCTTGATCGCGAAATACCCGGACACGGTGAAGTTGAAACTGCAAGCGTTCCGCATCGGCGAACTCGGCATCGTCGCGATTCCCTGCGAAACCTTCACCGAGATCGGGTTGGAAATCAAAGCGAAGAGCCCGCTCAAGCAGACGTTCACGATCGAACTCGCCAACGGCTACAACGGCTACCTGCCGACGCCCGCCCAGCACGAACTCGGCGGCTACGAAACCTGGCGGGCGCGTTCGAGTTACCTGGAAGTCAAGGCGTCCGAGGTCATCACGAAGGTCGTGCTCGAATTGTTGACTAAGGTAGGAAAGTGATGAGTAGTGTAGGTCGAAGCTCGGCGCCGAGCCTCGACCCACTCTACCGGACCAGGATCAACCGCACGTCCATCACGTTGGTCTCGGTCAGCCCGGTTTTCAGCAAGCCGCCGGCACGCTCGAAGAAGTGATAGCTGTCGTGGCGTTTCAAATAGTCGCTCGCGGACAATCCGAGACGTTCTGCATTCGCGAGGGTCTCATCGGTCGCAACGGCCCCCGCGGCATCCGTGGGGCCATCTTCACCGTCGGTGCCGCCGCTGAGAACGCACGCATCTTTCATCCCGCTCAATCCGAGCTTGTCGAGCGCCGCGAGGACGAACTCCTGATTCCGGCCGCCTTTGCCGGGAGAATCGCCGACGGCCACGGTCGTTTCGCCACCGAGGAGGATGCACGCGGGGGGCTTCACTGGCATACCCAACTCCCGAATCGATCTGGCGATTGCACACGCGGTCCAAGCCACCGCTCCCGTGTCGCCTTCGACGAACGGGCCGAGGTTCAGCACGGAGTAGCCGAGCGATTCGGCCTTCGCCGAAGCAGCTCGAAGGGCGATTGCATTGCTTGCGATGACTTGGTTGTGAATGTTAAGTGGAAGGCGTTTCAGCGTTTCGGGGATCGTACCAGCCAGGCCGCGTCGGAGGTGTTCCACGACAGCGGGCGGCGTCCTTTCGAGCAGTTGAAACCCTTCAAGCACGGCGAGTGCGTCCGCGAACGTCGTCGGGTCGGACGTCGTCGGTCCCGAGGCGATGACATCGAGCGGATCGCCGACCACGTCGGAGATGATCAAACTCACGAGCAATTTGCCGCGGAACGCGTTCGCGAGGCCGCCCCCCTTGATGCGGGAGAGGTGCTTGCGAACGCAGTTCATTTCGCCGATGGTCGCGCCGGAGGCGTGGAGGAGTTTGGTGATGGTCTGCTTGTCTTCGAGCGAGATTCCTTCGGCGGGGGCGGGGAGCAATGCCGAACCGCCGCCGGAGATGAGGCAGATCGCCACGTCTTCGGAGCCGGCGCTTTCGAGGAGCGAAAGCATCTCCTCGGAGCCGGCAACGCCCTGCATCGTGGGGTGATTACTGCCGATCGGACGAGCCGGCACGAGGCGAATTCGCTTCGGCGGCCGGTGGGAGCCTTCGGGAACGTTGACGAGGCCGACGACTCTTTCGCTCCGTTCGAGCAGGGCCGCTTCCAGCCCCGCGGCCATCGCGGCGCCGGCCTTGCCACCGCCGACCACGAGGATTCGCGGAGCGCGAGCGAGAGCTTGCAGCCACTCGCTCGGAAACGATTGCACCGCTTCGGCCACCAGCGGTTCGGGACGGACCGCATCGACGGCCGCGGCGAAGATGGCCTTCGCGTCCGCGATCACGCCAGCACTTCTTTCACGACGCGGCCGTGCACGTCGGTCAATCGGAAGTCGCGACCCGCATAGCGGTAGGTGAACTTCTCGTGGTCGAACCCGAGCAGGTGCAGCATGGTCGCGTGCAAATCGTGGACGTGGACCGGGTTTTCGACCGCCTTGAAGCCGAACTCGTCGGTCGCTCCGACGACCGTACCACCCTTGACCCCGCCTCCGGCGAGCCAGACGGTGAAGCCGTGGTGATTGTGGTCGCGGCCGTTGATTTTGCCCTGGTTCGAGCCCGGCGTCGGCAGTTCCACGACGGGCGTGCGGCCGAACTCGCCGCCCCACAAAATCAGCGTTTCTTCGAAGAGGCCAAGCCGTTTCAAATCGTCGATTAACGCGCCAATCGCCCGGTCCGTTTCTTTCGCCAAACGACGGTGGTTGATCTCGATGTCGTCGTGGCTATCCCAGGGCTGAACGGGACCGTGAGAGACCTGCACGAAGCGGACGCCGCGTTCGATGAGCC